>Ga0268299_1002634_pt1 | contig 20243 bp, 17 predicted proteins | sample NOBtaG_FD_193484 | JGI IMG/M metagenome (GOLD analysis project Ga0268299, IMG submission 193484) | Activated sludge microbial communities from bioreactor in Nijmegen, Gelderland, Netherland - NOB reactor | ecosystem: Engineered > Bioreactor > Aerobic > Activated sludge | place: Netherlands... | reverse complement strand
GCTGCCGCCGTCCGTCCGTTCCGCGGCGCGAAGCGCAGCGTGCCCACGCGGTCCCGCTGCAGCACGAAGCGGACGCTCCGTGCGCAGAAGGCGCAGTCGCCGTCAAAGAGGAGGATCGGCGGCGACACGGACCACGGAATCGGCGAACTGGCCGCTGCGCAGGAACCGGATGGTGAGCGCCTGGGTCTCGCGGCGGCGCATGATGAAGGTGTGGCCGCCGGGCACCACGGCATGCGCCCGCTCCTCGGGGAGGTGCGTCTCGTGCACCTTCACCGTGCGGTCATCGCGCCCGGCGATGACCCCGACCTCGCCCACCGTGAGGCGCGGCAACCCGCGCACGGTCGCTCCGCTGTCCGCCCGCAACTCCGTGATGGGTCGCAGGAGCCAACCGACCCAAGGCGTGAGGTCGGTGGCCACCTGGGCACCCTGATTGGGCGGCGCCAGCATCACGATGCGGCCCACCCGCTCCGGCACGGTGTCACGCGTGAGGACCCAGCGCACGACGATGTTGCCCAGGCTGTGTCCCACGAAGTGCACCTTGGTGTGCTGCGGCGTCATCCGCTCGGCGAGCTTGCGCTGCATCTTCGCGCCGATCTCCGCGATCTCGCAGCAATAGCTCGAGTAGCCGAAGAGCATCACATCGTAGCCTTCGCGCTCCAGCGCCTTGGCCAGCGGCCGCATGGACCAGATCGACCGCCCCATGCCGTGCGCGACCACGACGAGCTCACGCGTGGGCGCCGCGGCGACACGGTCGTCCTGCGGCCCCTGCGCCGCTGCCTGCGCGACGCCGTTGCGGGGTCCGAGCGCCGCGATGGCGAGGCCCAGCACCAGCCAGCGGCGCCCGCGACGGCTCAGTGCGGCCATGAGAGCAGCAGGTTCCATGTGTCCCGCTCCAGGGTGACGCCCTCGGGGAAGTGCGCGAGGAAGTCGGCGCGCAACCGCGTGGCGTGTGTGGCGAGATAGCGCTCCAGCGACGCCCGGTCGGCGAACTCGTACCGCGTCCGGAACCGCCCGTCATCGCCGCGGAAGAAGTGGGCGCCGAGGAACAGGCCCGTGGCGAGCACATCGTCGATGTGCCGCTCGAGCATGTAGACCTCGTAGCGCGTCCGCAGGTCCTCGCGTACGCTGGCCGTGACCTCGTAGGTGATCATCGCGCGCCAGTGAGTGGTGGTGCCATCTTTCCGTCCAGCGGGCCCGGTGGGTGGTACCCCGGAACTTCTCCTTCCGCCTGCCTCGCTGCCAACTTCGGCCTCCGGTGTCCCCTACGTCCACACCCCCTATCACGGTGTCAGCGGCCGACGGCACGGCGCTGGCGCTCCAGCTCTGGCCCGCGGCGGCCCCGCGTCGCGGCAGCATCGTCCTGGTCCACGGACTCGGCGAGCACGTCGGGCGATACGCCCACGTGGCCAGCCATCTCACGCAGGCCGGTTGGGATCTGTTCGGGTACGACCAGCGCGGGCATGGCCGCAGCGCCGGCGCGCGGGGCGCGGTGCCGCGCGAGGATGCCTTGGTCGAGGACCTGCGGGAGGTCCTGCGCGTGGTACGCGAACAGCGCGCCGCACACGGCGACCGCAGCGGTCCGCTGCTGCTGCTCGGCCACTCGATGGGCGGTCAGGTCGCCGCGACGTTCGTGGCCCGCGCGCCGGCGGCGGTGGACGCGTTGATCCTGACGTCGCCGGCCCTCGACGCCGAGCTCAGCCTGCTGCAGCGATGGCAGCTCGCCATCGGCCGCGCGTTGGTGCCGGATGTCGCGATGGGCAATCAACTCGACGCGACGAAGATCTCCCATGACCCCGCCGTGGTGCACGCGTACCGGACCGACCCGCTGGTCCACGACCGCATCACGGCGCGACTGGCGGCGACGATCCTCGCCGGCGGGCGCGAAGTGCGGGCGGCAGCCGCCCAGTGGCGGGTGCCCACCCTGCTGCTCTGGGCGGGCGACGACCACCTGGTGGCCGCCCGCGGGAGCGCGGCGTTCGCGGCCGCGGCGCCGCGCAGCGTGGTCACGGCGCAGTGCTTCGACGGGCTCTACCACGAACTGCTCAACGAGCGCGACGCCACGCCGGTGTTCGCCGCGCTCGATGCCTGGCTGGCGCGTTTCCCTACGGTGTGATCCGCAGTTCGCGCGCGGCCTCACCGCCCCGCGTGCTCAGCGCCCTGACGGTGAACGTGGCCTCCTGACCCGGTGTCACGCGCACGCGGGTGCTGACGACCTTCGTCTCGAAGCCGCCGAGGAAGAACTCCGGTGCGCGGCCGAGCACGCGTGCGGTGCTGCCGGCGGCGGCGCGGACGGTGACCGCGTCCGGACGCACGATCTTCACGCGCTTGGCCTGCTCAAGCGCCGTCGGGATGCGACCGGCGTTGCGTACGGTGACCTTGATCTCGTGCGTCGCGGAGTCCGCCGACGGCTTCACCTTGGTGACCGCGACCTCGGCGATCTCGATGCGGGGCAGGTCCATGGCCATCGCGAGGTTGAAGAGCGCCTGGTTCTTCGCCCACTTCTCGAGCACCTGCGGCGGGCCGTTCTGCGACCAGAACTTCGGGTCGGCGCCACCCACCTCGACCTCACCGAGGTCCGGGTGCTGCACCTTCGTCCACGCCTGATAGCCGCTGCCGCCGAAGTTCTCGTCGTTGTAGCGCAGCACCTCGTACTGGTCCCAGCGCCCGTCGCCGTTGTAGTCGCGCTCGCGCCCGCCGTTCCAGAGTTCGTCGCCGTACCAGATCTGCCCCATCTGGAAGTAGCCGAAGTCGGGGCCGTGCCCGAACAGCGGCTCGGGTTCGCCCTGCCCCGGCGGGGCGAAGCGCGTGGCATAGGTGCGGTAGACGTCGCCGGCCCAGGGATACCGCGTCTTGGAGAGTCCCACCGAGTCGTAGTACTGCAGCAACTTCAGGTCCGATGGGAACACGCACTCCTTCTCCTCGCAGGTGCTCGGCCCGCGCAGGTGCATCGGCACCTGCGTGTCCATCGAGTTGCTGACGCTGATGTTCGGGTGGCTCATCTGCCAGAGGAACACCGCACGCGTCTCGGGCTCCGAGAGCGGGTACTCGCCGGCACCGAACTGCGTGTAGCCGCGTCCGGTGGGCTCGGTCATCGGCCGCCAGTTGTACGGATAGTTGCGGTGCAGGTCGAGGCCGCCGACGCCATCCTCGTTGTAGCGTCCGTCCTTGTCGTTGTCGATGCCCTCGGGATACATCAGGTAGTCCCCGCGGCCGGCCCCCACCTGGCGCATCAGGCGTCCCTTGGGGTCGAGCGAGTCGATGACCGCATTGCCCTTCCCGGCGCCGACGAACTTGCGCATCTGCCGCACGTGGCCGTCACCGTCGAGGTCCTCGCCGGCGTCCTCGTCGAGCAGCCCGTCGCCATCGTTGTCCACCGGGCGCACCGAGGAACGGTTGGCCTGCGCGGTGAGCTTGTACATGTCCGCGCCGTCCGGATTGTTGTTCGGGCGCAGGTAGATCGCCTTCTCGTCGAGCAGCCGCGTGATGGCCGCGTCCTTGCCGTAGTTCTCGACGAGATGCCAGGCGAGCCACAGCACGCTCTCGCTCGACGTGATCTCACCCGAGTGACGCCCGCCCTCGAAGAACGCCGCCGGCTTGTCGGTGTCCTTGCCGGTCTTCTTGTTGGTGAGCGTCAGCTGCCAGATCGGCTGTCCGCCGAAGGACGTGCCGACCTGATAGAGCTCCACGATCTCCGGCCGCTCCTTCGCCCAGCGCTGCATCCAGTAGTTCAGCTCGGCGGTGGTGTGATAGTGCTGGAAGTCCATCACGCCCCACTGCCGCGGCTGCATCTCCTTGTAGTGCGTGAGCGGGAACATCGAGTTCCCGTCGCGCGTGCCCGGGATCGTGAGCACGCGGCGCGTGGTATCGCGGGGCTGCTGCAGGACATCGACGCCCTGCGCGGCACCGGTGCCGGCGCAGAGCGCGAGCGCGGCGAGGGAAGTGGCCAGGGACGCGGCCAGGGGGTTTCGCATGGGAGGCATGTGGGGACTCAGGGAGAGGGGGACTTCGGGGCGATGCGGGCAGCGAGCCACCCCATCATGGGAATGCCGAGGACGGCGAAGCCGACCACCCAGGGCGGATGCGGGAATCGGATGATGTTGTTCATCGTCCAGGCGAAGAAGATGCCGGCGATGATCCACGCGTAGTAGTCGGGGCGCGCGGGGGCGACGCGACTGGCGATCACGCCACCGATCAACGTCGCCGCGAACCAGCCGGCGAGCGTCACGAGCCAGGCGTTCGGCGGCATCCGTTCGATGTGCGCCGCGACCTGCGCGAGGTCCATCGGATCCATGCCGGGCGGAGCCGGATGGAACGCGCCGGCCAGCAGCCCGGTTACGCTCACCAGGGTGACCGCGAACAGCATCCCCGACATCACCGCGAAGAAGGCGCGCATCAGCGTGTCACCGAACGCCAGACGGCGCCCAGTGCCTGACGGAGCGTCGGCGTCTCGAGCCGCGTGGTGAGCCGCACGCGTTCGGCGAGCAGGTATCGCATCTTCTCCTCGAAGGCATCGGGATGCACGAGGTCCCGTGGTGGTGGGGCCGGCGGAACCGCCGCCAGCGCGGCGTGCGCCGCGGTGCCGCGCTTGGCGAAGAGCAGGAGATTCTGACGGTACCACCAGGCCACGCGCGTGTCGTCCCAGATCGCGGGCCGCAGGAGGTCGAACGCATCGAAACCCTGCGCATCGAAGCGCGCCGACCAACGCGACGCGCGCTCCTCGTTGACGTGCTCGGTGCCGCCCTGGAACGGCACCGCCGCGCTGAACAGCACGGCGTCCGCCGCCGCACACAGGGCCGCCACGAACGGCTCCGCACGCGCCACCGGCAGGTGCTCGGCGACCTCGACCGACAGGCAGAGGTCATGCCGCGACGCCACGTGGAAGTCCGCAGCCAGATCGGTCGGATGGAAGGCGATGCGCGGATCACGCAGGGCCGCGCGGTCCACCCACGCGCCGTCCAGCCCGGTGAGCGTGGTCACGCCCAGTGCGCCGGCGGCCGCGAGCCAGGCCCCGTGCCCGCAGCCGACGTCCACCACCTGCGCGGGACGCAGCCAGCCGAACACCCGCGGCAGCACCGCCGCCGCCGACCGCGCGGACCCTTCGACTTGGTCGGCGTAGAATCCCGCGTCGTAGCGCTCGGTGTGGGGCGTCGGCATCCCGGGAATCTCTCCCCGCCGCGGGACAATGGCGAGGGCGTGTCGGCAGCGGCAACTTTCTGACGCCATTCCCGTGGTCGAACCCCCTTCGGAGTCCCGCCGTGCAAGATGGGAAGCCGCCCGTCCGGGCGAGCACCGCCACCGAGGCCGAGCAACTCGCCTCGCAGATCGTGAAGCTCGGACCCGCCGAGGCCGCCGACGCACTCGAGGACCACGACGACTCCGTGGTGGTCGAGGCGCTGCAGCGCATCAACCCCGCCGTCGCCAGCGACATCATCCCCGAGATCGAGCCGGAGCGCCGGTCCTCGCTGTTCGCGTCGGCGCCGCACGCCGTCACGCAGCAGTGGTCGCTCAACCTCACGTTCGACGACGAGACGATCGGGCGGCTGATGGAGGCCACCCCGGCGACGTTCCGTCCGCACGAGACGGTGCGCCAGGCGACCCAGCGGGTGCGCGAGTTCACCAAGCGCGCACTGCTGACCTACCTCTATGTCGTGGACGACGCGGGCCGGCTGATCGGCGTCGCGACGATGCGGGACCTGGTCATCGCCGAGGACGAGGATGCGCGGCTCGACTCGCTGATGCTCCGCGACGTGTTCTCGTTGGCGCCGACGCTGGCGCTCGACGAGGCCATGAAGCTGGTGGTCCACCGGCACTATCCCGTGTACCCGGTGTGCACGCAGGACGGGCGCCTCATCGGGCAGGTCCGCGGCAGTGCGATGTTCGAGGAACAGGCGTTCGAGATCAGTGCACAGCCGGGACGCATGGTCGGTGTCGCGGAGGAGGAGCGGCTGCTCACGCCCTGGGGACGCTCGCTGCGTTTCCGGCACCCCTGGCTCCAGCTCAACCTGCTGACGGCGTTCATCGCCGCCGCGGTGGTGGGGGTCTTCCAGGCAACGCTCGACCAGATGGTGATCCTCGCCCTCTTCCTCCCGGTGCTCGCGGGTCAGTCGGGCAACACGGGCTGCCAGGCGCTCGCAGTCACGCTGCGGGGACTCACCCTCGGTGAGCTCCGGCCGGGCATGGAGCGGGCGCTGGTCGCCAAGGAGGCCCTGCTCGGCCTGATGAACGGCATGTTCGTGGGGCTCACCGCCGGCGCCGGGATGTACGTGGTGGCGCGTGCACAGGGGAACGCGAACCCGCTGGCGCTCTCGGGCATCGTCGCGCTGGCGATGACGGGAAGCTGCGTGGTGAGCGGCATCTCGGGGGCGCTGATCCCGCTCACGCTGCGCCGCGTCGGGGCGGACCCCGCCACCGCGTCGAGCATCTTCCTCACCACCGCCACGGACGTGGCGAGCATGGGATTGTTCCTCGGTCTGGCGACGCTGCTGCTCACCTGACGAGAGGTCGCACCCGCAGGATGCGGCCCCTCGGATTGTCAGTGACGAGGTAGACGAACCCATCCGGACCCTCGACGACGTCCCGGATGCGCTCGCGCAACTCGCCCAGGTATCGCTCCTCCAGCACCACGCGGCCGTCCCGGAGTTCCAGTCGCACCAAGGCCCCTGCCAATGACCCGACGAGCAGGCTGCCCTTCCATCCGGGGATCGAGTCGCCCGAATAGAACGTCATGCCCGACGGCGCGATCACCGGGTCCCAGTAGTACACCGGCTGCTCCATGCCGTCCTTGGCCACGCCATCGCCGATGCGTGCTCCCGAGTAGTCGCGACCGTACGTGATCTCCGGCCAGCCGTAGTTCTTGCCCGGCTCGGGATGATTGAGTTCGTCCCCACCGCGCGCGCCGTGTTCCACCGTCCACAGCTGGCCCGACACGGGATGCCGCGCCGCCGCCTGCACGTTGCGATGCCCGTACGACCAGATCTCGGGCTGTGCGTTCCCGCGCCCGACGAACGGGTTGTCCGCCGGCGCGCGCCCCTCCCGATCGATGCGCACCAGCTTGCCCATGCCCTGCGTGAGGTCCTGCGCGCGATCGCGGTAGTTCATCCGGTCGCCCTGTGTCACGAACAGGGTGCCGTCCGTCGCCCACACGAGCCGCGACCCGTAGTGCCCACCGCCCTTCACCTTGGGCTGCTGCCGGTAGATGATGCGCACCTGCTCGAGCATCGAGTCCGTGAGCACGCCGCGCATCACCGCGGTGCCCGCGAGTTCGCCCTCCGGCTCGGCGTACGACAGGAAGATCTCGTGCGTCCGGTCGAAGTCCGGCGCGAGGACCACGTCGAGCAGGCCCCCCTGCCCCTCCGCGTGGATCGGCATGAGCCCGCCAAGCGGCGGCGAGACCTCACCACCCGGCGTCACGATCCGCAGGCGTCCCGGCTTCTCCGTCACCAGCATGCGGCCGTCCGGCAGGAACTCGAGCGCCCACGGGAACTCCAGCCCCTCGGCCACCACTTCGACGCGCACGACGTCCTCGCGCGGCTCCGGCTGCGGCGACGCGTCGGCGCCTCCGGGGACCGGTCCTTCCGCGCCGCGCGCACAGGCCGCGAGTGCGGCCAGCACGCCCAGCCGCCACGCCTGACGCGTGGCGACACGCACGGCAATCTGCATCGAGGTTCGCATGGGAGGTCCGAGCTAGTCTATCGGATGCACGCGACCGCGCCAGTGCTTGCCGTCACAGCGGGGCACCGGCAAACTCTTGCGCATGCGAGCCATCCTCGATACCGCGCGACGCGGTCGCCGCAGCACCGCAGCCGCGACGGCATGCGTCGCCGCCGTCGCCATCACCTGCGTCGTCCTGCTCAGCGCCTGCGAACGGACCTCACCGGCGGACTGGGTGCTGCAGCATGCACGCATCTGGACCGGCGACTCCACGCAGGAGTACGTCTCCGCGATGGCGATCCGCGACGGGCGGATCCTTGCGATCGGCAGCGACGACGCCATACAAGCCTACGTCGGTGCGGACACCCGCGTGGACGACCTCGGCGGCCGCTTCGTCATGCCCGGGTTCCACGACGCGCACTGGCACCTGCCCGCGCGCCGCTCGGCCGACCTCGTGGGCGCGAAGGATCCCGCCGAACTCGTCGCGCGCCTGCAGGCGTTCGCGGCGACGCTGCCGGCGGACGCGTGGGTGACCGGGCGCGGTTGGACGCCGGACATGTTCCCACGGAACACCGCCCACCGCCGCTACCTCGACGCCGCCTTCGCCGACCGTGCGGTGCTGCTCACCGACCGCGACGGACACCAGACGCTGGCCAACACCCGCGCCCTCGCCCTCGCGGGGGTCAGCGCCGAGACGCGCGAACCCGCCGGCGGGGCGATCATCCGCGACGCCGGGGGCGCGCCGACCGGACTGCTGCAGGAGACCGCGGCGGGACTCGTCACCCGATTCCTGCCCTCGCCGTCGTCCGACGAGATCTACGCCTCGCTGCGGCATGAGATGCACCGGGCGGCCGAGCGTGGCCTGACGGCGCTGCAGATCGCCAACGGCCAGGCACCGGCCGCGCGCAACGCCGTGCTGCGCGCGCTGCAGGAGGACTCGCTCCTCGTGCGCTTGCGGATCGCGGTGCCGTTCGAACCCGCGGTGAGCGACTCCGCCCTGCGCAGCTACGTTGCCCTGCGCGACGAGCACCGCGGGCCGCTGCTCCGCTATGGCATCGCCAAGGGCATGCTCGACGGCACGGTGGACGCCGGGACCGCCGCGATGCTCGAGCCCTTCGCCATCGGCGGCGGGACCGGGTTGCCGCGCTTCACCGACACGGAGTTGCGCGCGACGCTCGCGCGCTACGACTCGGCCGGCCTCCAGGTGGAGTTGCATGCCATCGGCGACCGCGCGATCCGCATGGCGCTCGACGCCGTGGCCGCCGTGGCGGCCGCGGCGGGACCGCGCGACCGGCGGCATCGGATCGAGCACCTCGAGGTCCCGCATCCCGATGACCTGCCGCGGTTCCGTGCGCTCGGCGTGATCGCGAGCACGCAGGCGATCTTCGCCACGCCCGACGCGACCACGCTGGAGAACTACGCGCCGCTGCTCGGACCCACACGCGCCATGCGGGCGATGCCCTTCCGGTCACTCGAGGCTGCGGGCGCGATGCAGGCGTTCGGCAGCGACTATCCGGTGTTCCCGATGGACCCGCTGCTCGGCCTGCATGTCGCGACAACGCGCACCACCGCGGCCGGCACGCCTGCCGGTGGCTGGAATCCGGCCGAGCGGATCGCCGCGCGCTCCGCGCTCCGGCACTACACGTTCGGGGCCGCGTACGCGGCGTTCCGCGAGGACGAACTCGGCACGCTGGTGCCGGGTCGCTACGCGGACTTCGTCGTCCTCAGCGAGGACCTGCTGGCGGGCGATGCGCAGGTCTTCCTGCGCGCCCGCGTCGAGCGCACCGTCATGGGCGGGCGCGAGACGTACCGCTCCACGCGTGCATCCCCACCGTGAGCAGGTGTGACGCGAGGCCGGGGTTCTCGCCCGCCGTGCCGGCGTTGGAGATGTGATGGAAGCGGTAGGCGAGCGTGACGCCGTGTCCGCCCGCCGTGCCGAGACGCAGCCCCAGCTCCGCGGACGCCGTGAAGTTGAAGTTCGATGCCTTGGTGGTGGGCACGCGCTCGGTGAACCAGATGCCGCCGCCGGTCACCGAGACGAACGGGGAGACGGCGCGCGCCGTGGCGAAGCGCCGCGTGATGACGAGCGGCGAGCCCCCGATCCCGGTGGGCGCGCTCGAGTTGGTGAGGCGGCCGTACTCGGGCGAGTTGGGCGTCTGCGTGCACAGTTGCCGCGGCGGACAGGGGAAGCCCGTGCCGCGCAGGCTGAGCAGTGGTTTGGACATCCGCGCGAAGGTGACGATCTCCATGCCCCACTCCCAGTGCGGCGCCTCCGGCGCCTGCGACCGGATGCGGCGATTGAACCGCAGGGCCACCTGCGCGAACGCCATGTTCGGCGTCTCCCCGAGGATGCCGAGCTGCGGGGAGTTGCGCCCGATGCCGCCCCAGGCCTCGACACTCGCCGCGTGGCTGCCGTCCTGCGCCGTCGACGCGGCGATGGGGGCGCAGCAGAGCATGACCGCGGCAAGGCCGCGGCCGACGTACCGATGGATCACTCGCGCGCCCCGCTCGTCCGAGGCCGCGCCGTGATGTCCACATCCTTGGTCTCGCGCAGGAAGATCGCTCCGATCACGACGGTCATGCTGGCCACGACGATCGGGTACCACAGGCCGGCGTAGATGTTCCCCTGCGCCGCCACGATCGCGAACGCGGTGGTGGGGAGGAAGCCCCCGAACCAGCCGTTGCCGAGATGGTAGGGCAGCGACATCGACGTGTAGCGGATCCGTGTGGGGAACATCTCCACCAGCATCGCGGCGATCGGCCCGTACACGAGTGTCACGTACACCACCAGGATCCACAGGATCAGCACCACCATCGGCGTGTTGATGCGCGCCGGGTCCGCGGCCGCCGGGTACTGGGCCTCGCGGAGGGCGTCCCCGAGGGCGGCCTCGAACGCGACCTTCGCGTCGGCGGCGCCGGACGCGGTGGCGTCGTAGGAGGGGATCTGCGTGCTGCCGACCTGGATGCGCGCCGTCGCGCCGGACGCGTCGACTGTGTTGGCGTAGGGCACCCCGCGGGCGACGAGCGCCGCCTTGGCGATGTCGCAGGGCGACGTGAACTTGCTCGTGCCCACGGGATTGAACTGCACGGAGCAGTCCGCGGGATCCGCCAGCACCGTCACCGGTGCCCGCGCCTGCGCCGCCTCGAGCGCGGGGTTCGCATAGTGCGTGAGCGCGCGGAACAGCGGGAAGTACGTGAGCGCCGCCAAGGCACAGCCCGCGAGGATGATCGGCTTGCGACCGATCCGGTCCGACAGTGCACCGAAGACCACGAAGAACGGCGTGCCGAGCAGCAGCGAGACCGCGACGAGGATGTTCGCCGTCTGGTAGTCGACCTTGAGCGTCTGCGTGAGGAAGAAGAGCGTGTAGAACTGCCCCGTGTACCACACCACGGCCTGCCCGGCGGTGAGGCCGAGGAGGGCGATCAGCACGATGCGCAGGTTCCCCCACTGGGCGAACGACTCGCGCAGTGGCGCCTTGGACCGCGTGCCCTCGGCCTTCATCGCCTTGAACAGGGGCGATTCGTCGAGGGCGAGGCGGATCCACACGGAGATCGCGAGCAGCAGCAGCGACACGAGGAACGGGATGCGCCAGCCCCAGGCGTCGAACGTCTCGTTGCCCAGCGCGATGCGGCAGCCGAGGATCACCAGCAGCGAGAGGAAGAGTCCCATCGTCGCGGTGGTCTGGATCCACGAGGTGTAGAGCCCGCGGGACCCCATGGGCGCGTGTTCCGCCACGTAGGTCGCCGCCCCGCCGTACTCGCCGCCGAGCGCGAGGCCCTGCAGCAGCCGCAGCAGCACGAGGATGATCGGCGCCGCGATGCCAATGCGCGCATACGACGGCAGGATGCCGACGATGAACGTGGACACCCCCATGATCACGATCGTCACGAGGAACGTGTGCTTGCGGCCGACGAGGTCGCCGAGCCGTCCGAACACGAGTGCCCCAAACGGCCGCACCGCGAATCCCGCCGCGAAGGCCAGCAGGGCGAAGATGAACCCGGCCGTCGGGTTCACGCCGGAGAAGAACTGCCGGCTGATGATCGGCGCGAGCGAGCCGTACAGGTAGAAGTCGTACCACTCGAACACCGTCCCGAGGGACGACGCGAGGATCACACGGCGCGCATCACGCGTGGTGTCGGGGAACAGGCCCATGCAGAAAGGTGCGACGACCCTACGGATTGAACCAGTACGACACCTTCAGCAGGAGCGTGTTGTCGGGGTGCGCATTGAACAGGCTCCGCAAGTCGCGTCCGGCCTCGAAGCTCCCCGGATTGTCGCCGTCGGAACGGCCCTGCTGCCAGACCAGGAAGAGCACGGAACCCGGGCGGTACTCCCAGCGCACGACGAAGTTCGAGTTGAACTGCTTGCTGTTGAACCCCGCCGGATTCCCGGTCCCCCAGGGGGCGTAGCGGTCGGCATACCGCGCGGCGCGGGGCGTGACCATCTCCCGCCAGTCCTCGAAGGCGCCGCTCGCGATGAACGGCTGCGCGTACAACTGCAGGCTGAGGCGCGGCGTGACGGTCACGTTCGCACGGGCGGTGATCGCGAGGATCGACTGGTCGAGTGCGGCGAAGGTGAAGTGTGCCGTGTCGCTGAGCGTGGAGCCGAAGTTGGTGACCCACTGCGTGTCGTCCGCGCGGCGCTCGAAGGAGCCCTGCACCTCCACCGAGGTGCGTGTGCCGATCCGCCCCAGCGCGCCGGTGGAGACCTGCGCGGCCCAGGACCGCCCCTCGTCGCCGCGCGCGAGCCGGAAGTCGAGACTGGGGATGAGCCGCTTGCGGACGTCGCCGTCGAAGGTGACCGACACGCGATGATAGGGCGACACCCGCAGCGCCGGTCCGCCGCGCGCGCAGGAGACGCAGTGCTGCGCGCCGAGCTGCGAGGCGTTGTACGTGATGGACGCGCCCCAGAAGTTCGCGAGCTCGGCCGCGGCGTGGGCCTGCATGGTGAAGCCGGTGGCGAGGCCGCCGGTGGTCCAGTGGTTCTCCGACGACAGCACTGCGTTGGCCCGCCGGTACCAGCTCGTCGGGCGCACCGATACGAGGGACAGCTGGTTCCGCAGCTGCGCGTCGTTGATGAGCGTGACCAGGCCCAGGTCGTTGAGTTCGGTGTTGGGCTCCGCGTAGCGCATCATCGTCTCCCAGCGCACGCGCCCGGCATAGCGGCGGAGGCTGAGCGAGGTGACGCCGCCGACCAGCGACGTGCGCGTGGGATCGTACGATTCCTCGTGGTCCGGCCGCTGGTGGTAGTGCACGCTGGTCAGCTGCGTGCGGGCGATCGCCGCCGCGCTGCCCTGCGCGAGCGAGCGGCCGGAGTAGCCCGAGACCTCCCAGCGCTGCGCGAAGCGGTGGAATCCCTGCAGGAGCAGGGTGTACGCGTCACTGCGGAGCAGCGGCTCGGTCGCCGGGTCGAGGTCGCGGATGAGGGCCGTCACCATGGTGCCGAACTGCGATCGCCCGCCGCGGAAGTCCTGCACCAGGCGGCCGACGAAGGTCTTGGTCGCGGGTTCGATGGTGTTGCCCGTGCCCCCCTGCTCGCGCGCGGAGGAGACCGCGACCAGCCCGAACTGGGTCCCCGTGCCGAAGCGGCCGGTCACCTTGGCCGCCGCGTCGATCGTGCTCACACGCGGGTCGCTCGCGGCGCCCCGCAACTGCGGGGTGCGGCCGATGCGTCGGGTGTAGAAGATGCCCTCGCAGGGCCCGTTGCAGCGGAACAGGCTGCCGCCCTCCTGGAAGAACGGCCGGCGCTCGTCGAACCGCACCTCGAAGGCCGAGAGGTTGAGGATCGCAGGGTCGGCCTCCACCTGCCCGAAGTCGGGGTTGATGGTGGCGTCGATGGTGATGTTGCTCGTCAATCCCGCCTTGAGGTCGAGGCCGGCGCTCTGCTGCTGCGGGTGCTGCCAGCCGCCGGGTCGCGGCTCGGTGACGTTCTTGGTGACCACGTACGGCATCACCTCGAGCCGGCGGTTGCTGCCCAGCCCCTCGATGCCCACCAGGTCGCCGAGTTGCGACGCGAAGGTCTGGCGCGACGGGCGATACGTGGGCCAGGCGTCGCGCTCGCCGTAGCGGGCGATGTCGCGCCAGATGCCGAAGCCGAACGTGAGCGACTCCTGAGGCTGGAACCGGAGCTGGCTGAACGGGATCGCGTACTCGGCCGTCCACCCCGTGGAGTCGATCGCGACGGCCACGTCCCACACGCCGTCCCAGGCGTTGTCCTCCTGCACGTCGGAGAACACGGTCGCGTCGCGCTTGACGCCCACGGGATTCACCATGAACTGGAGTGCGTTGCGGCGGTCGTGGAACCCGTCGATGACGACCTTGATCCACTCCGACGGCGTACGTTCGTCGCGGCGGCTGAGCAGGGCGACGAGCGAATCCGGACGCGGGTCGAAGGCGCGGACGAACACGTAGAGCGTGCGCTCGTCGAAGGCGACCTGGAAGGCGGTGCGGAACCGCGCCGGCGCGGCCTCGCCCGGCGTGAACTGCCGGAAGTCGTCGGTCACCGGTGCCGACCGCCACACGGCCTCGTCGTCGCGACCGTCGAGACGCATGGGCGCCGCGGTCCGCACGGCGCGCGCAGCGGGCGTGGGTTCGGGGGACTGGGCGCCGAGGGGTGCACCACTGACGGAAAGGCCCGCACCCAGGAGGAGTGCGGGCGGAAGCAGACGGAGGGGTCGGAATGGCATCAGCGGGTTACGCAGGGCGGGGCCGGAACGCTTGCCGGCGGGCCAGGGCGCGTCGGCGGGCCCGCGGCCGGTGCTTCGACCGGTGCTGCGACCGGTGCTGCGACTGCTACCAGCCCCGATGGATCGCCCAGCGATCGACGATGCGGCTGCCCTCGTGCACGAGGTAGGCCTCGTGCTGCGCGGCGGTGAGACAGGAGTGGTTGACGGCGATGCGCAGCCGCGCGCCCACCGGCAGGCGGTCGAGCAGCGCGGCGTCGGGGACGGGCACCTCGCCGTGCTCCTGCGAGAGCGAGCGGAGGCGCAGCCCGAGGTCGCGTCCGTCGAGGTCGAGCACGCGACCGAAGCCGGCGTCGGGGTCGAGCTCCCGCGCACCCGGGTCCTTGCTGAGTGCGATCGCCCCCGCGTCGAGGATGACCCGGCCCCGCGTGCGGTCCCGGTGCACGACGCTCGCCAGCACGGTGAGCACGCAGTCGTCGAGCGTGCAGGAGCCGATGCGCACCTGCGTCGCGTCGAAGAACGCGTAGTTGCCGGCGCGTACCTCGTGAACGCCGTCGAGATGGTCCACGTGCGTGATGGTGGGGGTGGAGCCCACGCTCACGACCGGCACGGTGACGCCGCTGGCCGCGAGCCAGGCCGTGGCCGCGCGCATGACCTCGCGCTCCTGCGTCGCCACCGCCCGCACCGCGTCGGCTCCGCGCGCGTGGTAGCTGTGCCCCGCGTGGGTGAGCAGCCCGGCGAAGCGCAACTGCGTGCGCTCGCCGATCCGCTGCACCAGCTCGCGCAGCGCCGGTCCCTCGGGGTCCACGCCGCAGCGATGGTAGCCGCAATCCACCTTCACGAACACGTCGACGCGCACGCCGGCCGCGCGCGCCGCCTCGGCCAGCGGTCCCGGCACCGCGGGATCGTCGGTGAGGAGGTGCAGCCGCACGCCGCGCTGCGCGAGCGCGAGGGCCGCCGCGAACTTGCCCGGCTCCACCGGCACCGCATAGGTGATGTCGGTGAAGCCATGTGCGGCGAACGCCGTCGCCTCCGCGAGCGTGGAGACCGTGATGCCGCCGAACTGCCCCGCGACCTGCAGGCGCGCGACCTCGACGCACTTGTGCGTCTTGATGTGCGGGCGCAGCCGCGCCCCGAGCGCACGGACCCGGTCGCCCACGCGCGCGACGTTGCGCGTGAGGCGCTCCGCGTCGAGCAGGAGCGCGGGCGTCGGCGCCGCGCCGAACCCGCTCAGGAGCGCACCGCCGCGATGCAGTCGATCTCCACCAGGCACCCGGGCTTGAGGCTGCGCGTCGGAATGACCGCGCGCGCCGGCATCGCGTCCCCCATCACCTCGCGGTAGGTGGCGTTGAACTCGCCCCAGAGCGCGATGTCGGGCACGTAGACCTGCATCTTGAGCACGTGGGCGAAGTCGCTCCCGGCGGCCTCGAGGATCGCGCGGACGTTGGCGAGGGCGCGCTGCGCCTGCGCGCGGATGTCGCCGTCGATGAGGGTGCCCGTCGCCGGATCGATCGGCAGCTGGCCCGCGACGTACACCACGCCCTGATGGACCGTCGCCTGCGAGTAGTGCCCGGCCGGGGTCGGCGCGTCCGGCGTGCGGATGAACTGGATCGTCATGGCGCGGTCGCGGTGGAGGTCAGACGTCGAGGTACGGCGAGGGTCCGTGGTCGTCCGGCCCGAAGAGTTCGCGACTCGACTTGCGGCGCGGTCCCTTGTGCTGGCGTGGCGGCGGGAGCACCGGCCACTCGTCGGGTGGCAGCAGGTCCTTCACCATCTCCACCAGCTGGTGGCTGAGGTGCTGCCCGTACTTGAACAGCGCGACCACCCGCGCGCGGTTGCCGAGCAGGAAGGCGAGGATGGGCTTGTCCGCCTTGGCGGCGTTGCAGGCGCGGCAGCAGAGCACGAGGTTGTCGCGCCGGTCGTAGGCCGTCTGGCCGCGGCGCGGCGTGACGTGGTCGAGCGTGACCGTGCGTTCCGGCACCTCGCGTTCGCAGTACGCGCAGACGGGGCCGTGCCGTTCGAGGAGCCAGCGCCGCGTCTCGACGTAGGCGGCGCGTCCCGTGGGGACGGACGTGAGGGTGACCTGGCCCTTGGCCGGTCCCCCGCGGCCACGTCGGCCGCGCCCGCGGGAGGCACCGCCGCGCTTCGATCGCGCGGCCATCTATATAGTGGGGTGCGGAGCGTGCATGTCCGGTGAAGATAGCCCCGCCACCCGGAGCCGCACAGGGCCGACACCGACGGGCGCCGCCGGTCGCGGCCCGGCGGCGAGTTGCTTGATATTTGAAGCAATCGGTCGTACTCTAGGGCATCCCTTCCCGGAGGTCGCGCGTGCGCGTGCTGGTCGTCGGTGGTGGCCCCGGTGGATTGTACGCGGCGCTGCTGCTCAAGCGCCGGCATCCCGCGGCCACGGTCGTCGTCGAGGAACGCAACCGGCCCGACGACACCTTCGGCTGGGGCGTCGTGCTCTCGGACCAGACGGTGGCCAACCTCCGCGCCGCCGATCCCGAGAGTGCGGCCGCCATCGCCGATGCGCTGCACCACTGGGACGACATCGCCATCCACGTCCGCGGCACCTGCGTCCGCTCCGGCGGCCACGGCTTCTCCGGCATCGGCCGCAAGCGGATGCTGCACCTGCTGCAGGCGCGCTGCGCCGCCCTCGGCGTCACACTGCGCTTCGAGACCGAGGACAGCCGCCCGCTCGAGGCGCGCGTCGCCGACGAGCACTGGGATCTGGTGCTCGCGGCCGACGGCATCAACAGCCGCATCCGCGAGCGCTACGCGGCCTCCTACCAGCCGGACATCGATCTCCGGCACTGCCGCTACACCTGGCTCGGCACCCCGCGCGCGTTCGACGCCTTCACGTTCGCGTTCGCCGAGACGGCGCAGGGCTGGTTCCAGGCGCACGCGTACCAGTTCGCCGAGGACCTGAGCACGTTCATCGTCGAGACGCCCGACACGGTGTGGCAGCAGGCGGGGCTCGACGGACTCGATGCGGCCGGGTCGATCGCCTTCTGCGAGACCCTCTTCGCCGACACGCTGCAGGGGGCCCCGCTGCTCAGCAACGCGGCCCACCTCCGGGGCTCCGCCCAATGGATCCGCTTCCCGCGCGTCACCTGCGCGCAGTGGGTGCACTGGATCGACACGGCCGAGCGGCGCGTGCCGGTCGTGCTGCTGGGCGACGCGGCCCACACCGCGCACTTCTCCATCGGCTCGGGCTCCAAGCTCGCCCTCGAGGATGCGATCGCGCTGGACCGCGAACTCGCGTCGTGGGGCGCCGCGACCGGCGACGACCCGGAGCGGCTCGCGGCCAGCCTGGCGCGGTATCAGGCGGAACGCGCCGTGGAGGTGCTCAAGCTGCAGAACGCCGCGCGCAACTCCACCGAGTGGTTCGAACACGTGGAGCGCTACGCCGCATTGGCGCCGGAGCAGTTCGCCTACTCGCTGCTCACGCGCTCGCAGCGCATCTCGCATGAGAACCTGCGGCAGCGCGACCGCAGCTACGTGGCCGCGTTCGAGCGCTGGTTCGCCCAGCAGGCCGACGGCACGCCGCCGCGCGGTGACCCGCTGCCGCCGCTGCTCACGCCGTACCGCGTGCGCAACCTCACGTTGCCGAACCGTGTGGTGGTCTCCCCGATGGCGCAGTACTCCGCCCACGAGGACGGACGCCCGAGCGACTGGCACTTCGTGCACCTCGGCGCACGCGCCACCGGCGGCGCCGGGCTGGTGATGACGGAGATGACCTGCGTGTCGGCCGACGCGCGGATCACGCCCTGGTGCCCGGGGCTGTGGAACACCGCGCAACGCGACGCCTGGACGCGCATCGTGGACTTCGCCCACACCCACGGCACGGCGAAGATGGGACTACAACTCGGCCACGCCGGCGCCAAGGGGGCGACCAAGAGGATGTGGGAGGGCATCGACCAGCCATTGCCGGAGGGCGGCTGGCCGTTGATCGCACCGTCGGAGGCGCAGTACCTCACGGGCGTCTCGCAGCGCGCCCGTGCGATGACGCGCGCCGACATGGAGCGCGTGCGCGACGATTTCGTCCGCGCGACGCGCCTGGGCGCCGAGGCGGGCTTCGACTGGCTCGAGCTGCACGCCGCGCACGGATACCTGCTGTCCGCGTTCCTCTCGCCGCTGACGAACCGGCGCACGGACGAGTACGGCGGCACGCTCGCGGGACGGGCCCGATTCCCGCTCGAGGTGTTCCGCGCGATGCGCGCCGCCTGGCCGTCCGACCGCCCGATGTCGGTGCGCATCTCGGCCCACGACTGGGCCGCCGGCGGCAACACCGGTGACGACGCCGTGGCGATCGCGCGCCTGTTCAAGGACGCCGGAGCCGACCTCATCGACGTGTCCGCCGGCCAGGTGGTCAAGGAGGAGCGCCCGGTGTTCGGTCGCATGTGGCAGACACCGTTCGCCGACCGCGTGCGCCAGGAGGCCGGCATCGCCACCATCGCGGTGGGCGCGATCACCGACGCGGATCAAGCCAATGGCATCATCGCTTCGGGGCGCGCGGACCTCGTGGCCGTGGGGCGCCCGCACCTGATCAATCCGGCGTGGACACTCACCGAAGCCGCGCGCCTGGGGTACCCGGGCACGGCTGCGTGGTGGTCGCCGCAGTACCGCGCGGCGAAGTCGCAACTCGACCGCCTCATGGAACGCGAACGCGCCGTAGCGGGTGCGGGCCAGGCGGCCCCACCGAAGGGAGAACTGACATGACACCTCTCGCCGGACGGCACGCGTTCATCACGGGCGCCAACCGCGGCATCGGCGCGGCGATCGCGCGGCAGCTCGCAGCCGCCGGGGCCGACGTGACGCTCTGCGTGCGCACGCGTGCCAGTGCGGACGCGGTCGCGGGCGAGCTCCGCGCGCGCGGGCGGCGCGTGCACGTCGTGCAGGCGGACGTGACCGACCGCGCGGCGCTCACCGCCGCCTGCACCGAGGCCGCGCAGGTGCAGGGGCCGATCGACCTCCTGGTCAACAACGCGGGTGTGGTGGAGACCGTACCGTTCCTCAAGAGCGACGCCGGCGTCTTCGACCGCATGCTGGCGATCCACCTCCACGCGCCGGTGGTCGCGACACAGGCGGTCCTGCCCGCGATGCTCGAACGCGGCCGCGGGGACGTGGTGAACATCGCCAGCATCGCCGGACTCGCGGGCACCGCCTACGTCGCGGCGTACGTCGCGGCCAAGCATGCGATGGTCGGGCTGACGCGCGCGCTGGCAGCCGAGTTCGGGCCCAAGGGCATCCGCGTGAACGCCGTTTGCCCGGGCTACACGGACACCGACCTGGTGGGAGATTCCGTCGGACGCATCATCGCGAAGACGGGTCGCTCCCGGGCGGAGGCCATGGAGATGATCCTGCGCGATGCGGGGCAGGCCCGCCTGGTCACCGTGGACGAGGTGGCGGCGGCGACGTTGGCCTTCGTGCTGCCGGAGGCGACGCAGAACGGCGCGGCGCTGCCGCTGCTCGGGACACCGCGGTGATCCTGCGCGCCGAGGACCCCGAGACGAGCCTCCGCGGCGAGGAGCACGAGTCGCTGCGCCTGTGGTTGCGCCTCTTCACCTGCACCACGATGGTGGAGCGCGAGGTGGACGGCATGCTCAAGCGTGCGTTCGGCTCGTCGCTCGCACGGTTCGACCTGCTGGCGCAGCTGCATCGTGCGCCGGACGGACTGCGCATGACGACGCTGTCCGAGCGCACGCTCACCACCAACGGCAACGTCACCTGGCTGGTGGCGGCGCTGCAGCGGGAGGGCCGCGTCTCGCGTCGCGTGGCCAGCGAGGACCGGCGCGCGGCCGTGGTGCGCCTCACCGCGAGCGGGCGCCGGCACTTCACCGCGATGGCCCGCGCGCACGAATCACTCATCGAACGCCTGCTCCGACCCCTGGCGCCCAGCGAGCGCCA
>Ga0268299_1002633_pt1 | contig 20245 bp, 18 predicted proteins | sample NOBtaG_FD_193484 | JGI IMG/M metagenome (GOLD analysis project Ga0268299, IMG submission 193484) | Activated sludge microbial communities from bioreactor in Nijmegen, Gelderland, Netherland - NOB reactor | ecosystem: Engineered > Bioreactor > Aerobic > Activated sludge | place: Netherlands... | reverse complement strand
ACGGGCTCGACTGGCTCGCCGCCCGCGATCCGCAACGGCCGTTCTTCATGTTCCTCCATTACATGGAGCCGCACGATCCGTACTTCGTGCACCCGTACAACGGCGAGGCGTACGCGCGCGTCGCGAATCCGAATCCCGACCCGTCGCTGGCGGACAAGTACCGCGCGGCCTACGACGGCGCGATCAAGTTTCTCGACGACGAGCTCGCGAAGCTGTTTGCGGAGCTGAAGAAGCAGGGGCTCTACGACGAGTCGCTGATCGTGCTCACTGCCGACCACGGCGAGGAGTTCCACGAGCACGGGGGCTGGTGGCACGGTACGACGCTCTACGACGAGCAGCTCGCGGTCCCGCTCCTGGTGAAGGCGCCCAAGGGCGGCCCGAGCGGGATCGTCAACGACCACGTGGTCTCGAGCCTCGACATCGCGCCGACGATCATCGCGACCGCCGGTCTCGCCGTGCCGAAGACGATGGTCGGAAAAGCGCTCGGTCTCGGCGCCGACGCAGCCGCGCCGCGCGACCACGCGTTCGCCGAGAGCGAGCTCGAAGGCAACAGCCTCCAAGCGTACCGGAGCGGCGGCATGAAGGTCATCCACGCCAACCCGGGCAACCCGCGTGGCCTCCCGGATCATCAGCTCTTCGACGTCGCGTCGGATCCCGGCGAGCAGAAGGACCTGATCTCGACGCAGGCCGAGGTCGCCAACAAGCTGACCGCCGACATGGGCACGGTGCAGAGCCACGCCGAGTCGATCGCGGTCGAGTCGACGGGTACGTCGATCGACGCCGCCAGCGAAGAGCGGCTGCGCGCGCTCGGCTACGTGCACTGATCCTGCCGTGATCGCGATCATCGGCCTCGACGGGGCGACGTGGGACCTCGCGAGGCCGTTCCTCGAGGCCGGCGACATGCCGGCGCTCGCGGGGCTGATCGCACGCGGGGCGCACGGCGTGCTGCGGTCGACCGTGCCGCCGGTGACGTTCCCGGCGTGGTCGTCGTTCATGACGGGCACGAATCCCGGCAAGCACGGGATCTTCGACTTCACGCGTCGGGTGTCTGGGACCTACGAGGTCGCGTTCGTCGGGAGCCGCGATCGGCGTGTGCCGACGATGTGGCGCGTACTGTCCGACGCCGGTCGCCGCGTCGCCGTGATCGGTGTGCCGACGACGTACCCGCCCGAGCCCGTGAACGGCATCATGGTCGGCGGCTTCGACAGCCCGGTCACGACCGGCATCGACGGCTCGTTCGTCCACCCGCGCGAGTTCTACGCGGAGATGACGACTGCCGTCGGACCGTATGCCATCACCGACTTCCAGGAGCTCACGATCGGTCCGGGATGGCACGACGATGCCTTCCCGAAAATCCTCGCCGCCGTCGATCGAAAGCGCGACCTCGCGCGGTACGTGCTCCGCCGCGAGCCGTGGGACTGCTTCATGATGATGTTCGGCGAGGCGGACACGGCGAGCCATCACTTCTGGATGTTCGCCGACCCGGCGTCGCCGCGCTTCGACGCCGAGGGCTCGCAGCGGTTCGGCCGTGCTCTCCGCGACGTCTATCGCCGACTCGACGCCGCGCTCGGCGACATCCTGGCCGAGCTGCCCGCCGATGCGACGGTGCTCGTCGCGTCCGATCACGGGTTCGGTGGCGCCGGGACGACCGTGCTCCATCTCAATCGCTGGCTCGCGGATCGGGGATGGCTCGTCTTCCACGGCGGCGGGCGCAGTCTCGGGGCGAGCGCGGCGCGTCTCGTGCGACGGGCGGCGTTGGCGCTGCTGCCGCGCGGCATCCAAGAGCGGCTCGTGCGACACGCCGGGCGCGACCTCGCGCGGCGGCTCGAGAGCTGGTCCCGCTTCGGCGCGATCGACATGTCGCGGACACGGGCGTTCTCGGAGGAGCTCAACTACGCGCCGAGCATCTGGCTGAACGTCCGCGGCCGCGACCGCGAGGGATGTGTCGCCGCGGGAGCCGACTACGAAGCCGCCGTTCGGGATCTCACGGCCGAGCTGCTCGCGTGGCGGAATCCAGCGACCGGTGCGCCGATCGTCGCGCGGGTCCACCGTCGCGACGACCTCTATCGAGGCCCGCGCGTCGAAGACGCGCCGGATCTCGTCCTCGAGCTCGCGCTCGACGGGGGGTACTCCTATCCTTGTCTTCCGACCGCGCCGGCCGAGCGCCGGAGCGTCCGGGAGCTCGCCCGTGCCGAGCACGTGGCGGGGAAGGGTGGGGGCATGAACGGCAGCCACCGGCCGGAAGGAATCTGGGTGCTCGCCGGCCCGTCGGTCGCGCCGTGTGGGGCGACGGAGGCGGCGATCGTCGACGTCGCGCCGTCCGTTCTGCACCTCGCGGGTCTGCCGGTGCCGTCGTGGATGGATGGGCGGCTGCTGCCGGGAGTGGCGGGTGCGATCGCCGTCGACGACGCGGAGCCCGCCGCACCGGAAACGATCGACGGCGACGACCACGAGGCCGAGCTCCGGCGCCGGCTCCATGCCCTCGGGTATCTGAGCGATCCCGCATGATGCCCGCGCTCGCCTCGCCGGAGCGTCGGTACCGGGTCGCGATCGTCGCGGCGTGTCCCTTCCCGACTCTGCAGGGATCGCAGCTCTTGATCCGGCGTCTCGCGCACGGGCTCCGAGCGCGCGGCCACGAAGCGGTCGTCGTCACGTACGCGGAGGGGCTCGAACGGGCGCTCGCCGATCTGCCGGTGCGCCGCATTCCGCATATCCCGGGTTTTCGGGCACTCGGTTCGGGCCCGCGCGCCGCCAAGGTCGTCCTCGACGCGGCGCTCCTCCTGCGGCTGCTGGACGTCCTCCGGCGCGAGGGCATCGAGGTGATGCACGCGCACAACTACGAGGCCGCGTTGATCGGGCTCGTGGCGCGGCGGGTCACCGGCGTCCCGCTCATCTACCACAGCCACAACGCGCTCGCGGAGGAGTTGCCGACGTACTACCGGAGCCGGGTGGCGCGCCGGCTGGCGCGCGCCGTCGGCGCCGTCGCCGACCGCGAGGTGCCACGCCGGGCCGACCACTGCATCGCGATCTGTCGCGAGCTCGTCGGGTTCCTGCGGGCGCGCGGCGTCGACGAAGGTGCCATCGAGATGATCGCGCCCGGTGGATCGCCCGAGGAGTTCCCCGCGTGCTCCGCCGCGGAGGTGGCGACCATCCGGGCGCGGTTCGGATTCGGCGAACGCCCGGTGCTGCTCTACACCGGCAACCTCGACGGCTATCAAAACCTGGAGCTCCTGCTGGCAAGCGTCGGCACCGTGCGGCGGACGTTCCGCGACGCGCTTTTGGTGCTGGCGACGCACGCCGCGCCGCGCGACCTACCGCCGAGCCTCCGCGCGCTGCCTCCGGGCGTCCGTCTGATCCCGGCCGGCGACTTCGGCACCGTCCGCGATCTGATTCAGGTGGCCGACCTGGCACTCTGCCCGCGCCGCGAGTGGTCCGGCTTCCCGATGAAGCTGCTCAACTACATGGCGGCGGGGAAGGCGGTCGTCGTATCCGCCGGCTCCGCGAAGGCGGTGTGTCACGGCCGCAACGGCGTCGTCGTCGATTCCGACGAGGCCGACGCGTTCGCGCAGGCGATCGTCGCGTTGCTCGCCGACCCGGCTCTCAGCCATCGCCTCGGCGCCGCCGCCCGCAGGACCGTCGAGGACGAGTACGGCTGGGAACGCGTCATCGATCAGGTCGAGGCGACCTATGAAACCGTCTTGCAGCGCCATACGACCAACTTCTCTCGCGAGCCCGCCGCGCATCCGCTCGGCGTGCTCGAAGCCTGAACCATCACCCTTTCACGCAAGGAGCATCGACGCATGTCGCTACCGACGATCGGCATCACCATGGGAGACGCTGCCGGGATCAGCCCGGAGATCCTCGTGAAGTCCTTGGCCGACCCTTCCATCCGCGAGTTCTGCGAGCCCATCGTGCTGGGCGACATCCGCGTGATCGCGGCGGCGGCCAAGGCCGCCGGCCTCGATCTTCAGCTCCGTGCGGTCGAGCGACCGTCGGCGTGGCGGCGCGACGGCGCCGCGTTCGGGGTCGTCGACTACGGCGACGTCGATCCCGCGACCGTGAAAATAGGCGTCATCGAGCCGGCGCTCGGCGCCGCGGCGGTCCGCTACACGCGCGAAGCGGCGCGCTATGCGCTCAGCGGCGAGATCGACGGTATCGTCTCCGCGCCGCTCAACAAGGAGTCGATGCGCGCCGCCGGCTTCCACTACGAGGGCGCGACCGAGATCTTCGCGGAGGAAGCGGGCGTCAAGCGCTACGCGATGGTGCTGCTGCTCGGCGAGATGCGTCTCCTGCTGCTCACCAACCACATGTCGCTCCGCGAGGCATGCGACAAGGTCACGAAGGCCCGCGTCCACGAGAAGATCATGCTCGCGCACGAGGCACTGGTCGGGCAGGGCATCGCGGCGCCGCGGATCGCCGTGTCGGCGCTGAACCCTCACGCCGGTGAGGGCGGGCTCTTCGGCCGCGAGGAAATCGAAGAGATCGAGCCGGCGATCGCCGAGGCGAAGGCCGCCGGTGTGAACGCGATCGGTCCCGTGCCCGCGGATACGGTCTTCTACAAGACCAAGCAGGGCATGTACGATCTCACCATTGCGCTCTATCACGACCAAGGATTGGGAGCGGTGAAGCTGCTCGGTTTCGGCGACGTCGTGACGCTGCTCGTCGGGCTGCCGTTCATCCGCACCTCGACCGGCCACGGCACGGCGTTCGACATCGCGGGCAAGGGCATCGCGGGCCACAAGAATCTGCTCGAGGCCATCAGGACCGCGGCCGAGCTCGCCGCCAAGCGGCGGAGCGGCGGGGCGCGCGTCGCCGCGCGCGCGTAGACGGCGTCGCGACCCCATGTCGACCGAACACGAAGCCCCGCGGCGAGTGTGGGACGTCTCGGTGCCGAATCGTCCCGACATGCATTTCTATCCAGGCGATCCGACCCTCGAGCAGACGCAGATCCGGGCCATCAAGCGCGGCGACGCGGCGAACCTCACGCACCTGTCGCTCGGCGCGCACACCGGCACGCACGTCGACGCGCCCGCGCATTTCATCGATGGCGCGCCGACGCTGGAGCAGGTGCCGCTCGATTGCATGGTCGGGCCGGCACAGGTGCTCGACGTCCGCGGGCGTGCGGCGATCGATGCGGCCGCGCTCGGGGGTCAGGCGATCACGGCGGACATCCTGCTGTTTCGCACGGACAACTCGGAGCGGTGGGGGAAGGCCGGCTTCCAGAAGGACTTCGTGTACCTCACCCGTGACGCGGCCGAGGTGCTCGTGGCGCGCGGCGTGAAAACGATCGGGTGGGACTATCTCTCGATCGAGCAGTTCGGCAGCCAGACGTTCGAGGTCCACAAGCTGCTCCTCGGAAGCGGCATCCTCATCATCGAGGGCCTCGATCTCCGCGCGATCGAGGCCGGCAGCTATCAGTTGGCGTGTCTGCCGCTGAAGCTCGAGGGCGTCGACGGTGCGCCGGCGCGCGCGGTGCTGATGCGGTGACGGCCTTCGCGGCGATCGCCGACGATCTGACCGGGGCGTGCGACGTCGCGGCCGAGCTCGCGGCGGCGGGGCGACGTGTACGGGTCGTCGTCGTGCCGGGCGGCCCGGTGGCGTGCGACGACGCGATCGCGATCGTCAACACGCAGAGCCGGTCGCTTCGTCCGGACGATGCGGCGGCGCGGGTACGCGCCGCGCTCCTCGGCCGCGGGTCGCCGGTGCTGCTCAAGAAGATCGACACTGCGCTCCGCGGCCATCTCGGCGCCGAGCTCGACGCCGCATGTGACGTGCTCGGGGCCCCGGCCTTCATCCTCGCCGCGATTCCCGCCGCCGGACGGGTGACCCGCGACGGCGTGCAGTGGTTCGGCGGCCGGCCGCTCGCGGAGACGGAGTTCGTTCGCGACCCGGAAGGACCGGGGGCGATCTCGTCGATCCCCGAGGTGGTCGCCCGCGAGAGCCGGCGGCTTGCGGCGGTCGTTGCCCGGGACGTGGTGCGCACGGGCGGGCTCGCGGCCGAGGTCGCGCGGCGTCGCGGCGACGGGGTCGAGGTCTTCGTGATGGACGCCGAGACCGACGACGACGTGCGCGCGGCGGTGGATGCGATCCTGACGCTTCCGAAACCGGTCTGTCTCGCGGGGTCGATCGCTCTCGCGGCGGCCCTCGCGGCGTCGCTCGATGCTGCCGACTCGCTGCCGTACGTCGACCCCGGGCCACTCCCCACGCCCGCGTTGGTCGTGAGCGGGAGCCTGCATAGCCGGGCGCGTGCCCAGGTCGACGCCGTCGTCGCGGCGGGGAACGCCGTCGCCGTGTCGTTGCCCGCGGGGGATGCCGACGGCCCCGCGCGGAGCGCGGCGGTCGCCGAGGCAACGCGCGCGCTCGCCGCGGGAACGACGGTCGTGCTCGCCGCACCGCGAGTCGCCGACGTGCCGACCGAGAACCTGCTTCGCGCGACCGAGCGTTGCGTCGCCGAGACGGTCGCCGCGATCGCGGCCGTGACGGCGATCCCGAGCCTCGTGCTGATCGGCGGCGAAACGAGTTACGCGATCCTGGTTCGTCTCGCGGCCGGCGCGATCGAGGTCCATGGCCGCATCGCGCCGCTCGTCGCCCACGGAACCATTCTGAACGGACCAGCCGCGGGCACGCGGCTCGTCACCAAAGGCGGCTCGGGCGGCGAGCCCGACGTCGTCGCGGCGGCGCTGGCGTCGCCGGCGTTGCGCGCGGCAGGGGAGTTACGCGGATGAGCGAGCAGGGCATGCGGGTCGCGACGGATACGGTCGTCACCATCGAGTACCGGGCGAATCTGACCGACGGCGCCCTCGTCGATTCGACCGACCATTGCGGTCCGGTCACGTATCTGCACGGGAACGAGCAGATCTTCCCCGAGCTCGAGCGCGCCGTCGACGGACTGCTCCCCGGTGAGGAACGCCGCCTGAGTCTCTCGCCCAAGGAGAGCTACGGCGAGCACCGCTCCGAGCTCGTGCGCCGCATGCCGCGCGCGCAGATGCCGCCCGAGGTCGTCCTCGAGGTCGGCAAACGCTACACCGTGCGCCCGCCGCGCGGCGAGCCAATGAAGTTCAAGCTCGTCGCCATCGAGGACGACGAAGTAGTGGCAGACTTCAACATCCCCGCCGCAGGGCAAGGCCTGGAAATCTGGGCCCGTGTGATCGCGGTCCGGCCCGCGACACCGGAAGAAATTCGACGAGGAACGTTACGATGAAGCTTTCGATCGTCATGCCGGTCTACAACGAGTCGGCGAGCATTCGTGAGATCTTGCAGCGCGTGCAGGCGTTGCCGCACGCCAAGGAGATCGTCGTGGTCGACGACGGCTCGCTCGACGGCACTCGCGAGATCCTCCGCACACTCGCCGGCGGCGAGATCCGGGTGTTCTTCCACGCGACCAATCGCGGGAAAGGGGCGGCGGTGCGCACGGGCTTCGAGCATGCCCGCGGCGACGTCGTGGTGATCCAGGACGCCGACCTGGAGTACAACCCGCGCGACATTCCCGCACTCCTCGTCCCGATCGAGCGCGGGGAAGCCGACGTGGTGTTCGGCTCGCGATTTCTCGGCGGACCGCATCGGGTGCTGAACTTCTGGCACTACGTCGGCAACCGCTTGCTCACCTTGCTCTCGAACATGTGCACGAACGTGAACCTCACCGACATGGAGACCGGCTACAAGCTCTTCCGCCGAGAGGTGCTCCAGCAGATCCAGGTCGAGTGCGACCGGTTCGGTTTCGAGCCGGAGATCACCGCCAAGGTGGCGCGTCTCCGCTGCCGGATCTACGAGCAGCCGATCTCCTACGCCGGCCGCGACTACGACCAGGGCAAGAAGATCACCTGGCGTGACGGCGTCGCGGCGCTCTACCACATCGCCCGGTTCAGCATCCGGAACCGCCGCGTCCGTCCCGCCGCGCCCGTCGCGGTCGAAGAAATCGCCCCCCGTCCCGCCGAAGTCGCCGACGTCCGCCGCCTCGACGCCGAGCGCTGACGCAAAGGATCTCCCGATCATGAGGAAGCGAGAGAAATTGACGCCCGAGGAGCGCTTTGCGCTCGCCCTCGATCTCATCAAGCGCGAGCGCTCGTTCGCCGAGGTGTGCTCGTACTACCAGGTGAGCCACACGACCGCGTACAAGATCCGGAACGCGTTTCTCGAAGGAGGTCGCCGGGCATTGGCAGGCGCGCGCGCGCGCGATGCGGCCGAGCCGGCGGCGGGTGAGAACGGCATCGGATGAAGCGCGCCGTCTCGATCGTGGCGCTGCTCGGCGCGGTCGCGGGTGTGCTCGCGCTTCTCGGCCAGCCGGCGTCGCTCGGCGACGCGTACCTCTGCTACGCGGGTGCGCCCGTGCGCGCGAAGTTCCTGCCGTCGTTCGTTCCCCGGCCGGGAACGGACGTCGCCGACCGATTCGATCCGGGCGGCAAGCTCGACGTCACGAAGCCGCGGGCGCTCTGCAATCCGGCCGAGGTGAATGGCCGCCCGCGCGTCGAGCAGGCGATTCGTCTCGAGGCGTTCAAGGTGAAGCGGACCAGGACGAAGCCGCCACAGCCGAAGATCGCGCCGGGCCTGGTCGAAGTGACCAATGCGCTCGGCACGCTGACCCTCGCGGTCGGATCCGTGCAGCATCTGTTGCGTCCGGCGTCCGGGTTCGACGGCCCGAACGGCGCGCCGGCGTTGCCGCCCACCGACGTGCGCGATTTCACCTGCTACAAGGCGAAGGTCGCGCGCGCCGGACGCGGGGCGCCGCCGCTTCCGATCTTCGCGAGCGTGCCGGCCGCCGTCGGTGACGACTTCGCCGACCGCACGGTGACGCTCGTGAAGCCGACGCGCCTCTGCACGCCGGCCGACGTCTCCGGGTCCGATCCCGACGCGGGGGACCACCCGGCGCAGCTCGTCTGCTATCAGGCGAAGCTCACGCGTTTGCCCGGGTTCACGCAGCCGCGCTTCGCGAAGCGTGTGCTCTCGACGAGCAGTCGATTCGGCTCCGATGTGCTCACGCTCCGCGCGATCGACGAGGTGTGTCTCCCCTCGATCGTCGGTGACGGTCCGCTCCCGACCGGGACTCCGAACGCCTTTCGCACGAAGACCCCGACGCCCATGCGCACCGCCACGCCGTCCCGGACGCGCACGCCGACGCCGAGCCGCACGCCGACCGTCACGCCGAGCGCGACGCTCACCGCGAGTGCGACGCCGACGCTGTCGCCGACCGTGACCGTGACCGTCAGCCCGACGGCGACGCTCACCGCGACCGCCACCGTGACGGTGACGGCGACCGGGACCGTCACCCCGACGGGCACGCCGACCGCGACCTCGACCGCGCCGACGCCCTCGCGAACGGCGACGATGACGCCGACCGCGACCGTGACGGCGACGCCGACGGCGACCCGTACCGCGAGCCCGACGCCGACGGCGACCTCCACGGCGGCGACACCGACCGCGACGGGAACTCCCGTGCGGACCTTCCCACCGACGGCCACCGTGCCGGCGACTCCGACCGCGACGATCTCCGCAACCCCGACCGTCACGAGCACCCCGCCGCCGGCGCTCACCGCGAGCGCCACGGCCCCCGTGCCGACCGCGAGCCCGACGGTCACCATCAGCCCGACGCCGACCCGCACGGTCACGCCGTCGGCGACGCGGAGCGCGACGCCGACGCTCTCGCGAACGCCGACGCCGACTCGCACCGTGACGCCGACGCCGACTCGCACCGTGACGCCGACCCCGACCCGCACGGCGACCCCGACGGTGACGCGTACGCCGACGCCGACGCGGACGACCACCCCGACGCCGACGCGAACCGCGACGCCGACGGTGACTCGGACCCCCACGCCGACGAAGACGACGACTCCGACGCCCACGCGAACCGCGACGCCGACCGTGACTCGCACGCCCACGCCGACGAAGACGACGACCCCGACGCCGACGCGAACCGCGACGCCGACGCCGACGAAGACCGCGTCGCCCACGAAGACCGTGACGCCGACTCCGACCAGGACGGCGACCCCGACCGTCACGCGATCGGCGACGCCGACGGTCTCCGCGACCCCGACGGCGACGCTGACGCCGAGCCCGTCGCCGACCGTGACGCCCGTGGGCGATCCGATCGCGCTCGACGTGAATCCGGACGGGCGGACGATCGACCAGGGAGAGTCGCTCTTCGGGACGTGTCAGGCGTTGTACGCCAACGGCGGCGTTCGCAACTACACGCAACGGGTCGAGTGGACGTCGAGCGACCCGGCCATCGCCTCGGTCAGCAATGCCGAAGGGACCCGAGCAAAGGTCACCGGCCACGCCCCCGGCACGATCGCGTTGATCGCCCGCGATCCGATCACGGGCATCAGCTCGAACGACTCGGGACGAAACGGCTCCATTACGGTGCTCGGGCCGCTCGAGCGCATCGAGCTCGGACCGGTGACCGCAACGAGCGTGGAAGGGACGGCGCGATTCTACTCGGCGCGCGGCTTCTTCGCCGGCGGCACCGACGACAACGTCACGCAGGACGCGACGTACTCGTCGTCGAACCCCGAGGTCGCGATCGCGACCAACGAGCCGGGGACGAAGAGCCGGGTGGTCGCCGTCGGCGTCGGGACGACGACGATCCGCGCCACCATCGGCACCATCGTCAGCAACGACGCGACGCTCACGGTGGTGGCGCCGTGAGTTTGCCTCCGAAACGCCGGAGGGTCATGGTGGGCAGGACGCAGCTCGTGCCGTGTCCCCCTGTGCGTCGCAAATCGTCAGTACCCGGCCCCTCCGGCCGCGGTCATCGGGAGTGATTCCAATCATGAACAAGCCGTGCCTGGGGATTCTCGTTGCCTGTGCGCTCGTGCTCGCCGTCTCGGGGGCGCATGCGCAGCCGGCCGGGGATCCGTTCGTCTGCTACAAGAGCCGGAGCCTCGGGCCGCGCGGCGGCCATCCGGTCTTCACCGCACGTGAGGGCGACGTCGTCATCGACGTGTTCAGCACCGCTCGTCCCGAGGATCAGCACAAGGTGGACCTCCGGAAGTCGATCGGGCTCTGCGCGCCCGCGAGTCTCGAGGGCGAGCTCGTGATCGACCCGGTCACGCACCTCGAGGCGTACGACATGCGGGTGACCAAGACGTCCCCGCGCCAGCCGAAGCACGGCGACAGCCTGCACGCGATCGTCGATCACTTCGGCGCACTGAAGCTGCGGGTGACCACCGAGGATCGATTGCTCGTGCCGACGCGCAAGGAACTCGGCAGCGGCGGCGCCGCCGAGCTCGGCGCGACCGGCGTCGATCGCTTCAAGTGCTACGACGCGAAGGTTGCGCGTGCGCCGAGCGGTGTGGCGGCGTTTCCGACGTTCACGCCGCGCCTCGTGAACGTGGCCGACCAGTTCGGACCGCGCACGTACATCGCGAGCAAGCCGCGGCGCTTCTGCGCGCCCGCCGACCTGAACGCGAGCGACCCGTCGGCCCCGAGCGACCCGCGCTTCCTCGTCTGCTACCAGATCCGCCTGGCGCCCACCCGCCGGAAGCAGGCGCGCTTCGTCGCGACGGTCGTGTCGACGCGGCCGAGCTTCGGTCCGGAGGTGTTGAACGTCACGAAGCCGGACGAGCTTTGTCTGCCGGCCTTCAAGGACCTCGTGCCGGCGACCCCGACGCCGGTGCCGACGGCGACGCCGACCGGACCCGAAGGCTCCGTGGTCAAGGTCGTGATCGGGCCGAAGACGCGGTACGTGAACCCCGGCGATACGTCGACCTTCACGGCGACCGCCGAGCTGGTCGGCGGCGGCAGCGCGAACTACACGCAGAAGGTCGTCTGGACGTCGAGCAATCCCGGCGTGGCGCTCGCGGAGAACGTGACCAACGACCGGAGCCGCATCGAGGCGGTCAGTCCCGGCATCGCGACCATCTCGGCGACCGATCCGGTGAGCGGCGTCACGTCGACGGCGTCCGGGGACGACGCGACGTTCAACGTGCCGGGGGCGCTGCTGAGCATCGCGCTCACGCCCACGACGACGGCGCTCGACGTCGGAGAAACCAAGAGCCTCGTCGCGACGGGCCATTTCGAAGGCGACGTCTTTCGCAACATCACCCAGCAGCTGACGTACGGCTCGAGCGATCCGGCCGTCGCAGCGGCGACCAACCTCGCGGACAATCGCAGTCGCGTCGACGCGCTGTCGTCGGGGACCGCCGTCATCTCCGCCGTCGACACGGTGACGGGGGTGAGCAGCGCGGATTCTGCCGGCAACGCGACGATCACGGTGTTGGGCGCGCTCGAGAGCATCACGCTCAGCCCCATCACCAAGACCAAACCGGCGAACCAGTTCCAGAACTACGTGGCGACCGGCCACTATGCCGGCGGCGCGACGCAGAACATCACCCAGGAAGTGACGTACGCCTCGAGTGATCCGAGCGTCGCCACGGCGCCGAACACGCCCGGGAACAAGGGTAGGGTGGACACCGTCGCGCCCGGTACGGCCACGATCTCCGCGTCGCATCCGAGCGGCGTCACGACGACGGCCGGTGGTAACGACGCCACGTTGACGGTGAGCGCCGAGGTCTCGAATCTGTTGAGCATCTCGCTCGCGCCGACGAGCGTCACGCGCGGTGTCGGCGAGTTCCAGAGCTTCACCGCGACGGGACACTACGAGGGGGGCGGCACGTCCAACCTCACGCAGCAGGTCGTGTACGTCTCGTCGAATCCCGCGGTCGTGGCGGCGCCGAACGCCGCCGGCGCCAAAAGCAAGGTCGAGATGATCGCCCCGGGGACGGCGACGATCTCGGCCACCTATACCGACCCGAACACCCAGCTCCAGGTGAGCACGACCGATTCCGGTGAGGACGCGACGATCACGGTCCTCGGCGCGCTCGAGCGCATCACGCTCTCCCCCGTGACGGCGACGCGAGCGGCCGAGCAGGTGATCTCCTACACCGCGATCGGGCACTTCGGCGGCGGGACCACCAAGAACCTGACCCAGCAGGTGACCTACCACAGCAGCAACGAGTCCGTGGCGATCGCCCCGAACGTCGTCGGGAGCAAGAGCCGGATCGAGACGCTGGCGCCGGGCACGACCACGATCTCGGCGACCGACACGGCGACCGGCGTGACGACGACGACGACCGGCGACGACGCGACGCTCACCGTGATCGGTGCGCTCGAGCGGATCGAGCTCGGGCCCGCGACCGCGACGCGCTCCCCCGGCGGCCTGCAACGCTACACGGCGATCGGCCACTTCGGTGGCGGCGCGACGCAGAATCTCACGCAAGAGGTCGTCTACTCGTCGAGCGACCCCGCCGTCGCCGCCGCCCCGAATACCCCGGGGGACAAGAGCCGAGTCGATGCGATTGCACCGGGTACCGTCACGATCTCCGCGTCCCATCCCACGGCCGGCATCACGACGACCGACACGGGCGACGATGCGCAGCTGACGGTCGAGTGACTCAGCGACCGGTCGGCACGCGTGTCGGGAGATCCACCGTGAAACGGGTTCCCATGCCGACGGTGCTCGCGACGCTGACTTCGCCGCCGAGGCTTTCGCAGAAGCGCTTCACGATGTAGAGCCCGAGCCCCGAACCCGTGCGGCCCTGGCTGCCGGTGCGGAACGGGGCGAACACGTGGGGCAGATCGGCCGCCGCGATGCCGGTGCCGGTGTCGCGCACTTGAAGGCGTATGCGCTCGTCGTGGGGTTTCGCCGTGACCGCGACCTCGCCGTGCTCGGTGTGGCGGAGCGCGTTGTCGATCAGGTTCTGGAGGACCTGACGTACGCGGAACCGGTCGCTCGTGAGCACGGGCGTCGCGGGGTCGGCGTGCCACGTGAGCGTCACGTCCTGCGGCGCGCGATGGGCGAGGGAGCCGGTGCAGAGCTCGCGCATCACCTCGGCGACGGCGAACGGTTCGGAGACGGCCGGCTTCGTCTCGCGCTCGAGCTTCACGAGATCGAGCGCTCCCGTCAGGACCGTGAAGAGCTCGCGCGCGTGGCGCTCGATCGTACCGAGCACCTCGCGCTGCTCGCCCGTGCAGGGTCCGTACGTGTCGTCGATCAGCAGCTGCGTGTAGCCGAGCATCACGTTGAGCGGCTGCCGGAGGTCGTGCGAGAGCGAGACGAGCACGTCGGTCGCGACCGGCTCGGCGTTCGCGGCATCGCTCGCGCGATTGCGCGCGTGGCGCAGGGCGACGGCGGCGAGCGACGCGGCATAACGGGCGAGGCCGACGTGCTCCAGGCCGAACGTCGTGCCGGCCGATGGGCGGAGCTGCATCACGAGTCGGCCGGGATCGAGCTCGATCGCGAGGGAGAGGACCCCGTCGTCGTCGAGCAGCGGGCGCCGCTCCTCGAGGACGCGTCGCACCGAGGCGTCGGCGCTCGGCCAGAACGCGTCGCCGTGGGCGCCGCACACCTCCACGCTGTCGTCCGCGCGGAGGCGCGTGATGCGTGCCGCGGCTGCATTCAGCACGTGGGCGGTGCTCTGACACAGGCGGTCGTTCAGCGCCGACTGATCGAGCGATCCCAGGAGGAGACGTTCCTGGACCTGCAAGAGTTGCTCGAGGCGAGTCGGGTCGACGGGAACGATGGGCTCGATGCTCACGGCGTCCGGTGGCGACCGTGACGGCCGCCTCTCTTTCGCAGGATGGGGCACTGTAACGTCGGCGCTCTCGGAGGGTCAAGCGAGGCGTGCGCGTTTTGACGGCGGAGCTCGGCCCGCTGGTCGGTCCGGGACGGCTGTGGCAGGATGCGCCCTCCGCGCATGCGCCCCATCACTCCTCCATTGATTCGCTCCATCGGCGGGGCGCGATGAGCGCCGTTCGCAGGCTCGAATCGTCGGCATCGTCGCCGGCAATCGTCATTCGGGGGCTCGGGCATCACTACGGCGAGCGCCGCGCGCTCACGGGCGTCGATCTCGCGATCGGGCGAGGCGAGATCTTCGGGCTCCTCGGGCCGAACGGCGGTGGGAAGACGACGCTCTTCAAGGTGTTGGCGACGCTGACGTCCCCGCAAGCCGGCACGCTCACGATATTCGACGAGCCCCTCGGCCGGGCTCCCGAGCGCGTGCGCCGTCGGCTCGGCGTCGTGTTCCAGCACCCGGCCCTCGACGGCAAGCTCACCGTGCTCGAAAACCTACGATGTCACGCAGCGCTCTACGGGCTTGGCGCCGCCGAGGGACGGAGCCGCGCCGAGACGCTGCTCGCTCGGTTCGGACTCGCCGACCGCGCCGGTGATCGCGTGGAGACGCTGTCGGGAGGCCTCGCGCGGCGCGTCGAGCTCGCCAAGGGCCTGTTGCACGAGCCCGAGCTGTTGCTGCTCGACGAGCCGTCGACCGGCCTCGACCCAGGCGCACGTCGCGACTTCTTCGAGTACCTCCTCCAGCTGCGCGAGCGCGATGGCCTGACGGTCGTGCTCACGACGCACGCGATGGACGAGGCCGAGCGCTGTGACCGCATCGGCTTCCTGCATCAGGGGTCGCTCGTCGCGGTGGGCGCACCCGGCGAGCTCAAGGCCGCCATCGGCGGCGACGTGGTGGTGGTCGAGGCGCTCGATCCCGAGCGCCTGCGCGGCAAGATCCAGCAGCGTTTCGGATGCGAGCCGCGCCTCGTCGACGGGGTGCTCCGGATCGAGCTGCCGCGCGGGCACGAGTTCGTGCGCGAGGTCGTCGAAGCGTTTCCGACGGACATTCGCGTCGTGACCTTCGGCAAGCCGACGCTCGAGGACGTCTTCGTTCATCTCACCGGCGAGCGCTTCTGGAGCGACGCGCCGGCGGAGCGCGCATGACGGGGATGCAGGGTGTCGGCGCGCTGTGGTGGCGTGAGATCATCCGTTTCGTGCGGCAGCGCAGCCGTCTCGTCGGCGCGTTCGCGCAGCCGCTCGTGTTCTGGGTCCTCCTCGGCGCCGGGTTCAGCGCGTCGTTCCGGCCGACGGGGACGCCCGAGGACGTCGGTTCGATGGCGTACTTCTATCCCGGCATCATCGGCATGGTGCTGCTCTTCACGGCGATCTTCTCGACCATCGCGGTCGTCGAGGATCGGAAGTCCGGCTTCCTCCAGGGCGTGCTCGTGTCACCGATCTCGCGTAGTGGGGTCGTACTCGGCCAGGCGCTCGGCGGAACGACCCTTGCGGTGTTGCAAGGCGTGCTCTTCCTCGCACTGGCGCCGCTCGTCGGCATCCCGCTGTCGCTCGGGTCGGTCGTCGCGGCGGTGCTCGTCATCACGGCCATCGCATTCGCGCTCACGTCCCTCGGGCTCGTGATCGCGTGGCGCATGGAATCGACGCAGGGGTTCCACGCCATCATGAACCTCATTCTGATGCCGATCTGGATCCTGTCGGGAGCGGTGTTCCCGGCGGCAGGCGCTGCCGGGTGGCTCGCGTGGATCATGCAGCTGAACCCGCTCACGTACGGGATGGCGGCGCTCCGGCGGACGCTCTACTTGAACGCACCGGCTGCGGTCGGGCCCGTTCCTGGGCTCGCCGTATCGCTCGTCGTCACCGCGCTCTTCTGCGTAGGGACGTTCGTCGGGGCGACGGCGGTCGCGCGTCGCGGGCGGTAGTCCGCCGTCGAATGCCGCTGGCGTTGCTCCCGAACGCCGCTGGCGCGGCTTACCAGGACGGCGGCGGCAGCTTGTCGGCGGCCATGACGGCGAGCAGGAACGGCAGGTAGAGCAAGCTCGCGAACATCACGCGGCGGGCGTCGGCGATCTTCGCGGAGCGCGCCAGGCGGAGCGACGTGCTCAGGAGGAAGAGCCCGAGCGCGATCGACGTGGCGAAGTAGATCGGTCCCGCGAGCCCGAGGAGCGTCGGCAGCATCCCGACGCTCACGAGTGCCAGCGAGTAGGTGAGGATCTGGCGCGCCGTGCTGATCCCGTCCGGATCGACCACGGGGAGAAGCCGGAAGCCGGCGCGCGCGTAGTCGTCGCGATACATCTGCGCGATCGCGAGCGAGTGCGGGATCTGCCAGACGAACATGATCGCGAAGATCGCCCATGCGGCGACGTCGAGGTCGCCGCTCGCGGCGGCCCAACCCGTCAGCGGCGGCAACGCGCCCGGAACCGCGCCGATGAGGGTGCAGAGCGACGTCCGCGCCTTCAGCGGCGTGTAGGCGAAGAGGTAGCTCACGCTCGTCGCCGCGGTGACGAGCGCCGAGAGTGAATTGACGGCGACGTAGAGGAGCGCGATGCCGGCGAGGGTAATGGCAGCGCCGAAGAGGAGCGCGTCGGCCGGAGCCATCCGGCCGTCGGGCAGCGGACGCTGCCGCGTGCGATGCATCTGCGCGTCGAGGTCGCGCTCGAGGTATTGATTGAGCGCCATCGTGCCGGCCGCCGCGAGCCCGGTGCCGACGAGCGTGATCAGGAGATGGAGCCAGTCGAGCGGCAGCTCCGTCGCCCCGAGGTAGTACCCGAAGAGGGTGGTCAGCACGACCATCGTCACGACGCGGGGCTTCGTGAGCTCCACGAAGTCCGCGACGCGGCGCTGGTAGGCCGCCGGGAGCACCGTGGACGCGAGATCGTAGTCCTCGGCGGGCTTCAGCGCGGGCATCATGCGGGCACCCGTTCGGTGCGCGTGAGAAGGGGCTCCGCCGCGCGCGTAGCGACCTGGGCGCGGCGCGCGCGCAACGCCAGGACGACGAGCGTGCCGAGGATGGCGGCCCCGCAGGCGACGTGCGCCGTCGTCGGCAGCACGGCCTTCTGCGTCCAGATGGTGAGCGCGCCCAGCGTCACCTGGGTGGCGACGAGCACGAGTGCTACGAGGACGGGACGCACGAGCGCGCGCTCGCCGGCGTGCGTGCGGACGATGCGGACGGCGCTCCAGACGACCATCGTCGTGACCGCGACGGCGCCGAGGCGATGGAGGAAGTGGATGACGATCGCGCCCGAATCGAAGGGCGGAACGAGGCCTCCGAAGGCGAGCGGGAAATCGGGAATCGCGAGGCCGGCACCGGTGTGACGCATGATCGCGCCGAGGATCAGCTGGCCGTAGACGGTCGCCGCGGCGGCGACCGTGAGTCGCGCGAGGCCCGGATCTTTCGGGAGGGACGTGGCGGGCGACCACTCGGGATGGGTGAGCACCGCGAGCGCCACCGTCAGGCAGAGGAACGCCTGCGCGAGGCACGCGTGGGCGACGGAGACCGCCGGCGGCAACAAGAGGATCACCGTGAGGCCGCCGAGGAGACCTTGCGCGATCACCGTGCCGACCGCCACGAGCGCGAGCCGACGGACGATCGCGTGGGTGTCGACGAGCCATGCCCAGATCGCGAGCACGACGGTCAGGAAGCCGACGGTCGCGGCGACCATGCGGTGGCCGTGCTCGTAGAAGACGCCGCCCACCATGCGCGGAAAGAACTGACCGAAGGAGAGGGGCCAATCGGGGACCGCGAGGCCGGACCCGGTGCTGGTGACGAGACCGCCGACGAAGATGAGCGTCAGCGTGGACGCGGCGAGCGCGATCGCGAACGCGTGCAACGCCGCCGGCGTCCGCAGGCTCGAGCCGGTCGTCACGCGCCCGTCACCGCGCGCCGCCGTCGGAAGCAACGGGGCTTTCGAGTGCCACCTGCCGGTCGAACACGACCTCGGGGACGGTGCGGTGACTGAGGAGTCCGAGCCACACGAGGATGAGCGCGGGGACGACCGCCCACACGGCCTCGCGGAGCGCGTGACGCTCGCGCGCCGCGGCGGCGCGTCGCATGCCCAGCAACGCGACCTGGAACATCACGAGCGCCACCCCCGAGGTCCAATACAGTAGGTGCAGCACGCCGTGGACCGAGCCGTTATCGGGAAGCCAACCGAGCATCGCCAAGCCTCAGAGTCGTTGTGTCGCGTGTGACCGTGAACGGAGAGGTGCGAGGGGAAAAACGAATGGCGCTCTGTACCGAATTACCTTCACCGTCGCAAGCTTGGCGTCGTCAGATCACCTTGTTGAGGCCGTACTCGATGATGCCGACGGCGCCCGCTTTCATGAGCTTCGGAATGAGCTCGCGGACGACGTCCTCGGCGATGACGCTTTCCACCGAGAACCAGTCTTTGCCGTAGAGGTTCGAGACGGTGGGTGCGGTGATGCTCGGCAGCATGGCGACGATCGCGTCGAGGCTCTCCTTCGGGACGTTCAGCTTGAGGCCGACCTGGCTCTCGGCGCGGAGCGCCCCGGTCAGGAGCAGCCCGATCTGCTCGATCTTCTCGCGCTTCCACGGATCGTCGAGGGCCGCGCGGTTGGCGATGAGCTGCGGGTTCGAGCTGAAGAGCTCGGCGACGATCCGGAGACCGTTCGCGCGGAGGGTGCTGCCCGTCTCGGTGACCTCGACGATGGCGTCGACGAGCCCTTCGGCGGCTTTCGCTTCGGTGGCGCCCCACGAGAACTCGACGTCGACGTCGATGTTGCGCTCCTTGAAGAAGCGCTGCGTGTATTTCACGAGCTCGGTGGCGACGGTCTTGCCGCGGAGGTCTTCGGGCTTCTGCACCGGCGAGCCGTCGGGCACGACGAGCACCCAGCGCGTCGGCCGGATCGTCGCTTTCGAGTAGACGAGATCGCAGATCACCTCGACGGTCGCGTCGTTCTCGAGGATCCAATCGTGGCCGGTGATGCCGGCATCGAGCGTGCCCGCCTCGACGTAGCGGGCCATCTCCTGGGCGCGGATGAGATTGCAGCGGAGGGCGGGGTCGTCGACCGAGGGGAAGTAGCTGCGGCCGCCGGAGCTGATGCGCCATCCGGACTTCCGGAAGAGCTCGATGGTCGCGGCTTCGAGGCTGCCCTTCGGGATGCCGAGCTTCAGAATGCGCTTGTCGGTGCTCATTTCTTGTAGACCGCCTCCGGATCGAAGACGCGCGTCTCGACCACGTCCCAGCCGGCATCGCTGCGGCGCCGGAAGAAGCAGCTGGGGTAGCCTTCGTGGCAGGCCGCCCCCTCCTGCGTCACGCGCAGGAGCACCGTGTCGGCGTCACAGTCGAGGTGGATGGCGCGCACCTTCTGCTTGTGGCCGGAGGTTTCGCCCTTCACCCAGAAGGCCTGGCGCGAGCGGCTCCAGTAGGTGGCGTAGCCGGTTTCGACGGTACGGTCGTAGGAGGCCTGATTCATGTAGGCGAGCATCAGGACCGCCCCCGAGTCGTCGTCCTGTACGATGACGGGCACGAGGCCGTCACCCTTCGCGAAATCGATCGTGGATTTCATGGCGGGTCGGAAACGAGCCTCGTAACACAGGCCTTCCGGAGCGGCAAATTCCGGGATTCGGGCGGCTTGCGAGCCCCGGGGCTTCGGCTTAATGCTCGCCGGGATGACCCTCGCGGAACTCGCGGAACGCCTCGGATGCGAGCTTCGGGGCGACGG
>Ga0268299_1002632_pt1 | contig 20247 bp, 14 predicted proteins | sample NOBtaG_FD_193484 | JGI IMG/M metagenome (GOLD analysis project Ga0268299, IMG submission 193484) | Activated sludge microbial communities from bioreactor in Nijmegen, Gelderland, Netherland - NOB reactor | ecosystem: Engineered > Bioreactor > Aerobic > Activated sludge | place: Netherlands... | reverse complement strand
CGCGCACGGTGGCGGAGCGAGGGGAGCGCATCGTCCGCGGCCTGCCCTCGGGCGGCAACCATTGGACCCGCACCGTCCGCGTCGGCCCCGACGGCAACCTCTACGTCTCGATCGGCTCGAGCTGCAACGTCTGCGAGGAGGAGGACCCGCGCCGCGCCGCGATCGTGCGCTACGACCTCCAGGGCGGCGGCGAGACCCTCTACGCCACCGGTCTGCGCAACGCCGTCGGCTTCGACTGGCGCCCGGGCACCAACGAGCTCTTCGCGACCGACAACGGCCGCGATCTCCTCGGCGACGACTTCCCGCCCTGCGAGCTCAACCGCGTCGTCGAGGGCGGCTTCTACGGCTGGCCGATCGCCAACGGCGACCGTGTGCCCGATCCCGACTACGGCGAGGGGCACGCCGATCGCATCGCGGCGTCCGTGCCGCCGGTGCACGGGTTCGGCGCCCACACCGCGCCGCTGGGCATCGCCTTCTACGACGGCACCGCCTTCCCCGAGCGCTACCGCGGCGCCGCTTTCGTCGCCCTGCACGGCTCGTGGAACCGCGCCCGCAAGAGCGGCTACGAGGTCGTGGCGGTGTTCTTCGACGAGAACGGCAAGGCCAGCCAGGAGCCTTTCGTCACCGGCTTCGAGGTCGACGAGAAGGTCCACGGACGGCCGGTCGACGTCGCCGTCGGCCCCGACGGCGCGCTCTACGTCTCCGACGACTACACCGGCTCGATCTACCGCATCGCGCACGGGGAGGGCGCCAGCGGCGGCATGGCGGCGGCCGCGCCGGGCACGCCGCTCGGCGATCCGCTGGCAGGACTGGCTGCGAGCGAACGCGATGCCGCGACCGCCCGCGGCCGTGCTCTGTTCGATGCCAACGGCTGCGCCGCCTGTCACGTCGCCGGCCGACAGACGAAGGGAGAGACCTACAAGCCGCTGGAGCAGCTCCGCCGCCGCTACACCATCGAGTCCCTCGCCCGCTTCCTGGCTGCGCCCCAGCCGCCGATGCCGCTCTACCCGCTCAGCGACGCCGAGCGCCGAGCGTTGGCCATCTACCTGCTCCAGGAGTCGGGGGTGCCCGGCCGCCCCGGTTAGAAACCATCCAGAGCGGCGGAGACCGCCGCACTCCAGACCGCTGCGCGGGTCTGCGCGCGGCCGTGGCGGCGGCCGCGTCTGCAGCGGGGATCCGCGGCGACCACCCCTCTCGGCCGGCGCGGCGGAGCCGCGTCTGGAGTGCGGCGTGAAGCGCCGCTCTGACTGTGGGCGCCGACGCTCGAGGGCGGCGCTTGGCCCGATTACAGAGTGACGCTGAAGCCGCCGTAGACGTTGAACCCGGGCGCGGGCTCGTAGTAGCGGCCGCCGAGGGCGTTCAGGCGGACGGTGCCGTCGTGCAGCGAGTTGGTGACGTTGTTGAACCCGAGGTAGGGCGAGACCGTCAGCCCCGAGGCCCCGCCGGTCCAGCCGAAGCGCAGGTTGACGGTCTCGTAGCCGCGGCTGCGCGCGGTGTTGGCGTCGTCGACGTCGTAGCCGCCGACGAAGAAGGCCTCGGCGGCGCCGAAGAAGCCGCTCGGGTGGCGGTAGGCGAGCTGCTGGTAGATCTGCCAGGGCGGAATTCCGGGCTCGTCGTTGCCGCTGAAGTCGCCGGCTGCGGTGACGTAGTCGGCGAAGCGCGCCTGCAGCAGGGTGACCGCCGTCGTCCAGCGCAGCCCGGGCAGGAGCTCCACCTGCGAGTCGAGCTCGAGCCCGAAGCGGCGCGAGCGGCCGGCATTGCGGAACGCCGTTCGTCCCGAGGGCGACTCGAACGGGATCAGCTCGTCGCGGATGTCGAGGTAGTACATCGCCGCGCCGCCGTTGAACGCCGCCGCTTCGGCGCGACCGCCGACCTCGTAGCTGATGGCGCGCTGTGGCTCGAGGTCGGGGTTGAGTCCGGGACCGTCGGGGTTGCTCAGCTCGGTGGTGGTCGGCACCTGGAAGGCGGTGCCGATGTTGCCGAAGAACGACAGCCAGCCGCGCGCCGCCCAGAGGACACCGCCGGCGGGGCTGAGGGCGTCGAAGGTGCGAGTGCCGGTCTCGGCGCCGGGCGGGAAGTCGGCGGCGACGTCGAAGTGCACCAGGTCGTAGCGCAGGCCGGCGCTCAGCTCCAGGTCGGGCGTGAGGTAGACGGCTTCGCGACCGTAGACGCCGAGGCCGGTGACCTGCTCGTCCTGGTGCAGGGTCAGGTCGCCGTTGTCGCCGTCCTCGTTGAGATACCGGCGGCGGTCGTCGTCCTGGTACTGCACGTCGACGCCGAGCGCGAACTGTTGCGCCCAGCCGAAGATGTCGCCGCCGTAGAGATAGCGTGCCCCGCCGCCGGGGCTGACGCGCTCGAACGTCACCACGCCGTCGCCCAGCGCCGGCGGGATGGCGAGGCGGTTGTCGAACGAGCGGTGCAGGGCATAGGCGTAGCCCGAGATCTCGTGCTCGCCGAAGGCGTGGCGGGCGGTGGCGCCGAGGCGCACTTGCTCCACTTCCTCGCCGGCGTCGAGCGCGGCGTTGAGGGCGCGCGCCTGGCGGCGGTTGGCGTGCACCTCGGCGGTCGTCAGCCCACCCGGGTCCTGCGCCTCGGGCGAATCGACGAAGTTGAGCAGGAAGGTGGCGCTGGTTTCCGGCGCGATGTCCCAGCGCAGCTTGCCGTTGACCACGCCCGCCTGGCTGGCGCTGTGGTCGCGGTAGCCCTCGACCTGGGTGAACGAGCCCTGGAAGAACATGCGCGCGCTGCCGGCGGTGCCGCCGCCCTTCAGCTCGTACTTGCCGAGGCCGTACGAGCCGCCGGTGATCCGCAGGGTCGCCTCCGGGTCGTCGGGTCCGTCCTCGGTGAAGAACTGGATCACCCCGCCGGAGGCGTTGCCGTAGAGCGACGACGCCGGCCCGCGCAGCACCTCGATGCGCTGGATCGAGTCGAGGTCGATGCCGTCGAGCTGCGTCTGCCCGTCGGGCAGCGTCTCCGGCAGCCCGTCGAGCAGTACCTTGATCTCGCGGATGCCGAACGCGGCGCGCGTGCCGAAGCCGCGGATCTGGATGCGCACGTCCTGGGCGAAGTTGCCGCTGTCCTGCGCGAACACCCCGGGCACGCGGTTCAGCGGCTCGGTGAGCGACACGGTGGCGCGCGCGTCCTGGATCGCTTCCTGGTCGACCACGCTGATCGCCGCCGGCGCGGCGAGGATCGGCTGCGGCGCGCGGCTGGCGGTGACGACGATCGGGTCGGCGCTCAGGCGCGGCGGCTCCGGTTCCTGCGCCGCCGCGGTGGCGGCGGTCAGCAGACCGGCGAGGAGCAGGCGGCGCGCGCGCCTCATCGGGACTCAGGGCAGGGTGAAGGCGACGATCTGGTCGCCCGGGGTGGTGCCCATGCGCCCATGGCCGCCGGCGGCGATGACGACGAACTGCTTTCCCTCGGGTCGCAACTGGTAGGTCATGGGCGTGGCCTGGCCGCCGGCGGGCAGCCGACCTTTCCACAGCTCCTCGCCGCTGTCGACGTCGAAGGCGCGCAGGTAGTCGTCCATGGCGGCGGCGATGAACACCAGCCCGGCGCCGGTGACGATCGGCCCGCCCATGTTGGGCACGCCGAGGCGCAGCGGCAGGGGCACGGGGGCGATGTCGCGCACCGTGCCGAGCGGCACCTGCCAGCGGATCGCGCCGCTGCCCAGGTCGACGGCGGCGAGCGTGCCCCAGGGCGGCGCGTTGCACGGCAGGCCGAGGGGCGAGAGCAGGCGATCGAACTCGCGCTGCATGCCGAAGGGCGTGCCGGCCTGCGGCGAGACTTCCTTGTTGGGGTTCGCGCGCCGCACGTCGTCGAACTCGCCGCGCGGCACCAGGCGGACGACGGTGGGGAGGTTGCTCGTGTTGACCACCACCAGCCCCCGTCCGGGATCGAAGGCGACGCTGCCCCAGTTCGTGCCGCCCGCGTTGCCGGGATAGATGATCGTGCCGCGCACGCTGGGCGGGGTGTAGATGCCGTCGCTGCGGAGCTGGGCGATGCGCTCGCGGCAGACGCCGCGGTCCCACGGCGTCAGGCCCCAGGCGTCCGCCGGCGTCAGCGTGTGCGGCACCAGCGGCGGCGGCAGCAACGGAAAGGGCTGGGTGGGCGAGGTGCGCTCGCCGGGCACGTCGGATTGCGGCACCGGCCGCTCCTCGACCGGGAAGAGCGGTGCGCCGGTCTCGCGGTCGAGGACGAAGAGCAGGCCCATCTTGGTCGCCTGCACGACCGCGGGCACGGCGCGGCCCTCGCGTTTCACCGTCACCAGCGTCGGTTGTGCCGGGACGTCGTAGTCCCACAGATCGTGGTGCGTGGTCTGGAAGTGCCAGACGCGCTCGCCGTTGTCGGCGCGCAGGGCGACGACCGAGTTGGCGTACAGGTTGTCGCCCTTGCGCTCGCCGCCGAAGAAGTCGGGGCTGGCGCTGCCGGTGGGCACGAACACCAGGCCGCGCTCGGGATCGGCGGAGAGGATGGACCAGGCGTTGGCCGCGCCGGTACGGCGGGCGCTGTCGTTCTCCCAGGTGGCGAAGGCGGGGTCGGCCGGGTCCTGCGGCACCGGGTCCCAGCTCCAGCGTTGCGCGCCGCTGCGGGCGTCGAAGCCGCGCACCACGCCGCTGGCCTCGTCGCTGCGCTGGTTGTCGCCGATGGCGGAGCCGATGACGACCACCGCGCCGACGATCGCGGGTGGCGAGGTGATGGTGTAGTTGCCGGGCTTGAGGGTGCCGCGCAGCGAGCGCTTGAGGTCGACGCGTCCACCCTGGCCGAAGTCGGCGCAGGGGAGGCCGGTGCGCGCGTCGAGCGCGATCAGCTCGCCGTCGCCGGTGCCGAAGAAGATGCGTGCGGCGCAGCGCGCGGCGGGGTCGGCGGCGTCGTCGCGCCAGTGCGAGACGCCGCGGCAGGCGAGGTCGCCGCGGCGGGCGGCGCGGTCGATGCCGGGGTCGAAGGTCCAGCGCTCGGCGCCGGTCTCCGGATCGAGCGCGACGACGCGCGTGAAGCTGGTGCAGAAGTAGAGCGTGCCGTCGACCAGGATGGGGGTGGTCTCGAGGGTGGCGTTCTTGGGCTGGAGGCGGGCGGCGTCGGCGGCTTCGCCGGTGTGGTAGCTCCAGGCGACCTCGAGCTGCGCGACGTTGTCGCGCGTGATCTGCGCCAGCGGCGAGAAGCGCGAGCCGCCGGCGTCGCGGCCGTAGGCCGGCCACTCGCCGTCCTCGAACGCCGCGGCGCCGCCGCCGGACGCGAGCAGCAGGGCGAGGGCGAGCAGGGCAGGGCGGCGCTTCGCGTTCCCGCCGGCGCGCCATCCGTACCGGCGGCGTGGCATGCGTGGGTGGGTCATGAGGGTCTCCTGAGCAGTCCGTGGACGACGAAGTCGACCACCGTGTCCTCGGCCGCCGTCTCGTCGATCGGCGGCGGCTCGGCGTCGTTGTGGCGGTGCAGGGCGAACCAGGCGGTGGTCTCGAGCACCAGGCGGGCGGCGGCGTCGAGGTTGGGAGTGGCGCGGAAGAGACGCTGGCGCGTGCGTCGCTCGAGGTAGCGCCTCAGCCGCGCGATGATGTCGCGGCGGATCTCGCCGACCCACACCGCCGCCAGCTCCGGCCAGTCGAGGGCGGAGCGCTCCATCAGCTTCACCGCCCGCCAGGAGCGCGACAGGCTGCGGTAGAGCTCGCGCACGATCTCGCCCAGCTCGGCCTCGGCATCGCGCGGCCGGGCGCGGCGCAGGGCGGCGTCGAGCAGCGGCAGGGCGCCCTCGGCGCGCGCCCGCCGCCGCACCTGGTCGAGCATCTGGGCCGGCGAGGGCGTCGGCACCGGTAGGGCGGGCGGCGGCGGGTTCTCGCCGGCGTAGGCGCGCTGCACCACCAGGTCGAAGAGCGCTTCCTTGCTCTCGACGTAGAGATAGAGGGTGCCGGGCGCGACCCCCATCGCGCGCGCCACGTCCGCCATCTGCGTGCGCCGGTAGCCCTGCGCGGTGAAGGTGCGCGCCGCGGCCTCGATCAGTTGCGGCAGGCGGTCGGTCGGGCGGCGGCGCGGCATGGTGCCCTTCTATTACTGAATGATTCGTTCAGTCAATTAGATTCTTCGACCCCGGGCTGGCCCGGCGGCGGGGGGGCGGTATCGTGCCGGGCATGGAGTCCAGCGCCGCGCCCCGGCACCGGGTGGTCATCGTCGGCGGCGGCTTCGCGGGGTTGCACGCGGCCCGGGGGCTGCGCCGCGCTCCGGTCGACGTCACCGTCGTGGACCGCCGCAACTTCCATCTCTTCCAGCCGCTGCTCTACCAGGTCGCGACCGGCAGCCTCTCCCCGGGCGACATCTCGGCGCCGCTGCGCTACGTGCTGCGGCGGCAGCGCAACACGCGCGTGCTGCTGGCGGAAGTGCGCGACATCGACGCCGCCGCCCGCCGCCTGCGCACCAGCGAGGGCGAGGTGCCGTACGACACGCTGATCGTCGCCACCGGCGCGACCCACCACTACTTCGGCAACGACGCCTGGGAGGCCTTCGCGCCCGGCCTGAAGACGATCGAGGACGCCACCGAGATGCGCGGCCGCATCTTCCTCGCCTTCGAGGCCGCCGAGCTCGAGCGCGATCCGGCGGCGCAGCAGGCGTGGTTGACGTTCGTGCTGGTGGGCGCGGGGCCTACCGGCGTCGAGCTCGCCGGCGCGCTCTCCGAGATCGCGCGCGAGACCCTGCGCCACGACTTCCGCCACATCGACCCGGCGCGCGCCCGCATCCTCCTGCTCGAGGGCGCGGAGCGGGTCCTGCCGGTCTACCCGCCGGCGCTGTCGGCCAGGGCGGAGGCGCAACTGCTCGAGCTCGGCGTGACGGTGCGCACGGGCACCCTCGTGACGCAGGTGGAGGAGGGCGCGGTGACGGCGCGCCGCGGCGACCAGGTCGAGCGGATCGAGGCGCGCACGGTGCTGTGGGCGGCCGGCGTGCAGGCCTCACCGCTCGGCCGCGTGCTCGCCGAGCGCGCCGGCGCCACCCTCGACCGCGCCGGACGGGTGGTGGTCGAGCCCGATCTCACCATCGCCGGCCATCCCGAGATCCTCGTCCTCGGCGATCTCGCCAGCGCCCGTCAGGACGGCCAGCCGCTGCCCGGCGTGGCGCAGGTGGCGATCCAGGGGGGCGACTACGCCGCCCTGGCCATCCGCGCCCGCCTGCGCGGCGAGGCGCCACCGCCCTTCCGCTATTTCGACAAGGGCAGCATGGCGACCATCGGGCGCCACAAGGCGGTGGCGCAGGTCGGGCCGCTGCGGTTCGGCGGCCTGCTGGCCTGGTTGCTCTGGGTCTTCATCCACCTCATGTACCTGGTCGGCTTCCAGAACCGCGTGCTGGTCTTCCTGCAGTGGGCCTGGAGCTACCTCACCTGGAACCGCGGCGCCCGCCTGATCACCGGCTCGCACCTGCTGCCGCCCGTGCGCGCGGGCGAGCAGGAGCGCTCCTGACGCCGCCGGCGACCGCCCAGCGGCGCCCCGATCCGGCACGACCTCGGGGCCGCGACCGTCAGGGAGCGGTTGGCTGCGTTCCAGCGCGAAGGCCAGCCGCTCCCTGACGGTCGCGGCTCCGCTGTTCTGGTCGGGGAGCGCAATCGGCTCTGACGGGCGGGTCGGCTAGTCGGAGCAGCGCAACGCCAGTTCCGCGTCAGCGCAGGTCGCGAAGCGCTGCTCCACACGGCCGTCGCGGCCGAGGTCGATCTGCACCCCGCCGGTCGGGCCGAAGCGCAGGCGGTCGCCGTCGCCCGCCCGCACCAGCTCGAGCACGCCGGCGCGGAAACAGAGGTCACCCTTCGCCACCCGCACCGGCTCGGCGGTCAGCACGCGCTCGCTTTCGGCGAAGCAGTCGGAGGTCAGTGCGCCGGAGAGAAAGACCGACGTCTCGCCGCGCCCGCTCTGCGCCGCCAGCACCAGCGGCTCGAGCAGGAGGGCGAACACGGCGCGGCCGGCGCGCAGGCCGAGGCCGCCTTCGGCGCGGACGGTGAAGCGCTCGGGCGCGCAGGCATCGCCGAACTGCGCCACCTCGCTGTGCACGCGGAGGTGGTCGAAGCGGACCTGAACCTCGGGCGGTGCGCGACCCGGAAGCTCGAGCGCCGCCTCGCCCGAGAGGCGGGCGTCGATCGCGCCGACGCGACAGGGCGCCTCGGCCGCCCCCAGCTCGAGGGGGCCCGAGACGTCCTCCAGCTCGAGCAGCATCGTTCCCGCCGCCCCCGCGATCTCGAAGGTCAGCACGTTGACGATCATCTCGTAGGCGGCGGCGCCCTCGCCGTAGCACGGACCCGGGCGGCGCCCCTGCAGCCGCAGGCTGCCGCCGGCGCGCACGGTCGATTCGCCGGCGCGCAGGGTGCACTCGACCGCGTGCATTTCGTACACCGGCGGACCGCCGTCCACCTCGTGGGCGCAGCGCACCTCGATCCTGCCGCCCGCCGGGCATTCCGCGCCGGCGCCGGTGCGGCCGGCGATCAGGGTGAGCGCGCGCGCCAGCGACAGCAGGAAGGCGGAGGAGGCCTGCAGCGGCGCGATCGTGCGCTGCGCCGGCGACGCCGCCGGGCACGGCCGCGCCACCAGCAGCACGCCCAGCGCCGCGAGCAGCGCCAGCGCCGCCCTCGTTCGACCTTCGATGCCGCCGCCCACGGGCGCGGTCCTACAACGTGAAGGTGAAGTCGTCCACCAGCGCCCCCGGCACGCGCGCGCTGCGAGTCGAGCGGCCGCCGTAGGTGAGCGGGTCGAGGATCATCTCCTGCTCCGCCGTCAGCCCGACGAGGTTCTCGCCCAGCAGCCGGTAGATCGTCTCGTCGAAGCGCATCACGTTCACCGGCGCCTGGATCACGCCGCGCTCGACCCAGAAGGTCGCGAAGCGCGTCATCCCGGTCGTCCGGCAGGCCGCGCGGTCGGAGAAGTTGAGGTAGTGCAGGTTGCTGATCAAGAGGCCGGTACCGAGCTCGCGCAGGACGCGATCGGACGGCAGCGTCCCCGCGCCGATCTCGATCGACAGCGGCGACTCGCCCGCCGAGGCGCCGTTGGTGGCGGCGCCGTACTCGATCGCCGAGCGCGGCGACACCAGGCACTCGCGGTAGCTGCCGGCTTCGATCAACGGCACGTGCGGAGGGCGCAGGAAGCCGGCCTCCTGGAACTCGGGCGCGACGCCGTCGGCGGTGTTCTCGCTGACGTGCACGCTCGGGTGGAGGCGCGCGCCCTCCTCGACCATGCGCAGCAGGGGCGTGGTCTTGGTGCGGTGGGCGCGCAGGCCGAAGCCGCCCCAGCCGAGCAGGCCGGCGAGCTCGTCGAGCGCCGCCGGCGCCAGGTAGACGCGATAGCGGCCGGGCTCGATCGTGCGCGGCGGCTGCGCCAGCACCGCCAGTTGTTCGACCGCGTCCGCCATCCGCCGCTCGAAGGCGGCGTTCTCCCAGACGAAGCCGGCGTAGCCGCACTTCACCGCCTTGTCGCCGGCGAGGTAGAGGCTCCAGTCGAGGTTGAAGCTGTGGCTGGTGTACCAGTTGCGCTGGCCGAGCGAGTTGGCGAAGCCGGCGTGGATCGCGCCCGCCGCCCAGATCCCGACCAGGTCGTGCGCCTCGGCGGCGCGATGGATCTCGGCGAGCGCGGCGCCGCCTTCGGGCAGACGGCTCTCGCCGGCGCGCTCGCTCGAGCGGATCTCGGTGGCGTAGAGCAGGTAGGGATCCTCGGGCAGGTGCTCGCGCTGCTCGCGCAACTGCCCGACCAGGTGCGCCAGCCGGGCGCGGTCGTCGTCGCGGTCGCCGGAGAGCGCCAGCCCGCCGCCGGCGTGGCGGCGCCTTTCGATCAGGTCGACCGACAGCCAGCGCTGCGTCACCGTGCCGGCCTGTCGCACGCGGCTGTGGTTGAAGCGAACGAAATCCGACTCTTCCGCGCTCAGCGTGCAGGTGAAGACCTCGTCGCCGCGCAGCAGCGTGGCGAGGTGGCCGGCGGTCTCGTCGAAGTAGTCGCGCATCTCCGCTTCAGGCGCCGCCGAAGACCTCGACGTCGCGGAACAGGCAGGCGGGCGAGGCGTGGCCGACGCGGATGACCTGGTTGGGCTCGCCCTTGCCGCAGTAGGGCGTGCCGAGGACGTCGAAGGTCGCGCGGTCACCCACCATCGCCAGGCTGCGCCAGAAGGTCGCCGACACGCCGCGGTAGTTGGGCTTCTTGACCACGCCGGCGAGGCGCCCGTTCTCGATCCGCCGCCCCCACTCGCAGCCGAACTGGAACTTGTTGCGCGAGTCGTCGATCGACCAGGAGCAGTTGGTCTGCATGTAGACGCCGCGCTCGACGGCGGCGATCATCTCCGCCAGCGTCGAGCCGCCGGGCTCGAGATTGAGGTTGGCCATGCGGTCGATCGGCGGGCGATTCCAACTGGTGGCGCGGGCGTTGGCGACGCCGTCGAGGCCGGCGCGCCGCTGCGAGGTCCGGCCGCCGAGCGGCCGCTCGAGGATGCCCCTGCGGATGAGGAACTGCTTGCGGGCCGGCTCACCGTCGTCGTCGAAGGCGTAGCTGGCGAGCTGCTGCGGGTTGCTGGGGTCGAAGGTGACGTCGAGCAGCTCGGAGCCGTAGCGGTAGCTGCCGAACATGTCGAGGGTGACGAAGCTGGTGCCGGCGTAGTTGCGCTCGTCGCCGAGGATGCGGTCGAGCTCGAGCGGGTGGCCGATCGACTCGTGGATCTGCAGGATCATCTGGTCGGGCGCCAGCAGCAGGTCCATGCAGCCCTCGGGGCAGTCGGGCGCCGCCACCAGCTCGAGCGCCTCGGCCGCGACCCGCGGCGCGGCGTCGTGGAACCCGGTGTCGTCGAGGATCTCGAGGCCGCCCTGGCGGGCGTAGGCGTCGCCGCCGAAGGTGCGTGTCTGCGTCTCGCTGCCGGCGTTGGCGGTCGCGCTGAGCCCGGGCACGAGGGTGCGGAAGCGTTGCCGGACCTGGCCGCCGGCGCTGCTCCAGAAGGCGGTGTCGACCTCGGTGTACCAGAGCGAGGCGCCCCAATCGACGATGCGGCTGTCGGGCTTCAGGCGCTCGCTCTGCCGGCGCAGCAGATCGATCTTGGCGCGCAGCGGCAGGGAGTCCCAGGCGATCCGCACCGGCGTCTCGAACTCGCCCCGCGGCGCCGGCGCGCCGAGCTGGGTGGCGTCGAGCAGCGACTGGTGCGCGCTGCGGTGGGCCCACTCGACCGCCTGCTCGGCGGCGCGGCGTAGGCCGGCGGCGGTGAGGTCGCAGGTGGCGGCGTAGCCGATGCCGCCGCGGTCGGCGACCGTCACCATCACGCCGGCGTCGAGCGAGGTCTGGGGCGGCAGCACTACCCCGCGCCGCACCGCGATCTCCTCGTTGCGCTCCTCGACCAGACGCAGCGACCAGAAGTCGACCGCCGGCGCGACGCCGCGGAAACGCTGCTCGACGGACTCGTGCATGAGGGGAGTCTTAGCCGCAATCCGACAAAGAACAACAGGGATGAACGACGATGGAAGGAAGATGACCGAGATTCAGCGTGCCAGCCCGCACATCGTGGGAGAGCGGAACTGTGGGCCCTTGGACTCCAGTGGCTACCGGCGTCCAGCCAGGGTCCGGCAGCCAGGGTCGGAGAACGTGGGCGATGGGCCCAGCGTGGCGAGCAGACCTGGCTGCGGCGCTACCCCAGTCGCGCGCGCAGGTGGTCGCCCACTCGCATGGCGTTGGCCATGATCGTCAGCGCCGGGTTGACGGCGCCGCTCGACGGGAAGAACGAGCCGTCGACGACGTAGAGGTTGTCGATCTCGTGGGTGCGGCAGTTGCGGTCGAGCACCGAGTCGCGCGGGTCGGTGCCGAAGCGGGCCGTGCCGTTCTGGTGCGCGACCCCGGCCAGCGGGATGCGCGCCGGAATGTAGGCCTGCAGCGGCACGAGGTGGTCGTGGCAGCCGATCTGGCGCAGCATGCCCTTCAGCTTGGCGATCAGGCGCCGGTGGCCCTCCTCGTTGTTCGGGGTGTAGGCGAGCTGGATGCCGCCCGACTCGGTCAGCGTGACGCGGTTGTCGGGCGAGGCGAGGTCCTCCGAAGTCAGCCAGAACGACAGCGTGTGCTCGGCCATGATCTCCAGCGTCACGCCCGGGGCGAAACGCGGTGCGCCGGCGCGCAGGATGCTCGCGTCGACCTTGCCGATCATCGAGATGTGGCCGAGCGGGTACTCCCAGTCGTCGCTGCCGAAGTAGAAGTCGTTGAGGCCCCAGGTCTTCTGGAAGCGCGTCGGGTTGCGATCGCGCGACACCGCCAGGAACATGCTGTTCACGTGGCACATGTAGTTGCGCCCGACCTGGTCGGAGCCGTTCGCCAGGCCGCGCGGGTGCCGTTCGTTGGCCGAGCGCAGCAGCAGCGCGGCGGAGTTGATCGCGCCGGCCGAGGCGACGACGACGTCGGCGGTGTAGGTCTCGGGCTCGCCGTCGCGCACGACGTGGACCTTGGTGACCACCCGCCCCGCGGCATCGGTCTCGAGACGCGCGACGTAGGCGCCGGTGAGCAGCGAGACGTTGTCGTAGCGCAGCGCCGGGTCGACGCAGATCACCTGCGCGTCCGCCTTGGCGTTGACCAGGCAGGGAAAGCCGTCGCAGGTGTCGCAGCGGATGCAGGCGCTGCGCTGAGGGTTCGCCTCGTCGAGCAGGATGCCCACCGGCATCGGAAAGGGGCGGTGCCCGAGTGCCGTCATGTCGTCGACGAGCTGCTGGATGCGCGGCTCGTGGCGGATGGGCGGATGCAGGTACGGGGCGCTGGCGGGTGGCTCGGTGGGGTCGGCGCCGCGCAGGCCGTGGACCTGATAGAGGTGCTCGGCCTGGGTGTAGTAGGGCTCGAGCTCGTCGTAGGAGATCGGCCAGGCGCGCGAGACGCCGCCGTGGTGGCGCAGCTCGCCGAAGTCCTGGCGCCGCAGGCGGATCAGGGCGGCGCCGTAGAACTTGGTGTTGCCGCCGACGTAGTAGTGCGCGCCGGCCTGGAACGGCCGGCCGTCGCGGTCGAACCAGGGCTCCTGGATGTGGTAGCGCGCTTCGACGTTGACCGCGTGCGAGTCCCAGTTCTCCTTCTCGCGCGGCACGTACGGCCCGCGCTCCAGCATGAGGATGCGCTTGCCGCTCGGCGCCAGCCGGTGCGCGAGCGTGCCGCCGCCCGCGCCGGTGCCGATAATGATGACGTCGTAGTGGTCGTGCGCGGGCATGCGGTGTCCTCCGCGGCTTCGATGCGGCGGCGGCTGCCGCGTTACCGGTGGGTGTCGTGGATGACGAGGCGCGCGCGTGTGAGTCGGTGTCGCTGCGCCGGGAGGCTGCGCCCCTCCGGGGCGCGCGCCGGAACGGTGTGCGGCGGACCCCGGGCTTGCGCCCGGGGTTCACGGCACCCCACCCGGCCCCGGCAGGTGCGCAGCCGCGGATCGCGCTCCGGGGCCCCCACCGCGCAGCGCCGCGGAGCGGCGCCGGAGTGTAGCCCCGGGCGCGAGCCCGGGGGCACGCACCCCACCGGGCTCACGCGTGCCCCGGCAGGGGCGCAGCCGCGGACCGCGCCCGGGGTCGCGCGCGCGGCGTGCCCCCACCGCGCAGCGCCGCGGAGCGGCGCCGGAGTCTAGCCCCGGGCGCGAGCCCGGGGTTCACGGCACCCCGCCGCGCCCACGCGCGCCCCGGCCGGGGCGCAGCCTTCGTTCGCGCCCGCCAGGCGCGCGTCTACCTCGCCGGCGCGTCCCCGGCGTGCTCGGCGACGAAGAAGACGGTCTCCTTTCCGTCCACGGACTCGCGCTTCAGCAGGCGCATGCCGAGCCGCTCCATGACGCGGCAGGAGGCGACATTGGGCGCGTCGGTGCTGCCGACGATGCGCTCGAACCCGAGCCGCTCGAAGCCGTGGCGCAGCATCGCGGCGGCGATCTCGGTCGCCAGCCCGCGCCCCCACTGCGCCGGCGCCAGGCCGTAGAGCAACTCGAGCTGCGGCGGCTCGTGGAAGTACCAGAACCCCACCACGCCGGCGGGCTCGCGCGCCTCCGGCAGGTGCGCCAGCCAGAGGCCGTGGCCCTGCTCGCGGAACTGCGCCTGGCTGCGCGCGATGATCTCCGCCGTCGCTTCCGGCGGGACGATCTCGTCGTCGAAGATGTAGCGCCGAAACTGCGGGTCGACGAAGAGCGCGTGCAGTGCGCGGAGATCCGACGCCTCCACCGGGCGCAGCGTCGCGCGCGCCGTCCGCAGCACCTGCCCGCCGCCCATCACGGGTTGCGAGCGGTCACGATCCACGCCGACGAGGCCATCCGCACGCCCTCCGGCCCGTGGTAGGGGCGAACCGCCTCGCGCACGGCCTCGAACACCCGCTGGCGCAGCTCCGGCGCGGCATCGCGCACCGCGGTCGCGGTCGGCCCCATCTGCAGCAGGAACTCGACCGACTGATCGAGGCCGACGCTGCCGCCGACGGTGAGCATTTCGTCGGTCTGCTCGAAGGCGACGTCGGCGAAGCCGGCCTGCGTCAGGATGCCGCCGACGCGCTCCGCGTCGGCGAAGGCGAACGGCCCGGGGGCGCCCGGCTGGGGCGGCGCGGACAGCGGCAGGATCTGCACCACCGCCGCGAACGGCACGAACATCCACGGGTTCTCGGTGATCGCCCGCCAGCAGACGAAGGCCAGCCGCGCTCCGGGTTTGAGCGCCGTGCGCAGGTTGGCGAAGGCCGCCGGCGGATCGATGAAGAACATCACGCCGAAGCGCGAGAAGAGGACGTCGCAGGCGCCCCGCGGCAGCGCCGCCGTCTGTGCGTCGGCGTTCTCGAAGCGCGCGTTCGCCAAGCCGGCCGCCTGCGCCGACCGCCGCGCCTGCTCGAGCATGGGGGCGGAGATGTCGATGCCGAGCACCGAGCCGCTCGGGCCGACGCGCCGCGCGAGCTCGAGCGAGGTGTCGCCGCAGCCGCAGCCGACGTCGAGCACCCGGTCGCCGGCGGCGATCCGGCCGCGCTCCATCGCCCGCAGTCCGAGGGGGCGGATCTGCGCGTCGAGGACCTGTTGCAGCGCGACCCACTTGGGTCCCGCCGTCTCGTTCCAGTACTTGATCTGCTCCGCATTGGGGCCGCTGCTCTCGAGTGTCATGCGCCCTTGTAGCGCGCTGCCGCACCAGTGCCCAGCATCCCAGCGCACTCGCACCCGATCGCAGCCGCGACCATCAGGGAGCGGTTGGCTGCGTGCCAGCGCGCGGCCAACCGCTCCCTGGCGGTCGCGGCTCCGATTGCGCGCCTGCTTGCTGCCGTATGCCATCGACGAGCTGGCGCGCGGCCGGGTCGTTCGGCGCCTGCGACTGCAGCCGTTCGGCCCACTCGAGCGACTCGCGCCAGCGGCCTTCCTGCGCGTACAGCACCGCCAGCGCGTGGCTGATGCCGGGATCGTCGGGGTCCGCCTTCTGCGCCGTGAGCAGCGCCTTCTCCGCTTCCTGGCGGCGGCCGAGGTGCTGCAGCGCGAGGGCGTGGTTGTAGCGTACGCGGGCGCGGCCCGGCTGCAGGTCGGCGGCCTTGCCGAGGGCATCGGCGGCCTCCGGCAGGCGGTTCATCTCGCTCAGCAACAGACCGAGCATGTACTGCAGGTCGCCCTGCGCCGGCACGCGCTGCAAGCCCTCGCGCAGCACGCGCTCGGCCTCCGCCGGCCGCGCGCTGGCGGCGTAGAGCTGTGCCAGATTGGCGCGCGCGGGGGTGAAGTCGGGGTCGAGGCGGAGCGCGGCGCGATAGTGCGCCTCGGCCTCCTGGGCGCGTCCGCGGTTGGCGGCCACCACCGCCAGGTTGAGGTGCGCGCCGGGCGTGTCGAGCGCCTGCTCCTGCGCCGCGACGTACTCCGCCAGCGCCTTCTCCAGGGCAGCGCCGCGGGCGGCGTCGAACTGCTCGGCGGGCACGTCGGAGAGCACCCGCGCGGCGGTGATGCGCACCGCCCGCAGCGGATCGGCGAGTAGCGGCGCGACCGCGGGCACGCGCTGGGCGGGCGGCAGCGACTCGAGCGCATCGGCGGCGGCGACCCGCACCGCCGGGTCCGCGTCGCGGCTGGCATCGAGCAGTACGGACGAGCCGGTGTCGGCCCGGTCGCGCAGCAGGTCGAGCGCGGTGGCGCGCACGATGGCGGGCTGGGCGCGGTCGGCGGCGACCTGCGCCAGCGCCGCGCTCGCTCCCGGCTGGAGCGCCCGCCCGGCCGCCAGCGCTTCGGCGAAGTGCGGCTTCTGGCGAAGCGCGACGCCGTACCACTTGGCCACCGCGTCGGCCGCCCACTGCGCGCTCTCCTTGGCGTGGCAGTCGTTGCAGGCGTTGGGCACGCCGAGCTTCACGCTCAGATCGGGTCGCGGAACGCGCATGCCGTGGTCGTGGCGCGGGTCGACGATCATGTAGGGGCGCGCCGGCATGTGGCAGGCGACGCACGAGCTGCCGGGCGTGCCGGCGGCATGATGGGTGTGCGCCGGGTCGTCGAACCGGCCGGCGGCGGTGGGGAAGCGCGGGTTCGCCGCGGGGCGGTGGCACTGGGTGCAGACGGCGTTGCCGGCGCCCTTCAAGCCGCCGGAGTGCGGCTCGTGGCAGTCGCTGCAGCGCACGCCGAACTGGTACATGCGGCTCTGGCGGAACGAGCCGTAGACGTAGACCTCGCTCTGCTGCTGGCCGTCGGCGAAGTAGAGGCCGTCGTCGAGCAGCGCCGGCAGGTAGTCGTCGTAGAGCGGCCGACCGGGCACGGGGTCGGCGGTGAGCTCGCTGCGGCGCGCGTGGCAGGCGGCGCACACCTCGATCTCGACGCCGGGCGCGTCGCTGCGGAAGTGCACTGCGAGGCCGTCGTCGCCGGCGCCCGCCGGCGGCGGCGGGCCGGGTGTGCCGGCGCGCGCCCGCGCCCAGGCGACGTGCGCCGCTCCCGGCCCGTGGCAGGACTGACAGGTGACCTCGAGCTCGCTCCAGGTGGTGCGGTACGAGTCCGCGGCGGCGTCGTAGCCGCGCACCAGATTGGTCGAGTGGCAGGCGGCGCACATCTGGTTCCAATTCTGGTAGCGGCCGCTCCAGTGCAGCACGTCGCCGGGCGGAGTCTTCTCGTCGGGGTAGAGATGGAACCAGCGCTTGCGTCGCGTGTCCCAGGCGACGGTGAAGGCCTGCATCCGCCCGCCGGGCAGCTCGAGCAGGTACTGCTGCAGCGGCTCGACGCCGAAGGTGTAGCGCACCTCGAACTCGCCCGGCTTGCCGTCCGGCCCCGGCGTCTCGATCAGGAAGCGCTCGCCGCGGCGGAAGAAGCGGGTGCGCACGCCATCGTGCTCGAAGACGGCACCGCCGAAGTCGCCGCGCACGGTCTCGGCCGTCGCGATCTGCATCGCGCGCGCGTGCTGCGACCCAACCCAGGCCCGCGCCTGTGTTTCGTGACAACCCAGGCAGGCGTCGTTGTCGACGTAGCCCGGCGCCGCCGCCGCCAGCGCCGGCACGAGAGAGAGGAGGACCAGAACCCACCCCAAGCTGCTCCGTGCGCGCGCCCGGGAACGCCGGGGCCCCTGGGGTGCCGAGCACTCGTAGAAGGTCCAGCCCCAAGGCGCGATCCGGATCACGGCTGGTGTTCTGTCACGCTCGAAGTCGATTGCAAACCGCTCTCGGCGGCGACGGTCGCGGCTCCGAGCGCGTGGCAGGCACTCAGAACCCCCAGGAGAACCAGAGCGACACGGCGCCGTCGTCGAAGCGCCCATTGCCGGCGCTGACGTCGCGACCAGGCCAGCGGTTGCCGGAATAGTTGTTGTACTGGACGGAGATCGTCCAGGGGTGCCAGTCGAACCAGCCGAAGCCGTAGGTGTAGTCTGGATCCCAGGGCTGCTGCTGACCGCCGTCGGGGTACCAGAAGAGGGTGAACTCGGCGTACAGCCAGCGCCAGATGGTGAAGCGTGTCCAGAAGCTGAGAGACTGCTTCCATTCGCCCCGACCCGGACCGTTCTCGCGCACGTAGCGCGGCATGGCGTTGTAGTAGATGCCGTGGCCGATGGCGCCGTCGGGATCGATCAGGAAGTACGACTTCAGCTCCTCCGGGAACGGGAACTTCCAGCCGAGGGAGATGGTGCCCTCCTCGAAGCGGGTGAACTTCTCGCCCGCCGCCTCGTCGGGGTTCAGGCGATTGCCGCTGTAGTTCGAGTAGACCAGGCTCAAGGTGTAGGGGCGCCAGTCGTCGTAGCCGAAGACGTAGCTGAAGTCCGGGTTCCACGACGCCTGCTTGTCGGGGTCGACGTACTGGTAGAACGTGACCAATCCGAACCAGGCGCCGAGGTTGTAGCGGATCGTCTCGTTGAAATTGGGGCTGGCGCTGGTGCGGTTGCCCTGCGAACCGCTGCCGGAGTCGGGGAACACGGTCTGCGACAGCGGATAGGTGAAGCCGACGTTGCCGCTCAGGCCGGCGGCCGCCCGCTTCCACCACGGGTCGGTGGCCGGCACGGCGTCGATCGGGAGCTCGAAGGAATCGAAGATTCCCGCCTGGATGGCGTCGAAGCTCTCCTCCTCCCCGCGCGCCGTCGCCGGCACCGCGAGCAGCGCGGCCAGGAGCACGGCGATCAGCGGCGCCATGGCACGAACGCCTGCCGACCGCGCTGGACGTAGAGCAGGCTCTCCAGCAGGACGGCGTTGGTGTTGACGTTGAGCGACCGGTTGGGGCGGCCGCTCTCGTACAGGCCGGCCTGGTAGCCGCCGGCGGTGGCAAGCGCTGGCCGCACCGCGGCCAGCAGACGCTCGGAGTAGTCGTCGGGGAAGACGGCCCACCAGCCGAAGGCGGCCTTGGTGCTGAGGGAGCGCCGCTCGGGCGCCGCTCGGCCGTCGTGTCCGGTGCAGCGCCACGCTTCCCCGTCGAGCCAGACCGTGTGGTAGACGAACCAGGGCGGCGCATCGATCGTGTCCTCACCGACGGCGGTCAGCGCGCCCGTCGCGTGCCAGCGCGATTTCTGCGCCGCATATAGCGCCGCCGCCTGAGCCTCGAATTCGCGATCGATGCCGCCAACCTCGATCAGCCCCAGGATGAACGGGTCGCTGGTGAGGAAGGCGAGGTTGCGGGTGTCGTGGCGGAGACGCACGCCCGCGACCTCGACCTCGGCGACGTGGTCGCGCGCGAACGCGCCGGCGAGCTCCAGTCCCCACAGGGCGAAGCCGGCGGCGGCGTACTGCTCGTAGCCGAGGCGGCCTTCCTGCCGCAGATCCTCGCCCGAGCCCCTGACCAGCGTGCCGTGCATGACGCCATCGGTCGCCAGTCGCTCGAAGCGCCAGCGCGCCACGACCGCGCGCACCGAGTCGGCGTGCTGCGGGTACCAGCGGGCGACGATCCTCAGCCACAGCAGCAGCCGACCGAGGTCGAGCGCCGACCAGCCGCTGCCGCGTACGGAGGGGCGGTTGGCGAGGTCGACCATGCGTGCGCCACGGGTGTCGTACTCGCGGTTGGGCAGCTCGTCATTGTAGAGCGGTAGCGCCCGCAGGGTGGCGAGCAGGGTCTCGAGCCACGCGTCGAGCTCGGCGCGATCGATGACGCCCAGGCGCTCGGCGCTCGCGAGTCCGGCGAGGGTGCTGCCGATGTCCCAGGCGGTGACGTAGCCGTAGCCCTGGACGCCGTCGACCAGTCCCGTGCTTCGCCGATTGCGCGGGAAGTAGCCCCAGGCGCTCTTGGCGGCCTCTAGCTCCTGCGGAGAGAGCGTCCCCCGCGCAACCGCGGCGGGCTCACTGCCGCCCCCATGCGGCAGCGGGGGCGCTGCAGGTGCGGCCGGCGCCGACGTTGGCCGGGCCTCGGCGCGCTCGGGTGCGACTCCCTCGCCGTGCGCGGGCGCGCCCTGCGACGGCGGCAACCACAGCCGTGGCAGATAGCGCGGTGGCGGCTCGGCCTGGCCCCAGGCGAGCCTTGTGGCTGCGAGCAGCGCCACGGAGAAGGGGGCGAGGCGCCGCGGCCGAACTCGCGGCGCGCTTCTCATTCGCAGGGCTCCCGTTCGATCGGAAAGCAGTGGCGCGGGCGACGGAACTCGTCGCGCAGCACGGTCTCGGCGTAGTCGTCGCCGGATGAGGGGCGATAGAGGCGGCCATCGACCTTGTAGAACAGTGCCTCCAGGACCAGGGCGTTGGTGCTGGCGGCGAGCGTGGGCTCGTGGCCGCCGGTGCGCTCGTGGCGGCCCTCGAGCCAGCCGCGCTCGGGATCGTAGAGCTGCTCGACGCCGCCATCAGCTCGTCGGTGTAGGGCGTGCGCCACAGGGCCCACAGGCCGAAGGCGGCGCGGGTCGAGACGAGCGCGGCGTCGGGCGCAGCCTGCCCGGTGTCGGTGACGGTGTGCCACGGGACG
>Ga0268299_1002631_pt1 | contig 20247 bp, 22 predicted proteins | sample NOBtaG_FD_193484 | JGI IMG/M metagenome (GOLD analysis project Ga0268299, IMG submission 193484) | Activated sludge microbial communities from bioreactor in Nijmegen, Gelderland, Netherland - NOB reactor | ecosystem: Engineered > Bioreactor > Aerobic > Activated sludge | place: Netherlands... | reverse complement strand
CCAAAGATCTTCCGACCTCCCCGGGAGGCCGTCCGCAGGCCGTCAGCTCCTACCCGCAGCGAGGCAGCCCTTGCGCGGGTCCGTCCCCACCTCGATGCGTTGTGGAGGACCTGCCTGGATCTCGGCCGCACCCCTGACAGCGCCGAAGTGAACAACTTGGACGAGATCAACAGCGAGCTGGGAAGTCTTGGCAGGGCACTCCTCATGCTGCGCAGACACTACGATCAATCGCCCCTGGCTGCTGCTGCGGCGGCTCGCACAGACGATCTTCTCCTGTACTTCGCGACGCAGCAGTTTCGCAAGCGACCACCTTACAAGCAGCTCGAGCCTCGGCTTCGCGGCGATATCAAGGCCTTCTTCGGCGACTACCGTGGAGCGCAGTCGGCGGGGCTTCGCCTTCTGACTGAAGCAGCTGATGCCGGCCGGCTACTAGCTGCATGCCACGAGGCCGCGACGCAAGGACTCGGCTGGCTGGGCGCCGAACAGTCACTGCAGCTGCACATGGCTCTGGTGGATCGGCTCCCTGTGATCCTTCGAGCGTATGTCGCGTGCGGACTGATCCTGTGGGATGCAGGCAGCGAAGTGCAGCTCGTCAAGATTCATATCTCTTCGGGCAAGCTCACGCTGCTCGAGTTCGACGACTTCGACACGGACCCTTTGCCACCGCTCCGTCGTCGGATCAAGGTGAACATCCGACGCCAGCAGTGTGACGTGTTCGAGTACGGGTCTTCCGAGTACCCGAAGCCCCTGCTGTATCGAAAGTCCCGCTACCTCCACGAGGACGTCCCCGGATACGCTGAGCAGCTCGCGTTCGACGACGCTCTTGAGGCAACCGGCATCCTCGGAACCACGGAGTACGGTCCGCCTTCCGCTGACCTGCGGGCACAGCTGGAGGAGCGCCGACTCGCAGTGCGTGGGATGCGCCTGGCACGCAGCGACGCTGTCCCCCACCTCGATCAAAAGTGCGGAGCGAACTTCACCTTCAGGGCTTTCGTCGAGTGTGGAGAGACGCAGATCGACCAGGGCGTACCAAACATCCCCCTGCAAGCGGACACCTACAACGCGCTGTACGACCTGGCCACGAACATACTGGATCCGGTCATCGACTACTACGGTCCCATCCGTTTGACCTACGGCTTCTGCTCCAGGGGGCTCAGCCGGCTGATCGCCCGGCGCATCGCTCCGGAGCTGGACCAACACGCCGCCTGCGAGGTCGGGCCTCGGGGCGACCCGATTTGCGGTCGAGGCGGCGCCGCCTGCGATTTCCTTGTTGACGACGAAGACATGCGCGAGGTCGCCGAATGGATCATCGAGAACCTGCCCTTTGACCGCCTGTACTACTACGGCCCGTCGCGGCCGATCCACGTGAGCTTCGGGCCGCAACGTTCGGCTTTGGCGTACGAGATGCGGGAGACCAGTCGCGGCACCCTGATGCCAAGGCCCCTTGAGCTTCGAAACGGACCTGGCAGTCAGCGGAAGAGCGCGATGTAGGCTGGCAGCCTCACGCCTGAACGGACAAGTGCCGGCGAGGTTGACACCTATACGTTTGCATATAAAAATGCAAACGTATGGAGGCAAAGCACGCAAACACGGGACCGAACCCCAACTTCTCGTACGTCTTCCCGGCGATTCGCGGAGTCCAGGCAGGACGAGAGTACTACGTGTCCATGTGCCCGCTGCGCCTGCTGCCCAAGCTGTTCCAGTTCGACGACGAGGAGATGTTGCCCGAGCTTCGGGCGCAACGAACCCTCAACAGGGTCCGCATCCCGGAGATCGCGCGCTACATCGTCGACAACAAGTCGACGTACACATTCTCCGCGATCACCGCCTCCATCGATGGCGAGATCCTGTTCACCCCGATCGGACAGGACAGCAGCGCGGCGTTCCGCATGGGCACGATGACGGTGTCCATGGACGCCAAGTTCATAGTCAACGATGGACAGCATCGGCGCGCGGCGATCGAGGCTGCGCTCCCGACCGCACCTGAGCTCTGCGACGAGACCATCGCCGTGGTGTTCTTCGCGGACCGCGGGCTTCAGCGGTGCCAGCAGATGTTCGCAGACCTCAACCGTCACGCGGTGCGGCCTTCGGCTTCGCTTGGCATCTTGTACGACCACCGGAACGCGGCCGCCAAGGTCGCCAAACACCTCAGCATCACCTCGCCGATTTTTCGTGACCTGGTCGAGACGGAGCGCTCCAATCTTGCCCCGCGGTCACGCAAGTTGTTCACGCTCAGCGCGCTGCACTTCGCCACGCTTGAACTGCTGCCGGAGAAGGACATCGAAGACTTCCAGCGGGCATCAAGTCGTTGCCAGGAGTTCTGGGAAGCGGTTGGCGCGCAGATCCCTGAATGGCTGCTCGTTCGGGATGGCAAGGTAAGCGCCGGGGAAATTCGGCGCGAATTCATTCACTGCCACGCGATCCTTCTGCAGGCGCTAGGCCGGGCTGGTCGCTCCCTGTACGACGCCTACCCGAATGACATCCAGAAGCGGATCCAGCGTCTCAAGGGCATCGACTGGTCGAGACGCAACGCGCAGACCTGGGAAGGCCGCGCGATGGTCGGCGGGAAGATGTCGAAGTCAGGCCAAAACGTGACGCTGACCTGCAATGAGCTCAAGCGGGTTCTCGGGCTAAGGCTCACACCAGACGAACAGATTGCGGAATCTGCCTTGCAGGCGGCCCGCCCGCCGCTTCCCACGAAAACTCGAAAAGCCAAGAGCAAGTAATGCCTCTCGCACCGGCGATCATCATCAAGGAAATCCAGGCCCTCTACCTCGAGGACAACCTCCCGTGGGTCGTGGGGTACAGCGGAGGCAAGGACTCGACGGCCAGCCTGCAGCTCATCTGGAAAGCCCTTGAAGCCCTTCCCGAAGAGAAGCGAACGAAGACGGTTCATGTCATCAGCACAGACACCTTGGTGGAGAACCCGGTCATCGCGGCTTGGGTCGAGGTATCGCTCGGACAAATGAGGATCCAGGCGATGGCGCAGCGGCTGCCGATCAGGCCCGAACGCCTGACACCAAGCCTTGAGAACCGCTTCTGGGTGAACCTGATCGGCAAGGGCTACCCGGCTCCACGGCCGAAGTTCCGGTGGTGCACCGATCGTTTGAAAATCAGCGCGTCTACCAAGTACATCCAGGACCTGTCGGAGGCAAACGGCGAGGCCATTCTGGTCCTCGGCCAACGCCGTGGTGAAAGTCAGGCACGCGACAAGGTCATGGATCAGTACGGCTCCAGCACGCGGCAGAAGCTGAGCCGGAACAAGGACCCAAAGTTGTCTCGCGTCTGGGTCTACTTGCCGATTGAGACGTGGTCAAGCGACGACGTGTGGGAGTACATCGTAGAGACCCCCAATCCCTGGGGCGTGAGCAACCAAGACCTGTTCAATATTTATCGCGGTGCCACGCCCGACTCGGAGTGCCCCATCGTGGTGGACAAGTCCACGCCCAGCTGCGGCGACAGCCGCTTCGGCTGCTACGTGTGCACGATGGTGAGCCAGGACAAATCGATGAAGGCGATGATCCAGAACGACGAAGAGAAGGCCTGGATGCAGCCCATCATGGACTTTCGGGACCGGATGCTCGTCATGGACGACAGGCACCACCGAGACTTCCGTCGAATGAATGGTCAGCTCATACTCATGAATGGGCGCCTTGTCCATGGGCCGTATTCGCAAGAGCGCCGAGCAGAGTTGCTTCGCGAACTCCTTAGGACCCAGCAAACTGTCCAGCGCCGCGGGGCAGACCAAGGCGCGGGACAAGTGGAACTCATTCCGCTCGACGAGCTGCAAGAGATTCGGCGAATCTGGGTTGAGGAAAAGGGCGAGATTGAAGATCTTCTGCCCGCCATCTATGAAGAGGTCCACGGCACGACATATCCCGGCAAGGAGTTGGATCCGATGCCACTCGACCACAACGACCTCACTCTCCTGCGCCAGGTCGTTGGCGGGTGGACTGCGGAGAACCTACCCTTCAGCGGCTCCGGCCCCGAAGTGGTTGCTGATGAACGCTCTTCCGAGCTGTACAAGCTCACTCGTACCTTGCTCGCCGCAAGTTTCAAGGGCCTTCAGAGTCGGAAGCGATCAAAGCAGCTCGACGAGATCGAGAGCGTGTTGAGCGCATTCGCCTTCGTCGATGAGCAGGACGCGTTGAAGTTTGCCGAGGAGCACCTGTCGAGCGACAACGGTGCCGCGAGCACGATCGATGTCGCCGAGGTAATCGACCTTCTGGGCGAGGAGTCGGGGTCAGCGAGGAAGATCATTCCGATCGCCAGCGACATGTCGCCTCTCTCCTGACTCGCCATGGCCAAGATCACCTTCAAGGGCATCGGGATCCAGGATCTCGGCCCCTTCCGCGAGCGGCAGTATCTGGACCTGAGGGTGCGATCGGGGCGTCCAGTCATTCTCGTCAAGGCACTCAACGGAAGCGGGAAGACCACCCTACTCACCTGTCTGCAGATCGCCCTCTACGGCACGAAGGCATTCGGCTCCCGCAATGCCGAGTACGAGCAACTGCTTCGCGGACTTCAGCGCGCCGACGCACGTGGACACGCTCGCGTCGATCTGGATCTTCGAGTGGAAGCACACGGCGAAGCTGACGACCTGACGGTGTCCAGAGAATGGTCGATCGTGAGCGGCAGGCTCGTAGAGCGGCTCATGGTTTGCCGCAAGGGCACGCAGGACCATGTCCTGACGGATGAATGGGATGACTATCTCGACTCGATCCTGCCGGCAGAGCTAATCCAGCTCTTCCTCTTCGACGGCGAGAAGATCGAGTCGCTAGCCAATCCGAAGACCCTGCCTGAGATGCTTCGTCGTGCGACTGAGGTCTTTCTTGGCATTGGAGGAATCGACTCGCTGTCCAAGGATCTGGTCGCTGTCGAACGTCGCGCCCTCCTGCGTACCAAGGACGCATCGGGCGAGTACGAGGCAGCAAGACGAGATCTTGTCGAGCTTGAGCGCCAGCATTCGTCGGTGACTGTAGCCATTGAGGTTCTCGCCCAATCTGTCGGCAGCGCCCAGACGCTCGCGGACATGACACGCAAGAACTACGAGCGCTATGCCAGCGAAGGCCAGCGTTCCGGTCTTGCAGCGTACGAGCGTGCAGCAGAGATCCGGGCCGCAGAACAGCAGGCTCTCGCTCGCGTCGCTGAGTCGGAAGATGCCGTGCGTGAAGCTCTGGCAGATCCATGGGCACCACTCGCTTCCCTCAGCAATCTCTGGGATGCCTACAAGTCACAGTGGGCCGACGAAGAGCAGTCTCGCTCTGCTCAGTCCTTGCTTCAGGAGATCGTAAAGCGTGACAAGCGCGTACTGCGCGCACTCGACACACGGGTCCCGAAGTCCGCGCTCGAGGCCCTGCGCGAGGTTCTAGCGTCCGAGACGCGGGACTATCGGCAGGCTGGTAAGCGCGCGCAGGTGCTAGTCGCATCGCCGGACCCGGTTTCGCTTGAGTCACGTATCGACGAAGCCGCCGCTCGCTACCAACATTGCGTCGACAACCTTGAGTCCGCCAGGGCGCGCTTGGTGGACGCCCAACGACGCGTAGCAGCCATACCCCAGGGAGAGCACGTCGCGGAGCTGCTCAAGGGGCTCCAGGATCACGCGACGCGCATGGCAGAGGCTGAGGGCAAGCTCGAAGCCATCAAGCGACAGTTGGCAGAGAGCCAGTCGAACAAGCTACACCTGGAGACCCGCCTTGCCGCCGCACGGCTTCGCATGAGCAAGGACTTCCGGGGACAAGCCCAAGACGCAAAGGCCATCGCGGCCGGCCAGCGCGCACGCTCCGTGCTGGCTGTCTTCAAGGACCAGTTGCTCGCCTCCAAAGCCACTTGGCTTTCAGACATGATCACCAGCGAATTCAAGGGCCTCATGCGGAAGCAGCGCCTGGTCTCACGAGTTCGCGTGGATCCCGTCACCTACGAGGTCACTATCGTTGGCGGGGATGGACACGAACTGCCACTTGAGCGGTTGTCCGCCGGAGAGCGGCAGCTGTTGGCAGTTTCGGTTCTGAGCGCCCTGATCAGGGAGCGGAAGGGGCACTTCCCAGTCGCGGTCGACACCCCTCTAGCAAGGCTTGATGGGACCCATCGTCAGGCACTCATTCGCAGATTCTTCGCAAAGATCTCGCACCAGGTCTTGGTGCTATCTACCGACGAAGAGGTCGAGGGCAGCACGTACACCGAGATGGCGCGGCTCACCTCCGCTGCCTACTCCCTCACCTTCTGCGATGAAGGCCGCAATACCGTCGCGGGTCCCCTCTTCGACATTGCGGAGCAACGTACATGATCGATCGCCTCCGCCTTACTGCCGGCGCAAAGCAGCAACTGATCACGCTCAAGCGCCGGACAGGGATCGAACACTACAACGTCCTCTGCCGTCACGCTCTTTGCCTATCGCTCGCCAACCCAGCGCCGGCGCCGGACGAGCATCTCCAGTTCGCCAACGGCCTCGAGATCGACTGGAAGACGTTTGCCGGTGATGCGGACGCAACCTACCTCAATCTGCTGATCATGCGATCTCTCGCAGATGACGGGGATGCGTCCGCTGCAGCCGTACGTCGCTCGCTAACGCAGCATGTCCACCGTGGACTGTCTTACCTCGTCTCGAGACAAGAATCAATGCTTGCCTCATCAATGCCTAACAAACAATCAAGTGGGAACGCCAAGTGAGCATTGGACCCAAGATCATCAGCAAGGATCCTTTTACGCAAACGCTCCGAGGGACGTTCGGCCGCTTTAAGACGTCGGCCAGCCACGACGTCCACTATCTGCTGACAAGCATCCCAATCGACGAGCTGTCTGAGCTGTCGACGGCCTCGACGCTATTCACTAAAGACGCCATCAAGTTTGATGAGCTCATCCAGCGCGACATCGATCAAACGCGAGTAGTCAAAATTGCGAACGACTACTTGGTCGGCTCCACCAACAAGATAGTCTTCTTCCCGCCGTTGCTTGCTTGCATTGTTTTAATGGACCCCTCGGGGGGAATGCAGCGACGTTACGATGACTATTCGGAAACAGTCGACACGACTGGGGGCTCTCGGATCCTCAAGGCGGTTTGGGACAAGGACGGATTCGAGCTAAACCTCGCACTGGGCACCAAACTCGACGCTGATCGAAAGATCTCGCTTCAAGGAGGCTCGGACGAGTGGTTTCACGATGCGGGTCAAATCCGTCTTAACCCGAAGCGGGCCAAGCTCGTGGTGCTCGACGGACAGCATCGACTTGAAGCACTCCGCCTAGTCAAGAATGGACCACACCATGCCATGCTTCAAGGCGTTGAGGTTCCTGTCTGCCTGATCTTTACGCCAAAGGCGGTAAAAGGCTCATCCGAGGACATGATCGAAGACTTCCGCGAGCTCTTCGTGCGTGTCAACGAAGAGGCGAAGCGTGTCAGCGGCCACTTCCTAATTCTCCTTCAAGACGAAAGCTACACAGCCATCTCGGTGCGGGGACTCGCCGAATCATGGCGTCTGAACACGGCGCAGGGATACAGCCTCCTGCACTTGCTGGAGTGGAACCAACGCATCGAGGAGCAGACCCGCAAACGGACTCGGCCGTTCTCGCTCACGACCATCGGAATCATTCACGATGCATTGAAGGATCACCTTTTTGACGCGAAACTTGCCAGCTCCGTCCTCCGTCTAGACGACGTAGCAGCAGACTTCGAGGCTGCAGACTCCAACTTCAACTACTCCAATCTGACGGATCAGACAGATGGGCACGCGATCGACTCCGTCGTAGCGAAGCAAATCGGCGCGCATATCATTCCAGCACTCAGTGTGCTCTTCTTGACCCCAAGCCCGTATCGTCGACTGCAAGACGATGTTCGCCTCGCGTTCGAGCGGCTAAAGAAGGAGATCTCCGGCCACAACGCGTCGTTCGCTTCTCTCGAAGAGTATTTCCAGAAATTCAAATACTCAGAAGAGGAGGTGATCGAGAATCCCGTCAAGGCTGTTCTCAAGGAGTTCATGTCCTGGGTGCAGGTGAGCGAGAAGGACCAAATCTATTTCCTGCATGCCTTCCAGCAAGGTCTGATCCGTACATGGATCCGTCTTTGCGGCGTCCTAGGCGCCTATGGAATCTCCGCGCAGGACGCCGCAACCGCGGCTGTTGCCGGACTGGAAGCGCTTGCGCTTTCCCCTACCAAGGAGTATTTGGCTCCTTCGCGCAAGTATGGCCAGCGTGTTCTTTGGAAGAACGAGCGCGTGAACTTTGGAGCCGCCTGGACACGGGACGCCTGGTTCAACATCCTCGTGGCATCCTTCGCTAAGAACAGCGTTGCCACCGCCGCGTTGAAATCGATCACTATTCAAGCGGCACATGTTGAGAAGATTTCGGCGGCCATCTCTAAGCAGGCGACAAAGGCCGCAACGGACTACTGCGAGCGACTGCGGCACGAGCTCACACGCGACACCAAAGCGAACCTCTCCGAACTGCTCCCCCAAGAGCAGTACCTTAGCGTTCAAGCTCTGCAGGGCGGAGACGCAGAGGCGAAGAAGAAGTACGAGAAGCACATCACTGACCTTGTGGCGAGTCGCTTTGCTCAGGCGATCGAAGAGTTGTCGAACGCACTGGAGATCGACGCCGGTGTACTGTTGCTTCCATCTTCATGACGGTCGCGCTTTGGTTCCCTGGAGCCACTGTCCCTGCGGTCAAGACACTGCTCTACAAACGCGACGACGAAGTCGCATTCGGCCAACAGGCGAAGTCCAAGATCGCACCGGGTACTGCGGTCTACAAGGTTCTGCCGAACGGGTACCCTTTTCTCGAACTACTTCGCCTCTATCTCCATCACCTCGCCGACTCGACCGACGCTTGGCTCGACCAGCCCTCCTCAATTCCGGTTGATCACATCTGGATCGCACGCAACCTCGTTCGTCTCAAGGTCGCCTTGAGCACGTGGGACGATCGTGGAGCGACCGCAGCACTTGTCGCGCTTGAGAAGCATCAGGGACTTCTTCATCCCGACCAGATTCAGTTTGTCGAGTTCTGTAAGGGATTTGTGACTCGCTTGGTGCAACCCTTTCTCTGGGGCTCGCCGCTCACCTTGACGACAACCACCGTCTCAAAGGCAAGGACCTGGTGGCTGTTGAAAAGCGATTTGTCACTGGAAGCCGCTCAACAGCTGCATGATCTCCGTTCGCGCTTCCAGGGATCGCTTCCCAGGGTTCTTCAGGACAGCTTCTATCGCTGGCTTACGACCTTTCAATCGTGGCTGGACACCAAGCTCTTCGTTACGAACCAGTCCGACGCGTTGCGTGAAGCATCCGCGCTGTGTCACGCCCTTGCGGTCATTCACTTCGGGCTGCGACGCCACTCACTAGCGCTGCTGTACTGCCACCGTGCAACAGACTTGCTGTTGTTCTCGGAGTGCGCAGCGCAAGGGCTCGTGAACTTTACAGCCAACAATGGGGCTGGAGCACTCTCACCCCCCGTCGGTCAAGACACGATGGTGACGCTCTTAAACTGCCATGACAGTCTGGTCGCAAACCAGAAGATGCTGCTGAACGCCAAGCGGCTCGCCACGTTCAAAGATCTGAACAATCAGCGCAACTTGCTTCTAATGACGCATCACTTGGGCGCTGTGTCGTCAGCAATCGCCGGTTCGCTCTTGAACGACGTCGGCAACGAACTGCACGCGATCGGCGGTTCGGGATGGCAGGCCTCGAGCGTCGCAGCGAGAAGTCTGCTCAAACTGGACGCCCACCAGTTCTTCGAGCTGAGCGCAGGTCTGATGGGAACGCTCGTCCCCGAATAAACTCCCGCCCGCCTTTCCTGTTGTCAGAGCGGCGCGGTGTCGATGGAGGCAATCTACTCTGCCGCTTCGAAATCCGCCTCCGCCTTCCGAGCCTCCTCTTCGAGATCGGCTATGACCTTGGCATACGCACGCAGGAACGTCTCGAGCCTGCGAGGCTTGTCAGACAGTCGTTCGACAAGGACATCGAAGCCGCCGCTGGCGTACTCGTTCATCTTCGCGGAGCCCGCGTTACTCAAGTGCGTGCTGGTACCGGTCGCTGCAAGGAGTTCAGAGACCTTTCTATGCACCGATGGCTTGTCTTGTGCAGTGACGCCGCGACCCAGCAAGCTTCGAAGCTCGGCATCAATCAAGCCGGCAAGCAGCAGGTTCTGCTGCAACTTGTAGGGGGCTGGAAACTCATCCACGAATGCCGGTTTGTCGGCGCCCGAGAGCGGTGAGCGCCGAATTCCAGCGAATCCCGCCATGAGGCAGAAGTAATACAGGTCGAATTTCAACATGCCGGGGTGATCAGCAATTTCGCTGAACCACTTCTCGGCGTCAGTCCTCAAACGAAAGCTCATGCGGACTCCCTCAGTTCGCCCTTCCCGAAGGCCGAGTCATCGAACTCGGCGAAAAATTCCTTCGAGCGCACGAGTGCTCCGTTCGATGTCTCGGTTACCTCCGATTCACTGACCCTATTCAGCAAATCCCTAGTCGATTCGTTGAGCCTGAACATCGTCAAATACTGGACATCGCCCTTGGCCGCCTGATCAAGTACCGGAACGAAATCCTCATACTCCGAGCTGGTAGTGAAGGCGATCAGCTGCTTGGATATCTCAGGCAACAACCCTGCGATCTCGCGCCTCACGTTCTTGTCCAATGCGCCCGTCGGGCTATCCACGATGAACGGCAGGCTGACCTGACCGGCGTCGAAGAGGCCAAGCAGGAATGCATATCCCAACGCGAGCGTCTGGCCAGGGCTTCCTTTGCTCTGCCCGTCAAGCACAACACTGTCTCTGACGTCAGACACCCTCAACGGCGAGCGCGTCAGGATTCCCTCCAAGCGCTTGTTCGTTGCACTGACGAGCTTGCCAGCGATCCTGTTCGTCGCATCCTCGACCGCCGCCGTGATCAAGCTCTTGAGCAGGTTGGTCTTCAGCCGAATGTCCCGAGTCTGCGTCGCCTCCGCCACCTGGTCGGCCGCCTTCTTGATGCGCTTGTCCAGTGCCTTAATCGAGTCGCTGTCCTCACCGAACTGGTCATCGTCTGCGTCCAACTCCTCGAGCCGCGATTTCGCGCGTCCGATTTCGGCTTCGAGTTCGTCCAGCGTTTCCTTCATGGCGGTCAATTCAGCATCACCGCCCCCCAGACGACGGGCCTTCAGGGCATCCAACTCACCTTGAAACTCGTCTCGCTCCCGCACGGCATCCCGCAACCGCGTCAGCTGCTTGTCGTAGTTCGCGCGGTAGGTCGATGCCTCGGAGCCAGCCAGGTCTTTGACGGACCCCTTGATTGAGTTCAGGATCCCCATGTCCTCCTTGCCAAGATACGAGTCACGACGTTTAAGGATGGCGCCGCGCCGAGCATCGGTCATCTCCTCACCGCAGACGCAGTATTCGTCATGCGCCAGCTCCTCGAAGAACTCCCTTGCGGCGCTCTCCGGCAGCTTCAGGCGGTCAAGGCTGTCTCTCAGCATTTGCAGTCCCGACGTGAAACGCGGTGACAAGTTCTGAGGCATCCGTACGTCGTTCAGGGCGGCGGCGAGAACACTCTCGAGGTTCCCTTGTGCCCTCCCCAACTCACCTTCCAATCGTTGGCGTTCCGCCTGGGCCTGCTCGTCTTGATCAAATCGTTCTCGGTACTCCGCCTCAAGCAGAGCATGCTTCTCGGTTGCCGAAGTGACCTGCTTGACCAGGCTCTTGCGCTCCTGCATCAACTTCGTACGCCGCGCCTTCAGCTCGTTCAATCGGTTTTGGCGTTGCGTCACCCCCTTCTCACCCTTGGCCGTGGAGTTGCGCGACTTCAGCTCCCAGTACCGGTCGAGCTTGCTCCGAAAGCCGTTGAGCGTCGTGAGCTGGAACTGGACCTCCAAAGCCTCGCGCGCGCGCGTCCGCTTCGGGTCGAGCAGCGCATGTGCCAGTTCGCCATCGAATACAAAGAACGGGACGAACTCGGGTGTCAGAATTCTCTTGAGCGGGCCGGTCCGGTTGAATCCTGCGGAAGATCCGCTCGGCAACGTCGTTCGATATTCGTCACGCCGAGTCTGAAAGTCGAGTGTCATTTCGATCGTATGGCGCCTTCCATCTACGAGGAGGCGAACATCGAACTTTCCTCGTCCTCCTTGGCTGCCACGCGGTGCAAACTCCGGAATTGCGCTGCGGTCTCCCCAGGCCTCAGGGCCCGACATCGCATGCCGCAGCAGTTCGAGTGTCGTCGTCTTACCGGTGCCGTTTGGCATCTGAATGAGGCTAACGTGGTAAGGCTTCTCAGCACTTCGTTCCAGCGAAATCTCGTGGTCCGGGCATCGCATGCCGCTGGCGCTCCAACCGAGCAGGCGAACATCCGTCATTGATCGCCGCCTTCCCCGAGCGCGTCGAGCGCGGCCTGGCCTTCGGGAAGCACAACCTGCTCCAGCAAATCTGCGATGAGTCGTTCCTCGTCGTCGGTGCCTCGACTGAAGTTGCCCTTCTCGAGCTCATCGAGCCAAGATACCAACCGGTGCGCGACCTCCTTCGGTTGCCGCGCACTCGTGGCTGCAGCTTTCAACGCAGCGATAACGTTCTCATTGACTGGCATGTACTCTCCCCTTGATTTGCGACAGTGCCTCGAGCCACTGCCTTCGCAACTCGTCGCCCGTGGGCTCCGCGGCCGGGCCCGAACGCCGGCGAATGAAGTCAACCACAAGCGCTCGCTTGCCAGGGTTTGTCGGGTCCGTGCGGAGGCATCGCCCGATCCTTTGGATGGTCTCAAGTCGGGCTCTGTCCGCTGACAGGAGCACTACGGTCCTCACGCTGCGGATGTCGATGCCCTCTGAGACACGGTGGCACGTGAGGAGACAATCGATGATGCCCGTGGCAAACTCTTTCAGCGCGGCTGGCTCGTCTGCATCGAAGTAGGTCCGGAACCGCGGCGTGATCGCATGAATGTGGTCGCTAACGTAAAGCCCATACGACTTCTCCGCAAGAAAGACGATGCAGCGCTCCAGTGCATCCGGGCGTGCCTGAACGAACTGGACAAACAGCGGCACCTTCTCGACCGAAACCTTGTAGACCCGGGCCACTTCGCGCCGAAACTCTTCTTCGCTCATAACCGGATTGCCGGCAGCGTCTCGAGCGCTCCGCCTCGCCATGAGCGCTTGCACCTCGCGCTTGTCGTCGGCGCTTGGATCCCATTCCAGGGGCAAGTAGTCGAACTCGCACAGGACGCCGTCTGCGATCGCATCCTCCAGCGGGTACCGGAAAATCACCTCGCCGACATTGCGCTCGATGAACGCATTGCCCGCTTGGTCGTACTCCCTGTCTGGCGTAGCGCTGAGCCCGAGTCTCCATGGAACCTCTTCCGTCTCGCCGTCGAGCTCGGCAACGTGGGAGGCGCTGCCGAACCGATGAACCTCGTCGTGGACGACAAACGCGTCTCGCTTCTCCGGCCCGCTCATGCGCTTCAAGACAGGCTGCAAGGCCTGCCTCGAACACAACAGGACTGACAGGTCTGAGTCAATGAGGTACTCGTCCCGCTGATGATGCTCGCGGTAGTGCTTCAACAGCCGAAAGCGCGGAGTGCACGCCTGCAGACTGGTCGCGAGGTCAGCAGCCCACTGATCGAGCAAGTCGCTGCCATCTGCGGTAACGATGGCGGTCCGAATCGACCCATGGCTGATGAGATGTCTGAGAACGGCCAGCGCAGTGCGCGTCTTGCCCGTGCCCGTGGCCATCTCGAGGATGCCGCGCTGCTTGCTAAGGAATTCCTGCAGCGCTGCTCTCTGGTGAGGCCACAAACCGGCCTCTTCCGACTTTCCTGATCCTCCGGGGCCGGTCGGCTCGTGTAGTACAGCTCGGATCAGCTTTCGCTTGGCTGCATCCGAAAACGTGTAAGTCGTAGCGCCGGGAGCGCGCGATTCCCACAAAGCTTCAAAGTGCTTCTTCTTGTTCAGCGCGCGCGATGGTGACCGCCACGACGGAAAGACGTCAATGCACTCGTAGTTGAACTCCAAGGCCTGCCGGCTCTCGTTAGTCGAACCTGCGAACGCCACGTAGTCCGTCTCATCTCCGTCGAAGATGCCAACCTTCTCGTGGTAGATGCCGCGACCTGTCTTTGGCACGGCGATCCGGATCTCAAGCCGTCCCATCTCCAGCAGTGCCGCGAGTTTCTGCACTCCTGTGCTGAGCGTCTTTCCGCTGAACTCTTGATCGATGATCTCGAGAATCCTTGCCTCGCAAGCAGCCTCGCGACCGGCCTGCCGCTCGATCGCCTCTAGATCGTCCCGATGAACCTCCACCGAAGCGACCAGCCGGACGGTGCCGCCGAACTGGACGAAGCGCTCGAAGGGTTCGGCGAACGACTCCAGCGCCGAACTTGAGAAGTAGCCTACTGCACGATCGTAGGTGCGGGCGGCCCGGAACGAGGGCAAGAAGAATGATGTCAGCGCATCGTCTTCGCCCGAACGGTACTCTTCGGCGTACTCGATCTCTCGCAGGCCCATCGCCCCTCCCGGGGACGAAGATACCAGATGTAAGTCCAGCCCTGATGCTACGCGCTACCTACTTCGTACCACGCGACGCCGCCCTGCCCAGCTTGCGATGCGGGCCATACGTGGCTTTCACGGAGATCCTTCGCAATCAGGTCCAGCGACAAGCCCGTTCGTGGAACCCTCCACGCAGCACCTTGACCCACACCACCTTGCGCCCCTCGTCGGATCCCGCTTCGCGCGGCCGCCTGACCGACCCCCAGTGGCCACCCGCGCTGCGCCCGATGGGGTCCCAGCCCGCCGCGTAGAGACTGGCTCCGCCCTCGCCCTCTGCCGTGTACGTCACGAGGCGCCGATAGCCCATCGCGGAAGCGGCCTTGGCGACCGCGCCGAGCAGCTTGGTGCAGCCGTTGGTCACCGAGGGATCGACAGCCACCCGTCGAACCTCGGCCGTCAGGCCATCGTCCAGGTGTCGTGCCACCGGCCGCGCGCACACGGCCACACCATCCAGTTCCTGATCGGCGACACGGCGCAGGCCGACGGCGAACTTGTGTCCCTGGACCTTGCCCAGTCTTCGGTGCAACCGCTCCACCACCAGGTTCGCCTCCCGAAGGCCGACCGGGACGACCTCGTGCTCGAAGCGCGGCCGGGGTGCGACCGCCCGCCTGATCGCTGCGACGGGGTAGAACTCCGCGCTGCCCGGATGCCGCGCGAGCTCGACGCGAACATCGCCGCTCGGATGAATCCAGTTGACACGACCAGGCCCCACACCGTCGACGATCACGTCGTCGTGCAGCCGGCACAGCCCCTGAGGGTGGTCCAACAGTGGCGGGGTCTCGTCGATGGCATCGCGTGCGGCCACGGCGTCGCCGAACCGGGTGAACACCGTCGTCGGCAAATGCAGGCCCGCTGCGGCACCAGACATCGAGTTGCGAACCAGCCAGAACAGGCGCGACGAGATCGAAGCGATGTCCACCAGCGGTTCGGGAACGGCGCCGGCTCTCGGCGCCAGGGTGGTCGAGTTCATGTTTGCAGTCCTTCTTCGGTATGCAGCGGCAAGTCGTTGGCCACCGCCTTCGCCCTGGCCACCGTCATCAGTTCGCGGTAGCGCACCAGCACTGCGTCCCGGTCGGTGTGATGCACCTGCAGGCCGAGGGCCTGCGCGACATCGCGACGGACCTCGGCGATCACTGCCGCTTCGCCCGGCGTGGGCAGGACCGTGGGCCAGCCCTTCACGAAGAGCAGGTGTTCCGGCAGCCTGGCCTCAGCACTCATCCGCAATCGGGCACGCTCCTTGGCCTCCTGCAGCCGCGCGCGAAGACCCGCATCGAGCAGGTCCGGAGCCACGTCGCCGAGCCAACGGTGGCTCTGGAACGAGAAGGTGCTCGTAGCCTCCAGCGCCACCATCTCGCGGTAGATCGCCTGGTTGTCGGTGCAGTTGCTCGACGCTCGAAGGTCATGCTCCGAGCCGAGCACACAGAACGCACACGAGACCCTCGTGCTGCCATAGAGCCGGTAGGCCTCATGGAGTTCGTCGCCCCGGATGCGCACGTAGTCGTTGACGTCCCCGCGCCGCCAGCCCAGGAGGGGGTTCCAGGTGTGGCCCGCGCCGCGTCTACGCGTCGTGCGCTCGTCCTGCTTCCAGGCCGGCATGCGCGCCCGCTTCGCGCTCTCCTCGCGCCGGATGCCCACGGCGGAGACGACATCACCTTCGGGAAAGCGGCGGCGCATCTCGCGGGCGATGACCTGGCTCTTGAGCTCGGCCGTGCAAAGGCGCTGCGCGGCGGTGCTCCACGGCAAGATCAGCTTCACGCACTCGAGGTTCGCGTAGCGCGCGACGTTGGCGGTCCAGCGCGACAGCCACCGATCCATCATGTCGCCCGCGTTGCGGCGCACGACGATGAGTTCCACGCCGAGGCGCTGTGCCAGCCGTTCGCAGACAGGCAGGCTGTCCCTCCAGTCCACGCGGCCGAGGTCGGCGTGGATCAGGAAGCGCCGGCCCTGGTGCCCGATGTCGTCGAGGTGCGCGCACACCCGATAGGCCAGCGCCTGCGAGTCACGCCCTCCGCTCACGCCCACGAACACCGGCGCCCCTGCAGCCAGGACATTCGCGACCTCGGATGGCACCTCGATCGAGAACCGTTCGACGTCCGCCATCAAGCCGAACAGGTCCGGCGGGCTCGCCGCGACGGCTTCGTCGTTGCAGTGGATCCTGATGATGTTCACGCACTCAGGCTACGAGGCACCTCCTCGTGTTCAAGGGGCACAGCCACACGCCCCATGCCGGGAGCACGAGCCCGCAGACGTCGTCCGAGGTCCTCATCGCCGTCTGCCGATCCACCGTCGGAGCGCTCCGGCCCGTGTCATCAGGCACACGCTGGACACATGAACCTGCGCCGGCTTCAAGACCTCGCGAGACCCCTACCCAGGGCCACAACCGAGTGGCAAACTTGCGGAGCTTCCTGCTGGCGATCGTCGCTGGTACAGCCTTCAACGAGAGCCGTCAACGGCTGGACTTGGAGTCCAAGGTGCCCTGCACCCTGGCGTTAGCGGTCGTGACCCGCACTTGAATCGACCGTCTTCGGACGGCCATGCCGTGCAAGCGGCGAATCCCGGCGCGCGCAAGCGGCCGAACCAGTCCGTGCTGGTTGGCGTCGATCCCGGTCGGCGCGCCTCCTTGTCGATGTGCACATGACACATCGGCCACGAAGTCGGCTGCGCCAGCCCCGCAGGCTTCTTGCCTCCGTGCGTCTTCATCGCTTCGCGTGGCGCCGCGAAGTCCTCTGATCATCCGGCCTGCTGGATGACCTCGGCTGGGCACACCCGTGTGCCTGGCCCGAATCCCTGGGACGCAAGTCCTGAAGTGTGCGAAAGACCCATCGCTTCGGCGTGGGTCTCTTCGCCTGTCCATGGGCGCGCGATCGCGTCGCCTTCAACCCGAATGGGGAACGTTGCTTCTCCATCCGGGGGACGTGTCGTTCCCCTTTTGCATTTGTGCAAAGGAGAACGACCATGTCGAAGTCCACGGCTCACACCGTGTGCCGCCTCTGTGGCGGTAGTGGCCTGCCGCAACACCCCGTTGTGGTGGCCAGGAAGCCTCCGGCCCTGTGCACCGCGTTCGTCCGCCCGTCGGCCGACGTGGTCGTCCCGATGCCCCGACCGCTGCCGCTGGCTGCGTGAGGAGCAGATGGACAAGCACCTGTGGCTGAGCCTGCTGCGTCTTGTCGACGAGGGCAGCGCTGAAGAGCTTCAGGCGAAGAAGGAAGAACTCCTTCAGAGCCTGGAGCGGCTGCGGATCACTCGCGGCCCTGTCCGCAGCGATGTCCTGCGGGTCGTGCGCCTGATCGACGAGGAACTCGTGTCCCGTCTTCATCTGGAGCAACGGCGCAAAGGACGTCGTTAGCGGAAGGTTCGAGGCGCCTCGCGAGGGCCTGCTTGTCGGGACGATCGAACAGGATCGCCCACATGTAGGCCCGCTCGAGCGCTTCGCGCCCGCCATCGATCACTTCAAGAGTCTGGCCTGAACGATCCATCGTGATGGCTTCCTGTGAACACCGGCTTGCCGGCGAGTTCATGCTACCCCACGGGGACGCTTCGTCCCCTGCGGCCGGCTCGTCTCCGTGGACATCCAACGGAGCGAACCATGCATCAGCAATTGCCCAGCATCGGCCCCATCCAAGGCCAGCTCGCCGCCCCGGTTCCACCGGATCGTCACGAGTTGGCCGAGGAGATGGCCTGGGTGCACCTGTACCGCGCCGTGCGCCAGCCTCCCGGCGCCGCGGAAGTGGTCAAGTACCTCAACAGCAACCCTGAAGCCAGGAGCCGCCACGAGGCGCTTTACCTGATCGCCTGCGAGACCTTGCATGCCAAGGCCCTTGCCGACGAACAGAGCGAGCGCACCGTGGCCGCGTTCCGCGCGATCTTCGTGACCGCGCCCATCAGCGTCCTGCAGCTGGCGACGGCCGTCGTCGTCGCCATTCCCAGGATCTTCTCCAGCAAGTCCACCGTCGAGCCGAAGGCGTCAAAGCCCAAGACCGGCGCCTCACGTGCCAAGGCACGCGTGGACGTGCTCGCGAAGCATCCGGAGGTCGCCGAGGTGATCACCGGGTTCGCCGCATCGCCGAGCACGGCGCCGGCGACTCCGGAAGCGCCGGCTGCCCCCGAGGCTCCTGCCTCACGCGGCGGCCAGGCAGCGTGACACCTCGTTGTCGATGAGCCACGCCAGGATCTCGTACTCACGGGACTCCTCGGCGTAGTAGGCCTTGCACTGCGCAACGTACAGCGCCAGGCCGTCGAGCGTTCGAACGCCATCAACCGGGAAACCGGTGATGCGTTCGAGCCGTTCGGCTTCCTTGCGCGTCAGCCTGATCGCATTGCCCAACCTCAGCATCTTCGTCCTCTCGCGAACCTGCCACCGTATCTAGCACGCGAAGTGCCGCCGTCAAGGGTCTCGCGAAGGCGCATCCCTAAGGACTGTCCAAGACGATGAACGTCGAAGCCCTTCAGATCATCGAACTCGACGCCGCTCGGGCGCCGGCACCGATGGTCGACCACTACATCCAGCTCGTGCGCAACAGCCTCGCGGAGTGCACGGCCGACACGGCCGAGTACGCCAACGCGCTGCTGCTCAAGCTCGAGCATCTGGCAAGCCACCAGCGTGTGCATGCCATCGATTCGAGCCAGACCCAGGTCTACCTGGCGCCCTGGCTCACCATCCCTTCGCTGTCCCTGCGGGACGCAGCCTGATCGTCCACCTGTGGGCGTTCGATGCCTCGTGCATCGAACGCCCGCCGGCGGTCTCAGCGTCGTGGCGCGATGAGCACCGCGACCCCCGAACTCCGTGCGACCGGCACGGATGCGACCTCCCCAGGCCGCGCATCGAGCAGGTGCCAACACACCTGCGACTTCATCAACCCGAGCGGGGCGCCCTGCCCCCGGTCGGGGTGGCGGCGCCTTTCTCGCACAACAAGAATGGAAACGTCACATGGCAACTCGCAAGACGAAACATCCGCCCAAGGGTGAGCGGCGTCGCCGCCTGACCCTGTTCTTCAACAAGGACGCACGCAAGTCCGCGGCCGACGCGTTGAAGAAGGCGTCGTGGCTGCTCGCTGCAGCCAATGCGTACCTTGGCTTCGCCAAGGAATCGGTGGCCTACCTGGCCGTCGTCATCGTCGGCTGGTTGGTCGCGCAGACCCTGGCCGTCGTCCTCCTCAGCCTCGAGGAGGAACAGGGCTCGCAAGAGCCTGAGGAGCAGGGACATGCAAGACCTCCTGGCATCGTTGGCAAACGCGCTCAACAATGACCCCGTCCTGGCCACCTACGCGCTCGCGTGGGTGGTCCTCGACCTGTGGGGAGCCGTTGCCCTGGCCCTCGCGTATCGCAGCCGCCTACATGAGCGGGCCGGCCAACTCCACCCGAGGCCGCACCGCCTGTTCCCGCACCGGTAACCCCGCCGTTCGGCGTACCCCGACATGCCCTGCACGATCACCCGATCTGCAGGGCATCGTCGCTTCTGCAGGCCCTTCAGCGCCAGTAGCGGACGAAGGGCCGCACCCGCCAGCTGATGCCATCCGGACTGCTCGCCTCGGCCAGCAAGGTTCGGCAGGCGCCCAGCTTGACGAACCGGCCGTGGCTGTCGAGCTGAAAGCCCATGAGTTGGAGCGCCTGTCTTGTGTAGCGCTTGCGCAGCATGGCGTAGGCCGTCGGGGCACGTCGCCGCCTTGGCCAGTGATCCAGTTGCAGGTTCATCGTTCCTCCCCTACTTGCGCCGGCGGCCCTTGGCGCGTTCCACCCGCTGCAACTGGAGCCGCTGCCGCACCGCGGC
>Ga0268299_1002630_pt1 | contig 20254 bp, 18 predicted proteins | sample NOBtaG_FD_193484 | JGI IMG/M metagenome (GOLD analysis project Ga0268299, IMG submission 193484) | Activated sludge microbial communities from bioreactor in Nijmegen, Gelderland, Netherland - NOB reactor | ecosystem: Engineered > Bioreactor > Aerobic > Activated sludge | place: Netherlands... | reverse complement strand
TGGTCTTCGCCGGCCCCACGTCCGAGGCCGATCGCAGTCCGCTCACCGGGCAGTACATCACCGGCGAGAAGCGCATCGCCCTGCCCGCCAGGCGTCGTCGTGCCGGGCCGCAGTGGCTGAGCGTCACGGGCGCGCGCGAGCACAACCTGCGCGGCGTGGACACGCGCATCCCGCTGGGCACGCTCACCTGTTTCACCGGAGTCAGCGGCTCCGGCAAGAGCACCCTGGTGCACGACGTGCTCTTCCGCGCCCTCGAGCACAAGCTCACCGGCGAGCATAGCGCGCGGCAGCACCTCGGCGAGAAGGTCGGCGCCTACGACAGCCTCAGCGGCTGGGAGGCCCTCGACGAGGTGGTCCTCGTGGACCAGGAGCCCATCGGACGCTCGCCGCGGTCCAACCCGGTGACGTACGTGAAGGCCTTCGACGAGATCCGGCGGATCTTCGCCGAGGTCCCCTTGGCGCGGCAGCGGCGCTACTCGGCCGGGACCTTCTCGTTCAACGTGGCCGGCGGACGCTGCGAGACCTGCGAAGGGGCGGGCGCCATCGAAGTGGAGATGGTCTTCATGGCGGATGTGTTCGTCCCCTGCGAGACCTGCGGCGGGACCCGCTACAAGGCCGAGGTGCTGGACGTGACCTACTTCGGCAAGCGGATCACCGACGTCCTCGAGATGACCGTGGACGAGGCCATCCGGTTCTTCCCCCGGGAGGAGAAGCTCGGGCAGGCGCTCTGGCAGATCCAGCAGGTGGGATTGGGCTACCTGCGGCTGGGACAGGGTGCCACGACCCTGTCCGGGGGCGAGGCCCAGCGGCTCAAGATCGCCCGGGAGCTGGCCTTCGCGGCCAAGAAGGGGGGCCGGAAACTGTACATCCTCGACGAACCCAGCACCGGCCTGCACCTGCAGGACATCGAGGTGCTCTGCGGGGTCCTGGACCGCCTGGTGGACGCCGGCCACACCGTGGTCCTGATCGAGCACAACCTCGACCTGATCAAGCGGGCCGACTGGATCGTGGACCTGGGGCCGGAGGGTGGCGACGGCGGGGGTCAGGTAATCGCTGAGGGCCCCCCCGAGCAGATCGCGAAAGCCGCGGGGTCACACACGGGGAGATTCCTTGCCCCCCTGCTCGCGCGGTAGTTTTATCACGTCGGCTCCCGCATTTCCCTCCCAGAGGACTCCATGGCGACCAAGAAGCGGAAGGTGAAGAAGGTGGCGCGCAAGGCAGCGACCCGCGCCAAGCGCGCGAAGAAGACGGTGGCGAAGAAGGCGAAGCGCGCCGTATCACGCGTGAAGAAGTCCGCTTCGAAGGCGCGCAAGGCCGTGAAGAAGGTCGCCAAGCGCGTGGCGACGAAGGCGAAGGCCGTGAAGAAGGCGGTGAAGAAGTCCGCCGCCCGGAAGGTGAGCGCGGTCAAGAAGAAGGTGGCCGCCGCGAAGCCGAAGCCGTCGGCGCCGAACGCCGCTGCGAAGCCCGCACCGGTGGCGGCGAAGCCGGTCCTCACGCTCGTCTCGACGCCGAGTGCCCCGCGTCCGCCCATGGCGCCCACACCAGCGCCCGCGCCCGCTCCGGTTGCACCGCCGGCCCCGCCGGTCGCGCCACCGCCGGCCTGGAACCCGCCCGCCGCTCCCGGATCGAACGGACCGATCGCGTTCTGAGTGGATGGACGATGGGTGTGGGATGCCGCCGCACCCAGGTGGTTGTGGTGGAGGGAAGCGAGAGGGGAGCGACGATTCGGCCTGAATCGTCGCTCCCCTCGCTTTCGGTCTGGATCTCGCTGCCCTTCTCCTCCCTCCTCCCCCTCCGCCCTCGCTCCTATTCGTGCCTGATGGCGTCGATCGGCGAGAGCCGGGCGGCGCGCAACGCCGGATACAGCCCGAAGATCAACCCGATCGCGATCGACAGCGCCGCCACGCTCACGATGGTGCCGGGTGTGACCGCGGCCTCGATCGGCGCCTTCGTCTGGAGGCGCATGATCCACGCCGTGAGGAAGGCGATCCCGAGCCCCAGCAGCACCCCGATCGTCGCGCCGAAGCCGGTGATCGTCACCGACTCGGAGAGGAACTGCACGAGGATGTCGCGGTCGCGTGCCCCCGTCGCCTTGCGGATCCCGATCTCCCGCGTGCGCTCCGCCACCGCCGCGAGGAGCACGTTCATGATGCCGATGCCGCCCACGAGCAGTGACACGCCGGTGATCGCCGCCATGAGGAGCTTGAAGACCATCATGCCGGTCGCGACCTGATCGACCCGCGCCTGGTTGGTCGAGACGTCCACGCGCTCCTTCCACTTCGGGCCGAACCGCGACGCCATGTGCGCCTCGGCTTCGCCGCGCATGCGATCGACGTCCTCGATCACCGGGGCCACGAGGATGATCTGCGGCGCGCGGAAGCCGGGCATCGCGCGGGCCGCGTCATCCACGGGGACGAATCCGGCCAGTGGCGCGCCGCCACTGCGGCCGCCCTTCACCACACCGACCACGCGGTGCGTGTGGCCGTTGAGTGCGAGCGAGAGGCCGAGCGCCTTGGCCGGCGCGAGACTGTCGCGGGCGACGACGCCGGCTGCCCGTTCGTTGAGCACCACCACGGCCGTGTCGGTGTCGGCAAAGGGACCACCGGCGACGAACGACATCTCCGCGGCCGCGAAGTGCGAGGCGAGCACCCCCGACATCCCGAAGCCGCGCGGCGCCGCGAGCGAGTCCAACTGCACGAGGGTGGCGCCGCTGGTGAGCATCGCGACCTTCGCCTCGCCCTCCACCGCCGCGAACAGCGACTCCGCGTCCGCGCGCGTGAAGCTGATCGCATCGAGGCGCCGAACGAACTGGCCGTCTACGTTGGCCGTGGTGCGCGGGGCGACCGTGATGCCGAGCAGGTCGGTGGTCTCCTCGATCTGCTGGCGCGCGAAGGCCTCGACCCCGTCGCCCATGGACAGCACCGAGACCATGGCCGCGACGCCCATGACCACACCCAAGGTCGAGAGTAGGGTGCGGAGCGGGTTGGCGCGCAGCGCCTCGAGGCCGACGGAGAGGGATGAACGGGCGGAGATGGTCATGCGAACGGAAGGATGCGGGGGTGCGGGCGCGCGCTTGTTTGCGCGTGCGAGGTCTACGGGCCACGGGGAGGGGCTGTTTCGGCACCTTGGCCAACCCGCTCCAATCTGGGCCACGGGCGGTACCGCCGGGCGGCTCGCGTGCCGAGACTCCAAGGGTTGAACGGGCCCCGCCCGCCGACTAGCTTTTGATGTCTCTGGCCGCGTAGCTCAGCTGGTAGAGCAGGTGACTGTTAATCACCGGGTCACAGGTTCGAGTCCTGTCGCGGTCGCTTCGTGTAAACGCCCCCTTCGCCATGACGCGCGGGGGGCGTTTGCGTTCCGCCACCGGCGGAACCTCCGCGGCGCACGGGTCGTTCGCCCCGTCATGTCGTCTTCCCCGCTCGCCGACGCCGGCGCCTTCGTCATCCTCGGCGGGTCCGGCGGCATCGGATCCGCCATCGCCCGCGCGCTCGCAGCGGACGGCGCGCGTCTGGTGCTCGCCGCGCGCAACCTTGATCGCCTGTATCCGATCGCCGACACGCTCGGCGCGATCGCGCTCGAGGTCGAGGCCGCCGATTTCGGCGAGGTCGAGGCGCTGCTCACCGACGCGCGCGCCCGTTTCGGCCGCGTCGCCGGTGTCGTGAACGCGGTCGGTTCCATCCTGCTCAAACCGGCGCACCTGACCAGCGAGGCGGAGCTCGCCGAGACGCTCCGCTTGAACCTGCAGACCGCCTTTGCAACGGTGCGCGCGAGCGCGCGCGTCATGACCGACGGCGGCAGCGTGCTGCTCTTCTCGAGCAGCGCGGCCGAGGTGGGACTGCCCAACCACGAGGCGATCGCCGCCGCCAAGGGCGCGGTCGCGGCCCTCACGCGCAGCGCAGCGGCCACCTACGCTGCGCGGCGCCTCCGCGTGAACGCGATCGCGCCCGGCCTGGTCGAGACGCCGCTGGCGTCGCGCATCACGGGCAACGCCAAGTCGCTGGAACTCTCCACGGCGATGCATCCCGTGGGGCGCATCGGGACGGCGGCAGACATCGTCGCCCCGGCCCGCTGGCTGCTCGACCCCGCCAGCGACTGGGTCAGCGGCCAGGTCCTCGGCGTGGATGGAGGGATGGCGGCGCTGCGTTATCGTTGAGCGTGCCCACCTACATCGCCCTGCTCCGCGCCATCAACGTCGGCGGCACCGGCAAGCTGCCGATGGCCGAGCTCCGCAGCCTCTGCGCCGACCTCGGCTTCGCCGATGTCCGCACCTACATCCAGTCCGGCAACGTGGTGTTCGCCACCCGGCGCAGCGCTGCGGCCGCGAAGGCTGCACTCGAGCAGGCCCTCGCGGCACGACTCGGGAAGCCCAGCGCCGTCATCATGCGCACCCTGGAGGAGCTCGTGGCGGTCGAGGCGGCGAACCCCTTCCCCGACGCCGCGCCGGCACAGCTGCTCGTGCTCTTCCTCGATGCCCCGCCGGGCGCCGCGCTGCTCAAGACCGTCAAGATCCCCGGGCGGGAGCGCCTGAAGCTCCTCGGCCGCGAACTCTTCCTCCACTTCCCCGACGGCATGGGGCCGTCCAAGCTGAAGATCCCGTACGCCGACATCGGCACCGGCCGGAACCTCAACACGGTGCGCGCCCTCATCGCCCTCGCCAGGGGCACGGATGGGACCGCCGACCGCGACGCTGGCGGCGAGGGCGCACGGGGCAGTGGGCGCGGTCGCGGGCACGGTCGCGGGCGCGGGCGCGCCAGCACGTAGCGACGTTGCCGCGTAGCGATCCGGGTGGTATCGTCGCGCGAGCGGCGGTCGCCGCCGCTCGCCCCACCTTCCCAATCGAGGTTCGCATGACGGCACACTCGCTTCGACCGACCGCCGAGCGACTGCGCTCACGAGGACGCTGGCTCGCGCGCCGGTCGGCCCTCGTGCTCGCGACGGCCACGCTCCTGCTCCCCGCCCTCGCCCGCGCCCAGGGCAAGCCCGGTCCCGACAAGCTCACGATCGCCGACTACATGAGCTGGGAGGATGTGGGCAACCCGCAGCTCTCGCCCGACGGGACCAAGATCCTGTTCACCAAGGGCTGGATCGACCAGATGAACGACCGGCGCAAGTCCGCGCTCTGGATCATGGATGCCGACGGGTCGCGGCAGCGCTTCCTCGTGGAAGGCAGCGGCGCCAAGTGGTCGCCCGACGGGACGCGTATCGCCTACATCGCCGATGGGGAGCCCACCGGCGCACAGATCCATGTGCGCTGGATGGACGCGGAGGGCGCGACCTCGCAGGTCACGCGTGTGGTCGAGTCCCCGAGCGGCATCGAGTGGTCGCCCGACGGCAAGATGCTCAGCTTCCAGATGCGCGTGCCCAAGCCGGAACCCTGGCCGCTGGAGATGCCCCCCGCGCCCAAGGGGGCCAAGTGGACGGAGCCGCCACGGGTGGTGCAGTCGGTGAAGTACCGCGCCGACCGGCAGGGCTTCCTCCCGGACGGGAACACGCAGCTCTTCGTGGTCTCCGCCGACGGCGGCGCACCACGGCAGGTCACCACGGGGGACTGGGACCATGCCGGTGCCCGATGGATGCCGGACGGCTCCGCACTGGTCTTCGCGGCCAACCGCATCCCCGACGCCGCCTACTCCTGGCGGCAGTCCGACATCTACTCGGTGCGTGTCGCGACGGGGGAGATCCGCCGGCTCACCACCCGCAACGGACCGGACGGCAACCCGGTGCCGTCGCCCGACGGCAAGTACATCGCGTACACCGGTTACGATTCCACCGACGCGACCTGGAAGGACGCCGCGCTTTACGTGATGAATGCCGACGGCTCCGACCCCCGGGTGCTCACGGCCGCGCTCGACCGCACGCCGAACGAGCTCATGTGGGATGCGAAGTCCGCCGGCGTGTACTTCCTGGCCGATGACGCCGGCGCCCGGCAGCTCTTCTACGCGCCGCGTACCGGTGGCGCCAAGGCACTCACCACCGGCGCGCACATGCTGCAGGTGACGGACATGAGCGCCGCCGGTGTCTTCGTCGGCACACGCGCGACCTTCGACTCGCCGCCGAACATCGTCAAGTTCGACGCCAAGGCACCGATGACGATGACGACGCTCACCCGCGTCAACGGCGACCTGCTCGCCGGCAAGAAGCTCGCGACGGTCGAGGAGATCTGGTACCCGTCGGTGGATGGGTACCGCATCCAGGGCTGGATCGTGAAGCCGCCCGACTTCGACCCGCGGAAGAAGTATCCGCTGATGCTGGAGATCCACGGCGGTCCGCATGCGATGTACAACGTGGCGTTCAGCTTCGCACGGCAGGACCACGCCGCCCATGGCTATGTGATGCTGTACACCAACCCGCGCGGCTCCACCGGCTACGGCTCGGCGTTCGGCAACGCGATCAAGAACGCCTACCCGGGCAAGGACTACGACGACCTCATGGCCGGCGTCGACAGCGTCATCGGCCGCGGGTACATCGACACCAACAAGATGTACGTGTTCGGCTGCTCGGGCGGCGGCGTGCTCACCAGCTGGATCGTCGGGCACACCACCCGGTTCGCCGCGGCCAGTGCCAACTGCCCGGTCACCAACTGGATGAGCTTCGTCGGCACCACCGACGGGGCCACCTGGTACAAGAACTTCGAGAAGCTCCCCTGGGAGGATCCCAGCGAGCACCTCAAGCGCTCGCCCATCATGTACGTCGGCAACGTGAAGACGCCGACCATGCTGATGACGGGCGTGAACGACCTGCGCACCCCGATGGGCCAGACGGAGGAGTACTACGAGGCGCTGAAGGTGCTGAAGGTGCCGACGGCCATGATTCGCTTCAACAACGAGTGGCACGGCACCAGCTCCACGCCGTCGAACTTCCTGCGCACGCAGGCGTTCCTGCGCAGCTGGTTCGAGAAGTGGCCCAACAAGCCGACGATGTGATGGTCCGCTGAGGACCGAGCAGCACCGAATGGCACCGAGCAGGACCGACGGGGCCCGCGTCTCCCTAGGCGCGGGCCCCGTCGCGTCGTCATATTTCCGGTATGACCGCCTCTGCCAATCCGCTCGTCGGCGTCATCATGGGTTCGAAGTCCGACTTCGAGCACCTCGCGCCCGCCCTCGAGCTGCTGCAGCATCTGGGTGTCCCACACGAGGCGAAGGTCGTCTCGGCGCACCGCACGCCCGACTACATGTTCGAGTACGCCGCGTCGGCCGAGTCGCGCGGCCTGATGGTGATCATCGCGGCTGCGGGCGGGGCCGCGCACCTGCCGGGCATGGTGGCGGCCAAGACGCTGGTGCCGGTGCTCGGCGTGCCGGTGCCCGCCACCACACTCAACGGACTCGACGCACTGCTCTCGATCGTGCAGATGCCCGCGGGCGTGCCGGTGGGCACCCTGGCGATCGGCAAGCCCGGCGCGACCAACGCGGCGATCCTCGCCGCCGAGATCGTGGGCACGCATCGCCCCGAGGTGCGCGAGAAGTTGCGGGCCTGGCGCGCGAGCCGCGCGGCCGACGTGCGCACGCAGACCCTGCCATGACGCACGCGCCCGTCCCTCCGGGCGCCACGTTGGGCTTCCTCGGCGGTGGCCAGCTCGGTCGCATGACCGCGATGGCCGCGCGGACCATGGGCTACGACGTGCGCGTGCTCGACCCGGAACGCGATTGCCCCGCGCGCCCGGTGGCCAGCCACACCATCACGGCCGCGTGGAGCGACGCGGCGGCCGCCGCGGCGCTGGCGACCGGCTGTGCGGCCGTCACGCTCGAGATCGAGCAGATCCCCCGCGCCTCGCTCGAGGCGGTGGCCGCCATCGCACCGCTGCATCCGAGCGTCGAGGCGGTCTACACCGTGCAGGAGCGCGCGCGCCAGAAGGAATGGCTCGCGTCGAACGGGTTCCCGCTCGGGGCCTTCCGCAGCGTGCGGCACGCGACCACGGCTGCGGACGCGGTCGCCGCCCTCGGCCCGTCGATCGTGAAGAGCGCGATGGGTGGCTACGACGGGCGCGGGCAGGTGCGCGTGAAGACCCCCGACGACGGACGCGCCGCCTTCGAGTCGCTGCGGGCGCCGGTCTGCGTGGTCGAGGCCTTCCTCGACATCGCCGTCGAGATCAGCGTGCTCGTCGCACGACGCAGCGATGGCGTCGCTGTCGCGTACCCGACCTCGCGCAACCATCACACCGACGGCGTGCTCACCTGGGCCGTGACGCCCTCCGGGGTCCCGGAGGCGCTCGAGTCGCGCGCCCGCACCCTCGCCCTCGCGATCGCCGAACGCCTCGGCGTCGTGGGGCTGCTCGCCACGGAGATGTTCGTGCTGCGCGACGGCAGCCTGCTCGTGAACGAACTCGCCCCGCGTCCGCACAACACCTTCCACCACTCGGAGCGCGCGCATCCCACCAGCCAGTTCGAGCAGCTGGTGCGCGCCATCTGCCAGCTCCCGCTCGGCGGCGTGGACGTCGTGCGGCCGGCCGCCATCCACAACCTCCTTGGCGACCTGTGGACCAACGAGGAGCCGGACTTCACGCGCGCGCTGGCGGTGCCCGGGGTGCGCGTGCATCTGTACGGGAAGAAGGAGGCGCGCCCCGGCCGAAAGATGGGACACCTGTCCGCGGACGGCAGCACGCCGGATGAAGCCCTGCTCCGCGTGCAGGCGGCCTATCGCGCTCTCACCCCCTGAGGAGGCCCACATGCGCTCGCCCCAGCCACGGTTCCGCGACCTCAGTGTCGAGGAATGCCATGCCCTGCTCGCTTCGCAGCACGTCGGGCGCTTGGCGTTCGCGTACAAGGACCGGGTGGACATCGAACCGATCCACTACGTGCACGACAACGGTTGGCTGTACGGCCGCACCAGCGCCGGCACCAAGCTCGAGGTCGTCACGCACAACCGCTGGATCGCCTTCGAGGTCGACGAGGTCCGTGGACCCTTCGATTGGGAATCGGTGGTCGTGAAGGGCGGGCTCTACCTGCTGCGGCGCGAAGGCAGCGCCCAGGAGATGGAGACCTACGACCACGGGCTCGCGGTGATCCGTCGGGTGTTGCCGGTCGCGCTGACCAACGCCGATCCCACACCGGAGCGTGCGTTGCTCTTCCGCATCCACATCGACGAGATCACGGGTCGCGCCGCGCGCGCGTGACGCGCGCCGACGTCAGCGCGCGATCCCGTACGTGCGGAGGATCTCCCGCACACGGTCGAGCGGGATCGCCTCCACCGTGCGCCCGTTGCCGCTGAGCGTCGTCGCCTGGAACAGCGAGTTGTAGATCGCCTCCTCCACCGTCTCCACGGCGGCCTGGAAGAGCGCCGTCATCTCCTCGTTCGCGAGCTGTGTGGTCTGCAGGCGCGGGGCATCGTACGCGCGCCGGACGGCCGTCGCCGTCGAGAACGCCAGCGCATAGTCGCCGCTGCCGTTCGAGGCCGAACTGCCCGTCCGCCCCAACCCCATCATCGCACGCGAGGCGAGGCGGCCGAGGTTGCGGTCGTCGACCGGTGCGTCGGTGGCGATGATGATGATGATCGAGCCGTCGCCGTTGCCGTCGCCGTTGCCGCCGGCGTCCGCGGCGTCGGACCCGCCGCCGGTGACGTTCTGGAAGGCGTAGCGCCCGAGCTCGCGCCCGACCGGCGCGCCCAGCACCTGCAGCACACCACCGAAGTTCGATTGCACGAGCACCCCGAGGCGCCAGCCGCCCAGTCGCGCGGGCAGCACGCGCGACGCGGTGCCGATGCCGCCCTTCCAGCCGAACGCCACGGTGCCGGTGCCGGCGCCCACGCTGCCCTCGGCCACCGGGCCGTCGGTCGCCGACTCCAGCGCCTTCCGCACGTCGGCCGCGGTGATGGGTCGGGCGCGGATGTCGTTGAGCCCGCCGTCATTGGTCTCCCCGACGACCGGATTGATCGAGCGCACGTTCTCCATGCCGGGCTGCTCCAACATCCACGCGGCCATCGCGTCGGCGGCCTTCCACACGCAGAGCGTGCAGGTGAGCAGGATCGGTGTCTCGAGCTCCCCGAGCTCGGCCAGCTGCGTGCTGCCGGCGAACTTCCCGAATCCGTTGCCCACGTGCAGGGCGGCCGGCACGCGCGACTGGTACGTGTTGCCCGCGTGCGGGAGGATGGCGGTGATGCCCGTGCGGACACGGTCGCCGTCGATCAGCGTCACCTGGCCGACGGCGACACCCGCAACGTCGGTGATGGCGTTGCGTGGCCCCGGCGCGAACACGCCGGGTGCGACGCCGAGCTCGCGCGCCCGCGCACGCGGTTGCACCTGCGGGGACGACGGTTGCTGTGCGTCGAGGGCGCTGCCCGGCAGCAGGAGGAAGGCGGCGGCGAGGCCGAGCGCGCGCACCCTGGCCCGCGCAGCGCGTGAGGGATCGGGGCGGTGGATTCGCATGGCGCTTATCTTACTCCCGTGCCCATCGTCCCGCTCTACGGCCACGAGACGCTCCGCGACCGCTTCGCCGAACAGGTGCGGCGGGACGCGCTGCCGTCGAGCATCCTGCTGCAGGGCCCGGCGGGCGTGGGCAAGCAGCGGCTCGCACTCTGGCTCGGGCAGTTCCTGCTCTGCGAGGCGGACGACCGCCCCTGCGGCCTCTGCGCACAGTGCCGCTACTCGCTCGAGTTGCAGCACCCGGACCTGCGCTGGTTCTTCCCGCGCCCGCGCATCACGGGCTCGGACATCGCGACGGACGAGGTCCAGGAGGAGTACGACGCGGCCATCCGCGAGCGGGTCGAGGCGCACGGGCTGTACGCGCGCCCGGATGGATCGGCGGGCCTCTACCTGTACGTGACGCGCTTGATCCTCCAACTCGCGGCGAAGTCTCCCGCGATGGCGCGGCGCAAGGTCTTCGTGATCGGGGATGCGGAACGGATGGTGCCGCAGGCCGCGTCACCCGAGGGCGCGAACGCGTTCCTCAAGCTGCTCGAGGAGCCGGCACCGGGCACGACCTACATCCTGACCTCCAGTGAGCCGGGCGCCCTGCTGCCGACCATCCGGTCGCGCGTGGTGGCCTTCCGGATCGCGCCGCTGGCCGATGCCGCCGTGCGCCGGTTCGTCGCCGACGACTACGTGCGCACGGTGGTGCCCAACGAGACCGCGGACGACCTCGTGCGGTTCTGTGCCGGCGCGCCGGGTGCCCTCATCGGCGGCGGCGACCGCAGCGCCGCGATGACGCGGGCGCGGCAGCTGCTGTCCGCCGCCGACCAGGGTCGCGAGCAGGCCCTGCGCGCGGCCTTCACCTCGGGCTCGGGCAAGTCCCGCGGCGCCTTCACCGACGTGCTCGATGCGATCACCGTGCTCCTGCACGAGCGCGCGCGCGTGGCGACCGAGCGCGGCGACGCGCAGGCCGCGCGGCACGCGGTCCGCGCCGTGCCGGCCGTCGAGGAGGCGAAGCGGGCGGCGGAGGGGAATGCGAACCCGCAGCTGGTGACCGCCAAGCTGCTCGACGAACTCGCGAGGGCCTGATGGCAGCCCGGAAACCGAAGCCGATCCTCTCGCACGTGGACGCCGGGGGCAAGGCCGCGATGGTCGACGTCTCGGCCAAGTTGCCGTCGGCACGGTCGGCGCGCGCCGAGGGGCGCATCTGCATGAGCGCGGCCGCGTTCGCCGCCGTCCGCGACAACACCCTCGCCAAGGGTGACGTGCTCGGGGTCGCGCGGGTGGCCGGCGTGATGGCGGCGAAACGCACGGCGGAGCTCATCCCGCTCTGTCATCCCCTCGCGCTCACCGACGTCCAAGTGCGGTTCACGCTCGAGCCCGCGGCATCGGCGATCCGCTGCGAGTCGGAGGTGCGCCTGCACGGCGTGACCGGCGTGGAGATGGAAGCGCTCACGGCCGTGTCCGTGGCGCTGCTCACCGTCTACGACATGACGAAGAGCGCCGACAAGGCGATGCACATCGAAGGGGTGCGGCTGCTGGAGAAGCGGAAGTAGGCCCCGCAGGCGCGGTGCCGCCCCCGCCCCGCGCAGGACTCAGCGCACGCGCAGGCGCTGCCCCACCCGGATCCGATCGCTCTTGAGCCGGTTCAACCGCTTGAGCGCCGTCACGCTGGTGCCGTTCTTCTTGGCGATCACGCTCAGCGACTCGCCCTTCTTCACCACGTGCACCCCGCCGGCAGCCGTGCCGTAGCGCTCGATCTTCGGGTCGGGGACGTCACGCGCCGCGCGCACCACGTCGAGCCGCGGCACCAGGATCCGCTGGCCGGGATGCAGGTTGCCGTTCTTCATCCGGGTGGCCTGCGGGTTGTACATGTTCAGCTGCTTGGCGGTGAGGCCGTTGGCCTTGGCGATCTTCGTGATGTAGTCGCCGCTCTTGGTCACCACGCGCTTGGCCCCGCTGCGTTCGGCCTCGGGCAGCGCGGCGAGCCGCTCCGCGAACCCCTCGCTCGCGCCCGCCGGCACCCGCAACCACAGGTCCGCGCCCACCGGGGGCGTCATACCGCGCAGCACGTGCGGGTTGTAGTCCAGCACCGTGTCCACCGGGACATCGAGGGCCTTGGCGACCGCAGCCAGCGGCGTGGCCGGCGCCACCAGCACCGAGTCGAAGGTGAACGGGATCACCGGGGCGATCGAGACGCCATAGCGCGCCGGGTCCTTGCCCACCAGCGCCGCAGCGATGAGCTTCGGCACGTAGTCCGCGGTCTCGGCCCGCAGCGCCTTCTCGTCGGCGAGTGCGAAGAACAGGTCCTCGCCTTCGACACCCTCCAGCTGGCTGGCGTGTTTGGCCAGGCCACGCGAGATCCGACCCGACCCGCCGTTGTACGCGGCGGCCGCGAGGTACATGGAGCCGAAGTCCTCGCGCAACTCGAGCAGGTGCGCGACGGCACCGTCGGTGGCCCGCACGGGGTCGCGGCGCTCGTCCACCCACCAGTCCACGCGCATGCCGACCCCCTTCGCGGTGGTCGTCATGAACTGCCACATGCCCACCGCGGCGGCGCGCGAATACGCGTGGGGATCGTACCAGCTCTCGATCAGCGGCAGGTAGATCATGTCCTCGGGCAGGCCCGCGGCGCGCAGCTTCGCGTGGATCATCGGCGCGTAGCGGGTCTGCCGCGCCAGGGCGACCTCGAAGGTCGGGCGCATCGCGCCACTGAAACGCGAGACGAAGTAGGCGACGCGGGCGTTGCTCTCGTACGGGGCGACTTCGATGTCCCAGGCCGGCGGTGCCGGCGTGGTGTCAGCGGGAACCGCGACGGGCTCGGGCGTGACCTCGGCAGGCGTCTCCGGCCGCGCCTGGGGCTGGTTCTCGGGCTCGGGCTCCTGACGCACCACGGCAGCGCCGGGCGCGGCCGCGGGGGCCGGCGTCGCGGGCGCCGGCACGGGCTGCGGTCGGTTGCCCCGCGACTGCAGCGGGAACGAGAAACAACCTGCCGACACGAGTGCGACGACGACGATGGAGACCTTGGAACCCCTGAACGAAACCGCCACGCTTCCCCCTGACCCATGGGCTGACTGGCGCGGCGACCCGTATATTCGGCCCGTGCGCACTCTCACCGTCTTCCTGCTCGCCGCCTGCTGCGCGGCCTTCCCTTCGACACAACCCGCAGCGCGCGGGTTCCCTCACCGGTCCACTACGTTCGCAGGGCCTGCCGACGTTGGCCAGCGTCCGTCCGGACAGGACACAACACTCCTCGCCGCACTCCGCGGCCGCATCGCAGCGGTCCCAGGCGCGCAGGTCGGGCTCTACTTCGAGGACATCGGCAGCGGGGAGTCCTTCGGAATCCACGACACCGTCACCTTCCACGCCGCCAGCACCATGAAGGTGCCGGTGATGTTCGAGCTCTTCCGACAGGTCGATCAGGGCCGGCTCGACCTGGATGCCACGATCACGTTGGAGAACCGCTTCCTCTCGATCGTCGACCGCTCTCCGTACCAGCTTGAGCTCGCCGACGATTCCGACAGCACCCTCTATGCCCGGATCGGGAGCCCCATCTCGTTGCGGGAGCTGAACGAACGCATGATTGTCCGCTCCAGCAATCTTGCGACGAACGTGCTGATCGAACGACTCGATCCCACGCGCGTGACATCCTTCGCCCGCAGCCTCGGAGGGGCGGGCGTGGTGGTCCGGCGTGGGGTTGAGGACATCCCGGCGTTCCGCGCCGGCCTCAACAACGAGACGACCGCGAAGGGGCTCGGGAAACTCCTCGCGGCCCTCGAGCGCGGGCAGGTCGCATCCCCAGCCTCCACGGCGGCGATGCGCGGGACGCTGCTGCGCCAGGAGTTCGCGGACGAGATCCCGGCCGGGTTGCCTCCGGGCACCCGTGTCGCACACAAGACCGGCTGGATCACCGCGACCACGCACGATGCCGCGATCGTCTATCCGCCGGGGCGCGCCCCCTTCGTGCTCGTGATCCTCACGCGGGCGATCCCCGAGCGCGCGGTCGCGCAGCGGCTCATGGCCGACTGTGCTCGCCTGGTGTGGGACGCCTATGCGACGCGCGGCGTCGGCAGCGCGACCACGTCGCGGTAGTCGTCCACGAGGCGGTCCCAGACCGCGTCCCAGCCCCAGCGCGCGGACTCCTCGGCTGCCGCAGCCCCCAGCGACGCGACCAGCGCAGGGTCGGCGAGCAGCCGCTCCACTCGTGACACCAACGCAGGCACGTCGCCCGTCGGACAGGTGAGCGCCGTCCCCGCGCGGGCGAACTCCAGCGTGGGCCCCGCATCCGGCGCGATCACCGCCAGGCCGGACGCCATCGCCTCCAACACCACGTTGCCGAACGTCTCGGTCGCGGAGGGGAAGATGAAGCAGTCGGCGGAAGCATAGAACTGCGAGAGCTCGATGCCGCTGAGTGCACCGGCGAACCAGGTCCCCTCGGGCGCGGTCGCACGGCACTTCGCCTCGTCGGGTCCGTCGCCCGCCAGCACGAAGCGCACGGCATCGCCGTGTCGCGCCCGGATGGTGTGCATGGCCTCGATCGCGGTGTGCACACCCTTCTCGGGGGCGAGGCGCCCCACGTACGCGAACACCACGCGGTCGGGGCCGGCACCCATGCGTGCGCGCATCGCCGCGGAGCGGTGCGTGGGCGAGAACCGCGACGCGTCCACCCCGCGCGTCCAGAGGCGCACATCGTGGAAGCCCTGCGCCGCCAGCTCGGCCTGCACCGCCGCCGACGGCGCGAAGGTGCAGCGTCCCGAGTTGTGGAACCAGCGCAGATACGGCCACGCGATGCGGTCGAGGGCCGTCAGGCGGTAGTGCTTGAGGTACGCGCTGAACGACGTGTGATACGAGGTCACCAGCGGCACACCCGTCGCGAGGGCGGCGGAGCGGCCGGCGAGCCCCACCCCGAACGGCGTGGTCGCATGCACCAGCGTGGGTCGCCAGCGCGCGAGCCGTTCGGCCGCACGGCGCGCACTCGGCGCCGCGATGCGCAGCTGCGGGTACGCCCAGAACGGGATGCTCCCGGCCCGCTCGACGCGCGGATCGACCGACGCCTCCGGGACGTCGACCGTCTCCACGTGCACCGCACCCCCGCGCCGCTCCACCGCCGCGACCAGGCGCTCGAGCGTCCGCGCCACGCCGTTGATCTGCGGCGTGAACGTGTCCGTGAAGAGCGCGAGTCGGAGTCCGCTGGCCCGTCCGTCCGCAGTCATGCGGAGTAGTCTAGAGGAGCGCACGCACTCCCGCGACGGTGAGCACGGCGATCCCCTGGCCGGCGAGCACGTCGCCGGGGTAGTGCACGCCGAGCCGTACGCGCGACAGGCCGATCAACGTCGCCAGCAGGATCGACGACACGGCGTAGGCGGGGAACGCGAGCGCGTAGGTCAGCGCCACCGCGAGCGCCGCGCAGGCGTGGCCACTCGGGAACGAGAACCGGTCGGGGATCTCGACCAGTGCAGTCCCCTCGGCGAATCGCGGCCGCGGGCGCCCGACGCTTCGCTTCACCACCTGCACCACCAGGTGCGAGACCGTGAGCGCGATCGCCGCCGCCACGGCCGCCGCGCGCTCGGCCGCCCCGCCGAGTGCGAACGGGACCAGCACCGCCGCGATCGTCATCCGCGCCCCGCCGAGATGCGTGAGGACGCGCCACGCTCGCGCCTGCCGCACGGGCGCGAGGGCATCGAGCATCCAGCGCGCGAGCAGGGCGCGGTCCCGTGCGTCCAGCCGCGCGATCAGCGGTGGCATCTGCATGGGCTAGGCCGCCAGCGCATCATGCGCCTGATGCAGCGCGCCGAGCAGCGGCGTGCCGGGGTAGCTCTCGGGTCGCGGCACGCCGAGCGCCGCACAGATGGTCGCGGGCACGTCCAGCAGCGAGGTGCCCGCCGCCAACTCCCCGCGGCGGACCGCAGCCCCACCGAGCATGATCGGGATCGTGCGGTCGAGCGGATGGTCGCTGTCGTGATGGTCCGCGCGCTGCCCCCCACCCCCGTGGTCCGCGAGCGCGATCAGCAGGGTCTCGGGATCGTCGAGCCCCACCGCGTCCACCACCCGGCCCAGCGCCTGGTCCATGGCGCGCGCGGCGTCGGCATACGCGTCGGACATCCAGCCCGCCGCGTGCCCCACACGGTCGGCGTCGGGGAAGTGCAGGAGCACGAGCCCGCGGCGCTGCGCGCCGAGGGTGGGCCGGGCGACGGTCACGATGTCGGCCGCATCACGACCGGCGAACCGGGCCTTGGCCCCGACGTGCGCCGCGATGCGCGTCGCGATCGGCGCGAACAACAGCGGCAGCCGCGCGAGGAACGCGGTCGTCGGCAGCCCGTGGCCCGCGAGCACACGAGGCAGCGGGTGCAGCGCGCCCCCGGGCCGCGGGATGTGGAACTGGTCGCTCTGCAGCCCGTGGCGCGCGGGATCGGCACCCGTCAGCAGCGAGGCCATGGCGCAGGCGGTGACGCTCGGGCTCACGGTGCGGCCCAGCATGGTGCTCGCGCCGCTGTGCGCGAGCTGCGTGATGCGCTCGAGCCCGAAGCGCGGGATCGCATCGGGACGGAGGCCATCGAGGACGACCAGGATCACGCGGCGGACGGCGGCGGGACGCGTCATGCGGGACTCGGCTGGAGTGAGCAGTGGCTTCACGCTGAGGAAGCTCGCCGCACCTGGTCGCGTCCCGACGACGGCGGCGTATCCCTCGCGTAACGCTGCACGGCCATCTCGGCCGCCCCTGCTGACCGTCCCGTGACGCGATCGTCATGCGGTGTTGACCCGTCGCCCACACCATGCGACGATGCGTATCCTGTTCTGCACCGACACGTATCCACCGCAGGTGAACGGCGTGAGCGTCGTCACCGCACTCTCGGTCCACGGCCTGCGTGCACGCGGCTGGGAGTGTGCGGTGCTGGCGCCCCGGTATCCGACGGGACGGGCGAGGCTCTCGACGCTCGAAACCGACGAGCCCGAGCTCACCACGATCGCGTCGGTGCCGCTGCCGGGGTACGCCGACATCCGCCTGGCGATGCCGCGCCGCGCGGTCGCGCGTGATCTCGTCCGTCGGTTCCGCCCGCACGTCGTGCACGCCGCCACGGAGTTCGTCATCGGCCGCCTCGGGGCCTGGGCAGCGCACGCCGACGATCTGCCGCTCTGCACGTCCTACCACACCGACTTCGCGAAGTACACCGATGCGTACGGGATGCCGTTCCTGCGCGATCCCGTCCGCCGCAGCATCGCACGGTTCCATCGTCGGGCGCAGCGCACCTTCACGCCGTCGGAGAGTGCGCGCGCCGACCTCGCGGCCCTCGGCGTCTCGGCGGTGGAGGTGTGGGGGCGCGGGGTGGACACCACGCTGTTCACGCCCGCCAAGCGCTCACGCGTGGTGCGCGAGCGCATCCACGCCGGACACGGCTTCACCTTCCTGCACGTCGGTCGGCTGGCGGCCGAGAAGAACGTGGCCGTGCTGATCACGGCCTTCGCGTCGCTGGCGCGCTCCTTCCCGGAGGGTGCGGTGCGTCTCGTGGTGGCGGGTGCAGGACCGTCCACCGCCGCGCTGCGCGCGCAGGCGGGCCCGGGCGTGAGCTTCCTCGGGAACCTCGATCGGCACCGCGAGCTGCCGGCGCTCTACGCCAGCGCCGACGCGTTCCTCTTCGCCTCCACGACGGAGACCCTGGGGCTCGTCATCCTCGAGGCGATGGCCTCCGGCCTGCCCGTGATCGCCACACCGGCCGGCGGCGTCGCGGAGCATCTCCGCGACGGGGAGAACGGACTCGCCTTCCCGCCGGACGACAGCGCCGCGTGCACCGCCGCCATGCGACGGCTGGTGGAGGATGTCACACTGCACCAGCACCTGCGCAGCGGAGCGCTGGCCACCGCGTCACGACGGAGCTGGGACAGCGAACTCGACCGCCTCGATCGCAGCTACCGCGAGGTGCTCACGTCGCCACGCGGACCGTGAAGCGGAAGGTGCTGCCCTTCCCCAGCTCACTGTCGGCCCACAGGCGGCCGCCGAGCGCCTCCACGATGCCGCGCGCGATCGCGAGGCCCAGGCCCGTGCCGCCCTTCGGGGCGTTGCCCCGCACCGTCCAGTAGCGCTCGAAGATCAACGGCATCGCGGAGGCCGGGATGCCGCTCCCCGTGTCGGTGACCGAGATCTCCACCTCCTCGCCACGCCGCTCCGCGCGCACGGTGATGCGCCCGCCCCGCTCGGTGTAGCGCAGCGCGTTCCCGACGAGGTTCGAGAGCACCTGCACCAGCCGCTCCGCGTCCCCGACGATCGACGGCAGCGCCGCGGGAGGTTCGAGTGTGAGCGCCACGCCGCGATCGGCCGCCTCCTGCTGGAAGAGGGCAACCGTCCGCTCGAGGATCGGCCGCACCTGCTCGTCGCGCCGCTCGACGGAGAGCCGCCCCACCTCGATGTTCGCGACGTCCAGCAGGTCGCGGATCATGCGCTGCGTCAGGTCCTGGCTCTGCAGGATGTTGGCCACCAGCGCCCGGCGGTCGCCGTCCGACTCGGCCAGGCTCGCCTGCAGCGCGCGGGCGCTCATGCCGATCGCGGAGATCGGGTTGCGCAGGTCGTGCGAGACCACGCCGAGGGCATGGTCCCGCGCGTGCGTGGCCTGTCGCGCCGTGGCATAGAGCCGCGCGTTGTCGAGCGCGAAGGCGGCGCGGAGCGCGAGTTCCTCCGCGAAGGTCCGCTCCGCCGTGGTGCAGGGCGGTCGGCCCTCGCGACGGAAGATCTGCAGCACGCCGAGGACGTGCTCGCGTGCGATGAGCGGCAGCAGGATCAGCGACTGCATCCCGAGCGCCCGCATCCGCTCGAACTCGTCGCGGTCGGCGGTCCGCGCCTCCAACCAATCCTCCGTGATCAGCGGCACCACCTCGGCGCGGGCGAGCCGCAGCACGTCCACTGCCCGCGAGGGGGAGTCGAGGTCGATGCGGCGCTCCCCCACCGCCCGCAGCGCCGCATCCCGCGCGGGGTCGTCCGAACGGGACACGATGCGCCGGAACTCGCCGGAGCCCACCATCACGTCGAGGATCGCGCCGTCGCCGAGCCAGGGGATCGCCAGCTGCACGATCGACTGCTCGGTCGCATCGACCTCCAGGGTCTCGCCGAGCAGCGCGACCGCGTCCGTCAGGTGGCGCCGGGCATCCTCGCGCAGCTTCCGCTCGGTGACGTCGCGCAGCAACACGGTGTACACCTGCTCCCCGTCGATCATCGAGAGCTTGGAGATCGACGCCTCGGCCGGGAACTCGCTGCCGTCCTTGCGTTGGCCGAAGATCTCGCGGCGGTCTCCCATCTGGCGCGCCGTCTCGCGCGCCTGGGCGAACCCGCGGAGGTGCGCCCCGTGCGCGCTGCGGAAGCGCGCGGGCAGCAGCAGGTCGAGCGACTGGCCGATCGCCTCGGCGGCGACGTAGCCGAAGATGCGCTCGGCCCCGCGGTTGAAGTGCAGGATGCGCTGGTGCGTGTCCACCGAGATGATCGCGTCGGCGGCGATGTCGAGGATGCCGGAGAACTTGGCCTCGGACGCGCGGACCGCGGCCTCGTCCCGGGTGCGGCGCGTGAGGTCGTCCTGCAGGCTCGCGTACGCGAACCACGCGAGCACGGCGCCCAGCAGCAGCATCACCCCCAGCAGGGCCTGGACGGTCCGCAGTTCCACCGTCGTACCTGCCGCCTCGGCCACGCGGTCGGTCCAGAGGAACGCGACCGTGCCGACCAAGATCAGCGAGAGCACCCCGCCGATGACGACGAGGCGCAGCTTCGCAGCCGTGGAGATCATCCGCGCATAATGGCGGAAAGTGCGCGCGCGCGAAACCCGTTACGCGTGAAGCAATCCGAGCCGCAGCGCGAACTGCACGTACTCGTGGCGATGCGAGAGTCCGAGCTTGTCTTGGATCCGCTGCTTGTACGTGTCCACGGTCTTGGGCGAG
>Ga0268299_1002629_pt1 | contig 20257 bp, 16 predicted proteins | sample NOBtaG_FD_193484 | JGI IMG/M metagenome (GOLD analysis project Ga0268299, IMG submission 193484) | Activated sludge microbial communities from bioreactor in Nijmegen, Gelderland, Netherland - NOB reactor | ecosystem: Engineered > Bioreactor > Aerobic > Activated sludge | place: Netherlands... | reverse complement strand
GTTCGTGTCGTACTGCAGCGGCGACGTCCACCTCGGCGACGCCGAGGCGACCTACACCGACACCGAGAGCCCCAGCACCACCACCATCCAGCACCGCGGCTTCGTCAACGCCAAGGTGGCGGAGAAGTGGGCGCGCGAGCACTTCGTCAACCCCGAGCAGGTGTTCGTCACCGGCTCCAGCGCCGGCTCGTACGGCGCACTGCTGCACGGCGCCTGGCTGCATCGCGTCTACCCGGCCTCCGACTTCGCCGTGCTCGGCGACGCCGGCAACGGCGTCATCACCGAGGACTTCCGCAGCCAGAACTTCCCCAACTGGAACGTCGACGCCAACCTGCCGCCCGATCTCGGCGTGGCCGAGTTGACCGTGCCCGAGTCGACCGCCGCCGCTGCCGCCGCCTTCCCCGATTCGCGCTGGGCGCACTACAGCTCCGCCTTCGACGGCGACCTCTTCGGCCAGACCGGCTTCTACAACGTCATGCTCAACCCCGGCGACGTCGGCCTCTGGCTCACCTGGTGGGAGGCGTCGTGCGAGTGGAACTCGATCATGCGGGCACAGGCGATCCAGACCTACAACGCCGCGCCCTCCAATTACCGCTACTACATCGGCAGCGGCTCGCGGCACACGATGTGGGGCAGCAACAAGGTCTACAGCGACACCACGGGAGGCGTGCCGACCATAAGCGACTGGATCGACGACATGCTCGCGGACGATCCGGGGTGGGTGAACGTCGAGGCGAGCAACTCCGGCCTGCTGCTGCCAGGCGATCCGCGCCCCGATCCGCTGCAACCGCCGTTCGTGCAGGTCGGGCCCGACGTGGTCATCACCTGCCCCTGAGCTGTCGCGCGCCCCGATCTCGCACGCAATCGGAGCCGCGACCGTCAGGGAGCGGTTGGCCTCGCGCTGGCACGCAGCCAACCGCTCCCTGACGGTCGCGGCTCCGCTGTCGTGCCCGATCGTGGCGCGCATTGATCGCGCGACGGCCTCTGACGGTCGCGGCTCCGAGGGAGTGCCGGTAGCGGATCAGAGGTCGCGGTAGCTCACCAGCTCGATCGCTTCGCGCTCGATCGCGGCGCGCAGACGCGGGCTGAGCAGGGCCGCGAGCTCGCCGTCGCGGTCGTAGGTCGGGGTCCAGCGGCGGATCTCGGCGTCGCTCACGCCCGGGTGGCCGTAGACCTCGCTCACGCCGGGCCCGAGGCGCGGCAGCAGGTGGAGCAGATAGTCCTCGCCGAGGTGTCCGCTCTGGTGCATGCCGTACATCCGGTCGGCGTGACGGATCCCGGCTCGACGCAGGCGAGCGGCGGCGTGGCGCGACAGCAGGGTGAAGACCGCCGCCTCGCCGAGCTTACGGCCGAGGTGACGGCGGTCGAACGCCAGGCTGGGGGCCAGCGGCTCGCGCGGCAGCCGCATGCTGCGGATGCCGTAGCGCGGTGCGAGCTGGCAGAGGAGGTCGAGGACGATCGGGTGCATGTGGATCGTCAGGTGGCCGTCGACGTGTGACAGCGGCAGCCCGGTCGCCGTGAAGGCGTCGAGCTGCGCCACCACCTCGCGCCGCACCTGCTCGCGCAGGCGGCGGAGGAAGAAGAATCGTAGGCCGCTGGTCACCGGCGCCATCGGCAGCATGCCGTCCGCGTCGACCAGGTCGGGGACGAGATGCGGCGGCGAGGTCGGCCGGCCCTGCACCAGGACGAGGTGCAGTCCGACCGCCAGCGCAGGCAGCCGGCGGGCGACGTCGATCGCCTCGGCGGCCGCTTCGCCGTTCACCATCAGGCTCGCCTGCGTCAGCACGCCCTCGACGTGGGCGCGCCGGACGGCGGCGTTGACGCCCGGCGACATGCCGAAGTCGTCGGCGGAGAGGATGAGTCGGCGGCGAGTCGTCAAGGCATGCCTGTTCCGTCGCCCGGCGGGCGCGCGCTCAACCCGGGAAGCGCTTCCGCAGCCAGTCGACTGTCAGCTCCATCGCCTCGCGCCGGTGCCCTTCCAGATAATGGGGCGCCCCCTTCATGGCGTGGTAGGTGACGTCGTCGCTGGCGGCGGCATCGCGGATCTCGAGCGCCTGACGTACGCGGATCTCGGTGTCGGCGGTCGGATGGATGATCAACGTCGGCACCTTCACGTGCGGCATCGTGTCGGCGAGCTTGGCGTGCGAGGACAGGCCCGACCAGGTGGAGAGCCAGCCGCGCGCCGTCATCGTGCGCGCCAGGCCGCCGCGGCCGTAGTTGGCGTCGAGTGGGTCGGGAAAGGCGAAGAGAGAGCCGAGCGGGCGCTCGTCCGGATCGATCGTGAGGTCGAGATAGGCGGGGTCGGCGAGGGTGCGGTAGATGACCATGTACTTCATGTGGACGGCGCGCTGCCGCCAGTGGCGCCACTCCGCCGGCGCGGCGGCCTTGTCGATCGCCTTGAGCCGGGCGCCGGCGCGTGCGGCGGCGTCGAGCGACTCGCGCGCGATCGCGTCGAGGCGCGCGACGCGCGCGCGCTGCGCCTCGCGGTAGCGGGCCAGCCAGGCGCGGTCGTAACGGCAGGGCTCGGGCCACGGGCGCCAGCCGTTCTCGGGGTTGTACATGTCGAGCTCGGGCACGACCGCGGCCGGATCGCTCTCGTCCGCCACCGAGGGGTCGATGACCTGCAGCATGAAGACGCCCTCGCCCGGGTGGGCGGCGATGCCGACCCAGCCGTCGCCGCAGCCGGTCTCCTTCTGGGTCAGCGCCATCAGCGAGCCGCCGCCGCTGTTGCCCAGCAGCACCACCGCTTCGGCGCCGCGGCGCCGCATCTCGTCGGCCGCCGTCTTGACGTCGACGATGCAGGCCTCGTGCAGGCAGTCGGTGTCGTTGTTGAGGTAGCGGGTGGAGAACCCCAGGACGGCGTAGCCGGCCGCCGCCAAGAGGGGGCAGGCATAGTGCACCGAGAAGTCGCCGCGCGGATGGGTGAGGATGACGGCGGTCTTCCAGTTCGTCCCCGCCGGCGGCAGCCACAGGATGCCGCGCACCAGCCCGCCGTCGGGACTCACCAGGCGCACGCTCTCGCGCCGCAGTGCGACGCCCGGGTCGTCCTCTGGCAGCGGCCAGTAACTCAGTCCGAAGGGGCGATGGGCACCGAGGGCGTCAGGCATGCGATCTCCGTAGCGGCGCTCCCGTTAGCGGGAAGTGCCGGAGCTGGCAATGGCGCGCGAAGCGCCATAAGTTCGCGCGCGATGACTGCCGTCGTCTTCGTCAGCGGCCCGGCCGCCGATCCGCGTTTCCGCCTGGGCGGCATGACGTTGGTCGAACGCACGCTGGTGGTCGCGCGGCGCGCCGGGGTGCGGCGCTGCCTGATCGCGGGCGCCTGCCCCGAGATCGCGGCCGACCCGCGCTTTCCGCGCCTGACGCCGGTGGCCGACGCTGCCGACGCGCTGGCGGTGCTGCGCTCGGAGGGCACCCGGCGCGCTCTCTGTCTGCACGCCGGGGTGGTGACCACGCCGGCGGCGTTGACCCGCTTCCTCGCCCTCGCCACTGGTCCGCGCGGCGCGGCGGTGCGCGGTGTGCCGCTGGCGGTGGTGGATGCGGAAGATCTCGTGGCGCTGTGGGCGCCGTTCCTCTCCCCCGAGCCGCCCTGCGACCCCGCCGCTCTCGGGTGCGATGCGGTCGTGCCGCACGGCGCCTTCGCCTTCGTGAGTCGGGCGGAACAGGCGGCCGCGGTCGAGCGCGACCTGCTGCGCGCGCTCGACAACCCGCGCGACGGCCGCGTCGACACGTTCTTCAATCGCCGCGTCTCGCGCTGGCTCAGCCGGCACCTGCTGCACTTCTCGCTGACGCCGAACCAGGTGACCCTGCTCTCGTTCCTGGCCGCGCTCGGCGCGGCGTTCGCCTTCGCCCGCGGTTCCTACGCGAGCGGGCTGGCGGGCGCGGTGCTGTTCCAGTTCGCGGCGGTGCTGGACTGCTGCGACGGCGAGGTTGCGCGGGTGCGCTACCAGGAATCGCGCCTGGGCGATGCCCTCGACATCGGCCTCGACGCGCTCGGCAACGTCGCCGTCTTCCTCGGCATCGCCCGCGGTGCCTGGCGGGTGGGCGAGCTCGACGACGCCACGGCGATCGCCTGGACGATCGGTCTGGGGATCGCATTCACCTTTCCCCTCGTGACCTGGATCGAGCGGACCCTGCCGGAGCCCGCCGCCACGCCGCCGCACCGTCTGGCGCAGCGTCTGGTGGCCGCCCTCACCTCGCGCGACTTCTCCGTCGTCGTGCTGGCCGCGGCGCTCGCCGGCGTGCTGCCGTGGTTCCTGCGCGGCGCCGCCCTCGGCGCCAACGTCTTCTGGATCGCGCTCGCGGTGCTGCTCTGGCGCGGGCGGTGAATCCGAACGATCGGAGCGATCCGCCGGCGCTCAGCGACTGCCGACCGGGCGCGACAGCCACGAGATCAGCGACACGCCGACGGCGGTGAAGACCAGCTCGCGCGCGCGCTTCAGGATCATCAGGGCCGCGCCGGCGGCCTCGCCGATGCCGACCAGGCGGCAGAGGATGGTGCCGCTGATCTCCTGCACGCCCAGACCGCCGGGCGAGAAGGCGGCTGCGGCCATGGTCGCCTGGGTCAGTGACTCGACGATGATCGCCTGGCGCCAGTCGCACTCGACGCCCATGAGCCAGAAGAAGAACAGAACCTCGCCGGCGCCGAGCAGCCAACCGGCTCCGTGGTAGGCGGTGGTGAGCGCGAAGCCGCGCGGGTCGTCACGGTAGTAGCGCAGCAGGGCGTGGTCGATCGCCGCCGCCTGCGCTTCCAGCCGGCGCACGAAGGCCCAGCGCGGCGCGATGCGGTCGAGCAGGCGCACCGCCGCCGCGACCGCCCCGCGCCGCTGCCCCAGGACGAGCACGGTCGAGATCGCGACCGCCACCACGGCTCCGGCGATCAGCATCGGTACGCGATCGCCGAGCACGCCGAGGTGATCGACGAAGAGGAAGAGGCCGAGCAGGGTGAAGAGGAACTGCGACGAGACGATCGCCGTCTTGGCGATCACCACCGAGGCCACCCCTTCGCCGGCCGGCACGCCGTTGCGCCGCAGCAGGAACGCCTTCAGCGGCTCGCCGCCCAGGCCCGCGGTCGGCGTCAGGTTGCTGATCGCCTCGCCCGCGTGGCGGATCCAGTAGATCCGCCAGAGCGAGAGACGCCGCCGCCCGTGCGCGCTCAGCGCGCGCGCCCAGCCGAGAGCGTCGAGGAGGGAGATGAAGGCGAAGGGCAGGACGATCAGCGGCGTCCGCCAGCCGAGCGCGGCGAGCAGGGCGACGACCTCGCCGACCCCGACGTGCCAGACCAGGCCCGCGATCGCCGCCACCCCGAGCAGCAGGAGGATCAGGGTGCGGCGCGAGGTCGGCGGGGGCTGTATCTCGGCGGCATCGGGCGACTCCGCCGCCCTCGCGCGCAAGGCGGGCGGTTCGGCCGCCGAGGCCCGGGTCTTCGCGGACATGAGGCGCGGATCGAACCAATCGCGGCGCGGCGAGTCAAGCCAGGTCGGCGATCGCCGCCGCCCGTCGAGGCACCCAGACGCGGAAGGTCGAGCCCTTGCCCGCCTCGCTCTCGACCTCGACCGTGCCGCCGAGCTCCATCAGCAGGCGCCGTACGATGTAGAGACCCAGGCCGACGCCGCCGTGCCGCCGCGTCAACGCCGCGTCGACCTGGCGGAAGGGCTCGAAGATGTACGCGCGCGCCTCTTCGTCGATGCCGATGCCGGTGTCGGCGACGACGAATTCGACGCCGTCGCCGCGCGCGCGCGCGCCGATCGCAATGCTGCCGTGGTCGGTGAACTTCACCGCGTTGCCGATCAGGTTCTTGAGGACGACCTTGAGCTTGGCGACGTCGGTGTGGAGAGGGGGCAGGTCGCCGTCGGCCTCCCAGACGAAGGCGACGTCGGGCTTCGTCTCGAGGTCGCGCGTCTCGAGCCGGATGGCCTCCAGCACGTCGGCGGTCTCGACGTCGTTCAGCTCGAGGCGAACCTTACCGGCCTCGAGTCGGCTCATGTCGAGAGTGGTGTTGATCAACTCCAGCAGCGAGCGCGCGTTGGTCTCGACTCGCTGCAAGGTGTCGCGCTGCTCCTCGTTGACGAAGCCGAAGGCCTCCTCCAGCAGCAGGCTGTTGTAGCCGAGGATGATGTTGAGCGGAGTGCGCAGCTCGTGCGACATGGTCGCGACGAACTCCGACTTGAGGCGGTTGGCGCGCTCGAGCTCGGCGACCAGGCGGGCGTCCTCGATCGTCAGCGACGCCATCTGTGCGATGCCGCGCGCGATCTGGATCTGGCGGGAGTCGAAGCGTGCGCCCGGCCGCAGCAGCGTGGCGAGCAGCAGGCCGGTGATCTCGTCGCCGCGCCGCAGCGGCATCACGAGGATCGTGGGCGTGCCCGAGTTCCGCATCAGCGCCGCCGGGAACATCTCGTCCTCCTCGGTGATGACCACCACCTCGTCGCGCTGCAGACGGTCGAGGAGCTCGTGCGTCAGCGCCACGGGAAAGCCGACGGCGCGCAGCGACTGCCAGTACTCGGGGGTCACGCCGTGCGATGCTTCCACCACGAACGCCTGCTGCTCGGTGTCGAGCAGGAAGGCGTGGGCGCGGTCGCTCTGGAGCGCGCGCGCGGTGATCTCGCAGAGCCTGGGCAGAACCTCGGCACGGCTGAGCGAGGCGATCAGCTCCCGACCGACGCCGGCGAGCGCCGACGAGATCGCCGCCTGTTCCTGCTCGGCGGCGTGCCGATCGGCGACCCCGAGGCCGAGCGCGAGCTGGCGCGCGATGCCGTCGAACAGCCGCAGCTCGGTATCGCTGAAGGGGGGCGAGTCGCCGGTGCGCAGGGCGACCAGGGCGCCGCTGGCGCGGTCGCGCACCGCCAGCGGCGCGATCATCAGCGAGCGCACCCCGAAGCTCCGCAACATCTCCGGTTCGATCAGGGATTGCCGCTCGATGTCGTTGATCACCAGAGGCCGGCCGCTGCGAAGCTCGTTGACCAGCGGGTGGTTGGGAGCGAAGACGACGGTGTCTGCCTCGCCCGGTGCGCCCGGCGGCGCCGAGACGCGTGCGATCGAGCGGTAGACGCGTCGCCGCGGATCCCAATAGGCGACGTCGAGATGGTCGACCGGCAACATGCGCGCGGTGTGCTGCAGCACCCGTGCGATGACCTCGCCGCGATCGAGCGTGCCGGTGAGGTCGCGCGCGATCTGGAGCAGCGCGCTCTTCTCCTCGTCGGCGCGCCGACGCTCGGTGATGTCGACGTAGGCGACATGGGCGGCCGATTCGCCTTCGTAGTCGATCAGGCTGGTGTAGGTCTCGACCCAGCGCGCCGAGCCGTTCTTGCGGACGACGCGGAACTCGGTGCGCGGCGGAACCTCCAGCCCCTCGCGGCGCCTGCGCCACTGCTCCGAGATCCGCTCGATGTCGTCGGGATGCACGGTCTGTCGCAGCCGCGGCGGCTCGAGGGCGAGCAACTCGTCGATGGTGTAGCCCATGATCTCCGCCGCCGCCTGGTTGGCGAACATCACCTTGCCGTGCTGGATGATCGCCAACCCCTGCAGCGAGTGGTCGACGAGGGTGCGGTACGCCTTCTCGATGCGGTGGCGGTCGCGCACGTCGCGCGAGGTGACGATGATGCCGCCCACGTTCTCGTCATCGAGATAGTTCACCCCCAGCGCCTCCAGCGGCACCCAGCTTCCGTCGCGATGGCGGAAGCGAAAGTCGACCGGCACCGGCACGCCGGGCGTGGCGACGGCCTCGGCGAAGCGCGCGGCGACGCGCGGCAGGTCGTCGGGGTGGACGAAGTCGAGCGCGACCTGCCCGATCATCTCCTCGGCCGGGTACCCCAGCACGCGCTCGACCGACGGCGTGTTGTAGAGCACGGTGCCGTCGGGTGCCATCACCGTGGTGATGTCCGACGAGTGCTGCAGCAGGGCGCGGAAGCGGGCATCGCTGCGCGCCCAGGCGGCCGCCGTATCGGTCTTGCGCTGGGGGGAGTTCACTCCCGCCGAGTGTGCTGGCGTCGGCTGCGGAGGTCAAGGAAAGCGCCTTCTGATGGCGACGGTGCTGCGCTATCCTCGCGGCCATGACTCCCGACCAGCCGGACGCCGCCTCGGCGCCCACCGAACCGAGCTTCGCCGAGCGCGCGCGCACGCTTCTCCACCTCGGCCGCGTGGCGACGCTGTCCACTCTCTCACGGCATCTGCCCGGGCATCCGTTCGGCTCGCTCACCCCCTACGGCCTCGACCGCGGTGGCCGTCCGACGCTGCTGATCAGCCGCCTGGCCCTCCATGCGCAGAATCTCGCCGCCGATCCGCGCGCCAGCCTGCTGGTGGCGGAGGCCGACGGCGCCGACGACGCCCAGGCGCGGGCGCGCGTGACGGTCGTCGGCGCGGTTGCGCCGATCGAAGGCGCCGCGCTGGCCGAGGTGCGCGAGGACTATCTGGCGCGGCACCCGAGCGCACGCACCTGGGTGGACTTCGGCGACTTCGCCTTCCACCGCCTCGAGGTCGCGGGCGTGTACTACGTCGCCGGCTTCGGCGCGATGGGCTGGATCGAGCCGGCGGAGTACGGGCGCGCCGAGGCGGACCCGCTCGCCGACGGCGCCGCCGCCATCCTGGCGCACATGAATGCCGACCACGCCGACGCGTTGTTGCTCTATTGCCGCACCTACGCCGGCGTCGAGGCGGAGACGGCGGTGATGACGGGCGTCGACCGCCTCGGCCTACGCGTGCGCGCGACCGCCGGCGAGCGCGTCCACGATCTGCGCATCGCCTACCCGCGCGAGGCTCGCAGCGCGATGGAGTGCCGCAAGGTGCTGGTCGAGATGGTGCGCACCGCCCGTTGACCCCGCGTGCGGGAACGGCGCGGCTCACAGCGCCGCGAGGGCGTCGGCGTAGGCCCGCAGGTCGACCTCGCTGAACAGCACGAAGCGCACCAGCCGGATGCCGGGATGCGCCGGCAGCGCCGCGTGCACGGTGGCGAGCGCGATGCCCGCTGCCTCCGCGGTCGGGTAACCGTAGGCGCCGGTGCCGATCGAGGGAAAGGCGATGCTGGCGAGGTCGTTGGCGCTCGCGACCTCGAGGCAGCGGCGGTAGGCGCTCGCCAGCAGCGCGGCCTCGCCGCGCCCGCCGCCGGCGTACACCGGACCGACGGTGTGGATGACCCAGCGCGCCGCCAGGCGCCCGCCGGTGGTGATCTTGGCGTCGCCGGTGTCGCAGCCGCCCAGCAGACGGCAGGCGGCGAGGATCTCGGGGCCGCCGGCGCGGTGGATGGCGCCGTCGACGCCACCCCCGCCCAGCAGCGAGCGGTTGGCGGCGTTGACGATCGCGTCGGTGTCCTGGCGGGTGATGTCGCCTCGCACCAACTCGAGCGTGGCGTGGGCGACGGCGCGGATCACTGCTTCAGCAGGTTGCGGGCGATGACGACCCGCTGGATCTGCGACGTGCCCTCGTAGATCTGCAGCAGCTTGGCGTCGCGCATCAGCTTCTGCACCGGGTACTCGCCCATGTAGCCGTAGCCGCCGAACACCTGGACCGCGTCGGTGGTGATCTCCATCGCCGCGTCGGCGCCGAAGGCCTTGGCGTAGCTCGAGACGATCGAAGCGCCGGCACCCTGGTCGATCATCCAGCCGGCCTTGTAGGACAGCAGGCGCATCGCCTCGATCCGGATCGCCATGTCGGCGAGCATGAACTGCACCGCCTGGAAGTTGGCGATCGGCGTGCCGAACTGCTGCCGCTCGAGGGCGTAGCGGGTGCACTCGTCGAGCGCGCGCTGCGAGATGCCGATGGCGACGGCGCCGATCTCCGGGCGGGTACGGTCGAAGGTCTGCATGGCGATGCGGAAGCCCTGGCCTTCCTCGCCCAGCAGCGCGTTCTTCGGCACGCGCACCTCCTCGAAGACCACCTCGCCGGTGTCGGCGGCGCGCTGGCCGAGCTTGTCCTTCATCTTGTGCTTCTTGATGCCGGGCAGATCGCCGGGGAAGACGAAGCCGGAGATGCCCTTGTGGCGCTCCTTCTTGTCCTTGGTGGCGAAGACGACGTACCAGTCCGCCACCGTGCCGTTGGAGATGAAGTGCTTGACGCCGTTGAGCACGTACTCGTCGCCGACCTTGCGGTAGGTGGTCGACATGCCGGCGACGTCGGAGCCGGCGCCCGGCTCGGTGGTGCAGAAGGCGGCGTACGAGCACTCGCTGGTGAGCTGCCCGAGGTAGCGCTTCTTCTGCTCCTCGTCGCCCGCGATCAGCACCGGCGTCGCCGCCAGGCCGTTGGCCGCCATCGCGTTGGTCACGCCGGCGCAGCCGTAGTTGAGCTCCTCCAGCAGCAGGATCGCGTCGAGCACGCCCAGGCCGAGCCCGCCGTACTCCTTCGGAACCTCGAAGTTCATCAGGCCCAGCTCCCAGGCCTTCTTGCAGATCTCCTCGGGGAACTTCTCCTCGCGGTCGTAGTGGGCGGCCTTGGGGATGATCTCCTCGACGGCGAACTTGCGCGCCAGCTCCTTGAGCTCCTTCTGCTCGGGGGACAGCTCGAAATCGAACATTGCGACTCGCTCCTGCTTGCGGATTTGGCGGCCGCCGGGCGGCGGCCGCAACGCCTGCCTTACCACCGCCGCCGGGGGTCGCCAAGATCGGCTCGGCGCGGCTCGGCCCGGTCGTGGGCCGGTTGACTTCGACGCGCACCGCTTCCTATGTGGGCCGGTGCGCAACCTCGTGATCTTCCTCGCCTCCGCCGGCTATCTCGGCTATGCGCCGGTCGCCTCCGGCACCTGGGGAACGCTCGCCGGCATCCCCGCCTTCTGGGCGCTCGACGCCCTCGGCGCGTCCGCCTTCGTGACCGTGCTGCTGCTCGCCGCCTTCGTGCTGGGTGCCTGCTGGATCGCGGGCCGGGCGGAGAAGGAGTTCGCCGAGCACGACAGCGGCAAGATCGTCATCGACGAGGTCGCGGGCTTCCTCGCCACCACCCTGTTCCTGCCCTTCGATTGGCGCACGGTGATCGTCGCCTTCTTCGTCTTCCGCGCCCTCGACGTCCTCAAGCCCTGGCCGGCCGGCTGGATCGACGCCAAGCTCGAGGGCGGCTACGGCGTGGTGCTCGACGACGTGGTCTCCGGTCTGTACTCCAACGTCGTGACGCGCATCGTACTGTTGCTGGTCTGGGGCGGGGCGTAGGCGCCGGCTCGGCAGCGGGCGCGAATCCGGCGGCGGCGCGGCGCGCCGCCTCCCCTCAGGCTCGCTCGCGGGCGGCGAGTTGTGTAGCTTCCCGCCATGACCATCGAACGCGCGGTGATCCTCTCGACCGGCGACGAGCTCACCACCGGCCGGACCGTCGACACCAATTCGAACTTCATCGCCGACAAGCTGTGCGGCATCGGCATCGACGTCGCCGCGGTGATCACCGTGGGCGACTACCCCGACCGCATCACCTGGGCCTGGCGCGAGGGAATGCGGCTGGCGGAGGTGGTGATCTCGACCGGCGGCCTGGGCCCGACGGCCGACGACCTGACCACCGAGACGCTCGCCGCGCTCACCGGCCGCGAGCTGGTCCTCGACCAGGAGATCGCCGACCGCATCCGGCGGATGTTCGAGGCGATGAGCCGGGTCATGCCCGAGAACAACCTGCGCCAGGCGCGCTTCCCCGCCGGCGCGGTGGTCATCCCGAACCCACTGGGCACCGCCCCCGGCTTCCGTCTGTCCCTCGAGACCGAGCACGGTCTGCGCCACCTGATCGTCATGCCGGGGGTGCCGCGCGAGATGAAGCCGATGCTCGAGGACCAGGTCCTGCCCTGGATCCAGCAGCAGCGCGGCAAGCGCGAGATCTTCCTCAGCCAGACGTTCCAGACCTTCGGCGTGAGCGAGTCGGCGCTCGACGAGCTGGTCGCGGGAGCGGTGCCGGAGAGCGAGGGGCGCGTCGCCTTCCGCGCCGCCTTCCCGCAGGTGTCCGTTCGCCTCACCGTCGAGGCGCTTCCCGCCGAGGCGGAGCAGCGCCTGCCGCGCCTGGCCGCCGCGATGCGCGAACGCATCGGCGACTACGTCTACGGCGAGGGCGATACCAACATGGAGACCGTCGTCGGCGAACTGCTGCGGCAGCGCGGCGCGACCCTGGGCGTCGCCGAGTCGTGCACCGGCGGCCTCATCGGCCACCGCCTCACGGCCGTGCCCGGCAGCTCGGCGTATCTCGTCGGCGACCTGGTGGTCTACTCGAACGCGATGAAGGAGAAACTGCTCGGAGTCCCTGCCGAGACGCTGGCGCAGCACGGCGCGGTGAGCGAGGAGACGGCGCGCGCGATGGCCGCCGGCGCGCGGCGTGTGGCGGGCGCCGATCTCGGCCTTGCCACGACCGGCATCGCGGGGCCCGACGGCGGTACGCCCGAGAAGCCCGTCGGCACGGTGTGCATCGCCCTCGCCACCGCCGAACGCGTCTACTCGCGCCGCTACCAGCTCTGGGGCAATCGCGAATGGGTGAAGCTGCTGACCTCGCAGCTCGCCCTCGACTGGGTGCGACGTTACCTCCTGGGCAAGGACCCGAGCGAGTCGGGCGTCCTGCGCCGTTGAGCCCGGCGACGATGGCGTGCGGGTGAGGCTTCGCGGCTCGACCGGGCGGCGGTGAGATGAGCGAAGACACGCGTCGGGACTCCATCCGCGCCTTCGTCGCCTTCGACCCGGCGGTCGACGTGCGCGCCCGCCTGCTGGCCCTGCGCGACGCGCTCGCCGCCAGCGGCGCCGACGTTCGCTGGATCCGCGACGACAATGCCCACTGCACGCTCAAGTTTCTCGGCGGCGTTCCCGCCGCGCGCATCGACGACGTCGCCGCGGTGTTGCGCGCGAGCGTCGCTTCGGTGCGGCCGTTCGAGATGCGCGCGCGCGGCGCCGGCGCCTTCCCGTCCGCCGCGCGCCCTCGCGTCGTCTGGGCCGGACTGGAGGGCGAAGGCGCCGGCGCTCTCGCCGCGACCATCGATGCCGCGCTGGCGCCGCTCGGATTCGCGCGCGAGGAGCGCCCCTTCCGTCCGCACGTCACCCTCGGCCGTGTGCGCAGCCCGCGCGGCGCAGCGGCATTGGCGGCGGCGCTGGCGGCGCACGCGAGCGACGATCTCGGCGCGCTGACCGTCGCCCGTATCCTTCTCTACGCCAGCCGGCCGCAGGCCGGCGGTCCCGTCTACACGCCGCTGCACACCATCCCCCTCGGCTGATCCTGGAGTGCGGCGTGAAGCGCCGCTCTGGATGGATGGCAGGAGAATCCAGAGCGGCGCTTCACGCCGCACTCCAGATCATTCGGCCCGGCAGAAGGAGAGCGGCGCCGACACCGCCTCGCCGCCGCCGCGGACGGCGCGGCGCACGCGCACCGGCACGGGCTCGCGACAGTCCAGCGGCGAGCGCACCGTGACCGAGGTCGGCGTCACGGCCAGAACGTCGAGGGCGGGTCGCCAGGCGCCGCCGTCCCAGAACTCGACGCAGGTGCCCGAGAGCGGGGCGCAGGAGTTGCCGGCGGCCAGCGCGTGGCAGTCTCCCTCGACGCCGCCGCTGTGCCCCGAGATGGCGTCGAAGCCCTCGCCGACCAGGCGCACGATGCCACCGCGCGCGACGCGGGCGGGCTCGGCCGCGTGCAGCGCGACCGGCGCCGCGGACTGGTGCGGGATCGCCGCCATCGCGTCGACGCGGTCGAGCTGGCCGACGGTGTTGTTGGCGTCGAGGTCGCAGACGGCGCGCTCGTCACAGTCTTGGGCACCTCCTTCGCCGTAGCAGCGCTCCCAGAAGTTGCCGCTCGCCGGCACCATCGGCACGGGCGCGTCCATCGCGTTGACGACGTTGCGGCGCACGCCGCTGCCGTTCTGGGCGAAGGCGTTGCGGCCCGGGTCGGTGTCGGTGCCGAGGTCGACGCCGCCGCGGCCGCGGACCTTGACGCCGGCGTCGTCGTTGTAGACCACGGCGGTGCCGCGCAGGCGGACGTCCTCCATCGCGCCGCTGTCGCGCTGCACCAGCACGCCCTTGCCGCCGGCGCTGTTGCGAATGCCGCAGACGTAGGAGTCGGCGATGCGACCCTCGGAGCCGTCCTCGAAGAAGAATCCGTGCATCGCGCCGTCACGCACGATGTCGCCGTTCGACCAGAGGGAGATGCGGCGACCCTGGGCGGAGAGGTCGGACGCGCCGCCGCGGGCGACGACCTGCTCGGGGCCGCAGTCGCGCGGGTCGCCGCTGGGGCAGTTGAGGCCGTTGGCCTCGATCAGGTTGTCGCGCGCGTCGATGCCACCGATCTCGTCGTCGGCCACCGGCGACTGCGCGAACACGCCGCCGCGCAGGTTGTGGTGGATCCAGTTGCGCCGCAGCCGTAGCCAGCCGCTCTGACTCTTGACGCCGCGGTCGTGGCAGAAGCGGATCTCGCTGTTCTCGACCAGGACCGCCTCCTCGCCTGCCGCGCGCGAGCCGCTGGCGTCGATGCAGTCCTTGCCGGTGGCGGCGAGGGTCTCGCCCGAGGGCACCTCGGCCGAGCGGATCGCGGCGGCGCCGCCGTCGAGTAGGGCGGTGGAGAGGCGGCTGCCGCGGCTGCCGGAATCGAAAGCGAGCAGATCCTGGTCGCCGACGCAGATCGTGCCCTCGGGGGCGAACGCGCGCGCGACGGCGATGCCGTGGATCTCGACGCCGGCGGCCGCGACGCGCAGCGAGCCGCCCGGCGACTCGTTGCAGGGTGCAGTCGCGCCACCGGCATTGGGTGCGCGCAGGCGGATGGCGGTGGGATGGCGGCGCTCGGCGAACTCGGCGAGCGGCGAAGGGTGGCCGCGCAGATCGCCGCCGTCGATCGCCATGGCAGGCGCGGTGAGCAGCAGCGGCTCGTTGCGGGTGATCTCGATGACGGCGCCGTCGAGAGCACCCTGGTCGAACAGCACCAGCGCCGGGGGCGCGGCGGCGGCGGCGGAGTCGAGGGCGTCGCGCAGCGTGCAGCTCGCGTCGCAGTCGCCGTCGCCGTCGTCGCCGGCGCGGTTGACGAGGAGGACGGAGGCATAGGCCGTCCAGCCGATGTGGTTGGCGCGCTCGCCGTCGCGCACGAGCAGGCTGCGGCGCGCCTGTCTCTGCCCCGTCTGCGCGACCTCGATGCGGTGCAGCCACTCGCCCGGGGCCAGGCCATCGAGAACGGCGACGGCGGGCGATCCGGGCGCGCCGTCGACGGTGAGGGGGCCATAGGAGGTCGGGGCGGAGGTCGTCGGCCCGGCCAGGCGCGCGCCCCAGACCATCACCGCGAGCGCGCGTGTGCCGGGGTTGGCGATCGCGACCTCGAGGCGCGCGCCGGCGGGCTGCGCGGGGGTGGCGGTCGGCGTCGGCTGCGCCTTGCAGCCGCGCTGACGGCTCTTCACGGACAATCGATTCTCGGCGCGCACGACGGTGCCGTCGCCGTCGGCGTCGAGGCTGGGGCAGGCGGACAGCGGCATGCGCCCGCGGCGGATCTTGTGCCCGAGCAGAACCTCGCGTGCCGTCACCCGGCCGTCGCCGTTGCAGTCGCCGATGCAGGCCGCGGCCGCGGGCGAGACATCCGGGCCGGCGAGCAGCGCCAGCAGAGCCGCGACGGCGAGCGTCGCATGGCGGATGCCGAGGCACCTCGCCCGGCGACGCATCGCCTTCGGCGGCGCATCCTGCGCGTGACTGGTCCTTGTCGTCGATCTCGGCGTCATGCCGAAGCGGCCTCCTTGGCCTTCGACTCAGGTCACTTTGCGAATCCCGCGCCAACCTGGGTGCGCGTGCTCCAGCGCCGGCGTTCCCGTCCAACCGCGCCGTGCCCACACGTCAGTCCGACGACGCATGCCATCACCGCGTCGAGAGTCCGGAGAGCGGCCGTCTCGCAGATCTGCGAATCCAACGCCTTCAGCTCTCGACGTAGCCTACCCGGCCTGCCGGGCGCCGATCGTGCACGTCGGTTGGGTGGAGGGTCCATGGGTTCCGTCACCGAGGCCTCCTGGGAGAGGGGGCCGACGCATCTCGGGCGCGGAGGGTGCCGCCGGCGACCGTTGCGCGCCTTGCGGAGGGTGGGCGCTTGGGCGCTACCGATCGGGGTGGCCCTGGTGCTCCTTCCGCTCGGCGCCGCCTTGCGCGCCGAGGTCCCTGCGCCCGACGTGACGCTGGTCTTCTACTGGGGAGCGCGCTGCCCGCACTGCGAGAGGGCGAAGGACTTCGTCGCGGGATTGGCCGCCGAGTATCCGGGGCTCGCCGTGGAGTGGGTCGAGGTGCAGCGCGACGCGGAGGGGCGGCGGCGCTTCGTCGCGCACATGGGAGCGCTCGGCGTGAGCGGGGCAGGCGTGCCGACCTTCGTCGTCGGTGATCGCAGCATCGTCGGCTTCAGCCCCGGCCGGACCGAGGCGGCCGTGCGGCGGGCGATCGAAGCCGCGGCCGTCGACGCCAGAGCGGCGGCGGCGAACACCCCCGTCGAGCTGCCGCTCTTCGGCAGCCTCGATCCGCGTGCCGTCTCGTTTCCTGTGCTGACGATCGCCGTCGGGCTGGCGGACGGGCTCAACCCGTGTGCGCTCTGGGTGCTGACGGTGATGATGAGTCTCCTGCTGCACGTGCGTTCGCGGCTGCGGCTTCTCCTCTTCGGCGGGCTCTTCGTCGCGATGTCGGGGCTGGTGTACTTCCTCTTCATGACCGTCTGGGCCGCCATGTTCTCCCTGGCCGGCATGTCCATCGCGCTGACGCGCCTGATCGGCGCGGCGTTGCTGGCGATCGGCTTCGTCAACCTGAAGGAGCTGATCTGGTTCAAGCAGGGCCCCTCGCTGATGATCCCCGAGCGCGCCAAGCCCGGCCTCTACCGGCGGATGCGCGCGGTGCGCGACGCCGCCAGCCTGCCCGCGGCAGCGATCGGCATCGCGGTGCTCGCCTTCGTGGTCAACCTGGTCGAGCTCGGCTGCACCATCGGGCTGCCGGCGGTGTACACTCGCCTTCTCAGCCTGCAGCCCGACCTCGGCAGCGGCGGCCGCTACGGCTATCTGGCGCTCTACAACCTGGCGTACATCGTCCCGCTCGGGCTCGTGGTCGTCGTCTACGCGGCCACGCTTCATCGCATCAACCTGACGGAGCGAGGCGCCAAGGTGCTGAAGGCGATCAGCGGTGCGATGCTGGTATCCTTCGGGCTCCTCTTCCTGCTGAAGCCGGCGCTGGTGGGGTGACGAGGTGCCGGTTCCCGGTGGGGGGCCGGCGGGTGCGCCAGGAGTCCAGAGCGGCGGTGACCACCGCACTCCAGACGCTCTGGACAATCCCCCCGGGCGAATCTAGTCTCGGCGCCGGTTGTCGCTCCGGCGTCGGGAAGACGCGGGTGCGGCGGGACGAAACCCATCAAACGGTTGCAAGGAGGCGACCCATGAACGAACTCAATTCGAAATCCGAGGCGGAACGGAGAGGAGGAGTGGCCATGGCGTTGGACGCGAACCGCGAGCGCGCGCTCGATCTGGCGGTGAGCCAGATCGAGAAGCAGTTCGGCAAGGGCGCGATCATGAAGCTGGGCGAGGACGCCATCGTGCGCGACATCGCCGTGGTTTCGACCGGGTCCCTGGGACTCGATCTCGCCCTCGGCGTCGGCGGCGTGCCGCGCGGGCGCGTGATCGAGATCTTCGGGCCGGAGTCGTCTGGCAAGACGACCCTGGCGTTGCAGATCATCGCCCAGGCGCAGAAGGACGGCGGCGTCTGCGCCTTCGTCGACGCCGAGCATGCGCTCGACGTCACCTACGCCCGCAAGCTCGGCGTCAAGGTCGAGGATCTGTTGATCTCTCAGCCCGACCACGGCGAGCAGGCGCTCGAGATCGCCGAGACGCTGGTGCGCTCCGGCGCCATCGACGTGTTGGTGGTCGACTCGGTCGCTGCCCTCGTGCCGCGCGCCGAGATCGAGGGCGAGATGGGCGAGCCGCAGATGGGCCTGCAGGCGCGGCTGATGTCGCAGGCGCTGCGCAAGCTCACCGGCACCATCTCGCGTTCGCGCACCATCGTCATCTTCATCAACCAGATCCGCATGAAGATCGGGGTGATGTTCGGCAACCCCGAGACTACCACCGGCGGCAACGCGCTCAAGTTCTACGCTTCCTGCCGCCTCGACATTCGCCGCATCGGCGCCCTCAAGCAGGGCGACGAGGTGATCGGCAACCGCACCAAGGTCAAGGTGGTGAAGAACAAGGTGGCGCCGCCATTCAAGGAGGCGGAGTTCGACATCATCTACGGCTCGGGCATCTCGCTCGAGGGCGAGCTGGTCGACATCGGCAGCGAGCTCGGCATCCTCGAGAAGAGCGGCGCCTGGTACAGCTTCGAAGGCGAGCGCATCGGCCAGGGGCGCGAGAACACCAAGGAGTACCTGCGCGAGCATCCCGACACGGCCGGCTCGATCGAGCAGCGTGTCCGCGCCAAGTTCGGGTTGACGAAGCAGGGCGGCGCCGCCGCCCCGGCGGCGCCGGTCGAGGCGGAGAAGCCCGAGCCGCGGCGCGGCTCGCGCGGGGCCTAGTTTCGTCGCGCCGGTGGCGGGTGGGCCCGCACCCCGCCCCCCCTCGGAGCCGCGACCGTCAGGGAGCGGTTGGCTGCGTTCCAGCGCGCAGCAACCGCTCCCTGACGGTCGCGGCTCCGAGGGCGCGGCGCCGGCAGCGGAGCGGCGATCGGGCTAGTCCCTGGCGCAGCCCCGGCTAGCCCCGGGCGCCACGGTTTTGACGCCGGACCGCCCGGAATCGTCGCCCCACTCCCTGCGAAAGCGCACGCCGGCCGGGCCGAGGGGGCGGCACGGTTTGGGCTAAGGAAGGCGACATGCTCGACGACATCCTGCGGGTCCAGGTGGCCAAGAAGGCGTCCGACGTGGTTCTCAAGGCCGGCTCACCGCCGGCGTACCGGGTGAACGCCGACCTGCTGGCCGACCGGGCGCAGCCGCCGCTCGACGTGGTTCAGCTCGACGCCATCGTCGACCACCTCCTCGACGACTACCGCCGCAAGCGCTTCACTGCCGACCTGCAGGCCGACCTCGCCTACGAGCTCGACGGGGAGCGCTTCCGCGTCAACGTCTTCCGCCAGCGCGGCGAGCCGGCGATCGTCATCCGCCACGTCTCCTCGCAGGTGCGTTCGATCACCGACCTTCACCTGCCGACGGTGGTCGAGAAGATGGCCGAAGAGCGCCGCGGCCTGGTGCTGGTCACCGGCGCCACCGGCTCCGGCAAGAGCACCACCCTGGCGGCGATGATCGCCCACATCAACCAGACGCGGGCTTCCAACATCATCACCATCGAAGACCCGATCGAGTACCTGCACCGCGACGGCAAGAGCCTCGTCAGCCAGCGCGAGATCGGCTACGACGCCGTCAGCTTCCCGTCGGCGCTGCGCGCGGCGCTGCGCCAGAACCCCGACGTCATTCTGGTCGGCGAGATGCGCGACCTCGAGACGATGGAGACCGCGATCCTCGCGGCCGAGACGGGCCATCTGGTGATGAGCACGATGCACACCCTCGATGCGCAACAGACGATCACCCGCGCCATCGGCGTCTTTCCCGAGCAGCAGCGCGACCAGATCCGCCTCATCCTCGCCAGCGTGCTGCGCGGCGTGATCAGCCAGCGCCTGGTGCCCAAGGCCGACGGCAAGGGCATGGTGCCGGCGGTCGAGGTGCTGGTCGCCACCGAGCGCGTGCGCGAGTACATCGCCGACAAGGCCAAGACGCGCGAGATCAAGGAGGTGCTGGCCCAGGGGCACTCGTCCTACGGCTCGCAGACGTTCGACCAGTCGCTCCTCAGCCTCTACCAGTCCAGCCTGATCAGCTACGACGAGGCCATGGCCCACGCCACCAATCCCGCGGACTTCGCCCTCAAGGTCGGCGGCATCTCGTCGACCAGCGACAGTCGGTGGAAGGACTTCGAGTCCGGCGACGGTCGCTCGAGCGGCATCGAGATCGAGCGCTTCTGAGGCGTCGCCCGAGTCGGCCGCTCGTTGCCTGATGGGCGTCCTGCTGGTAGCGAGGTTGGCCGAGATGGCCAACGTCTGGTTCGTGCACCGCGTCGGCGGGATCTGGAAGACCGTGGGCGGCGAGCCTGCGTTCCGCCGCCCGCTCGGGGATCTGATCTTCAAGCTCGACCTGGGGCCGCAGCGACGGCAAGCCGCGGCGCCCGAGCGCGACGAGTTGCTGACCGACGTCGGGCCGACGACCAAGGTCTACGTCGAGGTCGAGGACGCCGACGTCGCCGAGTCGCACTTCGGCGGCTACTACCCAGGGTGGTACGACTCGCCCTACGCCGCCCCCGAAGCGACGCGTCGCCTCGGTTGACGGCGGATGCGCTTTCTCTACGTCGTCGATCCGCTCGACACGCTCAACC
>Ga0268299_1002628_pt1 | contig 20266 bp, 19 predicted proteins | sample NOBtaG_FD_193484 | JGI IMG/M metagenome (GOLD analysis project Ga0268299, IMG submission 193484) | Activated sludge microbial communities from bioreactor in Nijmegen, Gelderland, Netherland - NOB reactor | ecosystem: Engineered > Bioreactor > Aerobic > Activated sludge | place: Netherlands... | reverse complement strand
TAATGTCGGGCGTGGCAGCGTGATTGATGAACCCGCGTTGATTTCGGCGCTGGCGGCTGGCACGATTGCCGGTGCAGGGCTGGATGTATTTGAAGAAGAACCACTGCCCTCCACCAGCCCGTTCTGGAATATGGATAATGTCATCATCAGTCCGCACGTTTCCGGCAACAGCGCCCGCTACGATGAAAAAGCTGCCGCACTTTTTGCCGAAAATTTGCAGCGTTATCTCGAAAAACGCCCGCTGCTCAACAAATTGGAACGCCAGCGGGGATATTGAGTCGATAAGTGACTTAATTCGCAACTTCTTGAACGCGAAGGCCGTATAATAGAGAGACAACGTTAGATTCAGGAGTATCAGAATGACTGACAATCACCACGAAACAATCGATGTTGAGCCAGAAGAAGTGAAAAATCCGCTGGAGCAGTTTGTCGATCACCAGCGTAAGGCGATGGATGAAACCGCGAAGGCGATTGAAGCCCTCCTGCCGGAGAAGTTTGTGACACACGGCAAAGAAGCCCAGCGCGAATTTGTCGCCGGGTTTAAGGTGCTGGTGGATGCCGCCATCAGCGAGATGGAAAAAATCGCCAAGCGCAGCGAACCCAGCGATGACGATGATCGGCCTTCGACGACAGGCAAAACCAAAGTCAAAGTCCAGGTCGATTAGTTTCTTTGTAGGGGCGCACAGCCGTTGCGCCCCTACAAATTAATCCCCATTGCTGAAAATCAGCCTTAAAAATGTGTAACCGGAAATCACATACCCGATGACGGCTGGCGCGATGTCGCCATGCGTGTAAAGCAGCGTAGCGCTAATGAGCAGGCTACCAAACAGAATGGCGCGCGTGGTTCGGCGTTCCTGGGTTTCCAGGCGTACAAGCTGGCGCTGCAACTTCAGACCGGGATCAACCTGAAATTTGATCTCACCGCGTTCGGCGCGTTCCAGCAAGGCCGTTTGTGACGTGCCGCCGGGGTTGATCGCGCGTGTAATGAGCGTTTGACCGATTCCGAGCAGCGATTGTAAACCCGTGCCGTTAAATAGACTCTCGAATCCCGGTAAAGAGTCGGTTTTCAGAACGTTTTGCATAATCAGCTTTTGTGAGTGTGCCTGCAACTCTTTCCAGGGGTTAAATGAAGGATCGAGGCTGGTACACATGCCGCTCAGGATGCCAATCGCGCGCCCCAGATAGATAAAATCCTGCGGCACGTAAAACGGCATGTCGTAGAGGAGGTCGTTAAATTCATTTCCCAATGCTGCCATTTCGTCAAAGTCGATATCGCGGATTTCCGCCATGCTCAAGCCCCACACGCGGTTAAAGGTGGCGGCAGTGGCTTCTTCGATTCGATCCAGGTCAGCCCCCGGTAGCAAAAATCCGAGTTCCGAATAGCTCTGCACCAGTTTATGCGCGTCACGCGACAGCACAGCGCCGAGCGTGTTCACCAGACCTGTCGTGATTTTTTCGCTCAAAATTCCTGTCATGCCAAAGTCGATGAAAATCAGATAAAAAGGCCGACCTTTCGGGCCAAAATCAGCTTTTTCGTCGTCTACAGGCAGCGGGTAGATGAACAGATTGCCAGGGTGCGGGTCGGCGTGGAAAAAGCGCTCCTCAAATACCTGCTTGAGATAGGTGTTCATCAGGCGGCTGGCGACGACCTTGCGGTTGATTCCGGCGGCTTCCATCGCGGCATAATCGGTGATTTTGATGGTCGTTACGTCCTCGATGGTCAGAACGCGATCTGTCGAATGATCGAGATAGAACGACGGCACGTATACGCCCATATCATTTTTGAATATATTGGCGAAACGGGCGGCGTTGCGCGCCTCGTGTTCATACGACAGTTCTTCCAGCAGAACGCGGCCAAATTCCTCGGCCAGCGCGCGGGTGTCGGCGCGGCGGTTGATGAAGCGGAAGCGCATGGCGATGCTGGCGACGATTTTTAACGCGCGCAAATCGGTGTAGACGATGTGGTCGATGCCGGGGCGCTGAACTTTGACGACGACGCGGTCTCCGTTGAGCAGCTTGGCGCGGTGAACCTGACCAAGCGAGGCGGCAGCGACGGGTTTTTCGTCAATCCACTGGTAACGCGCGGCGATTTTCCCTAGCTCGGCCTCGATCACCGCCAGAATTTTGGAGGTGGGTACGCTCGGCACTTCGTCCTGCAAGCCCTCCAATTCCTGAATGATCTCCGGCGGCAGCACGTCCACGCGCGTCGAAATGAACTGACCGAGCTTAATCATCACGCCGCCCATCGCAATCGCAAAATGGCGAAATTCGCGCGAATACTGCTGCCAGCGCTCCATGTTGGTGCGATCAATATAGTCTTTCGCGCCGATCACCCGCTCGACAAAGTAGTACCAGAACAGCAGGCGCGCCATCAGCCAGCCGGAATAGGCCAGTGAACGCAAAAAACGATACTGCATTCGCAGCGAGTGCGGGCGTGGTAGGCTGTGATAGGTGATCGGCGATTTTTTCACCGCCGATTTTGTGAACGTGGTGGGTGGAATCACACCACCGTTATGATGTCCGTTGTTTTTCTCGTTTTTTATCTTCTCCGAAACGGATACGGAGGGCGGATTGTTCGAATTTTGCATCGGCGATCTCTAAATCCCATAGGGCATACGGTAGAACGATATTGCGGCGGTACGGCCCGACTCGGAGCGTCAGTTCGTCGCGTGAACGGTAAATATCCATGTCGTCTTTGTGGGCGAATGGCAGGGGAACGATCAGGCGGTAGAAGCCGTTTTCGTCGGTTTCAATCGTGTGCGTTTTGCCGTCGAACATTTTGTCGGCTGGATTTTTGTCACCATAGAGCGCGTCTGCCAGCTTGCGCAGCGTTTCCACGCCCCCGACTTCCTGCCCAAACAGCGGCGCTTTGAGCAGCGGCAGTTCGCCAAAAGCCTCGTGAATGAGTTCGAGATTTTTCTTCTGGTTGTCCTTCGCCATCGAAAAATACGAATCGGTCACTTCTTCGGGAATGATTCGGTTGCACAGAATCGCGTCGGTGGCGTAGCCGTAGAGGTTGAGGTAGGTGTAGGTGCGCTGCGTTTCCTTGATGACCATTTTTTCCGGGTTGACCACCAGCCGCATACTGCTCATTTCCGGGTCAGCCAGCAGATCGCGCACTTTATCGAGTGTCTTAAAGAGTTCCTGAACCTGATCCCAGGCATCGGCATCGGGGATGTTGCTTCCGCGCCCCAAAACCCTGCCGATAGGGCGCAAAATTTTGGCTGCGCCGCGCGTGATCGTCATGATACGCTCAAACCACCAGCGGGTCACGTCCGGCAGGCTTAACAGACGCAGCGTTTCGGCGGTGGGGGCGGCGTCCACGATCAGCACGTCAAATTCGCCGTCATTGACATATTTGTTGATCCACAGCAGATGCGCGCCTTCTTCCAGCCCTGGCAGAATCGTCACTTCTTCGGCGACGACATCCTGTACTCCTTGCTGGCTGAACAGGGCGATCATGTAATTCTGTACTCTGCCCCAATATTTATCCATCGAATAGCGGGCATCAACCTCCTGCGCCCACAGGTTCGGGTAAATCTGAACGGGTTCTGGCCCAATTTTTACATCCAGCGAATCCGCGAGGCTGTGCGCCGTGTCGGTGCTGATGACAATCGTTTTTAAGCCCATCTCGGCGCAGCGCAGCGCGGTTGCCGCTGAAATGCTGGTTTTGCCAACGCCGCCTTTGCCTGTGTGAACGATAATTCTCATAGTTTCCTTCTTGGTTTCCTGATGCCATTCCGATTATACGGTTGAAGTGAATGATTCTTCTTAACACTTATATACGCCTTAGCTGGGAAAAAGTCGCATCTTGACAGAATTGAACACTTGTTCTATTCTGGAAATATCTTGTAAGAGAGGATTTGCCATGCCACACGTCAAATTCACCAAAAACCTCCAGCGCTTTTTCCCGACGCTGAGAGACTCGGTAGTGGATGGTTGCACTGTTGCCGAAGTGGTCGCATCACTCGACAAACGCTATCCAGGGCTGGCAGGCTATATTGTCGATGAACGCGGGGCGCTGCGCCAGCACGTCAACATCTTCATCGGCGACGAGATGGTTCTAGACCGCCAAACGCTGAACGATGCCGTCAACGAAAATAGCAAAGTCTATGTTTTTCAGGCGCTTTCCGGCGGCTGATTTTTTGCATCCAAAATTTGGGGGAGATCATGAGTACACTTATTCTGGGGACACACAAAGGGCTTTTGCTGTTCGACACCGACAACTGCGAAATTAAACGCGAATTTCACGCGGGCGTTCCGGTATCCTATGCTGCCATTGACCCGCGCACAGGTGTGTTATGGGCAGGGGTCGATCATGGTCATTGGGGGCAGAAGCTGCATTTTTCGAGCGATATGGGCGCAACCTGGGAGGAATTATCCACGCCAGCCTATCCTGAAGGCGCGGAAATCACCGACGGCAAGGCTGCGACCTTAAGCTACCTGTGGATTATTACGCCGGGTGGCATCGACCAGCCGGAACGGGTTTATATCGGCACTGAGCCGGGTGGCCTGTTCCAGAGCGATGACGGCGGCAACAGCTTCCAATTGGTCGAATCGCTGTGGAATCATCCCTCGCGCAAGGAGCATTGGTTCGGCGGCGGGCGCGATCACCCTGGCTTGTGTTCGATTATGGTTGATCCCCGCGACAGCAATCATATTTTTATCGGCATCAGCGTCGGCGGCGTTTTCGAAACCACCGACGGCGGCAAAAGCTGGGAGCCGCGCAACAAAGGCTTGCTTGCCTGCTATTTGCCCGACCCGAACGCCGAAGTCGGTCACGATCCGCATTTTGTCGTCGCGAGCAAATCCAATCCCGATGTCATGTGGCAGCAAAATCACTGCGGTGTATTCCGCACCACTGACGGCGCGCAAACCTGGGAAAATGTTTCGCAGCCCGGTGGCCCGGTCAATTTTGGTTTCGCGATTGCTGTAGATGAAAAAGACAGCGATGTCGCCTGGGTTGTTCCGGCAGTCAGCGATGAAAAACGCATTGCTATTGACCGAGCACTCGTGGTTTGCCGCACCGACGACGGTGGCAAAACCTGGAAAGAATTCCGCACCGGACTCCCGCAGAATAACTGTTATGATCTCGTTTTCCGCCATGCGCTGGCAGTTCAAGGCGATAAACTGGCCTTTGGAACGACCAACGGTAACGTCTATATCTCAGAAGATCGCGGTGAATCCTGGCGCTGCCTGGGGACGGCCTTCGCGCCCGTCTATTCCGTGCAGTTTGCTTAAAAACCTGACACGAGGCATCATCTTAACATTTGGAGTCGCTGAGTAAGGGGTATTCTCGCCCATGTCTCGCAGCTTCCCACGTTGGCTATGCCTCGTTTTGATTCTTTATTTTTTCGCGATGGGCGTCACCGGCCTGGATCGCTTCCCCAAAATTCATGAGGACGAATCCTGGATCGCTGCCCCTGGCTACACCTTTTGGGAAGAAGGTGTTTTCGGGACGGATTTATTCGCGGGTTTTTACGGGATGGAGACGCATTATTACGAGTTTCCGCCCGTATATTCGATGATCGTCGGCGCTGGCCTGCATCTTTTTGGCTTTGGGTTATTCCAGGCGCGTTTGGTATCACTGCTCATCATCATGCTGGTTCTCGCGCTCACCTATCGCCTAGGAGCGCGATTTTTTTCGCCCTGGCATGGTGTGCTGGCGGTTATCGTGCTGGTAAGCTGGCGTATCGCCGAATCCACGCCACACCTGGCTATGGGCATCCCCATCATGGACATGGCGCGGCTGGTGCGCTACGACAACGCTGTGCCACTTTTCGGCCTGTCGGCATTCGCGCTTGCCACGCTCCAAAAACCACAGCCCTACCATTTTTTATTCGCTGGAATTTTTATCGGTCTTTCCGCGCTTAGCCATTTCTATGGGATTTTCTGGTTTCCAGCGCTGCTCCTGGCGCTGGCGGCTCAATCGGAAAAGCGTATGATCCGGCCTCCGCTGCTGATGACATTTGGCCTGGGATTGGTGCTTTTGCCCTGGCTGTTATTTGCTGCTTCCGGCTGGCAGGACTTTTTGAATCAATTTCGCCAGAACGCCAGCCGTTTTGATCTGCTTGACCCGCAGTTCTATCTTTCCAATCTTCTGGCTGAGCGTTATCGCTACCAATTCGTCATCGATTTATTCAGCGATTATTGGAGCTTGGCGCTGGACTTGGCACTGCTGATTTTTGGTGGAATGTGGGCGATACGAAAAACACACGGAAAAATTTTGATCGCCGTTTTAGTGGCGCTGGTCAGCCTCTTAGCCTTGTTAATTCGCCAGAAGGATTTTCGCTATTTGATGATCGTCTGGCCTTTGTTAGCGCTCGTCGTCGCGGCGGGTGTGGCGGCGGTCTGGAAAATCGCTCAGCGTTATCGTTTGCGTTGGTTGCTGGCGCTGGTATTGGCGACGGCATCGCTGGAAGGCGTTGTTTCGGCTCTGGTGATGCAAGTTACCGCGCGGGAAACTACTCCATATCAAACCTATACAGACGAGATTGCATATTATCTCCCACCCGGCAGCCACGTGATGGCTTTGCAGCACTACTGGCTGGGACTGATGCCATACACTGCTGATTATCGCAGCATTCTCGTGCCGATTGATTGGACGAATCCAACACTGGTGGAAAATCCGACTACCTTTGCTGAGGCTGCGCAGGCTATTCCGCCAGACATCCTGCTGATTGATGAAGTGATGTCAGATTTCCTTAAGGATGCAGCGAAACCGCGCTCGGAATGGCATCAACTTGGCAGGGAAATTCGACAATACCTGGTTGAGCGCGGCGCACAGCTCATCGGCGAAGTGAATGACCCAACTTATGGGCAATGCCTGATTTATCAATTGAAAGCGAATGCCCAGTAGGGGATTTGATGTGGATTGACTTTGAAATTGATAACAATTCGATAGGGCGCACGGCTATGCGCCAACCACCGAGTCAATCTTATCTGAAGTCTGCTAACAGCCATTTTCTGAACCTTTCGATAACAATAAAAGCTTACAAGGCGAAATTGCCATACCAATAGATATTGAAGGTCAGATCAACTCCTTTCATAGATCGCACGTGAAGGCTTTCGCGATTTTTCGCGAAACTATATTAAGTGTATATAGATTATTTCAAGTATGTATAACCCTGGTTTCCTATCTCAAATCAGCCATGTGGGTGGTTTGTGAATTCATTCTTGCTGCTATGATGGGACACAGTGAACGGAGTTTATCAGAATCCGTATCGTCAAAGTGTGTAGTGATGCTGGCTGCTTAAGGTAAAAGTCTGGCTCACAATTCATTTCATCTACTGGACAAGGAGAAGGAGTTATCGCCGAATAAACATCCTCTGGAATAGTGGTTTTAGAGGCATGGTTTCTGAGTGTGGCATAGCGTTTGATTCTCAGGTGTCTAAGCTCTAATGGGCCTGAAAACGTTATTTTTTATGGGATAGGAAAATGGATCAATCTAAGACTGTATACGAGAACAATCAAGCCATCAATGAGCGAGTGCCAACGGGTATTGCTGGCTTGGATGAAATTTTGCAAGGTGGATTGGTTGCGCGCCGTGCGTACCTGCTTCGCGGCAATCCGGGGAATGGGAAAACAACGGTAGGACTGCATTTTCTGACGACGGGTGCAGCATGTGGCGAACAGACATTATTCATCACAATGGGAGAGACAGAAGGACAAATTCGTCATAATGCCGCGTCTCTGGGATTTGATCTCAGTGATGTGAAATTCCTCGACCTTGCTCCCTCGCCAGACTTTTTCTCGCAGATGCAATCTTATGATATTTTTTCGCCTGCCGATGTCGAGCGCGATCCCACAACGGAACGTATTACTACGGAAGTCGAAAGATTAAAACCAACACGTGTCTTCGTCGATGCCATGACTCAATTCCGCTATCTTTCCAGCGATGACTTCCAATTCCGGCGGCAGGTTCATTCGTTCCTGCGCTTTCTGGTTGATAATGGCGCAACAGTGATCTTCAGTTCCGAGGCCAGCCCTGCGCAGCCAGATGACGATTTGCAATACATGAGTGATGGCATTATCGTCCTCGAAAACGACACTAACACGCGCACCATTAGCGTCACGAAATTCAGAGGGTCAGATTTCATCAGCGGCAAGCACTCCATGCGCCTGAGTAATCGAGGAATGGAAGTTTTCCCGCGTTTGTTACCAATTTCAGAAATCCGACAAGAATTTGCATCTGAACTGATTCCGTCTGGGATACCGGAGTTCGATGAATTGACTCACGGTGGGCTTGAGCGCGGGACGATCACGATCATCACAGGGCCAACAGGCGTCGGCAAAACGACTGTCGGTATGCAATTTATGAAGGAAGCAGCCGGACGTGGTGAACGATCTGTCATTTACACCTTCGAGGAATGGTCGCAAATGCTGATTCGGCGCAGCCAGAGCATCGGCATACCTGTTGAATCGATGGTCAATCGAGGCATCCTTTCGGTTGTCCAGGTTGAGCCGCTGCGCTATACACCGGATGAATTTGCCCGTATGGTGCGCAAAGATGTCGAAGAAAATGGCGCGGCAATCGTCATGATCGATAGCATTTCCGGGTATCGGTTATCGGTGCGTGGCGAAGAATTGGTGCGGCATCTCCATGCGCTTTGCAAATATCTGCAAGGTAAGGGAGTGGCTGTTGTCCTCATTAACGAAATCGAGGATGTTGTTGGACAGTTCCGAGTATCCGATATAGGCATAAGCTATATTGCCGATACGATCATCTTTTTGCGCTACCTGGAACTGCGTGGTGAGTTACGCCGAGCAATTGGCGTCCTGAAGAAGCGACTTTCCGACTTCCAAAAGACGATGAGAGAGTATGAAATCACCCGTTACGGCCTCAAGGTAGGTAAGCCCCTGAATGAATTGCGCGGTATTCTGACGGGCATACCAGAATGGGACGAAACGGGAGATCGGCGGTAATGGGCATAAAACCCCGAATCCTAACGATTGACCGCAATCAACGAAATCTGGAATTATTAAATCAGTTTCTAGGTAAAGAGGGTTACGAAACGCTGCCGATGACAACACTGAGCGATTTGGCGAAGATTTTAGAGCATCCAGAAAAACTAGGTCTGGCGCTGGTTGACATCTCTGGCTTTGATCGCAGTATTTGGGAATATTGCGAACAGCTTTCCAATAAAGGCATACCGCTTTTAGTCGTCGCCCCACAGCAATTAGCTAATATTCGCCAGGAAGGTCTTTCACATGGAGCGGACGGTGTATTATTCAAACCGTTGGTTGTGAAAGAACTCATGAGCCTGATTCGCTCCCTGATTCGAGAAGATTCGAATGAATAACATTCGTATTCTTCTCGCCGTTGAGCTTCGGGAGAATCGACGCCTGCTTCAGGAATACCTGGGGCAGTATCACAATGTCGTGATGCTCGATTCGATTGAAACTCTCGACGCCCCATTTGATCTTGGTATTTTTGATGGTGCCAGCCTCACGCGCATGTCGAACCTGGTGCGGGCGCGTAAACAAGGCGAGAAATCATCATTCCTCCCATTTCTCCTGGTCACGTCACGGCAGGATTTAAATATGGTTTCCCATCAACTCTGGAAGAGCATTGATGAAATTATTTTTACGCCGATTGAAAAATTAGAGCTGCTGGCACGGGTTGAGGTGCTGCTGCGCGCTCGACGCCTTTCATTGGAGTTATCGGGCAGAAACATCGAATTACAGCAAGAAGTTGTTGCACATCGAGTATCCAACGAGGCGTTACGCAAAAGTGAAGAACGAACCAAGCTCCTGCAAAATCTGACATCGGAACTGGCTGCGACCATCACATTAGACGAGGTATCCGATCTGGTCGCCAATAGAATCGCGAAAGCAGTAGGCGGGCATCTGGGTTCGATGATAATCGTGGGCGAAACCAGATATGCTGGCGAAGCAGTCAAAACAGAAGAACTTGAGGAACATAACCGTCCCCAGGAGATAGCCAATCCGATGGCGGTGTCTGTTTCGAAGGTTATTCGGACGGGTGAGCCGCTTTGGATGGAATCGTTAGCGAATTTTACGGCTGATTTCCCGCAATCTCATCCCTCTGATCTGGAAACGGAAACACAGTCGGCGACAATTTTGCCTCTGATCGTTAATAGCAAAACGATAGGCTCGGTCAGTTTTTACTTTCCTTACTCCAGGGAATTTAATGTAAGTGAGCAGGCATTTTTTGAATCGCTGGTACAACAGTGCGCCCAGGCGGTTGAACGCGCGCAGTTATATGACGAATTAAGTGAGCGGGCGGCGCTCGAAGAACGGCAGCGCATTGCCCGCGATCTGCACGATGCCGTTAGCCAGAATCTCTTTTCGATCAATATGCTGGGGCAGTCCTTGCCGCGACTCTGGGAAAAGCACCCGGAACGCGCACATAACGTATTAAAAGACCTGCTGACGTTGACTGAAGCGTCCATCGCCGAGATGCGAACCCTGCTTTTAGAGCTTCGCCCGGATAACCTTGTGCGCAGCAGTCTTAGAACTTTATTTGAACAATTGATTAGCGCTGCTAAAGCACGGCGGGAAATCTCAATATCGAGTAATATGGATTTTGAACAGCCCCTGCCAGAGGAGATTCATATCGCGCTTTATCGGCTTGTTCAGGAAAGTTTGAATAATATTGTTAAACACAGCGGGGCAACGGAAGCAAATATTTCATTAACGATTGAGGGAGAGTTATTAATTTTACGAATCCGTGATAACGGGCGAGGTTTCGATAGTCAAACTCAAGCGGCTGGCCTGGGTATCGGCGTGATGCGGGAGCGGGCGGCTGTGATTGGCGCATCGTTTGATGTTATTACCGAGCCTGGTCAAGGGACAGAAATTGTGGTTTCATGGGTAATCGCCTGATGAGCATGTGGTGAAGGGGCTTCTGACTTACGAAGTCATGATGTTAGAAATATCATTATGCCAAACAAGGTTATCAAAGTGCTCATTGTTGACGACCACCCGCGAGTACGTCAGGGTTTGGCGGTGGTTTTGGAGTTATGGGATGAATTTGAGCTGGTAGGCGAAGCCTCAAATGGACAGGAAGCTGTCAACCTCGTCGAAAAACTGCAACCGGATGTTGTGCTGATGGATTTGATTATGCCTGTGATGGATGGCGTAACCGCAACTCGCAAAATTCGCCAGAAATTTCCCCACGTTCAGGTCATTGTTCTGACCAGCACCATTGAACAGGAATTCGTGGACAGCGCTATCGAAGCGGGCGCAGCACGTTCTTTGTTTAAAAATGTCACCATTGACACATTGGCAGACGCCATCTACGGCGCTGTGAGTCAGCAACCCTAGCCCTGGTTTCACCTTTTCACAAGTCCGCTGCGCTGATTTCCCCATGCCGGAAGCAGCCGACAATATGGTCATTAACCAATCCACACGCCTGCATCATCGCGTAGCACATCGTCGAGCCGACAAATTTGAATCCCCGCTTTTTCAGCTCTTTACTCAGCTTACCCGATAGCTCAGTCTGGGCTGGAATCTCAGAGAGCACCCGCCAGTGGTTGTGAATCGTTTTACCCTCGACAAAGCCCCATAAATAATCGCTGAAGCTGCCAAGCTCGTCCTGAAGCGTCAGGAATTTTTGGGCATTGTTGATGGTCGAAGCAATTTTCAAGCGGTTGCGAATGATGCCGGGATTCTGCAAAAGTTCGGCAATTTTGGCCTCGTCGTAGCGCGCGACAACCGCCGGATCGAAATTATCAAAGGCTTTTCGATAATTTTCGCGCTTCCGCAGGATCGTAATCCAACTCAGACCCGCCTGCGCGCCTTCCAGACAGATGCGCTCAAAAAGCGCGTTGTCGTTGCCGCGCAGAGGAACGCCCCATTCTTCATCGTGATAACGGATGTAAAAAGGGTCATTTCCGGCCCAGCCACAGCGATCAATCGTCAATTTTCGCTCTCCAGCATCTTTTCTTATTTTCGTTGGTCGGGTGTCACGATTTTAACATCGGGCGACTCGCGCAGTACAGCCTCAGCGCCCGCCGGAATGTAAGCCACCGCCAGATACAGTGGCGTCGTTCCGGTGTTTACCGTCGAGTGATAAACGCCTTTGGGTATCCAGGCACAAGCGCCCGCTTTACACTGGACAGGTTCGCCGTCATCGAGCATCTGCTTGCCTTCGCCGGAGATGAAAAAAATAATTTCGTCGGCTGTCGGGTGATTGTGGCGCACATGGCCTCTCCCCGGCTCCAAAATCACCGTGCCGAAGCTGATGCTTTTCGCGCCCGTCACACGTTCCTCGCACAACATGTGGATCGTTCCCCAGTCAAAAACCAGCGAATCGACATCATCGGCAGTGGTCAGGGTGCAGTCTCCAAAACGTTCCATTTTTAAATCCTTCCAATTATTCAAAATTCCGTCTTTCGTAGGGGCGCAGCGCGCTGCACCCTCTACAAAGTTTGGATAATTACCTTAAAATTTCAGTGTTTTAAACTGCTCGGTCTGGTCTTGAATCGCGCGCTCGGTGGGCAGGCGCTCCATGCTCGACGCGCCGAAGAAGCCGACAATGCCGTTGGTGTGCTTGAAAATGTAATCCACATCCTCCGGCTCGGCGATGGGGCCGCCGTGACACAGCACCAGAATATCGGGATTCACGGTTTTTGCGGCGTCGTACATCGCCTGGATGCGCCCGGCACATTCTTCCAGCGTGACAGCGGTTTGCGCGCCAATCGAGCCTTTGGTGGTCAATCCCAGGTGCGGGACGAGAATATCCGCGCCTGCCTGCGCCATTTTGACGGCATCTTCGGGATTAAAAACATAGGGGCTAGTCAACATATCCATCTCATGCGCGATGTGAATCATCTCAACTTCGAGGTCATAGCTCATACCCGTTTCTTCGAGATTCTGGCGGTAAACGCCGTCGATCAGACCGACTGTGGGGAAATTTTGAACACCATCAAAGCCCATTTCCTTAAGCTGCTTGAGGAAAACAGGCATCAGGCGAAATGGGTCTGTACCGCACACGCCTGCCATGACCATCGTATTTTTGACAATGGGGAGTACCTCGGCAGCCATGTCCACGACAATTGCGTTGGCGTCGCCGTAGGGCATCAAACCCGCCATGCTGCCGCGCCCCGCCATGCGATAGCGCCCGGAATTGTAGATGATGATGAGGTCAGCGCCGCCGCGTTCGATAAATTTGGCGGAAATGCCTGTCCCCGCGCCCGCGCCGATGATCGGCTTGCCGTCCGTGACCTGTTTACGCAGCCGTGCCAGGGCATCGCTGCGAGAAATAAAAGGCATCTTGAATTACCTTTCCTGCGAAATGAGCACTAGGTTGTCTCAATTCTCCTGCGAAATGAGCGCCAATAAACGATTCGCCATTGCGTCGGCAAAAGCCGGATCGTTGATGTGCAAATCCAACTCGACGACCTCGACATTTGCGCCGATATTTTGCCGTATTGCCTCGAACAGCGCTATATCAGCTTCCGGCGAATCAAAAGCTTTGCCCGCATCGTCCAGCGCGCTCACGCCCTTGAGTGGGATAAACAGCACCGTCCGCTCCTGCGCCATATTGAGTTTTTCGGCGATGATGCGCCCAAGCTGGGCGTTTTCTTCCGGTGTCGTCCGCATGAGCGTGATATTGGCATTGTGTTTGTAGAGATTGCGATGCTTAAATTTTTCTGGTACGGTGTCATAAGCCCAAAAATTGACCATATCCAGCGCACCGAGCGAGACGACCTGCGGAATTTTATTACGTCCTGCTGCTTCCAGGCGGTGCGGCCCAGCAGACAGTACGCCGCCGACCAGTTCATCGCACCATTCCGTCGTGGTGATGTCAGCAACGCCTGTGATAAAGCAGCCGTCGATCAACGCTTCCATTGCGCGCCCGCCGCTGCCTGTCGCGTGGAAAACCAGCACCTCATAGCCTGCTGCCTCTAATTTTTCGCGCACCTGGGTCACGCAAGGGGTAGTGACGCCGAACATGGTCGCCGTAATCAACGGTTTATCCTCGCCTGCGGGGATAGTTTGCTCGACAGCGCCGCAGATCATCCCGACGGCATTGGCGAGAATCTGCCGCGACAATTTGTTCAAGCCGGCAATATCGACTACCGAATACATCATCGTAATGTCTTTTACGTCCACGTAGGGGGCAATATCGCCGGACGCGACGGTTGAAACCATGATCTTCGGGACGCCAACGGGCAGGGCGCGCATTCCGGCAGTGGCGATGGCTGTCCCGCCCGAACCGCCGAGGCTGAGAACGCCGTCGAATTTTCCGTTGGCATAAAGTTGCGGTACAAACTGCGCCACGCCCTGCGTCATCACCGCCACCGCGCCCCCGCGATCATTGGTGTTACGCAGCACCGCCAGATCGCCGCCGCCTGCGCGCGCGATTTCTTCCGCACCGATGTCCGGCTGAAAAGTCGGCTCGAAAATGCCTGCGTTCATCACCAGAACCCGATGCCCCCGCGCGGCGATCAGGTCACGCACATAGGCAAATTCAACGCCTTTGGTATCCAGTGTTCCGATCAGTAAGATGGTTTTCGACAAAATAATCCTCCAAAAATCTTAAGTCTTTAGTCGGTAGTCGTTAGCTTTTAGCAGAACTTATAAGGACAAATTTGACCTTTAGAGCCTCAAACAACTCATAAAAGTCTTTAGCTAAGAGCTACCAGCTACCAGCTAAAAGCTAACGACTTAAATAAACAGCTTTAATTTTTCAAAATCCTTTCGCAGTTTTTCCTTCTCGCTGGGCTTATGGAGCGCGACGGCGGGATGATAGAGCGGAATGACGTGAATCTCGCCATAATGGATTTTTGTTTTGATGAGCTTGCCGTGAAGTTGGGTAATCGTCCCGCCTTTTTCCGGTAAATCCAGCTTTTTCAGCATATAATTCATCGCGTATCGTCCCAATGGCGCGATCACGGCAGGCTGAATAATATCCACGATGCGATCCATAAACGGCGTATAGAAAGCCAGTTCTTCCGGCGTGGGTTCACGTTGTTCTGGCGGACGATCCAGCAAAATATTGGTGATAAACACGTCCTCGCGCTTGAGGTTGATTCCCCGCAACATCTCGTCCAGCACGTCGCCGGAAGGCCCACAGAACGGCCTGCCTGTTTCGGTTTCGGTTTTCCCCGGTGCTTCGCCAATGAATAGAATATTCGCATCAGCATTGCCTTCGCCCATTACAGGAAAAAGCCGATTATCGATGCGAAATTGGTAGAGCGGTGAGGTTGTCGCGTTGACCAGATCATCGCGCACCACTTTCAAGGCGGCTTCCTTGCGCTGTACGGTTTCTGAGGCAGCCTGCGGTTTGAACGAGGGATGGCTGGGAACAGACTCTTTAATTGTCTCGGCTAATTTTTTCACGTCATGGGCGAAGCCCTGGCGCGAGAGGGCAATCGCGTTGCGCCGTGCCAGCATTTTTAGATCATCGGGCAGGTCAGTGGGCGCGGGCATTTTCGCTTGACCGACCAGAACCGGAATCACCAGTTTGCTCTGCTTGAGCGCGCTGGCAATTTCGATACGCACAAAATCGTCCCACTGGTCGAGGCGTCGGCTGCCATCATGATCGGTGACCGCCAACCACTGCGGGCCGATCATAGCGATAAAAACGTCACAGCCTGCAACCGCATCTTCCAGCGTTTGCACAAAATCCGCGCCTGGTTTGATGCTGTCCACATCCATAAAAATGTCTTCAGGCTTGAAGTGCTGTGCCAGATGCTCATACAGGCGATCCACGTAAGCCTCGGTATCCTGCCGCCGGTAGTTGATAAAAATGCGACTCATAACTGCTCCAGGTGAGAGGAGTACAATACAAATATTCTACACGGAATATGGGTAATCAATTGTACGGAATATCGGCACTGAACTGTGCGAAATATCGGCACTGAACGATATGGAATAGGGACGATCAATTGTTGGTATAATGTCGTTTTCCACTGGGCTGAGCAAAACCAAATTTTGGGGGATTAGATGACAACTCTTTCGCCGCGCTTTCATAATCTGGTTCGCAACCCCCAGGCAGCCAATTATATCCTGCTCACCCTGGTCACTTTTGGAATCACCGTCGTTGGTACGCGCCTCTATCTGGAATTGACAGGCTATCCTCAGCTCGGCAATAAAACATTTCATATTGCCCATGCGCTGTGGGGCGGCCTTTTTTTGATTATCGCCGTTTTGCTGCTGTTAATTTTCGTCAACCGATATATGGATGTGATCGGGGCGATATTGGCTGGGGTTGGCGTCGGCCTGTTCATTGATGAGGTTGGAAAATTTATCACCCAGAGCAATGACTATTTTTTTCCACTGGCTGCGCCCATTATTTATGTAGCTTTTTTGCTGATTCTGATGGTCTATCTATCGCTGCGCCGCCAACGTTTTACACGGGTGCGTGGGGAGATGTACGATATTCTGGAGGAATTTCAGGAAATTCTGGATAACGACCTGCAACAGCGGGAATACACAGCGCTCGTCAACCGTTTGCAACCACTCACCCGGCAAATCGAGCGTCCTGATTTGGCAGCATTGGCGCAGGCGCTCCTCGGCTATCTGGAATCCAATACCCAATATATCCGGCCTGATGAGGAAAATGAGTTGACGCGGCTGTTTGATCGGCTTACGCTGCGCCGTTTGCTGATCGTCGCCATGATGGCGCTGAGTTTTCTGTCAGGAGCCGCGATTTTGCTGTTGCTCTTGGTCGTTTTTGACCGAGATACGCTGGGCGATTTGTTCGTGGAGGACATCATTCGCGACAACATTCGCGTGACCGATATGACGAGCTTCGTGTCCTATCTGGTGCTGCTCAGTGGGCAGGTCGTGACCGGCGTTTTATATATCGCGGCGTTAGGGTTGTTCTGGAAGCGGCGTGAGATTCTGGCGATGAACCTGGGCAGCGCGGCGCTGGTGGTTTCGATCACCGTTCTGAATACGCTCGATTTTTATTTTAACCAGTTTGCGGTTGTGCTGGATAGTTTGGCGTTGTTCGCCATCTTGCTGTTGATGATGCGCTATCGAGCGCGGTATCTCATGCCCCAGAGCAGCGGACGCGAGAGCAGCCAAAGCAGTCCCCAGCCTGCCGCGCCATGATACTTGCGCACGTAGATCAGCATATCGCGGAAGTAGATTTCGGTTGCCAGCCAGGAGGTTGTGACGGACTTTTCATTGTGGATAATGAAACCATCCGCTAAAAATCGAAATTTTCTACCTTCGAACCGCCGCGCCAGATCATCTTCGGGAAAATACAATTTCAGATCGCTGTCCAGCCGCAGATCGTCGCGCCGCATCATCAGGCATGAGCCGGGAAGCACTTCGACATCACGATCCGTATCACCCCCCCAATCGCCGTACCAGTGATGGGCATTCAGGCGCACCTGCCAGCCGCGAAAAATCAGCAGCGGCGTGTGGTTGACCAGCAGATAAGCATAGGTCGGAATCCGCGAACACGTGCGCTGAATCTCGCCGTTGGGATAGCGGAGTTGCATGGTCACGCCTGCATAATCGGGATGCGACTCCAAAAAAATGACCATTTTTTCCAGCGCTCCCGGCTGCGGAATCGTGTCTGGGTTGAGCAGCAGCACATAATCGCCCTGTGCCGCGTCGATTCCAATATTATTGCCTTCGCAAAACCAGCGATTCTCAGCCTGCGCCAGCCGCCGAACGCCTGGAAATTGCGACTCCACCGGACTCGCGCTGCCATCGTTGTCCACAACGATCACTTCTGGATTTAAGGGTGACGCCAGCAGCGCGGGCAAACACGCTTGCAAGTGCCGCCAGGTGTTGTAATTGACGATGACGACGGAAAGTTTCACTTAGGCTCTCAGCTTTCAGCGATCACTTGTAGGGCGACGCATGCGTCGCCCCTACGGGGATCACACCTACTTGCGCGCGATAATCAGCGTCGTGAAATTGAACGCCCAGGGCAGCGCGACCCGCAAAATGCTGCCGAGCGTCTCGGCTAACGGACTCGTTTGATAATATCCTGGCGCGCGGAACGGCCCGCCCAAACCCCACAGCGTAAACGAATGGCTGGTCGGGAGCGCTTCGCACAGCGTAAAGCCGACTCCGGTCACAGCGTTCACCAGTTGGTCGCGGGTATAGGTGCTTTCGTAAAAATCGTCGTCGTTGAGACGGCCTTCGCCTCGCTGTCGTCGACGCCATTCCACCAGTTGATGCACGACATTCGGATAGGGGATGGTCAGCACGAGGATGCCCCCCGGCTGCAAAATGCGGTAGGCTTCGGTCAAGGCGGGAGTCATGCCATGCTCGAAATGCTCCAACACGCCGAACGAAAGGTATGCCCCAAGCGAATTGTCGGCACAGGGTAGTTTGTGAACGTCCCCGGCGAACAGCGACAGGCTGGGATCATATTCGCGCGAAATTTCCAGCGCATTGACGGCGTAGTCCATGCCGATAACGCGATAGCCCATCTCACGCAGCGTAATCACGGCAGCGCTCAGGCCGCTCCCCGCCTCTAGAATCAGCCCATCTTTGGGGAGATAAGCGGCGTAGGTGCGCATGGTTTCCATCGCGCGGGCGTAATGCGCCGTTTCCAGTTCTTTTTCCACCGAGGCCTGATCCCAGATCGTTTCCCAGGCGCGGCGGGTGGTGTCATAACGATTATTGGTGTTCGTCATTGCTGTTCACATGAAATTCACTCAAGACACAATTGATTGAAGTCTAAATGAAACCGATAATAAAATATAGTCTTTAGTTCATCGTTTTAGCACCCAAGGATGGATGTGTGACCAACCCTTTATCGCCGAAACCAAATTCGCCAGCGCGCCGGATACTGAGCTTTCTGCCGCTGATTTTGAGCATCATTGGCATTGGGATTCTTCTCAGCCGTCTCGACCCGGCGGAACTGGCCGAAGCGCTCACACACGTCGATTATCGATTTTTTTTCCTGTCGCTGCTGCTGAATCTCCTGGCGCAGTTTGGCCCGCCCTGGCGCTGGAGCGTGATGCTCAACTATCGCATCAGCTTGTGGCGCAGTTGCACAGCGACCTTTGCGGGCGACTTTGTGAACGCGCTCACGCCGCTGCGTATGGGTGAAATTGTGCGCGCCAGCCTGATCCGCCGCAGCCAGAATATTCCGCTGGGCGAAGGCTTGTCGTCCATCGTTTTCAGCCAGGTGATGGACGTTTTAGCGCTGGCTGTGCTGGGCATTGTCGTTCTGCTCAACGCGCCGCTGCCGGAGGAACTGGTGCGGGGCGGTGTGGTGATGGGCGTTCTGGGCATCATCAGCCTGCTTGTTTTATTTCTGGTGGTGCGCTGGTCAGACCATCTCGAAAAACGCCTGGAGCCACTTTTTATTCGATTCGCGGGTGAAAAACGCAGCGTCAAACTTTTGAACTGGCTGCGACACATCATCAGCGGCTTACAGGCGTTGCAAAGCCCGCTGCAATTGATCTATGCGCTGGCAATTACGCTGGGGTTGTGGGTGCTGCTGGCGATTTCAGGCTGGGTCATGCTGCTGGGGATGACCGATAACCCGCCACTGGTGCTGGGCTTTGCAGTGGGTTTCGCGGGCGGGATTGGTCGGCTGATTCCCGCGCTGCCGGGGAGCATCGGGACGCTCGATTTTGCCGTCATGTTCAGCCTTACGACGCTTGGTGTACCCAACGACACGGCGATTGCTTTTGTGCTGCTGCTGCGCCTGCGTTATATCCTGACGACCATTATCACGGGAAGTATTGCACTCTCCGCAGAAGGCATGAGCTTATCGGGGCTGCGGCAGTTCGTCAGCGCGCCCAAACCGTGATCTTCCGCCCCAGGTAAGCTTCAAGCTGGGCGTTCGCGTCGGCAAAATAATCAACCATATATTTTTCCAGATCGGGAGTCAGGTTGATGACCGTTTTTTCGCTGGCGTTGATGTCTTTATTCAGCGACTGTGGCACAAAATCGGCGGCTGCGCCGAGCGTGGCATACAGCTTCTGAACGCTTTCCAACTGCTCGACAAATTCCTCGTAAATCAGCACGACCAGATTTTCGCGCTTAAAAAACTGCTCGAACATCCGAAGGTAATCGATGTACCTGCCGCGCTTGAGGTAGGCGTAGGGTGAGGCCGAAATTTTTTCGTGGTCATAATCTTCGCGGCGCTGTTCTTCCGTGCGCATCGCCTCGTCCAGTGAGAGGGTTTCCAGGCCATTATGCGCGCTGAAGTGATAATTCGAGATCGCCCGCGCCACAGGTTCGCGCAGCAGAAACAGAATTTTGGCCTGCGGATACCACTGGGCGATGCGCTCGGCAGCCAGCGGTGATTCGATATAGCTGGCGGTTTTTTCGCCCCCCAGCTTGACCCCTGGCTTTGCCCCGAAATAGA
>Ga0268299_1002627_pt1 | contig 20268 bp, 13 predicted proteins | sample NOBtaG_FD_193484 | JGI IMG/M metagenome (GOLD analysis project Ga0268299, IMG submission 193484) | Activated sludge microbial communities from bioreactor in Nijmegen, Gelderland, Netherland - NOB reactor | ecosystem: Engineered > Bioreactor > Aerobic > Activated sludge | place: Netherlands... | reverse complement strand
GCGTGGTGATGCGCCTCGTGGTGGTGGTCTTCGAATTCGCCCTCAAGGTCGGCCGAAAAGACCGTGTGCACGGCAGCGGCGTGGATGTGACCGGCTTCTCCATGATGGGGATCCGTCTCGGGATGGATATGGAACAAGGGGAGGGCGAGCAACCAGAGTACCACCCATCCACGGAGGAGGTGAGCAATGTGAAGACGTTCAGTGGTCAGAGTTGGTCCTGCAGACAGCATTTTCCTCAAACGCTATCATAGGCCGATGATCACATCAAGCAATGGCCCGGATCGATAAGAGCCTGATGGGGGGTGAAGATTCGGCCCAGCTCTGGTATGAGGGGCAGTGAGAGGTACTTCTGTTGATTGGCACACCTCGTTGACACGCCCCTTGTCGTGAACGCCATACTTGCACTTAACTTCCTGATTGTGCGCATATGCACGGCTGTGCGTCTGCGCACAGCGCTTAAGGTCTGAGACTTCTTGTCGCCGGGGCGGTACCATGTCCATGCACTCATTTTTCCCCATTGCCCCTTAGTCTGGTGCTTGTACAGGTTAGGCCCTGTTCTTGCTGTTGGCATGGCTGCAGCACGTTTCATTTGGAGAGTCACCTATGATGGAAGCCATCTTTCCATTGATGACGATTATGGCGCCTCTCTTGGGTACGCTATCGATTGCCCTGTTCTGGCGTGAGCTTGGCGAACGGGTGTCACGGCTGGGCATAGGAGCCCTGTGGACGTCTGCGCTGATGTCGCTCATCACTCTTGCGCTGGTGTCGTATGGGGAATCGATCCGGCTCACCCTCGCGGGCCCTCCCTCAGGAGCCTGGTCCTACACCATTCTAGTCGATCGCCTGGCTGCGGTCATGATGGTGCTCATCAGCTCCGTGAGCTTGGTCATTCATGTGTACTCCGAACGGTATATGGTCGGCGATGTGGGCTATACCCGCTTCTTCGCGCTCCTCGGCGGTCTCACGTGCGTCCTGTTAAGCCTTGTCAGCAGCGGCAATCTGTTGTGGATGTTTGTCTACTGGCATCTGGTGACATGGTTGCTGGCCACCTTGCTGGTGTGCAACCCGGCCAGCCGCCCCGCGAAGGACGCAGGGCAAAAGACGTTCTGGGTGCTCAGTCTGGGTGATGCCGCCTTCGCCCTGGTGTTGCTGATTCTCTACGGCTCGTATGGCACGCTCGACGTGGCCGAGCTGTTTGCCCGAGTGCAAGCGACGCCGGTGACTGTCTGGCCCGTTTTTTCGCTCGAGCTGGATGTCCCACTCGTCACGACGCTTCTATTGCTTCTCTCGGTCATGAGCAAGTCGGCACAGTTTCCGTTCCACTTCTGGCTGATCGGCACGATCGAAGCGCCCACGCCGGTATCCGCTCTGATGCACGCCGGAATCGTGAATGCGGGGGGATTTCTGGTCAACCGGATGGCGCCCTTGTTCGGCCTCGCTCCCACCACGCTTCACCTGCTGTTTGTGATCGGCGGTCTGACTGCGTTGATCGGCGCGAGCGCGATGCTCACCCAATCCAGCGTCAAGCGCACGCTGGTCTATTCCACCATGGGGCAGATGGGCTACATGGTTATGGAATGTGGATTGGGAGCCTTCGCGCTGGCAGTATTCCATCTCTGCGCCCATGGCCTGTTCAAAGCGACGCTGTTTCTCAACTCCGGCGCGCAGATTCATAAGGCCAGGACCGAGTTCAAACTGCCCCCGGGCAACCGGGTGGAGGAGAGTCGCGCGTTCTCGCCCATGACGTGGACGACAGGCCTCGCTGTCACGCTGGTGTTGCCCTTGGTTATTTTGTTGGTGGCGCATGGCGTCGTGAGCATTCCCTTGCAGGAGTCGCAAGGGACGGTCATCTTCCTCTTCTTCGGCTGGGTGACGACCTCGCAAGCCATGTTCAGCCTGTATCGTCTGCATGCCGGCGCGTCCTGGAATGTCTCCCTGACCATGCTCGGGGCGCTGGCTCTCATCGGTTTGACCTACCTCTGGGCAGGGGAGGCCTTCACGCATTTTCTCTACCCGGCTCACGGCATTGCCGCATCGTATGTGCAGGCCGCGGAATGGAATCGTTCCCTATTCGATGCGGTGGTGGGATTCTCCGCCATCATGATCGTCGGAGCATGGGGCCTCATCTATGGGAAAGCGAAAGGCATCAAAGTGCTCATGCCGATGTGGATGGAGTCCTTGCGTACCCGCGCATACGTCGCCTTCCTGAACGGCCTCTACGTCGAGGATGCGGTTCGCATGATCGGCCGAGCCAGGTCCCGCCGATAAGGCCTACGGCAATGGTATCGAAGTCGGAGTCAATGCATGGCGTTTGAAACACGTGCCTTCACCGATGCCCAGCGGATGGAATTGCGCTCCCATGTCGAGCTGGCGGGAGAGGCGATTGCCCAGTACTGGCCTATGCGGACGTTCATTCACCATAACCCGTTGCATGGGATGGAGGATTTGCCATTCCCTCAGGCCATCAAGCGCGGAGAGCATTTGTTGGGCGGAAAGGGCTATCTCCCGAATGCCATCTACCGCCGTTTCTTCGAGGATGGCCGTATCGGCTTGGACGATGTGTCCCGGGTGCTGGCATCTCTTGCCAGCGATCGATGCGTAAGGTTTGCCGGACGTGAGCTGTCACATCTGGAGTTGCTGCGGCTTTCTATGGTGCATGGCTTGGTGGAGTCACCGGCGACAAGCCCGAATCGTGAGTCCCCCGGAGATACCGCTCTGGATGAGCTTTTGACCTGGCTTAGCACCTCTGTGGCGGAGACGCGGATCCGTCAGCCGGAGCCGTTGGTGCCCTGGGAGTCTCTCGACCTCTTGTCTCATGAGACGCTCTCTACCTGGTGCGACCAGACCTTGGGAACCTCCATCGTTTCAGATATCAATGAGCAGATGATCAAGTGGTGCAGCGTCTTTCTCGACGAAGGTGAAGCCTCCTGGGTTATGTCGAATCGGGAGCAGACGTTTTATCGTGCCTGGAAGCGCTTGGCCCGTTACGACCTCTGTTTGCCGCTGCTCGGCATTCAGGATGCGGCAACGAAGATCGATGCCTTAGGCGAGCGGCCGGAAGAAGCGGTCCTGCGTTGCCTGATGGATCTGGGAATCCCTAAATCCGCCTGGGAGTCCTACTTCGCCTTGCACCTTTCCGCCTTGCCCGGCTGGACCGGGTATATCAAATGGAGATCGGAAGAGCAGCATCATCCATGGCAGGTGCGCTATCCGATCGACCTGGTGAAATACTTGGCGGTGCGGCTCTTTTACGAGCGTGAATTTGTAGCGCATCACTGTCGGCGCTCTCTCAATCTGCCGGGTCAGTACGATGCGATTCGGACGATCCTCGAACAGGCTCCCTATGCCCATTGGTTACGCCGCCAACTGACGGCGAAGACTGTTCCGTCTTGGGCGGCGCGGGAAGCGGAGGAGTGGCGTCGGACCCATCGGATCTCCACGCTTGAGGAGTGGAACCACGTCGGCAGCCAGCTCTATGAGAGGACGTCCGAGTGGCGTGGCACTGAAGCGACGAAACGGGATGCCCGGCGATTGCTTACGCTCGCGGCGGCGATCGGCGCCGATCCAGAGCAGATCAGTCAGACATCAGTTGCGGATGCGGCGACAGTCTTGAACTGGCTGGATGGATTTCCCGCCGCACAACATGGTCAGCGTTGGCTGGAAGCGCTCGAAGCGAAGCATCGTCGCGATGTAGTCGGCGAGTTACGGGAAGTGACGAAACAGCTCCGAGACACCGATGGTCGGGCTGCGCCACCCGGGTCGGCGCGCCCGCTCGCGCAAATGGTGTTTTGCATCGACGTCCGTTCCGAGGTGTTTCGAAGGCACCTGGAGCAGCTGGGGGGATACGAAACGTTCGGTGTGGCGGGATTCTTCGGCATTCCCGTCAAGTATCAGGCGTTCGGAGAAGAGCATCCGGTCACGCATGCTCCGGTGTTGTTGAAACCCAAGAACCACATTCGGGAGATTCCACGCAGCTACCATGGCGCGGCGGCGAGTCGGCATCGGCTATTTGCACAGCTCAGTCACGTGGCTCATACGCTCCTGCACGATCTGAAGGAAAATGTCATTACTCCCTATGTCATGGTGGAAGCGCTGGGATGGTTTTTCAGTCTGCCGTTTTTCGGTAAAACCCTGTGCCCCCTTGCCTATCAACGTCTCACGTCCTGGTTAAAAGGGCTGTGGGTTCCGCCCTTGGCGACCACACTCACGATCGACAAGCTGACCAGGGAAGAGGCCGAGGAAATGGTCGCAGTGGAGCAGCGCGCCGTCATTCGTGCTGCGTTGCGGCAGGAGTTTCCTGCGCTCGGCTCCGCCATCACGCCGGCGTTGATCGATGCGATTCGTGTTGGGGTGATGGAGGATCCGGAGGTGCAAAAGGGCGGGGACGTTGCGCACATTCTCGGCATTTCGCCCGCTGAGGTCGAGGCGCTCTATGAACGATTCCGGCGTGATTTCAATCTTACGCCGCGAGGCATGTCGTCGCGGCTCCAACGCATTACCCAGCATGGCTTTTCCGTGTCTGAACAGGCGTACGGCGTAGAGGCGGCCCTTCGTCTCATGGGATTCACGTCGGCATTTTCTCGTCTGGTGGTGATGTGCTCCCATGGGAGCACATCGGACAACAATCCCTATGAATCCGCCTTGGATTGCGGCGCGTGCGGGGGCAACAGCGGACTGCCCAATGCGCGTGCCTTTGCGTCGATGGCGAACAGTTCGGCTGTCCGGAAGGTATTGGAAACCCGCGGTATCAAGATTCCCGGCGATACGCATTTCGTGGCGGCGCTTCACGATACGACTCGAAATGATGTCCGGATCGTAGACATGGAAGATGTTCCCGCTACGCACCGGAAAGATTTGGTGCGGCTCCTTGAGGATCTCCGCGAGGCTGGCGCGCAGGCGGCGCAGGAACGCGGCCTCGCGTTAGGGGGATCCGCCGCCATGTGGTCGCGGAAGGATCCCCATACGAGAGCGGCCAGGCGGAGCGTGGACTGGGCTCAGGTGCGCCCGGAATGGGGCTTGTCGAGGAACAACCTGCTCATCATCGGGCGGCGAGAACTTACACGGCCGCTGAATTTGCAGGGTCGCGCGTTTCTCCATTCGTATGATCACCGGCAGGATAGTTCCGGGAAGCTTTTGGAAGCGATCATGACGGCGCCTCTCATCGTGGCGCAGTGGATCAACATGGAGCATTATTTCTCCACCGTCGACAACGAAGTCTATGGCAGCGGCAGCAAGGTGTATCACAACATTGTCGGCCGGGTGGGCGTCATGAGCGGAGCCAATAGCGATCTTCGCCTGGGGCTTCCCGCGCAGACCGTGCTCGACGGCCCGATGCCCTATCACGAGCCCATGCGGCTTCTGACTCTCATTGAAGCACCGCGGACCCGTGTCGAATCGGTCATTGCCACCCACCCGGGGCTCGAACGGTTGTTCCACAATGAATGGGTTTTGCTGGTGGTCTGTGAAGCGAGCGAGGGAGCCTTTTATCATTACGACATCATGCGGGGCTGGCAGCCGGTCTCCGGCATGTCGGAGCAGCTTCCCGCTCCTGCTTCGCGATTCCTCGGCGAATCAGACCCGTCTCATTTCCGGAAGGATCGTGAAGCGGTGGGGTCGGTTCAAGAGACGACAGCATTCGAGCAGAAGAGAATGAATCCATAGGAGGAAGGGAGACGAAGTATGCTGACGCTGCATCCCATGAAAGAGATTCGCATTGTGGTCGAGGGGGAACATTTGAAAATCGTCACGAGCCTGCTCGACCGGGTTGGTGCGACCGGGTACACCATCATCAACAATGTGTCCGGCAAAGGCCATCATGGATTTCATGAAGGCCATTTGTTGTTTAATGATACGAGCAGCCAGGTGATCGTGTTCACGGTGGTGCCGGAGGAACGGATCGAGCCCATCCTGGCGGGGCTCGGACCGTTGTTTCACAAACATTCCGGCGCGATGTTCGTCAGCGATGTGGCGGTGACGCGCCGTGATCATTTCGTCACTCCCTAAACTGCATGGGGTTGTTCAAACAGGGTGGTCGATGTCGCAGGCGCCCTGTTTCCTCATGGACCATGTGCGAGTTTGAATGAAAACCATTCGCCACCCCGACGTAGGCGAGACCGATGGCTTCATCCCGTCGCAGCCGCACCAAGTTCCCCCGGCCGCTCCAGTCTCAAATCGCTGCTGCCGAAGTGCTGGCGTGGCTGAGCGATTGCATTCAGGGGGGGCTGTCGTTTGTCTGCAAAGGCATTCTCATTTTCGAGAACTCTCAATTCGCGGAATTGGTCGAGAGCGGGCCCCTGGCGGTCGAAGGCAAGGAACACGCGTTGCGCAAGCGGCTCCTCGATGATGCCATTGCGTGGAACAATCGACCGCTTGGCGAACGCAAGAGCGCGGAATATCAACTGGAGGGTCGGGACGGTGGGCGTCTCTACTATGTCTGCCGATTCAATGTCGTGCCGTACCGAGGGGAGCGCGGCGTGCTGATGGTGCTAGAGGATGTGACCGAACGCGTCCTGCTCGCACAGGAAGCCTCGCACGTGGCCCGGTTTCAATCAGTCTTGGCCCGCATCGGCACGCTGGCCGTCAGCGGCGTCTCGGCCCAAGAACTCATGAATGAGGCGGTGAAGGAGACTGCCGTAGCGCTGGAAGTGGAACTCTGCAAGATCCTGGTGCCGCGCGAGCAGGACGGCCATCTCTACATCATGGCGGGGATCGGATTGCGAAGCGATCTCATCGGCAAACTGACGATTGAGGGCGGCACCCACTCTCAAGCCGGTTATGCGATCAGCAAACGCGTTCCGGTCGTGGTGGATGACCTTCGCCGCGAGACGCGATTTTCTCCGTCACGGTTGCTGACCGAACATGGAGCCGTCTCCGGCATGTGTGTGCCCATGTTAGTCGAGGATAGGGTCTACGGAGTCATGACGGCCCACTCCAAGCGGGTCCGCAAGTTCACGGAGCAGGAACAGGAATTTTTATGCACCATGGCCAATACCATCGGGGCCGTCCTGGAGCGGCGGTGGCACGAGGAGACGCAGAGGGACTTTTATCATCGCCTGTTTTCGTCCGCTCAGGACGGCGTCATGATGACCGACACGAGCGGCCGAATTTTGGAATGGAATCCGGCCTTGGAACGGATGACCGGATGGACGCGTGAGGAGGCACTGGGACAGCGCCCGACCATACTCAAGTCAGGAAAACATCCGCCGGAGTTTTACGAGCGTTTGTGGGCATCCATCCGCGCCGGCCACCCGTTTGTCGAACGATTTGTGAACCGGCGGAAAGACGGGTCTGAATTTCTCGTATGGGAACGTGTCAGTCCTGTCAAGGCTTTCGACGGGACGACCCAGTATTTCATGGCCATTCTCACCGATCTCAGCGAGCGCGAACAGATGTTGGAGGCCTTGCGTCACACAGAACAAGTGAAACTGGTCGGCCAGCTCGCAGGGGGAATTTTGCATGAGGTGCGCAATCCGCTGATCGGTTTGGGCAGCTTGGCCACTCATCTGGCCGACCAGGCGTCTCTTCCGCAGGATGCTCGCGACCGATGCCGGTTGATCGCGCGGGAGGCGGCGCGAATCGATGAACTCTTGGAGTCCCACTTGGGTCAGTTGCGGCCCCGGCCGTTTGATATCACTCTGTGCGATCTGGCGTCAGTCTTGGACGATATGTTTGCCCTGCTCCGACCGAATATTGCGAAGAAGCAGATTCTGATCAAGACTTCCGTCCCGCCAGACCTTCCGCCTGTGGACGCCTCCAGAGCCCACATTCTTCAGGTCTGCCTGAATATTGTGATAAACGCGATCGATGCGATGCCGGGCGGCGGCCAGGTGCATGTAACGCTCGCGCCGGATGTCCGGCGCGTTCCCGGAGTATTGATGCGATTTGCCGATACGGGGAAGGGAATACCTGCCGAGGATTTGGAGCGGATCTATGAGCCGTTTTTCACCAAGGGCAAGGCCAAGGGGGTAGGACTTGGGTTGACGATCACCCGGGACATGGTGGAACGTCACCATGGCCAGCTCGTCATTCAAAGTCCTCCTGGGCAGGGGGCAGTCGTCGATGTCTGGCTGCCTCTCAAACATGAGGCGAAGCAGGATGCCGACTCGATTTTTATTCGATGACGTTCGATCTTAGGGTGCGGATGTACCACCGTCCACGCGGAGGCGCCTGACATGGCGTGGCATTTGTTGTTGTTGGAGGATGAGGCCTCGGTCCGCGAGGCCTTTGCGTTACGATTGCGGGACCAGGGCTACGTGGTGCAGACGGCCGAGTCGGGCGAAGAGGCGTTGGGGCTGCTTCGTTCGTTTGAGCCGGATGTGTTGGTCGTGGATCTGGTGATGCCGAATCTGTCCGGCCTCGACGTGCTGGCTCGCGTGAAGCAGATGTTGCCGGCACTGCCGGTCATCGTCTTGACGGCCAGGGGGACGGTCAAAGATGCGGTGGAAGCGATGCGGCTTGGCGCGTTCGATTTTGTGGCCAAGAGCATCGATATGGACGATTTGCTCCACACGCTCCGGCGAGTGACCGAGTTCTTAACGCTTCAGCGCCAGGTGCAGCTGCACAGCGGGCAGGATGCCGCTCGATATGCGTTGGATCGGGTGATCGCCAAGAGTCCTGTCACCAGGAGCTTCCTGGCTCAGGTGCATGAGCTCGTGCGCAACGACCGTGTGACGGTGCTGTTGCAAGGCGAGACGGGCACCGGCAAGCAATACATGGGCCGGGTGATTCATTACAACAGTGCACGCGGGAGCAAGCCCTGTGTTGAGGTCGATTGCCCCTCGATTCCACGCGACCTGTTCGAGAGCGAGTTGTTCGGCCACGAGAAGGGGGCCTTCACTGGCGCCGCAGGCCGTAAATGCGGGCTGATCGAAATGGCCGAAGGGGGGACGGTCTTATTTGACGAAATCGGCGATCTTCCGCTGGCATTGCAAGCCAAGTTGCTGCGCGTGATCGAGGAGCGGTCGCTGCGACGGGTCGGAGGGATGATGACCGTGCCGGTTGATGTGCGGTTTATGGCGGCGACGAACCGTGACCTGAAGGCAGCCGTCGCGAAGGGGGAGTTTCGGGAGGACCTGTATTTTCGTCTGAATGTCGTCATGCTCACCGTGCCCCCGTTGCGCGAACGGCCGGAAGATATTATTCCGCTTGCCGAGCACTGCCTTCTCCGGTCGGCGCTGGCGCTCAAAAAGCCGGTCCGCGAGCTGACCGACCTTGCGAAGCAATTGCTGGAAGCCTATCACTTCCCCGGTAATGTGCGAGAACTGAGCAACCTGATCGAACGGGCTGTGATCTTCTGCAACGGTCCGTCGCTCGATGCCGCCCATTTTCCCGCCGACGTCTCTGCGGCGGTGGCGTCTACGCGAGTTTCTACGGCAGCTCCGCTCGCGCAGCCAGTCGCTCAGGCCGATCCGCTCATGGTTCACCTCTCTTTCAAGGTCGGCGAGCGTTCGTTGACCGACCTCGAAGATGCCATCATTCATGCGGTTTTGGAGCGAGCCGACGGCAACAAAACCCTTGCGGCGAAGTATCTGGGCATCACACGCTGGATGCTGGACCGGCGACGCAAGGGGTAAGGTCGTCGTTCCTGCATTCGCATCCTCCACCACGCGCCACCGCCTCTCCTCGACCTTGCCCCACAGCACTACTGAGCCGCGAGTCGCGCCTGAGTGCGCAGATGCACATGTGTGCAGGGAAGGGTCTGTCTGCGCACGAAGGCGACTCGACCGGGCTGTCCTTCTGCTCTGTTTCAGTCCCGTTCATGACTTTCAATTTGATGTCCCAGCGCGCCAGGCCTGTATATCGGGTGGGGTGGATTGAGGCAAAAGGGCCTGTCTGTTCAGGACTTGTTATTGCAAAGCCGGTCTTACAATCCATCGGACCATTATCGATTCGCTCCCGGTGATCGCTTCCGGGGACCACGTGTTCATGGCGTTATCGTGCGTTGAAGGAGACGATATGCGACATCTACGCGATCTTGAAGACCAGAGTGTCTACATCTTGCGTGAGGCCTATAAGCATTTTGACGACCTTGCTATGTTGTGGTCCATGGGCAAGGATTCGACCGTTCTCTTGTGGCTGGCTCGCAAGGCATTTTTCGGCCATGTGCCCTTCCCGTTGGTGCACATCGATACGGGATACGAGATTCCGGAACTGATCGAGTATCGGGATCGATTGTGCCGTGAATGGAGGCTGAACCTGGTTGTGGGGCAGAATAGTGAGGCGCTGGCTGGCGGCATGGGACCCGAACGGGGCCGGGTGGCCTGTTGCACCGCCATGAAAGTCGAGGCGCTTAAACAGACCATTGCCAGACACGGCTGGTCCGCGATTATCCTCGGCATTCGCGCAGACGAGGAAGGCACACGAGCCAAGGAACGTTACTTTTCCTTGCGCGGCAAGGATGGAGAATGGAATTTTCGCGACCAGCCTCCCGAGCTCTGGGATCAATTCCAGACACTGTTCCCCCCTGGTTCCCATATTCGCGTCCATCCTCTTCTCGACTGGACCGAACTCAACATCTGGGAATACATTGACCATGAAGGAATTGAGCTGCCGACGCCCTATTTCGACCGTGGCTCCGGCACTCGATACCGGAGCTTGGGCTGCGTCCCCTGCACCGGTACGGTCCCCTCCTGCGCCACGACTATCCCGGAAATCATCACGGAGTTGCGCCTGACCACGACTGCGGAACGAGCCGGCCGCGCCCAAGACGAAGGGCGCGGGATGGAGACGTTGCGCAAGCTCGGCCACATGTAGTGCGCTGTACTCACCCGGCCTTTGAGATCGGCTGTCAATACGGAGAGATCGAGTGATACACATACGTGCGAGCCTGCACGTACGTGTATCCTCGCACGATCCTGCCTTGCCGACGATCGCCTACCCGGTCGAGATGGCAAAACGGAATTCGCACCTTCCTGAGGAATCGACCGGAAATTGGAGTTCCTCGATACGATTAACGGCCATGGCCTCGTTCTTGCTCGTCGCCAGGCACAAGGTGAGGGCAATCGCATGAACACAACAGATGGTTTGAACGCGCGTTATAGCGACGCACAGCGGATGGAGTTGCGGTCATATGTGAGCCTAGCTGGAGATGTGATCGCCAAAGTGTGGCCGATGACATCGGTGATCGCCCGAAACCCCCTGCAGGGATTGGAGCATCTGAAGTTCGAGGATGCTGTTGAGAGGGGGGAACAGTTATTCGGCGGATCGGGCACACTTTCCCATGACGATTACCGTGAAGCATTCCGTAGCGGCCGCATTCAGGATCAGGATCTCGATGCGGTGTTGAAGCCGTTGGCGACCGATCAGCCGATCACCTATGGTGGTCGCCTGTTTTCCCACCTCGATGTGCTCAGGGCCGTGATGATTGCGGGAGGCCAGGACATTCAGCCAGCCGGCCTCGGAGCGGTGGCTGATCGTTCCCCTAAGGAGGACGCGGTTACGGTCGCCCACCTGACCGAGTGGTTAGACAGGACTCTTCCCCGTGAGGCAGGTGAGAGTGCGGGGGCCGATGCGCCTGGCGCATCTGACGAATGGCCGCATGAGGAAACAATGGCCACCTGGTGCGATCGAACGCTCGGAACCGACATCACGGACGAGATCAACCGCCAGATGATCAAGTGGTGCGCCGCCTTCTGCGACGAAGGAGAAGCCGCCTGGCCCATGCCGAAGCGAGAGGAGACCTTCTTTCGGGCATGGAAAGCGGCGGCGCGATACGACCTCAGTCTCAGGTGGTTGGGTATCGAACAGGTGGCGGGGAAAATTGTGGCCCTCCCCGACCGTCCTGAAGATGCCGTGCTGGAATCGCTGGAGATACTTCAGATTCCGCATTCAACCTGGCAGCAGTATTTGTCGCGGCATGTGGCCACACTGCCGGGCTGGGCGGGATTCATTAAATGGCGTGAAGAGCAGGATGCGCACGTTTGGCAGGGTGCCTATCGCATCGATCTCGTGAAGTATCTCGCCGTTCGGCTGTTTTACGAGCGCGAGCTCGTTGCGACGGCCTGCCGCAAGGCGCTGCGCTGTGAGGGAAATGCGACCGCCGTCCGGGAGTATGGCAGACGGTTTCCGTACACGCTGTGGTGCCGGAGAGCCTTCCTTTCCGGAGATCTCCCGAAACGGATGCTGTCGGAGGCCGCACGTGTTCAGCGGGGGAGTCAGTCATACGATGCGATCGCCTGGGAACAGCAATGCCGGCGCTGGTTCGAGGAGCAGCGTGCCGGTGACCGGATCGGCAGGGCGGAGGTTCGTGGACTATTGAGTCTGGCGGAAGCGCTGGGTGTCGCGATCCCTCTCATCACCTCGACGGAGCCGCGCGACCTGTCTGTTCTGCTAGGCTGGCTCCGGGCCTTTACTCCTCGGCGGCAACGCCTGATATGGCTGGAGGCTTTCGAACGGAGCCATCAGGACGAGGTGCTGCGAAAGCTCGATCCGTCCGATCTCGGCGATGATCGTAGGTTGCCGTCGAGTCGGATGTCTGCGCGACCCGTGGCACAATTTGTCTTCTGCATTGATGTGCGGTCCGAAGTGTTTCGGCGACATCTGGAGCAGCGAGGCGGCTATGAAACCTTCGGGTTTGCCGGATTTTTCGGATTGCCGTTTTCCTATCGCTCATTTGATGAGCAGCCGGAATTGGCGCTTTGCCCGGTCCTCTTGAAACCAAGACACCTGGTCCGGGAGGTGCCGAGAACGTATCAGGATGCGCGAGCTGAACGCCGCAAGCAAAGCACGTACTTCGTCAAGGCGGGGCACGAACTGCTCCACGACCTCAAGCACAATGTGGTGACGCCCTATGTGATGGTGGAGGCGATCGGCTGGTTTTTTCTGTTGCCCTTCATTGGAAAGACGCTCTGTCCACGCTGGTATCATCGACTCACCACATGGGTAAAATCCTTGGTCATGCCGCCGGTGGCAACCACACTGACGGTCGATAAGTTTTCGACTGCCGAAGCTGAGGACATGCTTGCCGCCGAACAACGTCTGCAGATCGCCTGGTGGCTGAGACAGCATGGACAACGAGCGGGGAGTCGGATCACGGGCGCTGTGTTGGACGAGATTAGACATCAAGCCCTCGAAGAGAATGAAGGCCTCCTCTCGCATCCCGGAGCACTCGGCCGGTTCCTCGCCCTCTCTCCGCCGGAAGAAGCGACTGCCCTTGCGGCGCTGCGCCGGGAGTGCCGCCTGACCTATCGAGGTACTCGTTCCCGACTGGATCGCATCACTCGAACCGGGTTTACCGTTAACGAGCAGGCCTACTATGTCGAGACCTCCCTACGGCTGATGGGCCTGACGGGAACCTTTGCCAGACTGGTGGTGCTATGCGGACACGGCAGCACTTCACAAAATAACCCCTACGAGTCGTCCTTGGACTGCGGCGCCTGCGGGGGCGGACAGGGTCTCCCCAATGCTCGCGCATTTGCCATGATGGCGAATCGACCGCAGGTTCGCGAGATCTTGGCCTCCCGCGGGTTCCCGCTCGCCCAGGATACTCATTTTGTCGCGGCTCTACACAATACGACCACGGATCGGATTCAGGTGGCCGATCTGGAGGATGTGCCGTCGACTCACCGAAAGGAACTGATGCAAATCCTGGAGGATGTCCATGAGGCCGGCGGGGCCGCTGCGGCAGAGCGTTGGGTGACCTTGGCCACGGCAGCCTCCCACAACGGATTACGCGCGATTCGACAGGAACTTGAACGGCGCAGCCTGGATTGGGCGCAGGTGCGTCCCGAATGGGGCTTGTCGCGCAACAGCGTCTTTATTGTCGGGAGCCGGCGACTAACGCAGGCGGCCGATCTGCACGGCCGATCCTTCCTGCACTCCTACGACCATGGGGCGGATGCAGACGGCAAGTTGCTGGAAATTATCATGACCGCTCCGTTGATCGTGGCGCAGTGGATCAATATGGAATATTACTTTTCGGCCGTGGCTCCCGAGGTCTATGGAAGCGGCAGCAAAGTCTATCACAACGTGACCGGTCGTATCGGAGTGATGACAGGCAGTCAGAGTGATCTCCGCATGGGATTGCCGACTCAGACGGTGATGCGAGGAGAGGCCGCCTACCACGAGCCGATGCGGCTGACGGCCATCATCGAGGCCCCGCGGGATCGGATCATGGCCATCATCGAGCGACAACCGCTTTTAGAGAAACTGTTCAACAACCGATGGGTCCACCTCATCGCCTGTGAGCCGTCCGAGCGACGATACTACCGTTACCATGCTAGCGGATGGTCTGCGGTCGCTGATATCGCCGAACAGGTCGGCGAAGCGACTGTCCCCCAGGCATGACCCTTGATCCCTGTCGACTCGACGTTCACCCGTGGAGAGGAGGAGGTGTGTATGCGCGGCCCGCGATCAAAGACGTTTCCACCGTCCTGGACGGTGCCGTTTTCTTCCTATGCCGAGGTGACGGAGTTTCTACGAGAGGTCGAAATCGCGTGCATCTTACGCGGCAGGCCGTCCGACGGCACGGTCAGTTTGGGGGCGGTGTCACGCTGCTTGCACGAACTCAAGCGGCCGGATCGAGCGTACCGCTCAATCCATGTAACCGGCACCAACGGGAAGACGTCGGTCAGCCGGATGATCGGGGCGCTGCTACGGGCCGGTGGGGCGACGGTGGGCGTCTACACGAGTCCGCACGTCCTACATTTTCGGGAGCGTATTGCCGTCAACGGTCAGCCGATCGGCGAAGATGAGCTCGTCGATGCCTGTAACCACGTCAAAGCCTTTCTGGACGTGCATGGTCTTCAACTTGCTCCGTTTGAGTTCTTGACCGCCGCCGCGTTCTTCGCCTTTCGTGCGGAAAGGGTGGACTATGCGGTGATTGAAGTCGGGATCGGTGGGCGGCAGGATGCCACGAATGTCATCGCCCCGGAACTGTCGGTCATTACCAATGTCGAATATGACCACACGGAGATGCTCGGCGAGACGCTGGAGCAGATCGCCGCTGAGAAGGCGGGGATTATCAAGCCGCTCACGCCCGTCCTCTGTGGGCCAATGCCGGAGGGCCCGCGCGCGGTGATTGTGTCGCGAGCGGCGGCACTCAAGGCGCCGGTGCTGGTGAGCGGACAGGACTACGACGTGAGAGAGTTTGTCCGTACCGGCTATACGGGGGTCTGCACGCTGCAGGTGGGCTCCGCCACGGTTTCCCAGGTGCGGCTTACGTCGCCGGCTGCATTTATGGCGACCAATGCCTCGCAAGCCCTCATGGCCTATGACGTGTTACGACGACGAGGTATGGTTCCGGAGATCGACGCGGGTGCGATTGGAAGTTTGTTCGAGGAGATGGAGCTCCCCGCCTGTTGTGAAGTTCTGCCCGGCACTCCGACGATCCTGCTCGACAGCGCGCACAACGCCCCGGCGGCAGCCCGGCTGGCGGCGACCCTTCGCAGTACCTTCGAGGGCCGCCGCAGCGTGTGGCTCGTGTCCATTGCCCGCGACAAACAGTGGGAGCAGGTGTTGCGTTCCCTTGCCGGGGCGGGCGCGGACCGAGTCATCGTGACCTGTTATCCGTCTGATAGAGCGGTGGCCCCGGAATTGATCGCAGCACGTTGGCGAGCCTGGTCTTCCGCGGCGGCAGAAATCGTCGAGAGTCCGGATGCAGCCTTCAGGCGAGCGGTGCAAGCAGCCGGTCCTCACGGGGTTGTGGTCGTAACCGGATCTCCTCAACTGGGTGGCTATTGCCGACCGCTCGCGAAAGCGATCCTCGCTGGAGCCTCCGCCTAAGTCCAGCGTCTTTGTCCTCCTACTTGCAGATCCTGAGCATATGCGCACGTCCCACAGACCACATGTGTGTGCGCGCACGATGGGGAAGGCCGCGACGGCAGGATGCGAAAACTCCCTTTCGAGTGTGCGCGGTTTTTGCGGGAAATCAGATCGATCGCGGACCGGTGTGGCGCACGACTACGCTGGAATCGCCTTTGCAAGATGTCATCATGCCAGCGGGGGAGCGGATGGTCCGATCACCCCTTGCTGCATAAGGAGGTTCTCTGATGGCACAACATGTGGTCACGATGCTTCCCGGGGAAGGTACGGGCCCTGAAATTTGCGAGGCGGTGCGACTGGTGATCGACGCAAGCGGTGTGGATATCAAATGGGAATACGAAGAGATCGGATTGGGCTGTTTGGAGAAGTACGGCACCTTGCTCCCGGATAAAACCATCAAGAACATCGCCAAGAACAAGGTCGCGCTTAAGGGCCCTACGACCACCCCGATCGGGACCGGGCACAAGAGCGCGAACGTGACGCTGCGCAAGGTCTTCGATTTGTTCGCCAATGTCCGGCCGGCGAAGCTGATTCCGGTACTGAAACGACCCTGGGATAAGATCGATATCATCAATTTCCGTGAGAACACGGAAGACTGCTATGCAGCGATCGAGCATATGGTGTCCGACGAGGTGGCGCAGTGTTTGAAAGTCATTACCTGGCCCGGCTCCTACCGGATCGCCGACTTTGCGTTCCAATGGGCGAAAGCCAACGGCCGGAAGAAGGTGTACTGCGTGCACAAAGCCAACATCATGAAGATGACAGACGGACTGTTTCTCGATGCGTTCCGCGAAGCCGCGAAAAAGTATCCCGAGCTCGAAATCGGCGATGTCATTGTAGACAATTGCTGCATGCAGCTGGTGAGAAATCCGGCTCAATTCGACTGTCTGGTGCTGCCGAATTTATACGGAGATATTCTCACGGATCTCTGCGCCGGCCTCGTAGGAGGATTGGGCTTCGCCCCCGGCGCCAATATCGGCGACAACTGCTCGATCTTCGAGGCGGTCCACGGATCCGCGCCGAAGTACGCCGGGATGAAGAAGGTGAATCCTTCGGCCGTGCTGGTGTCCGGGATCATGATGCTGCGGTGGTTGAAGGAGACGGCGGCCGCCGACCGTATTGAAAAAGCCATGTTCGCCGTCCTGGACGAGCGTAAACATGTCACCTACGACGTAGGTGGAACCGCAACGACCGACGAATATGCCCAGGCTATCGTGGATAAGATGCACGCGAAGGCCTGAGATCCCCCCAACCGGACAAGGAAAGGAGAGGCGCCCATGGCAACGACATTTTCCGAGGTAGCGAAAGCAACGCGGAAGAAGAAAGAGATCAAGCTCGTCGGTGTGGACATGTACATCGTTACTGAACAGGGTATTCCGAAATTCCCGGACGGCGAGTTCGGCCCGTTCAAGTGCGAATTTATTTCCAATCGAGGAACCAAAGTCTGGCCCGGATTCGTGAGTCCCGACCTGATGATGGTCAACTGGTATCGCTGTCGTTTCATGTCTACTCAGGATGTGAGTGATGCCGATATCGATACGTTTTTGGCGGTCTTGACCAAGAATGGCTGGTGGTGGTCCGCCGCGCAAAAGCTGTGGACTCATGATGGAGAGGCCGCCTACAGTAAGGCGTACTAGCCTGGAGAGTGGCTCGGGGTGCGCAATCGTGCGCACCCCGAGGCACTCGAGGATCTGCGGCGTTTCGGGGCCGAGGTGACACGTCAGAATTCTTCCATTGGTGAGCCGTTCCCTCGGTACATGAGCCGACGAGCCGGTTTTGTGGACAGAGTGTTGAACAATCCCACCGGTACGATCACTCTGACGGGACCTCCACGGAGTGACGGTCGGGCGCGAGGCGTTTTTCGATGCCCGTGAGAGCCAAGATCGAGCGTTTTCGCAATGGTGGAAAGATTTGCCTTCTGGGTACTGAGGAGGCGACCAGGAACAGCATGGGTATGAACAAACCAGATGTTGAATATGCCGTCATGATGACGATCTTGAACTTTCACACCGAATTCATGAAGTGGACCTGTGCGCACGTCCGAGTTCAGATGTCCCCGGATGAAATTGATGTGACCCTTACGCAACAGGGCCCTGTTCCCGCTGAAATGAGATTGGCCCGATCCGAGGAGGGGTGCGCCTTGCTTCGCCAAGTGCATGAAGCCATGTTTGTATCCTGTGAGGAGATTCTCAGGGAACGTATCGAACCGGTGGTGGAGCGAAAAGTGCGAGAAATGGTGACCACCCTCGACCCCCTCTCGGGGCAAAGCCGGATCGCGATCAGATTCTGAATGTGTCCGGGAAGTCTTCCGGTGATTCCCTCTTTCCTGTCTTAGCGCTCATCCCGTTACAGGTTTGTCGACGAACCCAGACGACCGGGGATCGTACGGGGGCTCCGTTTGCACGTCCGTGTAGGCCCCTGCGGAAGTCAGCAAATTTTGAATCTTCTCGGGCTTCCCGTCGGTTGTGACGGTGATGAGTACATTGCCCCGGTGTACCGCTTTCACCTAGTGGCGGGCTGCGGTTTCAGGATATTGATGCTGATCAGCGCTCCGACGAGGCCACCGGTGACAGCGCCGAGTCCGCTCGCTGCCACAATGGAGGCACCGGTTGCTCCCGACAACGAGATGAGCGATCCACCTGGCAGGAGGGGAGCCAGACCGGGAATGGCTAGGAAACCTGCAGCGGTCAGCAAGCCGGCGAGCCCTCCGATGGTACCGCCTCCCACAACCCCCTTGGTGGCTTCCTCTGCTGCGGGTGAGGGCCTTTCCTCCCCGGTAGCAAGAGAGGGGGGCTTCCGATTGATGCAGCGCCAGCCCGATCTGCTCGTCGGAAATACCATGCAAGCGAAGAGATTCAAGAATCAGTCTGGCGGCAGCCACGCTCGGCAGGATGCCGACATGGGTGGCGACCCATTGATAATAGGTCTCCTGTTGTCCTCCGGGACCGGTCGCTACGACTTCATACAGCGCGGTCGGGTGCCCATCTAAGACCTGAGTGCCGACGAAGTCTCGTGATGTCTCGTTATCGAGTGTGATCGTGAGGTGCAGCGCATAGTCGCTGCCGTACGATTCCGTCTTGAAGTGATGGATCGACGGGATGAGATGCCAGACCTGGTTGCGATCCGCCCTGACGATGGTCACGCTGACAGGCCCCGGTTCGTTGTACTCCAAACGCCACATGTTATCGCGGTAAAAGATCCGGGCATGGTGAATATCCCGGCCTGTTCGTGAAAATCGCTCGGCGGTAAACTCCAGCGCCTCGCATGGAAACGAGATTCCTGCCGCGACCACTATCATCAGCCCGCACAAGCTCAGATGTTTCATACCTGCCTCATTTCGTTGAGGGCGAGAACAACCTGTCCGTGAAGCGACTCTCATCCAGAGCGGTGCACTCGAGGCCTGCGAGTGATTCAGCCGTGACTCAACCGGACCATTGAGCAATCCGCATGCCGGGCAATCCGCATGCCGGGCAATCCGCATGCCGGAGGGCGCAGGCCAGTAATATTCGCGCATGGAGTCATGGGTGAGGTCAGCGGCGTAGTCGCGAGGCGGGCACAGTATCCCGCGCGGGACAACTTGTCCTCCGCAGGAGACCACGAGTTTCGCCACAAACTAACCTCAGGAGCAACGGAAGTTATTGGGGAGGGGCAGGGGGAATCGGCTTTGGAACAGGAGCCGGGATCGGTGACGGAGGAAGTGGTTTTGGAGTCGGCCTTGGAATGGGCGCCGGTGGAATGGGCTCTGGTTTTTGAAGAATCTGAGCGCTGGTATTGGAAGATGTGACGGCACTCCAGAAAGCGAGGAAGCAGAGCATGCTGCGGGCATACCGGAGCACACTTGATAGTGGCCGGCGCCATTGATTGATTTCCTGTTTGCCTGTTCTGTCACTATGTGATGTCGTGCTCACGAGTACTCCGAGGCCAGGGTTTCTTCCAGGTTACGATGCTGCACCCGGGGCGTAATCTACAATTTCTATACCGGGCCTGATTGATCGCCTTCAGGGACGTTGTCACATGACTATGTCACAGGGACGAATTCTTCTCGTCGACAGCGACGCCGACGCGACTCAGGAATTGCGCGACATTTTGTCCCATGAGGGTTACAACGTGTCATCCGCGTGTGACCCTCAAAGTGCACGGCGATATTTCGAGCAGGGATCAGCGGATCTAATTTTAACTGATCTGCAACTGCCTCAAGCCGATGGGCTGACGTTGCTCACCGAAATGCGCACCCGCTTCCCGAATCTACCCGTGGTGTTGATGACGGCCAACGGTTCTCTCAGGACTGCCGTGGAAGGGCTGAAGGCCGGTGCCTTCGACTATTTGACGAAACCATTCATTGTCGAGGAAGTGCGATGCGTTGCCAGACGGGCTCTGGAACATACCGCTCCCTGTTCGGAGAGTTCTGCTGCCTCGGACCGACAGCCGGATGACACGTCTCCGTTCGGGAGCCTCATCGGCAGCAGTCCGAGCATGGTGCATGTGTACAAGGCGATCGCCCGGGTGGCA
>Ga0268299_1002626_pt1 | contig 20287 bp, 16 predicted proteins | sample NOBtaG_FD_193484 | JGI IMG/M metagenome (GOLD analysis project Ga0268299, IMG submission 193484) | Activated sludge microbial communities from bioreactor in Nijmegen, Gelderland, Netherland - NOB reactor | ecosystem: Engineered > Bioreactor > Aerobic > Activated sludge | place: Netherlands... | reverse complement strand
CGAACTCAGTCTTTGAGCACTGATTTGCACTCTTTCCAGTTCTCGAGTTGCTTGCGGCGTCAATTTGTCGGCAAGCGATTCTGTGACAATGGAAACGTTCAACGTTACGGATGTGAGCGGAGCACGCAGATCGTGACTGGCAACGGAAAGAAAGTGCTGTTTCAATTTTTCGATAGCACGCAGTTCTGAAACATCATGCACAACGCAATAGAAAAGCTTGCGCTCCGGCGACCAGGAAACGCTCCAGACCGAGTTTTTCATAGTGCCGTCACTGCATATGATTACGTTTTCCAGCTTTCCTTCCTGGCTGTGCTCGCGAATGCCGGAGAACGACTCACTGGTACTATTGGTGGTGCCCGTCGAAAGTATATTCAGCACCGATTGCCCCAGCAATTCGTCCGAAGAAAAACCCCATTCTTTGCCGCAAGCAGCTCCCACTGCGACAAATTTCAAGCGGGCGTCCAGCGAGCAGATTACGTCGGCAGAATTGTCGAGCACCACTGCCTGTCTCTGCCTCGCTTCATTGAGCTTTTTAGCGGCAAGAACCAGCGCGGCATCGAGTTCTGCAATCTCGTCCGTTCCTTCATCACGAGCCACGTCGCCGCTGTCTGCTCTCTCGATGGCAAGCATCTGAGCTTTCTGTTCTATCGATTCCATCCGCCTCAGCAATTCGCGCGTAAAAAGAAAGACCAACCCCGCGCTGACTGTCGCGCTGACAAAAAGCCCAACCCAGAGAATAAACAGCAAAGTGCCTTTGAAGGCAGCCAGCTCTTCCGGCTGCTGTGCAACCGTGCGCCGCTCCACATCGAGAATGGCGCGAGTCAAGTCTTTCTGGTCCTGAATAGAAGTCAGGAAAGAGCGAACTCCCGGTCCATTGCGCCAGGCAACATATGCTCTCCATCCTTTTGCCCAGGACGCCGACCCATCGCGCTGAAACTTCTGAAAATTGAATTCCAGTTTCTCGCCCAGCTCAACAGCTCGCGCGAGTTCGGGATTGGCATTGCGGTCGAAACTCTTCCACAAATTATCCGCAACGATGCCGCGGCGAAGTTTGCCCAACATCACAGTCGCTTGCTCCGGAGAGAAATTGCCGCCGCTTGCAATCGCGTTTGTCAGCACGCGAGTCAATTCAGTTTCATTTGCCTGCAAGACGAACAAAATTTCCTTGCCGTCGCGCATTGTTCTTAAGGTCCGCTCGAATTGAAGCAGAGGGAGGTAAATCGCGGCGATAAACAGCAATTGAAACACAACCGGCACAACGACCAGAACCATGCCTTTCTGTGTTGCATTCAGCTTGGAAAACATAAGGTATTTGTGCTTGGCCTGCCGAGTTGCCTGAGACCTCAGGGGTCTTCAATAGGTGGTTGGAACACTTGCGGGGGACAGCAAAATAATACTCTGCTGCCTTGATTTAGGTATTAACTGTTCTGGTGAGAAGAAAAGTGAGCCGCTTTATGCACGTAAAGCTAGACCAATTGAGCTTATGCCTCTTGCGAGGTCTTGGCATGCAGCGGTAATTCGACGACAAAACGGCCGCCGGTCACCCCTGTTTCAGAGCGGTTCGCATCGACGTAGATTTTGCCGCCATGCGCTTCCACAACCAGTTTGCAAATAGCCAGACCCAGACCGGTTCCCTCTTTGGCGCGTGAGGACGGCGCTTGTTCGAAGGGCTCGAATATTTTCTCGCGAAATTCCTCCGGCACGCCCGGACCCGAGTCGCTGACGCAAAGACGAGCATTGCCACCGGTTTCATCCAGGTCGACGACAACCACTTTACCCGGCTCGGAAAATTTTATTGCATTGGAAAGTAAATTGACGACGGTTTGCAAAAGCTTGTTATAGTCGCACGGCAAGCTCGTTTCGCCCTGCGGCAATTGCAACTCGACAGATTTTTGCCGGGCCGATTCGGCAAGCAATTCGGCTGCTTCTCTTACGATGGTCTGCAGCGAATGCGGTTCCAGATTGAGCTGCATTTTGCCTGCTTTGAGCTTCTGAAAATCGAGCAGATCGTTGACCAGCGCAACAAGCTTCTCCACATTTTTCGCAGAAGCCAGAACGCTCGCCTTCGCCTCGGGTGAAATCTCGCCCTTCACACCAGCCTCGATGAGCGTCAGCGAGTTTCCCATGGCCATGAGCGGGCTGCGCAAATCGTGGCTGATCATGTCGGCGAAATCTTGCTTTAATTGCTCGATCGCTTTTTCTTCAGTGATATCCTGCACCACGCAAAACAGCTTTCTATCATCATCAGACCACATGCATGACCAGCGTGTTTCGGCAAAGTCGCCATGGCGTTTTTGCATACGCAATTCGAAAAGATTTTCACCATCGCTGATCGCTTTGCGACAGTATTCCTCGGCTAGCAGACTTTGCTGCGCAACGACAAAGTCAGCGGCGGAACGCTCGACGAGCTCTTCTTGCAGGTAGCCCAACATTCGCTCGACAAAAGGATTGACGCTGACGAATTTGCAATTTTCATCAATGGTGCAAATCATGTCTGCTGCATTATCGATAACGGCACGTTCATGAGTGAGCGCTTCTTCGATTTCCATCGAATTCAGATGCAACAACTGGTCCAGATTTGCAAATTCATCATTGCCTGGAAGCGCCGGCAAAAGCGGCTCTCTATGCGATAGACGCCGACCGTTCTCACTCAAGTGCTTGAGTGGTCTGCGAATCGAAACCGAATAGAGATAGCCAAGAAAAACAGTAACAACGATACTGGAAATTGCTATTAGAAGGAGGGTCAGGTTGATTCTGGCTATGGAACCGGCACCGAATGCGTTGGTGTCCTTCATGCTCTCTTCTTCGCTGGTCACAAGCTCGTTAATAGCGCTGTAAAACTGAGGACCATGCTGTTTCAGCATCAGCTTGTAATGATCGACTGCCGGAGCCCCGAGCATCACTCCGCGCGACGCAGGCGGATCTTGCAGATGTTCCGGAATCGGCTTGCCCTCGGCAAGCAACGCCGCTCTTTTTTCAGCCCGTCTTTCCGCTCTCCGCTCAGCTCTCTTTGCTGTCCTCTTTTTCGCCCGCCGCAGCATGCGCGCACGCTTCTCGCTGTGCCCCAACGCCATTTCTCGTTTCACCTGTTCGGCGTTCTCGAGCTCTTTCTGCTGCAAATTGAAAAGCACAAGTCCAATACTTTTCAAACGTTTCAAAGGCTCGATATTCTTCGGATTTTTGCTCGCCACTTCCTCCAGACGGAAATAATCCGTTTGCGGACGCACCAGCCCAGTCTGCGCCATTTCATCCGTGGCAATCAACTCTTTCATTTGCATCGGCATTTGCATGTAGACAATGACGTCGGTCGAATCTCGGCTCAGTTGGCAGGCCAGACGGATCAATTCTTCCGACTGCCATTGAGCTTGCAATTTCTTCTGGGTGTCGGCAAGAACAAAAGCCAGCCAGACGGCGAAGAGAATCTGAAAAACTATAGGCACCGCCACCAGTACCAGACCACGAGTAGAAACACTCAGCGATGAACGCGACATCAGAGCCCTTCCTCGCCAGGTTCGAAAAAGACGGGTATACGCACGAAAAATGTGCTGCCCTTGCCTATTTCGCTCTCGACGCCTGCTTCGCCGCCATGGGACTCGGCAAGCGCCTTCACGATAGCCAGACCCAGCCCCGTGCCTTTTGCGGAGATGCCCTCGGCTGTTCGCGTTTGCTTGAACTTCTCGAATAGCAGCTTTCTGTCTTCCGGCAATATGCCGGGTCCTTGGTCACTGATGCGAATCTCGGCAAACTTGTCGACCTTGACTATGCTGATTGAAACTGTTGATTGAGGAGGAGAAAATTTGATCGCGTTGGACATCAAGTTGGCGATCATCTGCACCATGCGCTTCTCTTCAGCCAGAATCAGTGCGTCTCCGCTCGGACCCTTGAGCGTCACTTGATTCTTTTGAGCCAGCCCGAACAGAAGTTCTTTTGCAGATTCACATACGTCCGAGGCGCTGACCGCCGTCAAATCCAGATTGAGTTTTCCCGCTTCCAATTTTTCCAATTCCAAAAGCTCGCCAACCAGCTCAGTAAGCCTACCAGCACTCGCCTGAACCCGATTGAGCTCCTTGATCGCCCCGTCTGCAAGCTCGCCTTTTCTTCCCTCTAGCAACATGGAAACACTGATGGACACTGCACTGAGAGGAGCTCGCAAATCATGGCTGGCGACCGACAAAAAATGTTGTTTCAACTTTTCCACCGCGCGCAATTCGCTAACATCGTGCACAACGCAGAAGTAAATGTGCTTTTCCGGCGACCAGCGGACAGTCCATATCGAGTTTTTCCTCTCGCCGTTCTTGCACTTGATGATGTTTTCCACCCGCCCATCTTGAACTCCCCTGCTTTTTGAAATGCGAAGAAAAGCCTCGCGTGTTCGCTCGACACTGTTGTCTGTCAGAAGAGTGAGGAATGAAAGTCCGAGCAAATCGTCAGGCGAGTAGTGCCAGATTTTGCGGCAGGCTTCACCGGCACTGGCAAAACGCATATTCTGGTCGATGGAGCAGATAACGTCGGCAGCTTTGTCCAGAACAATCGCTTCTCTTTCGCGCGCTTGCTTGAGCATGCGCCCTGCATCCGTGATGATTTCATCGAGCTGTGCTATCTCGTCGGAGCCTTCTATCTTTGCCGGCAAAACTTTTCCTGCCGCTAGAAGATGCGCTTTGGCTGCGATGGCATCGAGTCTGCGCGCAATGTCTTTCGTGAACATAATGACCAGCGCGACTGAAATCCCGATGCTGAAAAACAGCCCGATGCACATGCTGATCATGAGCGCCGTGCGCAAACGATTCAATTCTTCAGGCTGCTGCTCGGTTGCTTTTCTCTCGATGTCCACAATCAAGCGAGCAAGACTTCTCTGCCCGCTGTAGATTTGATAGGCGGTCATAATTCCGGCGCGATTCGCCCAGTCTTCAATGGCTCTGGGACCGCGCTGGAGCATGGCGATGCCTTCTTCATAAACGGCGAGAAAATCTTCTCGCAGCTTCCTTCCTTGCTCGAGAGCCGGCTTCAGCTCCGGGTTCTCAGTCAAGTTGATACCGCGCCAGGAACGGTCGGTTTGCATTGATTCCATGGCACGAGTAAGCGCTGTTACGGCGTCTTTGCTCCAGTCGGTTTCCGAAAAAATGAGAATGAAATTGGCGAAACTCAGTTCGTTCTTGTGCAAAAGCGCCATCGCCTGCCGGCTTCTGTGCATGCGGGTGAAACTTTCGCCGGCGCGGTTGAGAATGCCGTAGATAACAAAAACGAAGACCAGCTCGAAGACTACCGGCACGAGGACCAGTATCATGCCCTTTTGAGTTGCGCTCAGCCTGGAAAACACGCAGCGGCTCACATATTGTGTAGGTCGTGTTTATTTGTCGCTCTTAAGCCGGATCTCCACTAACAAAATACCCTTTGTCTTACGGTTCCTAAGCTCAAAGCTTCACCCCAGGTCAGTTCCCGCCCAATTCTACGATTTATTATAGTAATAGCCCCGCCAAGAAAGAGGTGAATGGAAAGCGCATTTCTGCAGCATTCCATCCACCCTTTCAGTTCAGCAAGGCGGGTTCAGCGAGCAGTTACTCTGCTGAACTTCGAAGTGCTGAACTTTGCACTACTGGACCTTGAACCCCTGAACGACGGTGCCGACAGGAACGCGGAATTCCTGGCGAATCGTGACCCGGCTTCGGTGCAACAGGCCCCAATTGTAGAGCGCCGACTCCGTATCGACCTCTCGAACGGTGGTGCGCCAGTAACCGACGCCTTCCAGCGACTTGTCCTCGATGATGCGCACCGTGCTGTCGGAGAAAACCCATCCGGGAGCGAGGCTGCCATCATCCATCTTCATCATGAAGTTGTATTTGGATGAGCTTTCGATGCTGCCGGAACCGAAGATGAAAGCGCCGGTGACGCCGTCGGACGTGCGCATGGAGACCAGCGTTGCCGGTCCCAGAACGACGTCGCGCGTGGGCGTGTTGACAGCGATGATGCCTCCGACAAGGATCGACAAAATGGCGCCGATGAAGGAGCCGATGAAACAGGCAAAAGCCCGTTCGTCGAGCGAGCAGCGGCGGGAAAGGTACAGGGCCAGGCAGCAACCGATGCCGGCGAGAATTGCCAATGTGTACATATTCGTGTCCTCTTGCAAAAAGAGACCGCAAGGGAACGGACAGCCGCATTGCTGCGGCTGCCCGTCCTGTTTCAACCGAGCAGCAAACGGCCCGGCTGTGTTCTCCTAGTCCGGGAGGAATCCCGTCCTGGAAGGCTCCTGCACCAACGTGATGCAGTTGCCGCACGTCCACCCGTACTTGGCCATCATCTGCTGGAACTTCAGGACGCGCCCGGGTTCGCCGGGGACTTCGACCATGAAGTTGCCGATGGTGGCGGGGTGACCGTGAATCATCATGCCACCGTCCGTGGAGCCGGAATCACCGTCGCGTCCGACGATGACGAAGCGGTCTTCGTTGATGCGATCGCGGAAGAAACGCTTGCGGTTGGCATGCAGCCAGTAGTGGAACGACAGGTTCTTGCCCGGCTGCGGGCGCACCAACCAGTCGTCGCCGAAGACTTCGTAGCTGTGGTTCACACCGATGCTGACGCCCTTGTCGTCATACTTCAGATGCGAGCCGACCACGTTCTGCGGCTTGACGCCGAGGTACGGGGAGATGGCAATCGCCAGCTCCTGGTCGCCGTTGGAGACGATGACCACCTCGACGCCGACTTCGGTCAGCAACTGGTTTTCCTCGCGGACACCAGGGAAGACCTTGGCGGCGTAGGACGGAGCGAAGGACGCCACCTGAGCCAGCTTTTCCTCACGGGTGAGGCCGAGCTGCGCTTTCCAGTAAACGCGCCAGAACTCCATCATCTCGACGCCTTCGCCGCCTTCCTCGTGAGCCTGCCACTGCGCGAGCAGGGCGTACGGCGTCAGATTCTTGAGGCGAGGACGCTTCAGTGCGGAGCGAGCGCGCAGGAAGTCGGAGACCTCCTTGAGCTGCCGCGGGCTGAACATGCCGTTGTCGGCACGGTGCTTGAACATGAACGTGAACACGTCGCCGGCACCCTGCGTCTTGTCGACGTCTTTCTTCCAGAAGGGCGTCACGTCCGCATCCCGCTCGGCGGCGATGTAGTCGCGAAACTCCTTCGAGTCGATGAAGTCGATACGCTGTGCCAGCGTCATGCGCGATGCACGGGGGTCACCACTGTCGTGGCTGCCGCCCGCAATCGAGTAGAGCTTCGCTCGTGCCGAAGCAAGAGCGAGCTCACGGCTGGATTTTTTCATACCATCAGATCTCCTTCAGACAAACTTGGGCAACTGCAAGCAGCCGCCCGTTTGAAAACCGCGCCACCTTGTCTGGTGGAGGCGCGGTTTCGGATTGAGATGGAACAGAGCCGCCGGCGACCGTCGAATTCTCGATCTGCCACCAATCGGCGGCAATCGAATTTTCGAAGCGGCCACCGGCGAACTCATTGGTTCAGCGCGTTTCCGGCAGATTACAGAAGGATCTTCTCCCCCTGCGGTCTGACGGACCGTTAGCTGATGCGGCTCGTGCGCTCGGCGATGCGCATGATGACGTGGTCGATGGAGCCGGTGACCAGCTTCATCAGGTTGAGGTTGAAGCGGCTCTCCTTCTCGTCGATGTAGACCAGGTTGCGGTCCATGTTCAGGTTGAACAGATACTCCGCGCTGGTGCCGATCTCATCGACCAGACCCAGGTTGAGTTCCATCGATTCCTGCGCCGTCCAGTGATCGCCTTCGGCGACCTTGGTCATGTCGGCGTTCTTGCGGTGCCGGGCGACCAGCTCCTTGAACTGCTTGTGGATGGACGCGAGCTGCGCCTGGAAGGCCTCCTTCTTCTCTTCGGTGACTTCCCCCATGGTCGTCAGCGTGCGCTTGCGCTCGCCGGCGGTCATGGTCAGAGGCTGGATGCCCAGCGACTTGAGGAACTCGTGGAAGTTGACCAGCTCGGCGACAACGCCGATCGAGCCGACCGTCGCCAGAGGCGCCGCCTGGATGCAGTCCGCCGGAAGGCTCATGAGATAGCCGCCGGAAGCCGCAACGTCGTCGACGCAGACGCGCAGGTAGAGCCCCGCGTTCTTGATGCGCAGCATCTCGTAGTAGACGTGACCGTACGCCGAGACGCCACCACCGGGAGAACTGACGACGACGACGACGCCGCCCCACTTCTCCTTGTTGATGAGCACCTCGTCGACCAGCCGCGAGAAAGCCTCGCGACGAGTGGCCATGGTGTCGCCCTTGAAACGCAGCACCGCCACCGGCTTGTCCGTCGCGCAGAGCGCGTCGGCAGGCGCCGGATTCGGGTCATCCGCCGGGTCGGAGTTGGTGAAGCCGCCACTGATCCGGCACTTGAACGCCGTCGAGACGTCGAAGTTGCTCGAGTCGTGGATGCGGAAGAGCCCGTGCTTGTTCTTGAACTTGGACGTCGAGTTGACGCCGCTTTTCACCTTGGCGCTGATAAGGCCGAGGATGGCCAGACCGACCATGATGAAAACGCCGATGAGGGCGAGGACACCCAAGTCTTTGATGAACTCGAGTGCATTCACCAGGAAGGAGCCGAAAGCATACACATATTCCATATGTCGATTCTCCAGATTTCGGGTTGAGGAAGAAGAAGGGCGGGAGCCTGAGCCCCCGCCCTTCGTGCCGATCACCAAAACCGAGCCGATGCAACTGAGCACCGACCCGGCCGTACGCTGCGACTTACTCAGCCGCCTTGTCGGCTCGCGCCTTCAAGGTTTCGAGCATGGTCATCGCGTCTTCGTTGATGGCCTTGAACGCTCCGACGTCCTTCGCCTTGTCTTCTGCGACAAGCTCGTAGGCAGCCAGAATCGCCGCGGCAGCGACGTAGGTGACGAAGATGTCACCCTTGTCCTCCGGCACATCCGCCTTGCCGGCCTTCAACGTTTCCTTCAGCAGGTTGACCTTCTCCTGCCGCTTCTGCGTCCACATGACCAGATCGCCGTTGGACTTGCCGCCGAGCGCCTGGTACTTGGACCGGATGAGCGACTTCACCACCGTCGGCGCGAGGCCGAGGAGGTCCTTGGTCGGGACCTCGATCGTGAGCTTGGACTTCGCGTCCCCGCTCTCGAACGTGGCGACATCCGGGATCACCTCACCGACCGCGTAGTCGGCGAGCTTGCGCAGACGCGCGGCGACCTCGGGGAAGCCGATCTCGTCAAAGATCGCCGCCACGATGTACACGCGCACGTAGTCCACAGGGTGCGGCTCGAACTGCAGAGCCACCGATCCGTTGCGCTGCTTGACCAGTTGGAAGTGCGAGCTGTTACGCAGCAACTTCGTCTTGGTGGAAACCGCAGCATCGCGGATCATCATGGCCGGGAAGGACGCGACCATGCTGAAGCCGAACGCTTCACCCGTGAACAGAGCCGCCAGAACGTCGGCATCGATCTCGCCGATCCAGTCGGTCAGGATTTTGACCAGCAACTGAATGGCGGGGAGCTTCTGCTTGCCGACCGCGATGTACTCCTGGGACGGCTTGAAGACACCGGTCTTCTCCGCTTCCAGGATGTCGCGCGCCAGAGCCTGCAGCGACTCGTCTTCCAGTCCGAGGACGTCGTGGAAGATGTTGTGCCGGGACTCGTGGCAGAACAGCGGGTAGTTGATGACGAGGATGTCCAGCATCTCGTAGGGCAGTTGCAGCGCATGCGCGCCGATCGGCCCACGAGAGCCCGGGATGGTGGCCAGACCCGACGCAGTCACCCGCGCCAGGAACACCGCCCCGACCTTCTCCTCGCCATCCTTGATGGGCGACTTCACTTCGCCGGTCTTGATCACCCCTTCAAGGTCGCCCGACCAGTACATCTGGTGGATCTGCTTGAAGAAGAACGCGACCGACGCCATCTGCCGCGCGAACTTGCCGTCACGACGCTGCTCCACGCAGTCCGTGTACACCCGCAGGACGTACAGGATTTGCGCGAGCTCTTCGTCGAGCAGCTCGATCGCCTTTTCGACGATCGCCATCAGCGGAGCGCCGGGATTGCGCTTCGCCAGTTCGGCGATCACCTGCGGCAGAGCCTCCTTGTAGCTCGTGATGAGCTTCTCGAGCTGCACGTTCAGGCTCTGGAAAGCCGGCTGGTACTCGGCTTCCATGTTGGCGAGCGCCCATTCGACGGCGGTCACGAGCCGGCCGAAGCGCGCCTCGTAAAGACCATCGAACTGACGGAGCATCATCGCGGACTGCATGATGTCGGCGACACCGAGCAGCGTCTTGCCGTCCGTGTACGTCTCCTTCGTCTCACCCTGCGGCAGCACCGGAACGATGCTGGTCTGGCCGAGCTTCTGGAGATTCGACACGATCTCGTCTTCGTCCTTCGCCGTCGTGAAGGCCTCCATCACAGCAGCGATGCCGAGCTGAAAGTCGTTCTTCAGCTCCTGGGCACGCGGGGACTGCTGCTGCCAGTCAGCGAGAAGACCGCTGTGGACAGTGGAGGCCAGTCGAAAACGCAGGGCTTCAGTCTGAGCGACGGCATCGCTCACAATCTGCTTGGCGCCTTTCACCGTGCTCGGCTTCTTGGCGCGGCTGCGACGCTTCTTGCTCTTGTCGTCGGCGCGCTTGAGCACCTTCTTGACCAGAGTGCTGGTGTTGTCGAACGGGAAGTTCTCGCTGCCCTTGCCGACCACCACGACTTGCGTGCGGTGTTCGGGGTTGGTCATTCCCGGATGGTCCGTGTCGGTCTTGGCACCGCCGAGGGCGACGGTGACGTTGCCGACCGAGCAGAGCAACGTGTTTTTCTTGGAACGAGCCATAGTGTTCACCTTTCCTTTTTGGCGCAGCACGAAAGGAGCTCAACGAGAGCCCTTCAATGCCTTTGCCGGTTTCACAGATATGCAGGTCGGCACCATGCCGCCTGCGTTCGTCCCAGAGCGACCGCTCGGAATCAGTCCGAACAGTTGCTCGCCGGATTACTCCGACTATGCAAACGTCCACATCCGACCCACCCTTGCGGCTAACGCAGAGCGCTAACCTGACTCAACCTCAAAGCTAAAACCGGAAGCGCGAGCTGCGCTTGTATGGCTTTCGCAATGCAAACGCAAGCGGTCTCTTCGCGCCCCGGCAGAACCAGGAGGTTGGAGTTAAGAGAGTCGCTTAGTGTCAGCTTTTGGTTGGGTTTGGAGGTGGTTCTAAGTAGAAGTATGCAAATGGTATTCGTATGCTATTCAGACCGAGCGATCGGAAGTCAAGAGAGAACGTGACAGGCGCTTGCTCGAAGTTCTTTTTCAAAACCCCCATGAGTTCAATGCTGGCAGGTATTTATGCTTAAAATTGGCTCTAGGCCAGGCAGCGCAGGTTTTATGAACCGCCGCTCACCCAGCTAGCGCAGTCTCTAATGTTCGCCTTTTATCTCGCCTCGCGCAGAACTAAATTTGCGCATGTTCAGAGGCTAAAAAACCGGCTCCGAAAAAATAGCGCTCCGGAAGGGCAAAAAATCAGCCTCGCCACCCCATTAGAAATTTTCGAATTTTTCTTATGAAAACGGCCAAAACGCCCAACCCGGCTGCGTTTCAGCCAAAAACCGCAAAACGAAGGCGGTGTCAGCCTTTGCGGGCTTTCCATAAGATATTTTCGAAAATTTCTAATGGGATGCAAAAACGATTTTTTCAGCACCCACAAGAACGAGTTAGAAAGCGAGCGAACGCAAAGATTAGCGCGGCCTCACAAAGCTGCGTATGCCTGCACCAAGCAGGGTTTCATGCGGCTCTTACTAATGAGATCGAGATCTGAAAAAGCTGTTGAACGTTCAAAACCCTGTCACAGCCCTAAAAACTTCCACGCTCGCGGGCGTTTTCTCAGTGGCCTAAAAGTTTGGTACCAGAAGGGAAATCTGATACCACATCGTTATCCTCTGTCTCAAATTTTTTCTTAGTGCCACCAGTCTAAAAACCAATATCCAGCCCAATTCAGGTCTAACTCTTCAGCATCACCAATGCTGAAGGGCGGCACGGATTAGCTGGACCAGGTGAACAACAGACCGGTCACGGTGCGTTTGTCACCACAGAGGAGTTGCAGTTCAACATCCAACGATGGAGTTGTATATGAGCAAATCTGAGACTGCCAAAACCCTGGTCATTCTTCTGGAAGGCTACGCAGGACCTGCTGCCGATCAGCCGAATGACAGCGTGGGATGGACGAAGCCCAACCAGCTTCGCCGCGACGGCGAATATCTCTTCCTCATGCGCGAAACGCGCCTGGCGGCCGAGATGTCTGCGCAGAATCCCGTGGCGGTGACCAAGGTCGATGGCTACGTGCGCGTCTTTGACGAGCATGTATTCATGGCCAACCGCTGGTGGAACTACAACAACCTGGACGTGTACAAGTATCCGTACGACTACGGCATCTTCGTCAACGAACTCGTGCGCGGCGCCGAAAAGCATCGCGACGAGACGGCGGACGGGCGGATCATCGGCAACTGCGCCTGGGGCAATCAGCACGGGCGTTTTGCCGGAAATCTCTCTTCCATGCCGGTGGGCTGCTTCGGTTTCATCGACCTGAAGCAGTTCTTCCGGCGCGGCAACGCCGTTTACATCGCCGACGGAACGAATGTCAGTCCTTCGCTGGAGGGCGAGACCTGCTTGCAGGTGATTCGCCTTCACGACGGATTCTTCGTCTTCGACGGCGATGTTCCGGAAGGTTCGCGCTGGTGGAATCGCCCGCACCCGGAGGACACCTCTCGCAAGGGGTGGCCGACGCACGTGAAGGGGCTCATGCGCGAGCACGAATGGCGACCGCGAATCAGGCATTGTGCCTGACGCGACGCCGTTCGCAATAAGCAAAGAACATGCGAGGGCGGTGCTGTGTGGCATCGCCTTCGGTGCCTTTGCGTAATCGAACGGTGGTCGGCGAGCGCTGACTGCCATAGCCGATCCAGCAGCCGTCGGCTGTTGGTGGGTCAGCGCTCTCAATTGAGAGCCTTCGCAATTGAAGGAGGTATCGATATGAACAAAGCAAGAAACATCGGAAAAGCCGTCTGCAGGAAACTGCAGAAGCACGGCAAACTCGGCCTGTTCGCCGGAGGCTGCGTGCGCGACAAGAAGCGCAAGAAGACGCCCAAGGACTACGACGTGGTGACCAACGCCACGCCGGAGGAGATCAAGCGCATCTTCAAGCGCGACACCTGCCTCTTGGTCGGTGAAGCCTTCGGCATCATCATGGTGATTCGGCAGGGCGTGCAGATCGAAATCGCAACGCTGCGCGGCGACGGACAGTACAGCGACGCTCGCCGTCCTGACTCCGTCATCTTCCTCAACGACCTCGACCCCATCGAGGCCCTGAGGCGGGACGCGGAGCGGCGTGACCTCACGATCAACGCCATGTACGAAGACCCCATCAGCGGTGTCATCTACGACTTCTTCGGCGGCATGGACGACATCGAAAACGGCATCATCCGTGCCGTCGGCGATCCGGTCCAGCGCATCACCGAAGACCCGCTGCGCATGCTGCGCGTCGCCCGATTCGCAGCCAAGCTCGGCTTCGAGGTGCACCCCACCTTGCTGACCGCGCTCAAGCAGAACGCCGCCATGCTGCGCCCCGGCACGGCAGTGGCGTTCGAACGCATCGCCAACGAGCTGGAAGGCATCCTGCTCAGCGCGGCGCCGACCGTCGGTCTCGAGCTCCTTATGGAGACGGGGCTGATGGGTCAGTTCCTGCCTGAGATGCTGGAGATGACCGGCGAGAAGGCGATGGGCGATCCCATCTGGCACCCGGAGGGCAGCGCCTGGGTGCACACCATGATGGTGGTCGCGCAAGCGGCGAAGGAAGAGGAGAAGTCGTTCGAGTTCATGCTCGGCGTCTTCCTCCACGACATCGCCAAGCCGCGCACCATGACCACCCGCGTCGAAGTCATCGACGGCGCGGAAGTGGTCCGTGTCAGCAACAAAGGTCACGCCGAGGTCGGCTGCGAGATGGCGAAAGTCATCTGCCGCCGGCTCAAGCTGTCCGCCGACACGACGCAGAGGGTCTCGGAAATCGTGCGCCTGCACATGCAGATGCACGACTACAACGACCCGACCATCCGCCGCAGCAAAGTGAACCGGCTCATGTCTCGGCCGGACATCATGGACCTGATCAAGATGCAGCATGCCGATTGCATGGGCACCGGCAGGCCGCTGGCGGAGCGCCAGGCAAGCTCCCACAGGGACTACTACCTGGGCTTGCTGGAAGCGATGAAAAACGACCCGACTCCGAGCATGAGGACAGGCGCCTCTCAGCTCCTGGACGGTCGCATGATCATCGCTCGGGGCTTCAAGCCTGGCCCCATCTTCCGCGTCATCAAAGAAGCCGGTTTCGAAGCGCAGGCGGACGGTGAATTTACCGATGCCGAAGGCGCCGAGAAGTGGCTCGATGAGCGCGTGGAAGGTTACCGCGCGATGACGCAGGCTGACATCACGGCTGCGCTGGCTGCTCTCACAGCCGACGCCTCCGAGGTGAAGCCGGTGATGGCACCGGTGGTGGCGGGCAGCACTTCTTCGTCCGGGCAACCGGGCACCAAAGAGTGCTGCTAGTCATCGAGGCAAAACGCGGCCGGCGGCGGTTCGAGCGCTAACACGCAAGAACTGCTGCCGGTCGCTGACTGCAAGTGCAAGCTCGCCAACCCAACCCAACCCAACCCAACCCAACTTCATGCGGGCGAGGCTGCCCCGCAAACTTCCACTCGGAGCACTTATGAAAATCGAAGTTTCGTTCGATCCGGTTCGCTTCCTCGGCAACGTCCTCATCACCTTCGTCGCGGGTTGCTTCGGCAACGTCGTTGCTGCGCTCATCGTGGCGGCGATCACACCCTCGCTCGACGGCGGCAGCCTGTACGCGTTCGCCGGGCTGGTCATGCTCGCCTTCTCGATGGTCTTCGTCAAGATCGCCGCGGCGTGCGTGATCACCATCGTTTCGGCGATGGCAACCTCGACACCGCGCGCCACCACCCTCTGGGCAGCAAGCGCCGGTGCCGCGGCAGGGTTCCTCTTCACGCTGGTCGTCGGCGTGAGCTGACGGTCTGACGCAAGTCAAGCCGGAAACAATGAAAGGAGGTCGTGTATGACCGATGGTAATGACACAGATTACGGTGCCTGCACCGTCGGGCTCAACCCGATGGTCTACAGGCAAACCGCAGGCTCGAAGTTCTCGCACTTCGTGCCGGAAAGCGGGGACAGCTTCGAGGAGCTGCTGAAGCTCATCGCCGCTTGCCTCGCCGCCGCGGACGCCGCCGTCACCGTGCTCCGCAAGGAGGACGGTCGCATCATCAGCCTGAGGCTGCCCGAGCCGCTCTGCCAGGGTCGCTTCTTCTCGAGCATCGTCAAGCTCGAGGCGGGCATGACGGTGCGCTCGGTGGTCGGCGTTCGTCCTGGCGGTCTGCCCGGCGAGCTGCCCTACATCCAGTCCGTCGTCGTCGGCGCCAAGAAGACGCCGACCAAATGGGTGGATGTCATCCTCTACCACAGGGATGCGCTGGAAATCGCCGAACGGACCTGGACACCGCCGGGCGCAAGCGAGCCGGTCACGGTGGATGCCGACTGGCAGGTGATCAGCGTCAACGCGCACATCCGCAAGGAAGGCGCGCCGCTGGCACCACCGGCAATGGCACGCAACCACGCCAAGCACTTCGATCGCCCCGAAGGCGTCGGCGGCACTGCGCGTCAGTTCACCGGCGAGGACTACATGGAGTCGCTGCTCTTCTGGAACAGCCACGCCATGGTCGCAGGCGAGGACGAGGAGTAATATCCTCGCTCGCCGTTCAACGAACAGAAGGGCCGGTTTCGCACCGGCTCTTCTGTTTTTTTCTCAGCTTCCACTATCTTCTATAGTTTTTCACAACACAGATGCCCCGCTTGGGTTTCCCCCATTTGGCATTCAGCGGTGCGGGTCTCGCGACTTTCATCTTGATTGAAATGCGCGGGAACTAATCGCTCATCCCTCAGTCAAGCCAGCAGAGTTACTCAAAGAGGTATTTGTCTTTATGAATAAGAGAGATTTGAGTTTGGCGGCAGCGATGCTCCTCGTGCTTGGCGTTACCACTGCTTGCAGCAGCGAAGCGGACAAGCAAATTTCCGAGCAGCAAAAGCAGATCGAAAGAACCGCGGATGCTCAAAAGGAACAGGTCGACAAAGCTGCCGATCGCCAGAAAGATCAAATTGAAGAAGGAGCGGATCGCGCTAAAGAAATTGCTGAAGAAAAGTCTGATTTGACCAAGAAACAAATCGACGCTGCCGCGGATTCGACCAAGCAAGCAATCGAAGACACTGCCGATGCCAAGAAAGACGCTTTAGAAGTAGAGAAGAAAACCAATTAGTTTCTTTGTCTTCTGAAAGCCAAGCCCGGAGACGTGCCGAATTTCGTCTCCGGGCTCTTCTATGGCAAGAAATTTTTGGAACACTATGGTTTGGAACACTTTGGTTTAGAACAATCTGAATGGAACAGTCTCGGTTTCACGCTCTCCAGAGGGGAATTCTACGCAAGAGCTGCAACGGAATTGCAATGAAAAATTCTTACGCTCGCAGAAGGTCATTAAAAACGCGAGCATATTATGGTCACAGAAAATCTAGTCAACTCTTACATCGCAACAGGACTGGCCGCCTACGAAAGCGGACAATTCACCGCCGCCGGCAAAGCCTTCTTCGCCGCATATCAGAAATCGAAAAACTACAGCAAGTCTGATCCGCGGCTGGCATATGTTTATGCCAATCTCTCCATGTTCTACTACCAGCAAAAGCGTTTCAAAAAATGCGAAAACCTGCTGCTGCAGGCAATGAAAACCTTGATCTCTGCCGATCAGTTTCATACTGCTCTTGCTGAAAATGTCCGCGTCCAACTCGGCAACGTTTATCTTATGCAGCAGAAATATCCCCAGTTAATCGGCTTTTATCGCGACTGCGTCGATCGTTATCAACGCGTGGGAAATTTCGCTGAAGCGTCGAAACTGTATGACCGCATCATTGAAATCTACTGCGCGCTAGGCAATATGCGCCAGGCCGAAAGCTGGTGCCTGCGCGCCATCAAAGACGATCAGAGGTTTGAAATGGAGCAAGAGCCGGAAGCAAAAAAACGACTCGTCAGGCTGGCATGGATCTACACCCAGCAAGGTCGTTCGCAAGACGCGTTCAATGCCTATCAAAAGACCATGCATTTCAAACCGGAATCAAGTTGCGAAACCGGCTCCGCATCCGTCTTCCCGCCAATGCACATGCGCACTGCTTTCGTGTCCAATTGAACTGCCGTGTCCCGCGGATACCACACGGGATAGTACAGCCTTGCCCAAAGACAAACGGGGTGAAGATCGGCTCTCCACCCCGTTTGCTGTTATGACCACTCCGGTGGCACCACTCCCCACTCTCCCGACGGACGCCCTTCGGTTTCCGCCCAGACCAGTGAGAAGTTGATAGTGCGCGCTTCATCAGAGTGTTTCGGCCACTTCTCGATGATCGCTTTGGCCACACGCAGGTTTTTGCGCGCGCTTGCAAAGTCTCCCATCATCAGTTGGCTGAAACCGACACGATTGAGCGCGTATGCCATCGCCGGGTGATCGGCGCCCAGTTTCTTCCTGCACAACTCGGCTGCTGTGCTGGCGGCGGCTTCGGCATGCTCGTGCACATTCAGCAGCAGAAACGCGTCGGTTTCTTCGATCAGAGCCCAGATCGGGCGTTCCTTCAGGAGTTCTTGAAAGTCCTCCAGATTGCGATCGAGAATACGCATCAGTTTGTCGGCGCCGTCCTCACGATCAACATGCGGCTCCACAAGCGCAACCGCGCGTTTCATCAGGTTAACGGCTGTAGCGAGGTTTTCCTCGCGCTTGCTTTTCTGACGCTCCTTGGCGTAAGTGAAGGCGAGCTGATTGAGCAATTCCGCCTCCAGAATCGGATCTTGCGCTCCGTGTTCGGCGTAAGGCAGAGCCTCCTCCAGCAGGTTGCGCGCCTGCTGCAAATAGCCGCTCAAGAGAAGCCGCGTCGCCTGCTTGAGCATCTTCTCGACCTTCTGCGCATGAATTTGGCGCTGCGCCTCTTTCATGTTGTTGCGGCTGAAGAAGAGGATGTCCGGCTCCTTGGGCCCGGGTTCGAACAGGCGCTCCAGAATTGCCACTGCTGAGGCATAATGCGCTTTGGCGCCGAGCTTATCGCCCAGCTTGGAGAGCATGCAACCGACGCTGTTGTGCAATTCCGCCTCCAGCTCGGATTCGCCTGCAGCTTGCGCTTTTGCGAGTCCATTCCGGAAGAAGACCAGGGCAGTGTCGATGTCGCCCGCCAGCATATGCTTTTGCGCGTCCATCTGCCACTGTTTCGCCTCGGCAGTCAATTGCCGAAGCAGCGATACGACAGTTCTTTCATCGCCGGGCCCGTCGTCTGAGGCTCCAGCTATATTCGATGTTTTCATATTTGGTTTGAAACGAGTTTCTAGTCTGGATTTAAATGCCTCGTTGCGATTTCGGCAGCATTAAACTGCGCCGCATGAGCGGTCGAGGCTAACAAACCGCTCTGCGTCTGACTAACACAGCCGCGCTAGTGATGGCGCGCCTTGACAAAGCGCGCCACCACATTCAGTGCAGCGAGAACTGCGGACGCGTTACAGCGCGCCGCGGAAATAGATCAAGGTCGCAAAGGTGCCGGCGACACCGCCGACCAGCCCTGCCAACCCGCCGATTGCCAGCGAAGCGAGCACGCACACGACGGCGACGACCACCAGCCCGTTGCGGGGCGAAGGTGATTTCGTGCCAATCGGTCCGAAACCGAACATGGCGATGAGCGCGACCGTTACGAATTCGACAACGAAGGTGATAACACCGGCGCTGACGAACGGGAAGACGAACCCACCGATCAGCTTGGCGACGAGAATCGCGCCAATGATAACGGCGAGAATGAGAAGAAGGCGGACAATGACTTTCTTTGGCATATTGCGTGGATTGTTTTGGTTCAATTGCTCCTGGCGTCAAACCGGCACGAACAGCTCAACTTGGGCGGCGACAGACCGCGGGTGCGGCATCTTTTGTCGGCTGAAATTCTTGCAAGAAGATTCGGTTTTGCTTGAATTTTGAGGTTTGGCTGCTGGTGAGAGGTTTCGCTGGAGATGCCTGAGACTGACACTTTTAGCAGCCCCGAGCCAAGCCATTCGCGACCCGGAAGAAAACGCGCGAATGCCGGCCCCGTGGCACTCTTGCCGAGTCAGACGCTGACCAACGTTATTAACTAGAGACTATTTTCCAGTCACGACAATTTCTCTAGACTCAAGATTAGAGACTTGCTTAACTCGCGCTAATTGTTGCTCCGAGCGCCAAAAATTCAGCTTCTCGGAACCTGCCAGTTTCAAATCTCTATCTGGCATCAATTGAGATTTGAGACATGGTAATCACTCACGAGATGTTCGCGAGTCTCTAATGTTTCACGCACGAGACTCACACCATTGGTATTGGCGCGGATTTTATCGAGTTTGGCAAAATCAAAATCCGGCCGCATAATGCAAAACGCTCAACAGATGGCGTTTCCCGTGTCAGTCAGAGGGATTTTCCACAATTAGGTGTGAGCAATTCCGCCTGTTAGATTCAAAACACATCTATTCGCTCTTCTCAGCCGAGAAAACTCCTCCGCAAGGCAAACATCAAACTCTCCGAAGTAGAACTTACACGGGCGACGCTCGCGTAGGTTAACGCGGATAGGTTTGCCGCGCGGAACGAGCGCATTTATGCAAGGCAAAACAAAACAAGAAAACAAATCCAAACTCCACACCCATACTATGAAAACGACACTGAGCACAAGAATTGGCGGCCTCAATGAGCCGGCTGCGAACGTAAACATCGACCGCAGCGACGAGCCGCCCGTGCTCGTCGTCGTGGACATGATGCTGGAGTTCAAAGCCAGCCGCGACCCGGAATTGCAAGACGCCGTCGCCGCCGAAATCCGGCGCGCAATGGCTGCGGGCGAAGCGATTATCTTCGTCGAATACGCCGGGGGCAACAGCAAAACCTACAACGCACTCTTGGAACTGCTGACAGACTGCGACTACAAACTCTGGTGCGTAGTCGAAAAGCATGCTGACGGCGGTGCTGAAGAGGTGTTCGAAGCGTGCATGGACAACGGCTACTGGCCGGAGAACTTCCGCTTTGCCGGAGTGAATGCGGACGGATGCGTCTTCGCGACTGTCGAGGGGCTTTGCGCAAAGCTGCGCAACTGCCGCATCGAAGTCGTGCGTGACGCCTGCCACACCGACAGCGGTTGGAAAAACTGGCACCGGAAGTTCGAAAATATGCCGCGCGTCTCGCTCGTTTGATTGGTGCAAATGCTGCCGAGTGAGCGATAAAA
>Ga0268299_1002625_pt1 | contig 20298 bp, 20 predicted proteins | sample NOBtaG_FD_193484 | JGI IMG/M metagenome (GOLD analysis project Ga0268299, IMG submission 193484) | Activated sludge microbial communities from bioreactor in Nijmegen, Gelderland, Netherland - NOB reactor | ecosystem: Engineered > Bioreactor > Aerobic > Activated sludge | place: Netherlands... | reverse complement strand
AAGAGGCTCGACAAGCCGCCACTCCTCGTCGCTCAGATCGTATCGCGCCATCATCCCCTCCCGCATACCGCAGAAGGGAATCATGAAACCACACAAACCGGAATCCCTTATTGAGTACGAACCCTAGACGGCCCTTGCCGGCGGCGGGATTTCGGGGTCAATTCCCGCCATGAGCCGCTTTCTGACCCCCCTTGCCGACAGCCTGCCCGCCACCGTGCCGTTCGTCGGCCCCGAGACGCAGGAACGCGCCATGGGCCGCCCCTTCCGCGCGCGGCTGGGGGCGAATGAAAGTCTGTTCGGTCCGTCGCCCGCCGCCGTGGCCGCGATGCAGCGGGCGGCTGCCGATGTCTGGATGTACGGCGACCCCGAGAACCACGACCTGAAGGCGGCGCTTGCCGCGCATCACGGGGTCAGCCCGGCCCATGTGGTGGTGGGCGAGGGGATCGACGGGCTTCTGGGCTGGCTGGTGCGGCTGACGATCACGCGGGGCGACCGGGTGGTCACCTCGCTGGGCGCCTATCCGACCTTCAACTTTCATGTCGCGGGCCATGGCGGCGATTTGCTGCGGGTGCCCTACCGGGACGACCACGAAGACCCCGCGGCGCTGGTCGCCGCCGCCCGTGCGCAGGTGGCCAAGCTGGTCTATCTGGCGAACCCCGACAATCCGATGGGCAGCCACCACCCCGCCGCGGTGGTGGAAGAGATGATTGCCGCCCTGCCCGAAACCACGCTGCTGGTTCTGGATGAAGCCTATGCCGATCTGGCGCCCGACGGCACGATGCCGGTGGTGGCGCCCGACCGGCCCAATGTGATCCGCTTCCGCACCTTCTCGAAAGCCCATGGCATGGCCGGGGCAAGGGTGGGCTATGCGCTGGCTGAACCGGCGCTGGCTGCGGCCTTTGACCGGGTGCGCAACCATTTCGGCGTCGGGCGGATCGTGCAGGCCGGCGCGCTGGCGGCGCTGGCCGATACCGCCCATCTGCAGCGGGTGCGGCAGCTGACGCTGGCCGCCCGAGACAGGCTGGCCGGCATCGCCACCGAAAACGGGCTGCGCCCGCTCCCGTCAGCCACCAATTTCGTGACGATGGATTGCGGCGCCGATGGCGATTTTGCCCGGGCGGTGCTGCGGGAATGCGTGGCGCGCGGGGTCTTCATCCGCATGCCGGGTGTCGCGCCGCTGGATCGCTGCATCCGCGTCAGTCTGGGCGACGACGCGGCGCTGGACATCTTTGCCGAGGTGCTGCCGCAGGCGCTGGCCGCGGCGCGCGGCTGATCATTCGGCCGCGAGATCGGGCTTCGCCGGGCCGATGCTGGGCGCAGGGCCTGCGGGCACTTCGGCCGGGCCAAGCTTGGGCGCGGGTGCCGGCGCCGGTTCGGCCACGACAAGGCGCGGAGGCGCAGCCTCGGCCTTCGCTTCGTCCACCGGGCGGCGGAAGACCAGCATGTTCTGGAATGAGGTCTTGGTGCCGGTCAGCCCCGTCCGCTCGTCCACCGGCAGGGTGTCGGCGCGCAGATATTCCCAACCGTCGCGGCCAAGCGTGTTCATCAGCGTCGTCAGTGCCAGCGCAAAGCGGTCTTCGGTCGTCTTGACGCCCCGGGCTTTCTCGCCACGGCGGGGGGCGGGGACGACGTTGTATTCATAGCGCTGCATCGGGCACTCCTTCTGGCAGTGGCGCGCAACATAGAGAGATTCGGTTCGCAAGTCCAAGAAAACAAAGCCGTTTCAGCGCCGCTGCCGATCACGCAAGCGTTAGTGGGCGCCCCCCTGCCTGCCGCAAGTGATTGACGCACCAGTGACGCCCGCCCATCCTGCCCGGTAGCGGAGGCGCCATGACCACAGCCCTTTACCACGACGAACGCTGCTTCTGGCATTCCGCCGGCGAACATGTGCTGATCCTGCCCGTGGGGCCATGGCTGCAACCCGTGGCTTCGGGCGGACATGCAGAAAGCCCGGAATCGAAACGCCGGCTGCGCAATCTGGTCGAGGTGTCGGGCCTTCTTGACCGGCTGGATCAGCGCCGCGCCGAACCGGCGGGCCGTGAAGATCTGCTCCGCATTCACCCTGCCGCCTATCTGGACCGCTTCAAGGCGCTGTCCGATGCCGGCGGCGGCGAGATCGGGCATGAGGCCCGCTTCTCGGCCGGGGGATACGAAATCGCTGCGCTTTCGGCGGGTCTGGCGGTGCAGGCTCTGCGCGATGTGTGGCAGCGCCGCGTGGACAACGCTTATGTCCTGTCGCGCCCGCCCGGCCACCACTGCCTGCCCGATGCCGGCATGGGGTTCTGCCTGCTGGCCAATATCCCCGTGGCGCTTGAGGCATTGCGGGCGGCCCATGGCCCGCTGCGCGCGGCGGTGGTGGACTGGGATGTGCATCACGGCAACGGCACCGAGGCGATCTATCTGGACCGGGCCGATACGCTGACCATCTCGCTGCATCAGGAGGCGTGTTTTCCCACCGACACCGGGCAGGCCAGCCAGCGTGGCCGAAGGGCGGGCCTGGGCGCCAACCTGAACGTGCCCCTGCTGCCCGGCGGCGGGCATCAGGCCTATCTGGATGCGATGGACCTGCTGGTCCTGCCGGCGTTGCGGGAATTCCGGCCCGAGATCATTGTCATCGCCTGCGGGCTGGATGCCAATGCGATGGACCCGCTGGCACGGATGCAGGCCCATTCCGGCACCTTCGCAGAAATGACCCGCCGGATGAAGGCGCTTGCGGCCGAGATATGCGGCGGGCGACTGGTCGCCGTGCATGAGGGCGGCTATTCCGAAGCCGTCGTGCCCTTCTGCGGCCTTGCTGTGATCGAGGCGCTGGCAGGCCAGCGGACGCCGGTCATCGACCCGTTCGTGGCCTTCATCGAGGCGCAGCAACCGGCGGCGGATTTCGTGGCCTTCCAGCGCGCGCGGCTGGAGGCGCAGGCAAAGGCGGTATTCGGGTAGGGCGGGGAAGGCGCGTGCAAGCACGCACCCCACAGGCTACCTGTAGGGTGCCTGATCTCACGCACCAATGGCGCGTCAGAGCCCCAGCTTCTGCGCCACCATGGCGTTGACCACCGCCGGGTCGGCCTTGCCGCCCGTAGCCTTCAGCACCTGCCCCGTGAACCAGCCGGCAAGCTTGGCGTTGACCTTGGCCTTTTCCACCTGCGCGGGGTTGGCCGCGATCAGGTCATCCAGCGCCTTTTCGATGGCGCCGGTGTCGGTCACGGCCTTCATGCCGCGCGCCGCCGCCACTTCGGCCGGATCGCCGCCTTCGGTCCAGAGGATTTCAAACAGTTCCTTGGCCATCTTGCCGGTGATTTCGCCCGCGCCCAGAAGGTCCAGAAGGCCACCCAGTTGAGCCGCCGAAACCGGGCTGTCGCCGACGCCCTTCGATTCCTTGTTCAGACGCCCGAAAAGCTCATTGATCACCCAGTTCGCGGCGATCTTGCCGTCGCGGCCCTGTGCCACGGCCTCAAAGAAAGCCGCCGCCTCAAGCTCGGCGGTCAGGACGCTGGCGTCGTAATCGGTCAGCCCGAAATCGCCCATGAAGCGGGCCTTCTTGGCGTCAGGCAGTTCGGGCATGGAAGCCGCGATGTCATCGACCCAGGCCTGTTCGATTTCAAGCGGCAGAAGGTCGGGGCAGGGGAAGTAGCGGTAGTCATGCGCTTCTTCCTTTGACCGCATCGAGCGCGTCTCGCCCTTGTCGGGGTCGTAAAGCCGGGTTTCCTGCACCACCTTGCCGCCATCTTCCAGAATGGCGATCTGGCGCCGCGCCTCATAATCAATGGCAGCCTGAATGAACCGCAGCGAGTTCATGTTCTTGATCTCGCAGCGTGTGCCCAGATGGCTGAAATCCTGCGTCGCCTGATATTTCTCATACTGCCCGGGCCGGCAGACCGAGACGTTTACGTCGGCCCGCAGGTTGCCGTTCTGCATGTTGCCGTCGCAGGTGCCCAGATAGCGCAGGATCTGGCGCAGTTTGGCCACATAGGCCGCCGCCTCTTCCGGTCCGCGGATGTCGGGGCGGCTGACGATCTCCATCAGTGCGACGCCGGTGCGGTTCAGGTCCACGAAGGACATGTTCGGGTCCATGTCGTGAATCGACTTGCCAGCGTCCTGTTCCAGGTGAATCCGCTCGATCCGCACCAGACGCGCAACGCCCGGCCCCATTTCCACCAGCACTTCGCCTTCGCCCACGATGGGGTGGTAAAGCTGGCTGATCTGATAGCCCTGCGGCAGGTCGGGGTAGAAGTAGTTCTTGCGGTCGAAGGCCGAGCGCAGGTTGATCTGCGCCTTCAGCCCAAGGCCCGACCGCACCGCCTGCGCCACGCAAAATTCGTTGATCACGGGCAGCATCCCGGGCATCGCAGCATCGACGAAGGCGACGTTCGAGTTGGGCTCCGCGCCGACCTGCGTCGAGGCGCCAGAGAACAGCTTGGCGTTCGAGGCGACCTGGGCATGGATTTCCATCCCGATCACCAGTTCCCACTCTGCCTTGGCGCCCGAGATCACCTTGGGGCGCGGCGCGGTATAGGTCAGGTCAAGCATTGCGGCCTCCGTCGCATCATCCGGCCTTCTTAGGCAGGGCGGACGCAGGCCGCAAGGGCAGGTTGCGGCACCGAAGGCCGGTTCAGGCGATGCCGCCCCGGTTCCAGCCGCGCCCCTCGGTTCCGAAGACCTCATAGCCCGTCGCGGTGACTGCCAGCGTGTCTTCCAGCTTGATGAAGCCGCGCCGGGGGTGAAGCATCGTCGTTTCGATCGACAGGACCATCCCGGCCTCAAGCGGGCTGCCGGCGTCGGTGCCTTCGTAGGCGACGGGGTGGTTCGTCATCAGGAAGGGCGCCTCATGGGTGATCACCCCCATGCCATGGGCAAAGAAGTCGGTGCAGGCGCGGTTCGGCTGGCGGGCCAGCGCCGCTTCGCCCGCCGCAATCAGGTCACCCCCCGCCGCCCCGGCCCGCACGGCGGAAAAGGCTGCCTGCTGAACCGTCTCGATCTCGGCCAGAAGGTCGGTCAGTTCGGTGTCCGGTTCACCCAGAACGCCCATCCGGCAGATGTCGCCGATATAGCCGCGCAGGTTGCCGCCCGAATCGATCGACAGCACCTCGCCCGGCTGCCAGGCCTGATCGGACGCCGCGCGGTTGTGCGAGGCGCCCAGCGTCAGAAGGCAGTATTCGAACTGCAGGCCGCGCGCGGTTTCCTCGCGCCGCAGGCGTTCGATGATCTGGGTCTTGGTATGGCCCGCCTGTGCGCCCGCAATGGTTGCCTGCATCGCGGCGGTGATGGATTCGGACGCCTCTTTCATCAGCGCCAGTTCCGCAGGCGTCTTCACGGCGCGCAACCGCTCCATCACGCCGGTCGCATCGACCATGGGCGACAGCGGGAAGGCGTCTTCCAGCAGGCGGGCACTGTCGAGCGGCAAAAACGACGGCTCGATCCCGATGCGCACGGCGCCGGGGCAATGCGCCTTGATATGGCCGATGGCCGCCGCGATCGAATCGCGTGACCCCCAGGACACCGGCATGAAATGGGGTGTCCAGAACGGGTGGTTCGCGTGTTCGCCCGCCTCCATCTTGTTCGCGACATAGGCCGTGCGGTCGGGCGCGCCCTTCACATAGACCAGCACCGGCAGATAGCGGCTGTGGCCGATGGCATCCATGGCCGAGAAGAAGATGAAGCGGTAGCCGCCCAGCAGATACTGGGCATTGTGCTTGGATGTGACGACCAGAACGTCAATCCCGGCCTTCTCCATCAGGTCATCCAGCTTGGCAAAGCTGTAGGGCAGTCGGGCTGCGGCAAGGTCAATCATCGGTCAGCCTTTCCGCGGGATCAGACGGAAATCGGGCAGCGTCTTCAGCACCTCTTCGGGGCCGGTCGGGGCATAGACCACGAAGATGCGCATGTCGGCGCTGCCGGTGTTCAGGGTGGAATGGAAACGGCTTTCGGGGATGAAGACACAGCAGCCCGGCCGCACCTGCTCGGTATGGGGGGTGCCGGCCTCATCCTCGACCATCTGGGCGCCTTCGCCTTCCAGGATGTAGATGATCTCTTCGGCGCCGGGGTGGTTGTGGCGGGCGTGGCCCTGACCGGGCGGCACGGTGACCACGGCGGCCGAGAATTTCTGCGCGCCGTTCACATTTGGCCCCAGAACCACCGAAAGCTGTCCCCAGTCAAAGCCGAAGGCATCGACATCGCCGGGATAGCGGAACAGGTCTTTCACGTCGGTCATCGTGTCATCCTTTCGCGGGCAGCGCCTTGAAGGCGCGGATCTGGTCGGCAATCGCGCGTTCGGCCGGCAGGCGTTCTGCCGAAGAGGCGCCATAGAAGCCGTGAATGCGGTCGGCGTGGTGCAGCACATAGCCCGCATCCTCGGGCATCGAGATGGGGCCGCCGTGGCACAGCAGGATCACATCGGGCCTGACCGCCCGCGCTGCGTCGGCAATGGCGTTGATCTCGGCCACGCAGCTGTCCAGCGTCTTGGCCGAGGTGGCGCCAATGGTGCCGCCGGTGGTCACGCCCATATGCGCCACGATGATGTCGGCACCCGCCCGGGTCATGGCGGTGGCCTCATCGGGGTTGAAGACATAGGGCGTCGTCAGCAGGTCCTGCGCATGGGCTTCGGCGATCATGTCCACCTCAAGCCCGAAACCCATGCCGGTTTCCTCAAAGCTCTGCCGCATTGCCCCGTCGAAAAGCCCGATGGTGGGGAAGTTCTGGACGCCCGAAAAGCCCATCGCCTTCAGTTCGGCCAGAAACTGCGGCATCAGGATGAAGGGGTCGGTGCCGTTCACCCCGGCCAGAACCGGCGTATGTTTCACCACCGGCAGCACCTCGACCGCCATTTCCCGGACGATCTGGTTGGCATTGCCATAGGCCAGAAGCCCCGCCGCCGAGCCCCGGCCCGCCATGCGGTAGCGGCCCGAATTGTAGATGATGATCAGGTCGATGCCGCCGGCTTCCTCGGATTTGGCGGAAAGCCCGGTGCCGGCGCCGCCGCCGATGATCGGACGGCCTTCGGCGATCATCCGGTGAAAGCGGTCAAGGATGGTCTTGCGGGGAATGGCGGGCATCATGTCTCCGATATGTCCAGAAAGTGCCGGGCCGCGGCTTGTGCAAAAGCCGGGTCGTTGATGTGCAATGGCAGGAAGAGCAGCTGCGCGGGGTCGCGCAGTGTCTCGCGCAGCGCCTGAAACAGGGCGGCGTCCGCTTCGGGCGACCAGAACGGACCACCTTCGACATCCAGCGCCGAGACGCCCTTTTCCGGCACCAGCAGGCGCACTGGACCGGGGCAGGCGTTCAGTTTGTCTGCGATCCAGCGCCCCATCGCGGCGTTTTCTGCGGGGGTGGTGCGCATCAGGGTGACGTTGGGGTTGTGGTGGTAGAACAGCCGGTCGCGGTAGCGTTCGGGCACCGTCGCAGGGGCCCAGAAATTCACCATGTCCAGCGCCCCGACCGAGCCGACCCAGGGTGCGCCGGTGCGCGCCACGACATCCAGCCGGTCAGGTGCCGCCGCCAGGACGCCGCCGAACAACAGGTCGGCGATTTCGGTGGTCGTGATGTCGATCAGGCCGGCCAGCACGCCCTCGGCCAGTAGCCGCTCCATCGTGCGGCCGCCGGTGCCGGTGGCGTGAAAGACCATGCAGTCATGGCTGGCGCCAAGCACCGCGCTGATCGCCGTGACGCAGGGCGTGGTAACGCCGAACATCGTCAGCCCGATGGCCGGTTTGTCCGACCGCGTGTCGGGCACCGGGGCGCTGACCGCCCCCACCATGGCATGGGCCGCGTTCGACAGGATGACCCGGCTCAGCCGGTTCAGCCCGGCGATATCGGTGACCGCCGGCATCATCATGATATCCGAGGTGCCGACATAAGGCGCAGTATCGCCCGAGGCGAGGGTGGAAACCATCAGCTTCGGCAGACCATAGCGCAGCTCGCGCATGCCCGCGCAGGCGATCGAGGTGCCGCCACCGCCGCCGATGGCGATCATGCCGGAAATTCCGGCGGCGTTCTGCCGGCACCAGACGGCAAAGGCTTCGCCCATGGCGGCTACGGCCTTGCCACGGTCATCGCCGCCCAGAACCGCCGCCGCCCCCTGCGGATGGCAGGCGGCCACCTGCCCGGCGGGAACATCGACGGGAACCGACGGCGCACGGGTGCCCAGATCGACAATCACGGCGTGCTGGCCCGCGGCGGTGATCAGCGCGCGCAGCCATGCCAGTTCCTCGCCCTTGGTATCGGCGGTTCCGGCAATGTGGATCACGGGCATTGCGGTTGCTCCCCTTTCGGCCCGCATCGGCGGCGCGGTTGGCCGGACGTCTTGTCGCTTGATCGAAAATGAGACTCGAGTATCATAATGGGATGCAAGTTCCGGTCCCTGTCAACGACAATGACGAATCCGCCGGCGCTGTCCCGCCAAGGGGGGCCGCTGCCCGCACCCGTGCGCTGATGGTGGCCACCGCGACCGAGATGATGCGCCGCGGCCTTTCGCCCTCGGTCAGCGAGGTGGCCGAAGCGGCGGGCGTTTCGCGTTCCACCGCCTACCGCTATTTCCCGACGCTGGCCGACATGCTGCGCGCCGTGGTGGCCGAGGCGCTGGGGCCGATCCTGAACTGGCAGGGGGGCGATCAGGATGCGCGCGGGCGTCTGGCCGAGCTTTATGCCACAGCCTTCCCCCGGATCAGCGAGCATGAGGCCACATTCCGCGCCGCTTTGCGCCAGTCGATCGAGCCGAACGCCGAAAAGCCCGGCGACGTGACCCTTGGCCGTGGCCATCGCCGCGATCTGCTGGCGCGCGCCGTCGGCAGCCTTCACCTGCCGCCGGTTCAGGCCACGCGCCTGGTGCAGGCGCTGTCGCTGACCTTCGGGATCGAGGCGCTGATCGTGCTGAAAGACATCTGTGGCCTGAGCGACCGTGACGCGCAGGATGTTGCCCTTTGGGCTGCCGGGGCGCTGCTGGATGCGGCCCGGCATGAGGCCGGATCGGCCGAGGCCTAGGCCGGAATAATCTGGTCTGGCCAAATCGAACCCAAGCAACAAGCCACGGGCAGCGGCCTGCTGGTCCGCAGAATCGGCTGTTTTGATTGTTTTCTGTGTTTTCGCGGATGATTCGCTCATTCCTGCAGCGTTTCATCAGCCAAACCTGTCTGTAAAGCTGCAACGGGCGCCTTGACACAGCCCCCAATCTGGTAATACCAATTTTATCGGAAGAGGAGGGGCCAGAAGAATACTGGGCGGAGCGCGCAAGGCATATTTGGCCCCGAAGACGCTGCCGCCGATCACCGACTAGGGGAGGAGAACGGATGCAAAGACAACTCTACCGGCTTATGGCCGGCGTTGCGGCGATTGCGCTGTCCGCGCCCGCGGCAATGTCTCAGGAACTGACGATCTTCTGGGCCGAATGGGACCCTGCGAACTACCTGCAGGAACTCGTGAACGAGTATGAGGCCGAGACGGGCGTGACCGTCACGGTGGAAACCACGCCCTGGCAGGACTTCCAGACCAAGGCCTTCACCGAATTCAACGCCCGCGGCTCGGCCTATGACATGATCGTCGGCGACAGCCAGTGGTTGGGTGCGGCCTCGGAAGCGGGTCACTATGTGGACCTGACCGAGTTCTTCAACACCCACAAGCTGGGTGAGATCATGGCTCCGGCCACGGTCAAGTACTATGCCGAATACCCCGGCAACTCGGGCAAGTACTGGGCTGTCCCGGCCGAGGGCGACGCGGTCGGCTGGTCCTACCGCAAGGACTGGTTCGAAGACCCGGCCGAGATGGCCGCGTTCAAGGAGAAGTATGGCTATGATCTGGCCGTGCCGGAAACCTGGGCACAGCTGATCGACATCGCCGAATTCTTCCACCGGCCCGACCAGAACCGCTATGGCATCGCGATCTACACCGACAACTCGTATGACGGGCTGATCATGGGTGTGGAAAACGCGCTGTTCTCCTATGGCGGGAACCTGGGCGACTATTCGACCTATCAGGTTGACGGCATCCTGAACTCGGACGCCTCGATTGCCGGTCTGGAAGCCTATCGCAAGCTTTACGGCTTTACCCCGCCCGGCTGGTCGAAGACCTTCTTCGTGGAAAACAACCAGGCGATCACCGAGGGCCTTGCGGCCATGTCGATGAACTACTTCGCCTTCTTCCCGGCGCTGGTGAACCCCGCGACGAACCCGAATGCCGAAGTGACCGGCTTCTTCGCCAACCCGAAGGGCCCGAACGGCGACCAGTTCGCCGCGCTGGGCGGGCAGGGCATCTCGATCGTCTCCTACTCGGAGAACCAGGAAGAGGCGTTCAAGTTCCTCGAATGGTTCATCAAGGAAGAGACCCAGAAGCGCTGGGCCGAGCTTGGCGGCTACACCGCGCACGCGGCCACGCTGGAAAGCGAAGAGTTCCGCAAGGCGACGCCCTATAACGAGGCCTTCTATCAGACCATGTTCATGGTGAAGGACTTCTGGGCCGTGCCGGAATATGCCGAGCTTCTGACGGCGGCCAACGCGCGGATCTATCCCTACATCGTCGGCGGCGAAGGCACCGCGAAAGAGGTGCTGGATGCGCTGACAGCCGACTGGAACGAAACCTTCAAGAAATACGGTCGCATCCAGTAAGGCGACCGACTCCCGGCGGCGGGCGCCTCCCTGCGCCCGCCGTTTTCTCAAGATGCAGGATGGATACCGTGGCAGACGTGATGACCCGGCTTGAGCCTAATACGCGCGCGGCTGCGCGGGGGCTTTCCGACCTTTCGATCCGCAATCTCTTCATCATTCCCACGATCGCATTCCTGATCGTTTTCAACGTCTTCCCGCTGCTTTATTCGCTTTACACTGCCTTCACCGACTACCGCGCCTCTACCTCGGCGCCGGCGAACTGGATCGGTCTGGCGAATTTCCGCGACCTTTTGAGCGACCCGTTCATTTGGCGCAATTTCACGATCACCGCGAAATACGTGATCATCTCGGTGACGGGGCAGGTTCTGGTGGGCTTCGGGCTTGCCATGCTGCTGAACCGCCCGATCCCGCTGAAGGGGCTGATCACCACGCTGCTTCTTTTGCCGATGATGCTGTCGCCGGCGGTGGTGGGCCTGTTCTGGAAGCTGCTTTATGACCCCTCGTTCGGGATCATCAACTACTTCCTGGGCCTTGGAAAATTCGAATGGCTGGCCGATCCTCAGGTGGCGCTTTACGCCGTGGCCATCGTCGATATCTGGATGTGGTCGCCCTTCGTGATGCTGCTGTCGCTGGCGGGTCTGTCGGCGGTGCCGAAGCACCTTTACGAGGCGGCCGAGATTGACCGCGCGGGGCCCTTCTACACCTTCTTCCGCATCACCCTGCCCTTGGTGGCGCCGATCCTGATGATCGCGATCATCTTCCGCACGATGGAGGCGTTCAAGACCTTCGACCACGCCTACATCCTGTCGACCCAGCCCACGACCGAACTGATCGCCATCCGGCTTTACAAGATGGCCTTCCTGGAATGGCAGACCGGCATGTCTTCGGCTTTTGCCTATATCGTGCTGATCGTCGTGGTCGCCATCACCAACATCTATGTGAAATATCTGAACAAGGCGAAGGCGCGCTGACATGGCCGAGGTCAAGACAAAAGGCGAAGTGATCTTCAACCGGGCCGCAGTGATTGCCGTGATCGTGGCGCTTGTCGTCATGCTGACGCCGATATTCTGGATCGCGGCCACGGCCTTCAAACCCCGCAACCTGGCCACCACAGTGCCGCCCACGGTGTTCTTTGAACCCACGCTTTCGCCCTTTGCGAAGCTGTTCACCAAGCGCAGCCAGCTGCGCGAGCCGGTGGAACAAGAGGTCTATGACAACGCCGCATGGTGGGAAAAGCTGATCTATGACGGCGGCGAGCAGGTGGTGCGCAACCGCAAGTCCGGTGAGGTCACCTCGTCCGGCTTCGGCAACCGCTACATGAACTCGCTGATCGTGTCGGTCATCTCGACATTGCTTGCGGTGTCGATGGGGACAATCACCGCCTACGGCTTCTCACGCTTCAGGGTGCCGGGGGAGCAGGACTGGCTGTTCTTCATCCTGTCCACACGCATGCTGCCACCCGTCGTCGTCGCGATCCCGATGTTCCTGATGTACCGGGCGGTGGGGCTGCACGACACGCATATCGGCCTGATCATCCTGTACACCGCCTTCAACCTTTCCTTCGCGGTCTGGATCATGAAGGGCTTCATCGACGAAATTCCGCGCGAATATGAAGAGGCGGCGCTGGTTGATGGCTATACCCGCCTGCAGGCCTTCTGGAAGATCGTGCTGCCCGAAGCCCTGACCGGCATCGCTGCCACGGCCGTCTTCTGCTTCATCACCGCCTGGAACGAATATGCCTTCGCGCTGATGATGACCTCGAAGAACGCGCAGACCGCGCCGCCCTACATTCCCAGCCAGGTCGGATCGGGCCTGTCGGACTGGACCGTCATCGCCTCCGGCGCCTTCCTGTTCCTGTTGCCGGTTGCCGTCTTCACCTTCCTGCTGCGCAACCATCTGTTGCGGGGCATGTCCTTCGGAGCGATCCGCAAATGACCTTTCGCCAGATGAATGCAAAGTGGTTCGAGCCGCTCGCGCAATGGACGATGATCGCCGGGCTGATCTTTCTGTGCCAGCCCTGGGTCGAGGTGCTGCATCGCTACGGGCTGACGATCATCATTCTTGGACTGATCGGCTTCCTGGTTACATCCCACATCCCGCCCGAACCCGAGGCCGCGGAAGAAGAAGAGGAAGAGCTGATCTGATGGCACGGATCGAGCTGCGCAGTATCCAGAAGTTCTTTGGCGCCGTGCAGGTGCTGAAAGACGTGAACCTGACCATCGAGGACGGAGAGTTCGTTGTCATGCTGGGCCAGTCGGGCTGCGGCAAGACCACGACGCTGCGCGCCATCGCGGGGCTAGAAACCGTGTCTTCGGGCACGATCAGCATCGACGGGCGCGAGGTGCAGGACCTGCGCGCCGCCGACCGCGACATCGCCTTTGTCTTCCAGTCCTTCTCGCTGTACCCGCATATGACGGTGTACGAAAACATCGCCTTCCCGCTGCGCGCGGTGGGGATGAGCCAGGACCAGCGCGAGGCGGCGGTGCGCGAGGTGGCCAAGGTGCTGGGCATCGAACGGCTGTTGAACCGCAAGCCCTCGGCCCTGTCGGGCGGTGACATGCAGCGCGTGGCCATCGGGCGGGCGCTGGTGCGGCGGCCGAAGGCGCTTCTGATGGACGAACCCATCGGTGCGCTGGATGCCAAGCTGCGTGAACAGATGCGGGCCGAGATCAAGCGCCTGCACATCGCCCGCAACTCGACCTCGGTCTATGTGACCCACGACCAGATCGAGGCGATGAGCCTGGCCGACCGCATCGTCGTCATGCACGGCGGGCTGTTGCAGCAGGTCGGCGCGCCGGAAGAGGTTTATAACCGGCCCGCCAACCTGTTTGTCGCGCAGTTCGTGGGCAGCCCGGTGATGAACGTCTCGGGCGTGGCAATCGAAGGCGGGGCCGGTGCGGCCGTGTTGTCCTTCGGGCAGGGCGCGGGCATTCCGGTGGCCGGCGGCCATGTCGGCCACATTCCCGGCGGCAAGGCGGTCAAGCTGGGCATCCGGCCCGAGGCCGTGCTGCTGCGCCACGAACCGGGTGAGGGGTTCGTTGAAACCACCACCACCAACGTCGAGCCGCTCGGCTCGCATGAAATCGTCGATGTGCGGCTGGGTGAAACGACGCTGCGCGCAAGGGTGGAACCCGGTTTTGTGGCCGACGGACAGCGCGTCTGGGTGGGGCTTGATCCCCAGCGGGCGCATTTCTTCGACGGGGAAACCGGACTGGCGCTGCGGAGGACTGCCTGATGGCGCGGATCGAACTGAAAGGCATCAGCAAGAGCTTCGGCGCACAACGCGCGCTGCGCGATCTTGATCTGGTGGTGGAAGACGGCGAGTTCTTCGTGCTGCTGGGCCGCACCGGCGCGGGCAAGACCACGACGCTGCGGGTGATTGCCGGGCTGGAAAAGCCCGATACCGGATCGGTCGCCATCGGCAACCGCGACGTCGGCGGCTGGACGGCGGCCGAACGCGACGTGGCGCTGGTTCTGCAGCAGTATTCGCTTTATCCGCGCCTGACGGTGCGGGGAAACCTTGAGTTTCCGCTGCGGTCCCGCGTCCGCAATTTCTCGGAAGAGGAAATCGCGGCACGGGTGCAGAAGGCGGCGCAGACCCTGCAGATCACCCATCTGCTGGACCGCAAGGTGGAGCGGCTCTCGGGCGGCGAGATGCAGCGCGTTTCAATCGGGCGGGCCATCGTGCGGCAACCCTCGGTCTTCCTGATGGATGAACCGCTGTCGGCGCTGGATGCCAAGCTGCGCGAAAGCCTGCGGGTTGAACTGAAGAAGCTGCACAGCGATCTGGGCGCGACCTTCCTGTTTGTGACCCATGACCAGGTGGAAGCCATGTCGATGGGCGACAAGATCGGCGTGCTGCAGCAGGGACGGCTGGTGCAGGTGGGCACGCCCGCCGACATCTACGAACGACCGCTGAATACCTTCGTCGCCCGCTCGGTCGGGTCGCCGCCGATGAACCTGATCGACGGGCAGCTTTCCGGCGGCATGGCCGAGATCGGCGCCTGCCGTCTGCCGGTGCGCGCGGCGGCCGGTGCCGGGCAGGCGGTGACCTTCGGCGTCCGGCCCGAGAATGTGGTGCTGGAATCCGGCGCGCCGGGTGAGGCGCGCATCTTCGACATCGAGGATCAGGGCGTGATCAAGGTCCTGTCGATGGACATGGGCGAAACCCGGCTGCACGTCACCGTGCCCGCCGGCACCCATGTGGCCCGCGATGAGGTGGTCCGTTTCGGCTGGAAGCCCGAGCGGGTGCTGACCTTCGATCCGCAGACAGGGGTCAATCTGGCCCTGGCCTGAGCGAACGGGAAAGGCCGGGTGAAACCCCGGCCTTTTCCTTGCATCAGGCGGGAAAACGGCTGCGGTAGAGGTCAGCCGCTTCGGGATTGATCAGCCGCAGCGGCAATTGGCCGGCCAGAATGCGCGCGGCATCTTCGGCCACGGCCTGTCCCATCCGCAGCATGCTTTCCTCGGTCAGCCCGGCCATATGCGGGGTGATCAGCACATTGGGCAGCGTCAGAAGGGCGTGTTCGGGAGGCAGCGGCTGGGTGTCGAACACATCCAGCGCGGCGCCGGCCAGGCGGCCCGACCGCAGCGCGGCGATCAGCGCCGCCTCGTCCACCACCGGCCCGCGCGAGACATTGATCAGGAACGCCCCGCGCTTCATCCGCGCCAGCGCGGCCGCGTCGATCAGCCCGCGGGTCTGGTCTGTCAGCGGCGCGCACAGCACCAGAATGTCGGCCTCGGCCAGCAGCGCCTCCAGCGGCAGATGGGTGACTCCGGCCGGCACCGAAGCCGCGCTGCGCGTATGGCACAGGACGCGCATGCCGAAACCGGCGGCTGCGATCCGCGCGATTTCCCGCCCGATGTTGCCCATGCCAAGGATACCGATGCTGCGCCCGCTCAGCTCTTGCCCGTGGTCGGAATGCACCCGCCCGGCCGCCCAGCCGCCCCCGCGCAGGTCGTGGTTGACCTGCGGAAAGCGCCGCAGAAGCGCCATCGAGGTCCAGATCACATGCTCGGCCACCGTCAGCGCATTGGCGCCCGGCACGTTGGTGACCAGAACGCCGGCTTCGGTCGCCACCTCGACCGGAATCATGTCCAGCCCGGCGCCGTGGCGCAGAAGCGCCCGCAGCCCGGTTTCACGGCGGATCAGCGCCGGCGGAATGGGTGCGCGCACCACGATCATCGCGGCCCCCGCGCTTTCGGCCAGAATGGCGTCGGGCGTGGGGGCCGAGGCGCAACGGTATGTCCCAAGGCCCTGCAGCGCGGCCGTCACCTCGGGGTGCAGGGAGTGGGTGGAAAAGATCACCGGCCGGGCCATGTCAGGCATCCGCAGCAGGGGGTTCCAGCAGTTCGGTCCAGTAGCTCATCGCGCCGCGCAGATGGGTGACCATCAGCGCCGAGGCCAACGTGGCATCGCGGCGGCGCAGCGCCTCGAAGATCTGGACATGCTCTTCATGCGATTTCCGGTTGCGCTCGGGGTTGCGGAAATAGACCCGCAGCCTTCCGTGGCTAAGCGCGTAGAACGATGTGCAGATGTTCAGGAAAACGGTGTTCTGCGTGGCCCGGACGATTTCCAGATGAAACTCCTGATCCAGCTGATCCAGCCCCTCGCCCTGCTGCAGCCGTTCCTCGGACCGGGCAAGGATGTTGCGGATGCGTTCAAAGTTCTCATCCGTGGCGCGCAGGGCGGCAAGTTCGGCCGCCTTGATTTCATGGATCTTCCGCACCTCGACCGCTTCGTAGATCTGGCGGTTCTCCAGCGGCAGGCCGATGCGGGCAAAGAACGACATCGCCTCGATCCCGCCGATGCCGGGGTTCACATAGATGCCCGACTTCGCCCGCCGCTCGATCATCTGCATCGCTTCAAGGATCGCCAGCGCCTCGCGGACCTGACCGCGGCTGACCGAGAAGTGTTCGGCCAGATCGCGCTCGGACGGGGCCTTGCCGTCATTCGCTCGCGCCACCTTGATCAGATGGGCGGCAATGGTGGGAAGAAACTCCTCCTGGTGCATTTTCTTCTCCGGCTGCCTACGCCCTTGCATAACGCGCAATCGTATCGGTGTTCATCTCTAGCCCAAGGCCCGGGCCATCGGGAACCGCTATCATTCCGGCTTCGGCGCGGACAGGGGCCAGCGACAGATCGTGGATCATCGGGTTGGCCCCCAGCGAGAATTCGACGATGAAGCCCGCAGGCGCTGCGGCAATCACATGAAGCCCGGCGAAAAAGCACGGTGCGCCGGCCCACAGATGCGGCGCGAGCCGCAAGTTGAAGGCCGAGGCGATGGCGGCAATGCGCATGGCTTCGGTGATCCCGCCGCAAAAGGCCGGGTCGGGCTGCAGGATGTCGGCCGTCCGGCCCGCCGCCAGCGCCGCGAAGTCAAACCGCGTGCATTCGGATTCGCCCAGGGCGACCGGAATGCTCGTCGAGGCCCGGAACTCGGCCAAACCCGCGCGGTCATCGGCCGTGACCGGCTCTTCGAACCAGGCCAGATCGCAGACGGCCACCATGGCGGCGAACCGCTTGGCTTCGGCCACGGTGAAGGTGCCATGGGCATCGACCATCAGCTCGACGTCGGGGCCAAGGGTCGCCCGGGCCGCCCGCACCCGCTCGGCCGAAACCTGTGGCCGGCCGTCCATTGAACCGACCCGCATCTTCACCGCGCCAAAGCCGCCCGCGTCGATGTAGGACTGCAACTGCGCGCCGATGCCGGCGGCGTCCGCCCAGCCGCCCGAGGCATAAGCCGGCAGCCTGTCGGCCTTGCGCCCGCCCAAAAGCGCCCAGACCGGCAGATCAAGCGATTTGCCGCGAATGTCCCACAGCGCGATATCGACGGCGCTGATCGCGGCCAGGGTCAGGCCGCGCCGGGCAAGTTCGGGCATCGGATGGCCGCGCTTTGCAGCCCCCGCGGCCCGGCTGCCGTTGTAAAGGTCTTCCCAGATCGGCGTGATTTCCGACGCATCCCGCCCGATCAACCGCGGCCCGAATTCGTGGTTCAGAAGATGAACCAGCGCCGCATAGTTGCCGGCGCTGCCGGCGGCGTTCTTGCCTTCGCCCCAGCCGACAATGCCGCTTTCCGTTTCGATCCGCAGGATTGCCGCATCAAACGTCCGCAGACGGCCGAAATCGCTGACGTGTTGCCGCGCCTCTTCGATCGGAATCTGCACCCACCAGGCCTGCACCGATTTGATGCGCATCCCTGCTCTCCCCGTAGTCGGCGGGGCGGCCCGGCGGGGCCGCCCGCCGGTATCACCCAATCAGCGGCAAGAGCGTTTCCGCCGTGATGCGCATCTGGTCTGCATAGAACTTCTCGGTCAGCAGGCTTGACCCGTGGTCCTGAATGAACTTCAGCTGCTCGGGCGGGATATCGACCGGATCGGTCTCGACCATGTCGGGGTAGATCGCGGCGGGGGTGCGGTCCACCGGGGCGACGAATTCGTTGGTCAGCGCGCCGTCATAGCCGATTTCCTTCAGCGTGCTGACGATCTTCGGCCAGTCCAGCTGCCCCAGCCCCGCGGCAAAGCGGTTGTTGTCGGCCACATGGAAATCGAACAGGCGCTTTCCGGCCAGCCGGATCGCATCATACATGTCCTGTTCTTCGATGTTCAGGTGGAAGGCATCCAGGCAGACGCCGCATTCGGGGCTGACAGCATCGGCCAGCGCTAGCGCCTGCGCCGCACGGTTGAAAAGATAGGTCTCAAACCGGTTCAGCGGCTCGATCGCGATGCGGACGCCGCGCTTCTGGGCATGGGCAAAGCATTCGCGCGTCGCATCGACGACCCATTTCCACTCTTCCTCGGGGGTGCCGTCGGGCACCACCTTGCCCACCGTGGCTGGAACCAGGGTGATGATTTCGCCCTCAAGCTCGGACACCATGGTGATCACCGACTTCACATAATCGACCGAGCGGGCGCGCTGGCCTTCGTCCCTGGCGGCCAGATTGCGTTCTCCAAGCATCAGGGTCACCGCGCCCCAGCAGCGCATGCCGTTGTCCTTCAGCAGCTTCAGCGTGTCGCGGGTGTTGTACTGGGTCGGCTCGCCGGAAATCTCGATGGATTTGTACCCATATTGCTTGATCCGGCGGACGGTCGTCTCAATCGGCTCGGCCCGCATCCAGTTGTGCGTCGAAAGGTGCATGGTTCCTCCCTCGAAGCGTTCCCGCGGCCTTTGCCGGGGGCAGCGCAAAGTCATGCTGGTTTGACCAGATTGCGCCGGAACGACAAGGCGGTCAAGGGGCGCGGCGCGGCCGCTGCGCTGGATTTGCAAGAATTAAGGCCAATGTCGGCATGTTCGGGTTGATCGGGTCTTGGATGCTGGAACGCACTGGCATTTCATTTCGTCTTTTGGTAAGACCAGATTAGGCGATTGCGGAGGCGCTCATGAAGATCGGCATGTGCATGTTCCTGTGGACGACGCGCGTCGGGCCCGAGCATCAGGCGCTTCTGTCCGACATCCGCGCAACGGGCTTTGACGGGGTCGAGATTCCGGTCTTCGAGGGGGCGCCGGCCGACTACCGCCGCCTTGGCAGCCAGCTGGATGCGCTGGGTCTGGCGCGTACGGCGGTTTCGGCCATCGGCGACCCGGCGCTGGACCTGATCTCACCCGATGCCACCGTGCGGCGGCGCGCGGTGGACCGCATGCGCTGGGTGCTGGACTGCACCGCCGAACTGGGCGCCGACCGGGTTTCCGGCCCGCTGCATTCGGTTCTGGGCCAGTTCTCGGGCAGCGGCCCCACGGCCGACGAACTGTCGCGCGCGGTCGAAAGCCAGCAGCAGATCGGCGAACATGCTGCAAAGGTCGGCGTCACTGTCGGGCTTGAGGCGCTGAACCGCTTCGAATGCTATCTGGTGAACACGATGGACGATCTGGCGGCGCTGGTCCGCCGCATCGGACATCCGAACATCCGCGCGATGTATGACACGTTTCACGCCAATATCGAGGAAACCGACCCCATCGGGGCGCTGACCCGGAACCGCGCCGAGGTCGTGCATATCCATATCTCAGAAAATGACAGGGGGGTGCCCGGCCGCGGCAATATTCCGTGGGCGGACACCTTCGCGGCGATCCGCAGCATCGGCTATGACGACTGGCTGACCATCGAAGCCTTCGGTCGCGGCCTGCCCGATCTGGCAGCGGCCACCAAGGTCTGGCGCGATTTCGCCGAAAGCCCTGAAGCCGTCTATCGCGACGGCTTTGCCCATATCACCGCCCATCTGGCCAGAAACGCCTGAGCGGGCAGCAACAGAGAACGGAGGCATGTGATGAAGACGATGCGAGGTGCTGGGTTGTTTTTGGCGCAGTTTGGGGGGGATGTTGCGCCGTTCAATTCCTGGGGGTCGATCACGCGGTGGGCTGCGGATTGCGGTTATGCGGGGGTTCAGGTGCCGAGCTGGGACGGGCGGCTCTTTGATCTCGACAAGGCGGCCGTCAGCAAGGATTACTGCGATGAGTTCCGCGGGGTGGCGGCCGAGGCCGGGATCGCGGTGACCGAGCTGTCGACGCATCTTCAGGGCCAGCTGGTGGCGGTGCATCCGGCCTATGACACGGCCTTCGACGGGTTTGCGGCGCCTGCGGTGCGCGGCAACCCCAAGGCGCGGGCCGAATGGGCGGTGGATCAGGTGAAGAAGGCGCTGAGCGCCTCGAAGAACCTCGGGCTGACGGCGCAGGCCACCTTTTCGGGGGCGCTGGCCTGGCCCTATGTCTATCCCTGGC
>Ga0268299_1002624_pt1 | contig 20311 bp, 20 predicted proteins | sample NOBtaG_FD_193484 | JGI IMG/M metagenome (GOLD analysis project Ga0268299, IMG submission 193484) | Activated sludge microbial communities from bioreactor in Nijmegen, Gelderland, Netherland - NOB reactor | ecosystem: Engineered > Bioreactor > Aerobic > Activated sludge | place: Netherlands... | reverse complement strand
GGCCTGGTGCGCTTCGCGACGCAGAACGGCCTGGCGCAAGGCCAGGGCCGCCGCCAGACCTGGCGGCGCGTGCTGCGGCCGCGCGTGCTGGTCTACGGCGTGGTGCTGCTGGCGATCTGCAGCGCCTTCGTCGCCAGCCTGGCGCTGCGCAGCCCCTTCCGCGTGGACGTGGTGCGCGACCGCGGCGCGCTGGCCCGGCTGGTCGGCGACGGCCACATCGAGAACGTCTACCGCCTGCAGGTGATGAACGCGACCGAGTCGGTGCAGCGCTACCGCGTCGTCGTCGAAGGCCTGCCCGGCGCCACGGTCGCGACGCGCCCGGACTTCACGGTCGACCCGGCGCAGGCGCGCTGGCTGCCGCTGGCGGTGCAGGCCGCGCCCGAGGCCTTGCAGGGCCTGGCGCCCGGCGCCCACCCGATCGCCTTCGTCGTCGAGCGCGAGGCCGCCGGCGACGAACCCGCCGCCCTGGTGCGCGAGAAGTCCACCTTCGTCGTGCCGCGCTGATGGCACGCGTCAGCGCAGCCCCGCACCGATCCCCTGGAGCCCCCGCCATGAACCCCGTCCTCGCCAAACCCCTGCCCGTCGTGATCCGCCCGTGGTGGCGCGAGCCGATGCTGTGGCTCGTCATCGGCGGCCCGGCCACGGTCGTGGTCGCGGCGATCGGCACGGCCGCGATCGCCTGGCACGGCGCCGACCGCGTGCTCGAGGAGCCGCCCGCCGCGCGCCTGGCCACCGACCCGGCACTGCAACCCGCGGTGAAGGCGCGCAACCACGCGGCCTCGCCGCGCTGAAGCGGCGAGGCCACGGCCATGTTCCGTCTCGGCCTGCAGGTGCTGTGGCCCGCCTTCGTGATGGCGGGCGTGACGGAGATGCTGGTGTTCGCCGTCGTCGATCCGCTCGACCTGCGCTGGTTCGGCGGCCCGGCGCTCGACTGGCCGCGCGGTGCCGTCTACACCGTCAGCTTCCTGATCTTCTGGGGCGTCACCGCGGTGGCTTGCGGCATCACCGCGCTGCTGCTGGTCGAGCGCGACCCGCCGCGCGAGGCTTGACCGCCGTCAAGCCGCACCGGCCCCGCGGCCGGCACGATCGGCGCATGAGCACCGAGACCGTCGCCACCCCCGACCGCGTGAGCCAGCTGCTCGCCGGGCTGGACGTACCCGGCCCGCGCTACACCTCCTACCCGACCGCCGACCGCTTCGGCGACGGCTTCGGCGCGGCGCGCTACCGCGAGGCCCTGGCGGCGCGCGCCGCGGCCGGGCCCGCCGCGGCGCCGCTGTCGATCTACGTGCACGTGCCCTTCTGCGAGTCGGTCTGCTACTACTGCGCCTGCAACAAGGTGGTGACCCGGCATCACGAGGAGGCGCGGCCCTACCTCGCGGCGCTCGAGCGCGAGATCGCGCTGCACGTCGGCGCACTCGGCCCCGGCCAGCCGGTGTCGCAGCTGCACCTGGGCGGCGGCTCGCCCACCTTCCTGAGCGACGCCGAGCTGGCGCAGCTGCTCGCCACCCTGCGCGGCGCCTTCACGCTGACGCCGCAGGCCGAGCTGTCGATCGAGGTCGACCCGCGCACCGTCGACGCCGCGCGGCTGCGCCACCTGGCCGCGCTGGGCTTCAACCGCCTGAGCTTCGGCGTGCAGGACTTCGACCCCGCCGTGCAGCGCGCCGTGCACCGCGAGCAGCCCTACGAGATGGTGCGCGCGCTGATGCGCGAGGCGCGCGCGCTGCGCTTCGGCTCGATCAACGTCGACCTGATCTACGGCCTGCCGAAGCAGACGCCCGAGTCCTTCGCCCGCACCGTGGCCCAGGTCGGCGGCCTGCGGCCCGACCGCATTGCGCTGTACGCCTACGCGCACCTGCCGCAGCGCTTCAAGCCGCAGCGGCGCATCCTCGTGCACGAGCTGCCGGGCGCCGGCGACCGCGTGCACATGCTGCGCTCGGCGATCAGCGGCTTCCAGGGCCTTGGCTATGCCTACATCGGCATGGACCACTTCGCGCTGCCCGACGACCCGCTGGCCTTCGCGCGGCGCCAGGGCCGGCTGCATCGCAACTTCCAGGGCTACACCACCCAGCCCGACGGCGACCTGATCGGCCTGGGCGTGTCGGCGATCGGGCAGGTGGGCGGCTGCTACGCGCAGAACGCCAAGTCGCTGGAGGGCTACGAGGCGGCCCTGGCGCGCGACCAGTTCGCCACCGAGCGCGGCCTCGCCCCCGACGCCGACGACCGGCTGCGCCGCGAACTCATCATGGCGCTGATGTGCCGCGGGCGCATCGACTTCGATGCCGTCGCCGGTCTCGACGGCCAGCCCTTCCCCGAGCGCTTCCGCGGCGAACTCGAGCGCCTGCAAGGCTTCGCGGCCCAGGGGCTGGTGAACGTCGGCCCGGCGTTGATCGAGTTGACGCCGCTGGGCTGGTACTTCGTGCGCGCGATCGCGATGGTGTTCGACCGCCACCTCCAGGCCGACGCCGGCCGCGAGCGCTACTCGCGCATCGTCTGAGCGGCGCCGATGGATGCGGCGCTGATCCTCGGCGCCGGGCTGATGGGCCTGGCCGGCAGCCCGCACTGCGCGGCGATGTGCGGTGCGCCCTGCGCGGCCGTCGTCGGACGCTGCGGCCCGGCGCGTCGCCACGAGCTGCTGGCCGGCTTCACGCTCGGCCGCCTGCTGGGCTACGCGGCCGGCGGCGCGCTGGTCGCGAGCAGCGTCGCGGCCTTCGCGCTGCTGGGCCAGGCGGCGCCGGCGCTGCGCTCGCTGTGGCTGATGCTGCAGCTCGCGGTGCTGGGCCTCGGGCTGTGGCTGCTGGTCGCGGGGCGGCAGCCGGCGTGGTGGGCGCGGCTGGGCAGCACGCGCGCGCCGCAGGCCGCCGCCGACGGCTGGCAGCGCATGGCCGCGCCGCTGCGCGCCGGCGCGGCCGGCGGGCTGTGGCTGGCCTGGCCCTGCGGGCTGCTGCAATCGGCGCTGCTGGTCGCGTCGCTGGCCCACACGCCGGCGCAGGGCGCGGCGGCGATGGCGGCCTTCGCGGCCACGTCCTCGCTGGGCCTGTGGTTGCCGGCCGCGCTGTGGAGTCGCCTGCCGTCCGGTGCACGCGCCACCGCCTGGGCCTGGCGGCTGGCCGGCGCGGCCCTGGTCGCGGCCGCCGGCTTCGCGCTCGGCCACGGACTGTGGGAGCAGGTCGCGCTGTACTGCGCGACGCCCTGAGCCACCGGGCGCCACCCATGAACCGCAGGCGCCATCCATGAACCGCAGGTGCTGTCGCAGAATGTGCGCGTGAGCGCACCGCACATCGCCATCGTCGACGACGAGCCCGACATCACCCGGCTGCTGGCCAGCTACCTCGCGAGCCATGGCCTGCGGGCCAGCCAGCTGCACAGCGGTCGCGCACTGATGGCGCTGATGGCCAGCGACGCGCCCGACCTGGTGCTGCTGGACCTGGGCCTGCCCGGCGAGGACGGCTTCGTGATCGCGCGCCAGCTGCGCGAGCACTGGCGCTGCGGCCTGGTCATCGTCACCGGCCGCGGCGACGCGGTCGACAAGATCGTCGGCCTGGAGATCGGCGCCGACGACTACGTCACCAAGCCCTTCGACCTGCGCGAGCTGCTGGCGCGCGTCAAGGCGGTGCTGCGGCGGCTCCAGCCGGCCGAGGCGCCGACCCCGGCCGCACCGCCGCTCGCCGCCGCGCCGCGCGAGCGCCTGCGCTTCGAGGGCTGGACGCTCGACATCGCGGCGCGCCGCCTGACCGCCGCCGACGGCCGCGAGGCCGCGCTGACGGGCGGCGAGTTCGACCTGCTGTGCGTGTTCGCGCGCCATCCGGGCCGCGTGCTGTCGCGCGACTTCCTGCTCGAGCACACCCGCGGCCGCGAGGCCGCGCCCTTCGATCGCACGGTCGACGTGCAGGTCGGGCGGCTGCGCCGCAAGCTCGAGGCCGACCCCGAGGATCCGCAGCTGATCAAGTCCGTGCGCGGCGCCGGCTACGTGCTGGTGCCGTCGGTCAGCGCGGCCTGAGGCGACGGCGATGGACGACACGGCCGCCGTCCACCGCGCCCTGTTCGCGGCCTACCCCGACGCGCTGCTGCTGGCCGACGAGGCCGGCCGCATCGTGCTCGCCAACCCGGCGGCCGAGCGCATGCTGGGCTACGGGCCCGGCGAGCTCGACGGCGTCACCGTCGAGACCCTCGTGCCGGCGGCGATCCGCCCGCGCCACGCGGCCTACCGCGAGGCCTACCGCCGCCATCCGCGGCCGCGGCCGATGGGCACGCAGACCGACCTGGTGGCGCAGAAGCGCGACGGCAGCGAGGTGATGGTCGAGATCGCGCTGAGCCCGCTGCAGATCGCCGGCCGCTCCTACGTCGTGGCCGCGGTGCGTGACATCGAGGCCTATCCGCGCATGCGCCAGGCGCTGCAGCGCGCGCGCTACAGCGAGTTCGTCGCGCAGATGGGGCGGCTCGCCGTCGACGCGCGCGATCCGCAGCGGCTGCTGGAGCAGGTGCCCGCGGTCGCGGCCGACGCGCTGCAGGCCGACGCGGCGGTGCTGTTCCTGCTCGAGCCCAACCGGCTCGAGTTCCGCATCGCCGGCGGCGTGGGCCTGCTCGACGACGAGGGCCCGGCGCAGCGCATCCCCAACCGGCCCGACACGCCGCCCGGCTACGTGCTGCGCGAGGGCCGACCGGTGACCGTGACCGACTACCGCAGCGAGACGCGCTTCGAGGTGCCGGCCAGCTACCTGGGCCAGGGCCTGGTCAGCGCGTTGGCGGTGCCGCTGGCCGACCGCGGCCAGACCGTCGGCGCGCTGATGGTGCGCTCGCGCCAGGCCTCGCGCTTCGGGCCCGACGAGCTGCATTTCCTGGAGTCGCTGTCCAACCTGCTGTCGGCCAGCCTGCAGCGCGCCCAGGGCGAGGAGGCGCTGCAGCACTCGCAGCGGCTCGAGAGCGTGGGCCAGCTGACTGGCGGCATCGCGCACGACTTCAACAACCTGCTGACGGTGATCCAGGGCAACCTGCAGGTGCTGGAGGACCACCCCGCGCTGGCCGCCGACGAGGGCGTGCGCGAGATGGTGGCCGCGGCGATGCGCGCCAGCCGCCGCGGTGCCGAGCTGACCGGCAAGCTGCTGGCGTTCTCGCGCCGGCAGCTGCTGAGCCCGTCCGAGGTCGACGTCGGCGAACTGCTCGACTCGCTGGCCGGCATGCTGCGACGCACGCTGGACCAGCGCATCCGCATCCGCGTCGACGCGCCCGAGGGCCTGCGCTGCCGCGCCGATCCGGGCCAGCTGGAGTCGGCGCTGCTCAACATCGCCATCAACTCGCGCGATGCGATGCCGGCCGGCGGGCACCTGGACTTCCATGCCCGCGCCTGCACCGCGCTGCCGGCCGAGGTCGCGACCGAGATCGGCGAGCGCGCCGCGCACGAGCGCTACGCCGAGATCGCGATCGTCGACAGCGGCGACGGCATGAGCGAGGCGGTGCGCGAGCGCGTCTTCGAGCCCTTCTTCACCACCAAGGAGCTGGGCCGCGGCACCGGGCTGGGCCTGAGCACGGTCTACGGCTTCGTCAAGCAGTCGCAGGGCGCGGTGCGGCTGCGCTCCTCGCCGGGGGCGGGCACCGAGGTGACCCTCTACCTGCCGCGGGCCGATGCGGCCGGTGCGGCCGCCGGTGGCGGGCCGCAGGCGGCGGCCTTGCCGCCTGGGCTGCCGGTGCTGCTGGTCGAGGACGAGGCCGAGGTGCGCGCCGTCGTGCGGCGTTTCCTCGTCGCGCTGGGCTGCCGCGTCGTCGAGTGCGCCAGCGGCGAGGAGGCGCTGGCCAGGCTGGACGCCGGTGCCGACTGCCGGCTGCTGCTGACCGACATCGCGCTCGGCCCCGGCCTGCGCGGCACCGAGCTGGCGCGCCGCGTCGCCGAGCGCCAGCCGCAGGCGGCGGTGCTGCTGATGTCGGGCTACGCCGCCGAGCTGCTGCACGGCGAGGGCGGCGGCGCGCTGCCCTGGGAACTGCTGCGCAAGCCCTACGAGCGCGAGGCCCTGGCGCGCGCCATCGTGCGGGCGCTGGACGCGGTCGCGCGCTGAGGCGCGGCGCCCGCGCGCCTCGCCTCAGTGCACCGCGGCGGCCGCGACGCTGCGCTCGACGAAGGCGCTGAGCGCCGACACGTCCGGGATGCGCAGGTCGCGGCGCCCGCGCTCGGCGAAGTCGATGACCTTGTCGCGCGCCAGGCGCGACAGCGCGCGGCTCACCGTCTCGAGCTTCATGCCGAGGTAGTTGCCGATCTCGGCGCGCGTCATGCGCAGCGTGATCTGGTCGGAGCGCAGGCCGCGCTGCTCCAGCGCGTCGGCCCAGCCGCGCAGGAAGTCGGCGACCCGCGCGTCGGCCGGCAGCGTGCACAGGGCCAGCATCGCGTCGCGGTCGCGCGCCAGCTCGCGGCTCATCGCGGCGTGCACCGACGCCAGCAGGGCCGGCGAGCGGCCGCACTGCTGCAGCAGCGCGTCGTAGCGGATCGCCCAGACCTCGCCGGTGTCCATCGCGACCGCGTCGCAGCCGTAGCGGCCGTCGGCGATGCCGTCGAAGCCCAGCCAGTCGCCCTTGAAGTGCAGGCCCATCAGCTTGTCGCGGCCGTCGGCCGCGCCGTTGACCGTCTTGAAGAAGCCCGCGTGCACGACGTACAGGTGCTCGAGCCTGTCACCGGCCGCGTAGATCGACTCGCCGGCGTGCACCACGCGGCGCAGGATGGGCAGCTGTTCCTGCAGCAGCGCGAGCAACTGGCCGATGCGCTGGGACGGGGTGGCGGCGGTGTCGATGTGGGTGACCATGCGGGGCTCCGTGGGGGAAGGGGTGGCGTTCGCTCTTCGATGCCCTCAGGCTAGGCCCCGCGTGGCAATGGCCGACGACAGCCGGCCAACGCTCGGTAACGCCGGGTGAACCGACGGTGACGGTCGTGTGAACGGCCCGCCGCGGGCGCCCCGCCGGCCGCTTGCGCGCCATCAAGCCGCCCGGGGCCGCGCCGGGCTAAGCTGCGGGTGTCACCGTCCCCATCCCGCAAGGAGATCGCCATGAAGAAGAAGGTCCTGCTCGCCGTCGACGGCAGCGACTACACCAAGCGCATGCTCGCCTTCCTGGCGGCCAACGACGACCTGCTGGCCGGCGAGGTGCAGTACACCGCGATCACGGTGCTGCCGCGCATCCCGCCGCATGCGTCGCGCTTCTTCTCCGAGGCCGACCTCGCGGCCTACTACGCCGAAGAGGCCGCCAAGGCCCTGGGCCCGGTGCAGGCCTTCGCCGCGCAGAAGGGCTGGGCCTTCGACAGCAAGCACGTGGCCGGCCACGCCGGCGACGAGGTGGCGGCCGAGGCCGAGAAGGGCCGCTACGACCTGGTCGTGCTGGGCTCGCACGGCCATTCGGCCGTCGGCAACCTGGTGCTGGGCTCGGTGGCCGCGCGCGTGCTGGCCAGGTGCGGCGTGCCGGTGCTGCTGGTGCGCTGAGCGCCGCAGCGCCTACTTCACCGTGTAGCCGCGGCCTTCCATGCAGGCCAGCGTGGCGCGGTGGAAGACGTCCGCGCGCGCGATCGCGCCCGGCTGCGTCATCGCCCAGCGGTTGCAGTCCTGGCGGTCCGCCTCGACCTGCCCGGGGCTCTGGCCGTTGCGCGGATAGAAGATCGGATCGGGCGGCCCCTTGGGCGGCGCCGGGTCCAGCGGCGGGTCGGCATAGACCACCGGCGGCGGTTGCACCACCACGTAGCCGGGCTGGTAGACCCAGGGCGAGCCGTAGTAGTAGTAGCCGGGCGCGCCGATGCCGATGCTGACGCCGCCCCAATGACGGCGCGGCCCCCAGTAGCCGTGGCCGCGCCAGTAGGGGCCGGGGTAGTAGCCGCCGACATGGACCCCGACGCTGCCGCCGCCGCGGCGATGCGCGTCGGCGGGTGTGGCGAAGGCCAGCAACAGGGCGGCCGCGGCAAGGCCGATGGCAGTGCGGGCAGGAAACTGGAATGGGTGGCGATTCATGGTGAGCCTCCACGAACGGTTCACTTCGATTTTGCGCTGGCGGCCGGGTGGTGGTGCCGGTGGTCACCGGGCTTTACACAACGCGCGAGCTAGGCCCGATCGGCAGCGTCAGCCTCCCGCATGAACCGCAGTGCCTGCGCCCGCACGCCGCGCGAGATCGCCTCCCAGGTGCGGCCCGGAAAATCCGCCGGCAGCGTGGCCTCGATCCGAGCCAGCGCCCTGTCGGCCGAGGCGACGAGGTCGATCATGGCTTGCCAGACCGGCGGGCCACCGTTGCCCCGCGCCAGCTGCCGCCAGTGACGGGCTTGGATCGTGTGCAGCAGGTCGTGCTTGTTCTTCGATCGCAGCGCCATCGCCAGGCCGACCTTGTGCGCGCTGAACTGGTGACCCCCGTCGCCGAGGTAGGGCCACATCGACAGGATGTCGTAGAGCGGCGTCATGCGGTAGGCGTCGCCGCGGTCGAGGAACACCGAGAAGTTCTTCGCGTGGCCATCGGTCGCGGCGAGCAAGAAGAACGCCAGCTGCGCAAGCACGAAGTAGCGCGCATCCTCGCGGTCCCGGCTGCCGCGCAGCATCCGCAGGCAGCGGTCCATGCCCGGGCCGCCGTGCTGTTCGTACTTGCGCTCCGGCGGCTCGCCGAGCACCTGGCAGAAGTCCTCCTGCGGCAGCCGGGCGATCCAGCGGCCATCGTCCATCCAGGCGCGATCGAAGCGATCGACCACCAGCACCTCGCGGCCGCCGAAGCGATGCACCTCGGTGCGGGCGACCGGCAGGCCCAGCGCGCCGGCGATCCGCGCGCACAGCCATTCGTTGGCCACCGAGTCCGAGGCATCCACGCGCCGCGAGCCGCCGATCAGCCCCAGCGGCAGCTTGACGATGTGCGTGGTCGGCGTGACGCCGTGCGGCCGACACCACTTGCCCTGCCACTGCAGCAGCGCCGTCTTCTCCTGCGCACCGGCGATGGAGATGCGGAACAGGTCGTCGTCGGCCAGGTCGCGCGGCGAGTTCTCCGTCGGCACGGCGTCGAGCAGATCGACGATGTCCTGCTCCGACAGCGCGTCGGCGCGCACGGCGTTCCAGCCCACCGGCGCGTGGCCTGCCGGCAGCAGCTGCACCGCGCCGACGCAGTCGCGGCCGATCGCCTCGAGCAGGTCGAGCGCATCGCCGGCACGCGTCCGGAAGCGGCGCGCGAGGCGCGCGCGGATCTGCTCGTTGTCGGGCAGCAGGTTGCGGAAGAAGTGGTGCACGCGCTCGCCCGTGATCTCGCCGGCGGCCAGGGGGAGCGACAGCGACAGGGACCGCGCGCGGTCCGATGCGGCCCAGGCGGGCTCGTAGCGCAGACGGTGGGTGTTGCGATCGACCGACCAGGTGGCGACGAACTCGCCGTTCATCCAGACGCCGAGTTCGCGCACTACCAGGACCCCGTCCGGGACCTCGCCGCGGCGCGCGCCCCCCGGCCTGCCTCGATCGGTGATGGCGGTTCGGGCGCGTCGTTGTCCAGGGGCTGCAGCGACAAGCCGGCGTCCAGCGCCGCCAGCACCCGCATCAGCTGCTCGACCCCGACGACGCCGGGATGGGCCTCGATCTCGGCGACGCGGGCCTGGCTGAAACCCAGCCGCGCGCCGAGCTGTGCCTGGGTCAGGCCGCGCTGCTTGCGCAGGGCGCGCAGCAGCGGCCGCAGCTGGTCGGCAAAGCGCAGGGGGGTGGGGATGACCATGCGAGGCAACTTACAAGCTTTGGCTTGTTCTGTCAATTCACAAGCTTTGGCTTGTTTGTGCACTTCACAAGCTTTGGCTTATGCATTGCACCAGGCCTCCCGGCCCGGCGGCCCCACGCCTCAGTCCAGCGCCTTGATCGCCTTGCGCAGCCCGGGCAGCAGGCGCGCCTTCTGCTCGGCGTCCGGGCTCTCCTGCACCGCGACGTAGAAGGCCTGCAGGAAGGCGCCGAGGTCGTGGCGCTGCGCCAGGGTCGTCTGTGTGAAGGGCGGGCCCTTGTGGCGCCGCGCGGCGAGCGCGTCGAACCAGGCCTCCCACTCGGCGGCCGTCCACCAGCCGCGGCGCGCCAGGTAGAACACCGGCGCCATCAGGCGCTCGGGTTCGCCGTAGCGCCAGGCTTGCTCGCCGGCCGGCAGCACCTGGGCCGCGATGGCGGCGAGCATCGCCTCGCCCTGGGCGCGCTGCAGCTGCGGGTGGAGCGACAGCTGCAGCATCAGGTCGGCGCCGTGCGCCACGCCGTGGCGCCAGCCCTCGCGGGCGTCGTAGCCGCGGTAGTCGCGCACGCCGGCCAGGTAGCGCGTGCCCTGGTCGACGAGCTCGGCGCGCTGCGCGTCGGACAGGAAGGGCTGCAGGCGGTCGACGCGCGCCACTTCGGCCAAGGCCAGCGCGGCGAAGGGCTGGCGAAAGCCCTCCGCATCGGCCGGCTCGGCCAGCATCGCCAGCAGGCGCGTGCGGATCGCCTGCAGCGCCGGCGGTGCGAGCTGCTTGCCGCGCATCCAGGCCGACAGGCCTTCGAAGGCGAGGCCGTCGCGCAGCGCAGGGTCGGGGCTGGCCAGGCAGTCGACCAGGCCGAGCGCCAGCGCCTCGCGGCGCGCCGCGTCGTCGGGCGCCAGCTGCCAGCGTGCCGCCTTGAGCGCCTGCAGGCTGGCCAGCGTTTCACCGGCCGGCGGGCAGGCGGCACGCGCCGACGATGCGACCAGCAAGGCCGCCAGCACCGCCAGGGGACCCCGCCATCGATCGACAATGCGCCGCATGGAGCCGACTCTATGCGAGCCCGGCCGCCCGCCAGCCTGCCCGCGATGAAAGCCGCTTCCGAGAACTCGCTCGGCGCGCTGCTGCGCGAGGCGCGCGTCGGCCGCACGGTCACGCAGGCCGACCTGTCGCTGCACCTGGGCGTGTCGCAACGTCACGTGAGCTACGTCGAGAGCGGCCGCACGCGGCCCAGCCGCGCGCTGCTGCTGGCCTGGCTGAAGGCGCTGCGCGCGCCGCCGGCGATGCGCAACGCCGCGCTGCTGCTGAGCGGCTACGCGGTGCACGCGGCCGACCGGCTGGCGCTCGAGGATTCCGACGAGATCGAGGTCGCGCGCGCGCTGCTGGCCTCGCACGAGCCCAGCCCCGGCATCGCCGTCGACGCGCACTGGCGCCTGGTGGCGGCCAACCCGGCGCGCATCCGCCTGCACCGGCTGGTGATGCCCGCGCTGCCGGCCGCGCTGCGCGACGCCACCGAAGGCGTGGACCTGATGGACCTGCTGGTGCGCCCGCACGGCCTGCTGTCCACCTTGCGCGATGCCCACGTGCTGGGCTGGAGCCTGCTGGCGCAGCTGCGCGCCGAGGCCTGGGCCCACGCGGCGCTGCGCGAGCGCGTCGACACCTTCGAGCAGCGCCTGCACGAACGCCACCCGCGCCCCGCCAGCGGCCTGCTGCGGCCGGCCGGGCAGACGCAGCTGCGCATGGTGTTCGACTCGGCGGCCGGGCCGCTGTCCTTTCACGCGGTGCAGCTGACGGTGGGCCTGCCGCAGAACATCACCACCTCGTCGCTGCGCGTGACGCTGTGGTATCCGCTCGATGCGCGCACCCGCGAGGCGCTGGCCGCCCCGGCATGACCTGGCAGGTTATGGGGCCGCCGCGGTCCGCTCGGGATACTGGCCGCATGCACAACCCGCCCACCGTCGGCCCCCTGCTCCAGGACCCCGTGCTCACCGCCGCGCATGCGGGCGAGCTGCTGCGCGTCGCGCGTCACGGCCGCGGCTGGTCGCAGCTGGACCTGGCGCTCGAGATCGCCGTCTCGCAGCGCCACGTGAGCTTCGTCGAGGCCGGGCGCTCGCGCCCGAGCCGCGAGCTGATCCTGGCCTGGACCGCCGCCACCGGCGCCCCGGCCTCGCTGCGCGACGCCGCCCTGCGGCTGGCCGGCCTGGCGCCGGACCCGCGCATCGCGCGCCAGGCCGAAGCGGTGGCGTGGTTCGACGAACCCTTGAAGCGCCTGCTGGCCACCGAATCGACGATGCCGCTGGTGCTGTTCGACGACGACTGGATCCTGTCCGGCTTCAACGCCGCCGGCGAGTGGCTGTCGGCGATGCTGCTGGACGAGTACGGCCGCAAGCACGGCGCCTGCGCCGCCGGCCTGGACATGCTGCACGCGGTGAGCGACGACGACGGCCTGCTGCGCCTGGCGCTCAACGGCGCCGAGGCCGCCGCCTCGCTGCTGGAGCAGCTGCGCCAGGAGACCTGGCTGCGCCCGTCGCTGGCCGGGCGCGTCGACGCCTTGCGCCAGGCCGCGGTGCGACGCTACGGCCGCGAGCTGGACCGCCACTTCGACCCGGCGGCGCCGCGGCGCTTTGTCTTCGGCACGCCGCTGGGGCGGCTGGCCTTCTATCCGATGCAGGGGCGCCACGCGCCGACGGCCGACGACACCCCGGCGATCCGCATGGAGCAATGGGTGCCCGCCGACGAAGCCACCGCGGCCGTGATGCGGCAGAACCTGGGCGAGCCGGCGTCTGCAGCCGAGCCTTGACCTGGTCGGCCGTCGCGCCGCCCGCCCGCCACCCGAGCCTTGCCTACACTGGGCGGATGCACCTCGCCGCCCTCCGCCAGCGCCTGCGCGAGCTGGGCGCCCGCCCCGGGCACGAACAGAGCGTGCTGCGCCGCTGGACCTGCGCGCTGCCGCAGGGGCCGCGCAGCCCGCGCGAGGACGTGCTGCCGCAGGCGCTGCAGGCCGCGCTGCCGGCCATCGAGGCCGAGCTGGCGGCGCTGGCGCGACTGCGATCCGCGCATCCGGCCGAGGATGGATCGTCACGTTTGCTGGTCGAGCTGGCCGACGGCCAGACGGTCGAGGCTGTGCTGCTGCCGCGCGACGGGCTCTGCGTGTCGACCCAGGTCGGCTGCGCGGTCGGCTGCGTGTTCTGCATGACCGGGCAGGGCGGCCTGCTGCGCCAGCTGGGCAGCGCCGAGATCGTGGCCCAGGTGGCGCTAGCGCGCGGCCGGCGCGCGGTGAAGAAGGTGGTCTTCATGGGCATGGGCGAGCCGGCCCACAACCTGGACGCGGTGCTGGACGCGATCGACCTGCTGGGCACGGCCGGCGGCATCGGCCACAAGAACCTGGTGTTCTCGACCGTCGGCGATGCGCGCGTCTTCGAGCGCTTGCCGTTGGGGACCGTCAAGCCGGCGCTGGCCCTGTCGCTGCACTCCACCCACCCCGCGCTGCGCGAGCAGCTGCTGCCGCGGGCGCCACGCATCAGCCCCGACGAGCTGATGGAGCAGGGCGAGCGCTACGCCCGCGCCACCGGCTACCCGGTGCAGGTGCAGTGGACGCTGATCGAGGGCGTGAACGACGGCGAGGACGAGCTGGACGGCATCGTCCGCCTGCTGGCCGGCAAGCGCGCGGTGATGAACCTGATCCCGTACAACGCCGTGCCCGACCTGCCCTTCCGCCGCCCCGCCTGGGAACGCGCCGCCGCGATGGCCCGCGCGCTGCACCGCCGCGGCGTGCTGACCAAGCTGCGGCATTCGGCCGGGCAGGACGTGGATGCGGGCTGCGGGCAGCTGCGGGCGCGGCAGGAGGCGGTGCCCGGCGGCGAACGGCGAATCGCGATCAGGCCTGCGCTGGGGACAAGGCTGGGGACAAGCTTGTGAACAGGCGGTGGGGTGGATGAGGACAACTGCTACTCTGTTCCGGTGAAGCGCGTGACCATCTCCCCAACCCGCACCGGACTCGTCAGGCGCAAGGAGCAGGCCGAGTTCGTTCGACGCGGCTTGGCTGCCATCCAGCGCACCCAAGCTGCCGGCGATGGGGTGCTCGCCGATGCGGTGATCGCGAGGCTCGAGGCCAAGCTGGCCGCAGCGCGGAAAGCCCGCCGCATATGAGCGACGAAGTCGCTATCGAGCGCACGACCGCGGCGCCGATCCGCTGACCTCTCGGGAGATGTCAATGGCGCGGCGGAAGACCAGTCCGGCTGGAGCCTTCATGGACCTCGTCGCCCTGCTTCCTTGGTGGGTGGGCGTAGCGCTCGCCGGGGTGGCGTATCTGGTGCTGCAGCACGTGGCCAGCCAGCCCATGGTGACCGCAGCACAGCCGGGGCAGGTGGGCGTCATAGTGACGCAGACGCTTTGGCGATCAATGGCCGCCGTGGGGCAGTACGCGATCCCAGTTCTCTGCCTCGCGGGCGCGGTCATGTCGGCGTTTCGCCGCCACGAGCGCAAGCAGTTGGTCAACAACGTCGCCCGGAGCGATGCGGCTGATGCCCTCGACGGGATGAGTTGGCAGCAGTTCGAGCGCCTCGTCGGCGAGAGCTTTCGACTCCAGGGCTATGACGTTGCAGAGACCGGCGGGGGTGGAGCCGATGGCGGCATCGATCTCGTGGTGAGCAAGGACGGCGAGAAGTACCTCGTTCAATGCAAACAGTGGCGCGCGTTTCGCGTCGGTGTCAACGTCGTGCGCGAGCTTTACGGGGTGATGGCCGCCACCGGCGCCACGGGCGGCTTCGTGGTGACCTCGGGGCGCTTCACGGAGGAGGCCCGCAACTTTGCCAAAGTCTGCAACGTCTACTTGATGGACGGCCCCCGATTGCGCGCACTGATCAGTCAGGTCGCAGGGACTCGGTTGCCGGACCGGGCTGAGCCCGTCTTCAGGACTTCCGAGCCCGTGGTGGCGGTCACAGCGCCTTCGTGCCCGCTGTGCGCGCAGATCATGGTCCGCCGCACCGCAAAGCGCGGCAACAATGCAGGCAGCCAGTTCTGGGGCTGCCCAAGCTACCCTGCCTGCAAGGGCACCCGAGCGATCGGCTGAGGGGCGGCGCCAGTGCACCCCGGGCTCAGCCCGCGGGCCGGGTCTTCAGCGCCTCGAACCGCTCCAGCGCCTCCTTGCGCAACTGCTTGCGCAGCGCGGCGTCGGCATGGCGGCGCTTCTCATCAGGCGTGACGGGCACGAAGGGCGGCACGGCCACCGGCCGGCGCGCGTCGTCCAGCGCCACCATGGTGAAGAAGCAGCTCACGACGTGGCGGCTCTGCTGGCTGCGGATGTTCTCGGCCAGCACCTTGATGCCGACCTCCATCGACGAGCTGCCGGTGTGGTTGACGCTGGCCAGGAAATTGACCAGCTCGCCCACGTGCACCGGCTCGCGGAAGGTGACGTAGTCCAGGCTCACCGTCACCACGTAGCTGGCCGCGTAGCGACTGGCGCAGGCATAGGCCACCTGGTCCAGCAGCTTGAGCAGCGTGCCACCGTGCACGTTGCCGGCGAAGTTGGCCATGTCGGGTGTGGTGAGCACCGTCATGGCGAGGCGGTGGGTGGGGGAGGCGGCGGTGCTCATGGCAGGAGGTTTGCAGAATACCCGCCATGCGCCCGCGTGGTCACCATCATCATCACGTCTACGTCGTCGAGCTGGACGACCGAGTGTGGAACGAGCCGCGCTTTCGCAAGGCCAACCCGGACTACCGCCACGCCAAGCCCTGCGTCTACGTCGGCATGACCGGGCTGGACCCCGACCTGCGCTTCGACAAGCACAAGGCCGGCATCCAGGCGAACCGCTTCGTCTTCGACTACGGCATACGCCTGCTGCCAGCGCTGTACGAGGTCTACAACCCGATGCCCTACGAAGCGGCGCGGGAGATGGAGGTGGAGCTGGCGATCGGGTTGCGGGAGGCGGGGTATGGGGTCTGGCAGGGGTAGAGTGCCGCGCGGCTGTCCAGTAGTTCCAGAGGCACGGCCTCAGCCCGCCAATGCTTTACGTTGCTCTCTCAGCCTGGAGGAGGCACTGCTCGAATGATGTCCATCTCGGCGCACGTCAGTCCGAATAGCCGCGTCACCTGGCCTTCTATCTGCAGCCGCAGGTCAAGCGCTTGACGCTCTGCCAAGCTTCTGTCATGTGGGGTACGCGCGGTCACGATGTCGCTCTGGGCAGCGATCAACTGGACGACGAGTGCATCGATCGCTGCTCTGTCCACTTCGTTTGGAATCGGTACGGCCAAGTCTTCGATGAACTGTTTGCCGTGCGAGTAGTAGCCGCCCCGGAACACGCTGGTGTTCATGCGTACGGCGGCTTCGCTTACCGGATGGTTGAGCACGGCTAGCAGATAGTGATCTGTCACGCCAGCGCCGTCTCGCTGACGCAAGAGATAGTAAGGCCCATTGCCACCACCGGTCACGACAACATTGTCATCGTCATAGACGTACCGCGGCTCCAACGACAACGCCGGCAGGATGATCTTCGGACTGTTGAACTTGATGAGGCTCTGCGAGCGGCCGAACTGATAGAACTGTTGTTCGACCGCCCTTCCGCCAGTGACCGTGCGCTCTTCCAGCTCCGCGCGCCGCGCCGTCAGGTAGGCAAGGCAGTTGGGATAGCGAGCCGCCATCTCGTCCGGCTGGAGCAGCCGCGCTTGCGGTTGGCCTCGAACCATGATGAACTCATAGGGGAAGATCAACCAGGTATTCGCTTCCGGGCGCCTATAGGCGGTGAGCTGAACATCAAGAAGGAAGGGCCGGAGCACGCCCTTCTCAATAGGCCAGTCTCGACCGTCCCATTTCAGGACGTGGTAATCGGCCGTCTCGGCGGCGCTACGGAAGATGTAGATGGCGTCCGCGCTGGTCTGCACGCCAACGAAGATTTCGGCGGCAGCGCCGAGCCGCGTCGGACAGGCAGCTCGTACGCGGTCAAACACAGTCCGCGTCTCCGCGGTGGCGAACTGCCAGGGCTCTTCACCAAGGGTCGCTGCAGGCAACGTCGTGACGATGCCGGCTTCGCCATAGCGCCAGGCCTCCAAGCTGCCAACCTGCTCGACATGAACGTTGGCGCTGCCGCGGCGGTCGAGAATGATGATGCAGGTGTAGTTGCTCGCGGCACGGCCAAAGACCTGCTTCACGCCGAAGTGCACTACGGACTCCAGCAGGTTGCCAACCGCCAGCAGCCGGCGCACCGCGCGGCCGGCCTGAATCGACATGAACTTATGCGGCGTAATAAAGCCAAGACGGCCAGTAGGGCGCAACCGTGCCAGAGCACGTTCAAAGAAAAGCGCGTACTTGTCGAAATTGTCCTGTCGCGCCGTCGAATAGGGTGAGGCTGGACGTTGGTAGAACCCTGCCTCTTCCGGTGAGTAGCCCATCATGTTCTGAATGCGGATGTAGGGCGGGTTGCCGACGATCACGTCGAAGCCGCCGTGGCCCATTTCAGCAGGGAACTCAGCTTGCCAATCGAAGGGGTTGACCTTGCGAACGAGCGCTTCCGGCATCGCCGCTCCCACGGCCGTTGCCCATTCGGCACGACTGACCAGACTGTTGCCGGCACGCACGATGCCGCCCAAATCTGGCAGCGCTTGCTCACGGCGACGCGCAACGTAGTCGGCAAGCCCTTCCAGCGTTTCGTTCTCGATCAGCTTCAGTAGAAGGCTGAGTCGCGCGACCTCGACCGCGTTGGCATCGATGTCCACGCCACGGATGTGGCTCTGCAGGATGCGCCGCTTTTCGTCGAAGGTAAGCCGCCAGTTGCCAGCGCCCGCTTCGTAGATCGTCGTGCCGATGTGGTCGGACCGTCCGTTCGCCAAGTACCAGCCCAGACAGTGCTCGAGGATGAACTCATAGACAGCCAGCAGGAAGATGCCGGAACCGCAACAGATGTCGGCCGCGGTGAAGCCAGCCAGGGCTGCGGGACTTCTCCCGACCAGCGCCGGGGTGAGCGTGCGCGCCACGATGGCGTCAACGATGTAGCGGGGCGTTGGCACCACGCCGCCGCTCTCGCGGACTTCCGGCTTGCGGACGATCGCAACAGCACCGCCGGTGATGGTGATCTCTTCACCAAGGAACTGTTCGTAAATTTCGCCGAGGACTTCGGTCTCGACGACCGCGAAGGTATACGGGCTTTGCGGGTAGTACAGCTCGCCGATGACTCTTTGAAGTACGGCGTCGCTGATGCGGATGCCCAGGCGTGCGTCATCGAGCAAGCGGAAGAGGCCGGAGTTGTAGAACGCGTCGGCACGGCGAAGTTCAGCCAGCAGCGCGTCGAAGGTATGCGCGGCCGGCAGGTTTTTCAGGTTCTCGTAACGCTCGATCTCCCGGTCTTCGCAGATGCGCAAGAAGACGATCCGGGATAGGAAAAGCTGAACCGCGTAGGTCAGTTCGCCTGGGCTCAGGCCCGGCGTGTTGGCATGTATATCGGCGGCCAGACGTTCGCGCCACGACCTGACCTGACGCAGGAAGAAGTCGTCGAACTGTTCGGCGCCGTGGCGTGTGCCGCCAACAGCAAAGCGTCGGTCAAAGTCGCCGGAATAGACGGCATGGCGCGAAAGCAGCGGCCACAGTTCGTCGAAACGCGCCTCGAACTCATCGAAGCGGACAAGCAGCAGGCGCGCGACATGCGCTTCGTCGGTCTGCGCCGGAGTGGGGACGCAGTCATAGACTGCCAGCTGGTGAAAGTTCGTCAGAACAGAAATCGGCAGGCTAGCGGAATAGCCATAGCGGCGTGTCTGAAAGGCTGCTTCGCGACTGCGATCAATGGCGACACTAGGCTTCTTGGCCTCGACAAACAGCTTGCGCTGCCGCGCCAGGCGCAATTCATAGTCGGGCCGTTTAGAGAGCCCCTCACCGACTTCGACCGTGGCTTCTTCGATGACCTCGCGCAGGCCAGACGGATGGCCGGCGCAGTTGTGCACATCCCAGCCAAAGGCAGCAAGCAGCGGTGTGATGAAGTCGGTGCGTGCCTGGGTCTCGTTGTAGTTGACGCGCAGATAGTCGGCTTCGTTGCGTTGGAAGCCACGAACCAGTTCGGCGATGCGTGCGCGCGCTGCGGCCTTGGCGGTGGCTTCGTCCGTCACGCGACTACACCGCCGGCTGCCTTGCTTCCGCGCCCGCGCTTGCGGGCGTGGCGTCTGTCGCGCATCTTGGCCCAGATGTCGTGCAGGATGAGGCAGTCCTTCTCGGACAACCCCATATGTCCCCGCAGGACAATCCGGGCGTTCTCTTCCAACACGTCATCAAGACGACCAGCCCGCGTGAGCTTGTCGCACTCGGTCAGCGGCATGGCGCCATTGAGTGTTGCCGGCATCAGAAGCCGCTCGGCTTCGGTCGGCTCCAGCTCGAGCACACCACCGCCATAGCTGCGGCCCTCAATCTCTGCCGACGCGGCGGTCAGCCAGGTGTACGTATTGGCGATGACCCGTTCCGGCTTGTCGCTCTTGCAAGTCAGTCGATGAATCGTGTCGGTCGAGGTCGCACCGGCCTGGTTCAAGACCACCCGTGGGAAGTCATAGATCTGCCGGAACAAGAAGCCATCAGGCGTCCACACCGAAGGCACGGCGTACCAGGGGTCGCGGATCGAGCACTTGTAGCCCTTGTGAACCTCGTTGCCTTCGCCGAAACGGATGTACTTTGCGAGCGCAGCCGTGGGCTTTGTGGTGTCGGGTTTCAGATGCAGCAAGTGGACACGGTCACCGGCGGCCGACATGGCATTCCAGTCGGCCTTGCCAACCCGAGCGCCTTTGAGGTGAGCCGAGCGTGAGACCAGTGGCGACGTAAAGCCGTCAAGTCCCAATTCATCAACTTGTGCACTTGTCAGTACGAAGAATTCGTTCTTGCCGGTCACAACGCCGACATCGACGCTGGCATGGGCGGAAAGGTTCGCGGTGACGCCGGAATCCCGCAGCGCCCGCATGAACGTGATCTCGCGTTCAGACAGGAAGTACTTGAGCCACTTCTCGTTGTCGTGGCGGATGGTCTTAGGCTGGGCGTCTGCCAGAACGATGGCTGGCGCACGGCTCGTGATCTCACCGACAGTACGAGCCTCCGTCATCGTCACGCGGCAAAGGTTGTCGTCTGAAGCCGTCGCAAGTACGCCGTCAGCCAACAGCAGCACGACTTCCTGTTCGGCCTTTTCGAAGAACAGCTCGTTGCACGCAACGATGTCAATGCGTTCGAAACGATCGGTCAGGAACGAACGGAGCTGGGAGGCGTAGGTGACCTGAAGCAGTTCTGCTGGCAACACCAACGCCAGGCGACCACCCGGACGTAGGCTGGCAACCGCCGCCACCACAAACGGAACCCAGATGTTGGTAAGGCGATTAGGCGACAACCCCTGCTCCACCATGAGCGCCATGGCGAGGCTGCGGTGTGGTTCAGGGAAGGTCTGGTAACGGATGAACGGCGGGTTGCCGATAACGACATCGAAAGCCGGCTGTTCCGTCGCTTGCCACCAACCGAAGAAGTCACTGGTGTTGACGACATCGGCGGCGCGTTGCTTCAGTGCGCCTAGCAGCCGGGTTCGCGCTTGATCGGCCTCGGCGGCGATGATTTCGACGCCGGTCAATTGGCGGGCGATGGCCGGGTTGCCTGCGCCGAGGTCTGCAAAGCGCTTGGCGGCG
>Ga0268299_1002623_pt1 | contig 20319 bp, 13 predicted proteins | sample NOBtaG_FD_193484 | JGI IMG/M metagenome (GOLD analysis project Ga0268299, IMG submission 193484) | Activated sludge microbial communities from bioreactor in Nijmegen, Gelderland, Netherland - NOB reactor | ecosystem: Engineered > Bioreactor > Aerobic > Activated sludge | place: Netherlands... | reverse complement strand
TCCGGCAACGATAACAGCGCACGGGCAACCAATACGCCCTCGCAGCCGACCAATACGCCCCCACCGAGCAACACGCCGCAGCCGGAGGCCACTTCCACACCCAGCAAGCCAACGGCGTCATTCACGACGGGCGTCAATGTTCGGCGCGGGCCAGATACGTTGTTTGAGCCGCCGATTGGCAGTTTCGCCGCCAATGACACGGCGGAAATTCTGGCAGTCAATACCAGCCGAACCTGGTATAAAGTGCGCTACTATAATGGAGAAGGTTGGGTTTTTGGCAATCTGCTTTCTGTGTCTGGCGATACGTCGAACCTGCCTGTTGACCCAGGCCCGCCCGTACCAACATTAACGCCGACACCGATTCCGGCGACTCCTGTACCGCAGACCAATATCAATCTCGTCGCGGGCAACATTCGAACTGATCCCGATCAGCCAACGTGCAGCGGGACATTCAGCATTTCGTTCGATGTGGCAAACTTCGGCACAACCGCCTATCCAGGCGGTGTGAGAGTTGCCGTGGAAGATGGAGTACCAGGCGGTCTAATGACTAGGACGGAGGCAGTCGTGCCAGCACTTCAGCCTAACCAAACCTTACCTGTAGAAGGTATCCGCCTCACTGTAAGTGTTAACTTCAATGAAGAGCATGTCCTGGCTCTGATTATCGACCCTGATAATCAAGTCCCAGAAACCAATGAAGGCGATAATCGAGGCGAGAAACGCTATACCTTGAAACGCGGCAACTGTTAATCAATATCGATCATGATCGTTGACGTGGTGAGTAGATATATTTTGTCTGTAGGGGCGCAGCGCGCTCGCCCCTACGGGCAATCTCAAACCCGCTAAAAGCCAGCAAAATGCCCAATAAAATGTCTTGATTTTGTTAGCGTCAGGCAAGCGTTGGTTTGGGGTATAGTGTGCGACACTCAACTCATATTGAATAATCGTACAATAAAGATGATCGTTGAGATCAATCCTCCACCAATGAGATTCTAATCAATAAAGCTTAGAATCAAGATGGGAGGGTTATTGTAAGGATTATCGTAAGGAGAATTATCATGTGGCGTAAATTGAGCCTCTTGATGCTGGTGTTTGCGGCCCTCATCATGGTTCAGCCCACGTTTGCACAAAGCGGTATTGTTTGGAATGGTCAATATTACAACAATGCCTTCCTGAGTGACCCGGTGGCGTTCAGCCGTCAGGACAGCGCTTTGTCATTTAACTGGGGCGATACCGCACCGGGGAATGGTGTTGGTAAGGATAATTTCAGCGCGCGTTGGGGGACGGATGTCAACCTGCCTGCGGGGAATTATCGTTTCTGGGCAATGGCAGACGATAATGTTCGGATCACCCTGAATTTTGGCTTCCAGCCGATTATCGATACCTTCGCTAATCCCGCTGTCGGTCAAACAGTAAGCGCAGATGTGTCATTACCTGGAGGAAGCACCCATATCCAGGTCGATTATCGTGAAAACAGCGGCAACGCTTTTGTGTACGTCACCTGGGCAAACCTGGCGACGAACCCAAGCGGCCCGAATTTTCCAGCACCTCAGCAGCCGCCTCCCGTTATCAGCGGCACATGGACAGCGCAGTATTACACCAATCCGTCCCTGAGCGGTTCACCGTCGATTATTCAATCCGAATCGAATCCGACTCATGATTGGGGCGCGGGGTCGCCTGCGGGCAGCATTCCGGCGGATAATTTTTCAGCCCGCTGGACGAGTGTTCAATCGCTGACGGGCGGTTCGTACCGTGTCACGGTTCGCGCTGACGATGGTGTGCGCGTCTTCGTAAACGGATCGCTGGTTATCAACGAATGGCATGGCGCAACTGGACAAACGTATACGGTTGATCTGAATTTGCCAACCGGACAGCATAATTTCATGGTTGAGTATTATGAATCGGGCGGCAATGCCTTCCTCGATTACAGTCTCGCGCAAACCAGCGGCACAACCCCGCCTACAAGCGTACCGCCGCCAATCAATACAGGTGGCGCATGGTTAGCCTATTACTTCAATAATGCGACGCTTTCCGGCAGCCCATCCGCTATCCTGACCGAAGGCAGTCCATCGAAGAATTGGGGCGGCGGCTCACCAATCCCCAGCGTTTCCGCGGATAATTTCTCGGTGCGCTGGACGAGTACGCAGTTCCTCAATGCGGGTTCGTACCGGGTTACGGCGCAGGCCGACGACGGTGTTCGGGTCTATGTGAATGGCGCGTTAGTCATCAACGAATGGCATGGCGCAAATGGGCAGACCTATACCGCTGATGTGAATTTGCCGGCTGGACAGCACACGTTCACCGTTGAATACTATGAAGCCAGCGGCGTGGCCTTCCTGAATTTCAGCCTCGGCGGAGCAGCACCCACCAGCGTACCACCGTCGAATACGGGGGCGACAGGTCGAGTCACGGCATATCGGCTGAATGTCCGCAGCCAGCCAAACGCCAGCAGCGCAATTTTGCTGAAGGTGAATCAGAATGAAGTCTATGCAATTACCGGACGCACCGCCGACAGCAGTTGGTGGCAGGGTAATTTCAATGGCACGGTTGGCTGGGTATTTGGACGCTTCATCATTGTTTCGAACGGGAGCGCTGTACCTGTAACCGAAGGCTCCTCGACGACACCCCCGTCGTCTCCGACAGGCTACACCGCCACAGCGGCGACCAGTGTCAATGTTCGCAGCGGCCCTGGTACAAACTTTGGCGTTTTGGCAGTCATGCGTCAAAATCAAAGTGCGCCAGTGCTGGGTCGCAATGCTGCTGGAACATGGTGGCAGGTGAACTATAACGGCATTGTCGGCTGGGCGAGTGGCAATTTCGCGGTCATCCAAGGGGGCTTTGACTTGAATCGAATCCCGGTCACAGGATAGGAATAATGCAGGGGTCTCAATTTGCCCTGTTTCTGCGGGCAGCCAGCCTCCTCTTTTTAGGGGTGGTTGGACTGCCCGTATTTGTATTGTGGGCGGGGCGCAGTTTGCCACGCGGCGAACAGATCGCTTTTCTTGCCGTCGATACACAGACCAATTATTGGAATATTTACCTGCGCTTGCTGGATGTTGAACACGGCGTTACCGCGACCCTCTATTCCAGCCCCAGCGGGATCGGCAAGCCTGTATGGTCGCCGGATGGCTTAAGCCTCGTGTTCGAACTTAGCGGCGAAATTTACAGCATCGATCTTCAAAGTGGGGAGGCTGCCAATCTGACCAATCACCCCGATACCGACACCTCACCTGCCTGGTCGCCAGATGGTCGCCAAATTGTTTTCGCGCGGTCAGATAACAGCGGCTACCAGGGAATCTATTTGATGAACCGCGATGGCAGCGGTTTACGAATGCTGACAATCCATCAGATCGATTATAATCCGACGTGGACAACGGATGGCGAAACCATTTTGTTTCAATCGGATCGTGATTTTCTGGGGGGAAGCCTGTACCAGATGAACACCAATGGCGGGGATATTCATCGACTTCCCGCTTTCCAGGTGAATGGATCGGTGCTGGCCTGGTCGCCGGATCGCAGTCAGGCGGCGTTTGACCCGTACACGAACGCTATACCCGACATCCTGATTACGCAGATCGACGGCAGCACTTTTTATTATCTGACGCGCGGCGGCAGCGACTCCAACAGCCAGCCCATGTGGTCGCCAGATGGATCGCAGATTGTGTTTTCATCCTTCCGCGACGGGAAATCACAAATTTTTGCTGTTGAAGCTGATGGCGGGAATCTGCGCAATCTTAGCCTTTATGCAACCTATGACGATGCGCCTGCGTGGTCGCCGGATGGAAATTTTCTCGCTTTCAGCCGTGAAGGTTACAACGGTGTCCGCAGCATCTATATGATGAATGTGGACGGCAGCGGCACACGACGATTGACTCAGCGTGATTCGCAGGACTTGCTTCCGGTTTGGCGACCTCATTAATTTAGAGAAGCAATATTTGGCAGCCTGGTGGATTGGTGGATAGGGATACAAGACATGTTACGAAAAACTCTGTTTTTTATTGTTCTGCTGATGGTACTGGCTGCGCCCACTCTGGCGACAGATGCGCCTGTCTGGAAAGCCGAATATTTTAACAATCCCTATCTGATCGGCGAACCTTCGATCAAACGCGACGAACACGGAATCAACCTGGATTGGGGCTTGGCCTCGCCCGCCAGCGATTTCCCCAGCGATAATTTTAGCGCGCGCTTCGGTACAGATGTCTATTTTGACGCTGGAACGTATCGATTCTCGGCGCTGGCTGATGATCGGGTGCGGGTTTCTGTCGCCTTTCAGCCCGTTATTGACACGTTTGACGCACCAAAACCAGGACAGCTTTTAAGCGCGGATGTGACGCTCCCGGCGGGTGTTCATCATCTCCAGATCGATTATCGCGAAGAAACATTTACAGCCTATATCTCGTTTAATTGGGCGCGCGTGGACGGCTCGAATGCGCCGCAGCTTCCGCTGGTCAATGTGTCTGCGCCGCTGATTAACCCCAACCGCTGGACAGCCGCGTATTACGCCAATCCGAATTTGAGTGAACCCTTCGTCTATAAAGAATCGGCGGACAGTCCTTCGCGGAATTTTGGCTCTGGTGCGCCGAACGGCACGATGCCTGTCGATAATTTTTCAGCCCGTTGGGAGAGCGTTCAGCCGCTTGAGGGTGGGACGTATCAGATTCGGGTGCGCGCCGACGATGGGGTGCGGGTCTATGTCAACGGCTCAGTGGTGATTGACCAATGGCACGGCGCAACTGGGGAGATTTATTCAGCTACTTTAAACCTGCCGCGCGGCGATCATCGCTTTACTGTCGAGTTTTACGAAGCAGGGGGGCTGGCCTACGTCGAATATAACCTTGTCCGTCTGGAAAGTACCACCGTCGGCACGCTGTACACACTCCCAGGAACAAATCCTGCGCCATCGACGAATGTCAACAACACACAAAATCTTCCGCCGACAGGCTACCTGATTACGGCGGCTGATAATCTGATCGTCCGCAGCGGGCCGGGGCGCTCCTTTGCCCGCGTTGGCACAATCCCGTATCAGGCCGAGGCGAATATTTTGGGTCGCAACAGCAGCAGTACGTGGTGGTTTGTCGATTATAACGGCGTTGTCGGTTGGGTGAGCGCGCAGTTTGGCCGCATTCAGGTCGGCGCGAATTTCAACAGCATTCCGGTGGCAGGGTAAGCCTGTAAAAGCATTTTTCGAAGCTGGTTTTTTGTAATTTCGCGTCTTGCAAAGCAGGAGAGAACTCATTGTGTTGACTGATCTGGATATTTATTTATTTGATCTGCGCGGTTATATCCTCATTGAAAATGCCCTCTCAGCCGCCGAAGTTGCTGCTTTGAACGCGGGCATTGACGAGATTATGCCGCTGGCGGCTGGCGAGTGGTATGGCGATGTTCATTCACAGCATTTAAGGCCTGACGAGGGGAAGAATCTCCAGCAAATTTATGAGGCAGGCGAGCCATTCGAAGCACTGATCGATCATCCATCGTGGTTCGAAAGAGTCAAATGTTTTGTCGGTGGCGAAGGCTCATTCGATTACCTTCACGGCCCGCTGTTCATTGACGAAAATTTTGCGAATATACGTGGCCCCGGCGGCGCGATCAGCCTGCATTCTGGCGCGCACGAAGGCGTCAAGCGTACCCAGTTCCGTTACAACGTCGGGCGCTTCATGTGTGGGCAGATTAACGTTCTCATGGCGCTCACCGAAATTGGCCCTGGCGATGGCGGAACGATGGTTATTCCCGGCAGCCACAAGTCCAATTTTCCGCACCCTGATATTGAAAAATATCGCAATCTTGGCGGCGTGGCTTCGCTGGATAACGTGATGGGCGCTGAAGAAGTTTATATGAAGGCCGGGGACGCGCTGCTCTTTGTCGATGCGCTTTCGCACGGCTCGGCTCGGCGGGTTAACCCCGGTGATCGGCGCGTTGTGATTTACCGCTATGGGCCGTCGTGGGGCAACTTCCGCCTGGGCTATCAGCCTTCCGAATCACTCTTGGCGCGTTTGACACCACAGCGGAGAAAAATTGTTCAGCCTCAAGTGTTGATTCCGCGTGACCCGGCGAAGCAGCGCAAAAAATCAAGCGTTGGTAACTGAGCCAGAAGTGACCGATTTGGCGTCGCCAACACAAGTCGCAGGGAGGGTCATGCCAGCACATGCTCTCGGCGATGAGCCGACTTCACCAGAAACAGCAAGCCAACTGCGAACAGTGTTAGGAGCGCGCCGCCCAGATAAGTTGCGATCATACCAAACGTCTGTATAGCAATGCCTGTGCTGGTGAAGCCAATAACACCGCCAAAGGTCACAGCGGTGCTATATAAAGACAGCGCTTTGCCAAGCGATTTGGGTGGTACCAGATCCGTAATCAGCGCTTGGCTGATGCCGATACTGCCTCCAACACCGATTAGCAACACATTTGACAGCACAAAGTGCCATAACAGATTCGAGCCAGCCAGGGTAAACAACCCGATAGCCCCGACTACAAATGCAGCGGCAATCACGTAATAGCGATTCATACGATCCGAGAGCCAGCCGAGGAAGAACGGGAGCGGAATCGATACCAGTCCACTAATCGCCACGACACCCGAAATCGCCTCTGCATCAAAGCCCAACCCATCCATCTGCAAAGGTCTGCTGAGTCCGGGTATGAATCCACAGGAAAAGGCTACCAGGTTTGCCGCAAGCATGATATAGAAAGACGTTCCGAGCTTTGAAAGTGTCGGGACGGTGGGCGTGGTAACTGACTCCAGGGGAGCTAAGGACACATCCTTTACCAGAAGGAGGATCATGAGTGCCAGCAGCCAGCACACCGATGCCCCACCAAACAGCGCCGCAAACCCCCACTGATTGATGATGACGCCGCTAACGGAGCCAGCCACCACAGACCCAATTGGCCCGGTGACGCCAACGATACCAAAAATCTTCCCGCGTTCAGTCGGGTCAGCGGATAACCCTATCAGGATGATAATAATCGAAAAACCAATCGTCTGAAGAAAAAATACGATGCCGGTGATAATCACTAATGATCCAAAAGAAGTGACCTGACTCATCAGCCAGGTGGCAAAAATATTCAAGATAATCGATGCTGCCAGCCATGTTTTGCGCCGTTGAAATCGATCCGATAACCAACCACCCACTATCGCGCCAACCCCCACCGCAAAAAAGGCAAAACCGAGATAATTTCCGATGGATACCGGGTCTGCCCCAAGCCGCAGGGCATAGATCGGCAGCATGGTGTTGAGTCCATTAAAAATCGTCCAGTACACTATATTGAGTCCGCACAAGGCAAAAAGTTGCTTACGGCTGATCGACATGCTTCAAACCCCCGCTAAATGCTGCTATATTTTATTTCGTGGTTGTTTTTCAAACGCTGCTTAGAACAGACCGTTCGAGATTTGGGAAATGCGTGTGCTGCCTTCCTGCATCCCGAACGGTTACAATCAACCAGATTTAATTCAGTGTCAAAACCGCGCGGTAACGTACTTTGCCCTCGCGCAGCCTTGCGTGAACTATGTTCACCTCATCGAGGGCATAGGTTTCGGTCAGCGGACGGATATGATTCTGAATCGCCAGCCTCAGAAGCTCTTGAAGGTCAAGGCGGGAACCGATCAGACTGCCGATGACGCGCTGTTCGGCAGCCAGCAGTTGGACAGGTACAATTGGCATCGGGTCGGCGGTCAGGGCGGTAAGCACCATTGCCCCCTGTGGCAGCAAGCCGCGCATGACGCCGTTAATCGCCTCGGTGTTGAGAGTCGTTGACAAGATCACATCAGCCCCGCCCATCTCCAACAGCTTTTGTCCCGCTTCAGCCCCACATGCGTTGATGGTGTGATCTGCGCCGAGTTCTTTGGCTGTGGCCTGCTTGGAGTCAGTAGAGGTGATGGCAATAACCTCTGCGCCCATCGCTTTCGCAATCGGGATAGCCATATGCCCAAGCCCACCGATTCCCAGGATCGCGGCACGCTGCCCAGGGCGTAGAGCAGCATTTTTGAAGCCGCCGTACATGGTCAATCCAGCACAGAGAAACGGCGCAGCATCAACAAATTCGATTGCGTCCGGTAGTGGAATAGCATATTCTGCACCCACAGTAACATATTCAGCATAACCGCCGGGAAGCGTCACGCCTGCTTGTTGAGGCCCGTGTTGGGTCAGATTGGTAATGCAGGTCTGCTCCTTGCCTGACAAGCAATAGGGACAGTGTCCACAGCCAAATTGCCAATAGGCACCGACCCGATCCCCAGGCTTCAGGTGAGTCACTTTAGCGCCAACCTGCTCAACTTCACCAACAATTTCATGCCCCATAATCAACGGAAAGGGGTCAAGTCCAAATGCCGCCAGAAGCCCTTCAGCAATATGCAGGTCGGTGTGGCACACGCCGCAGGCACGTACCTTAATCAGCACATCGTTAGCGCCAATTGAAGGGGTATCGATATACTTAATCACTATCGGTTGTTGCGCTTGTTCAAGTACCGCAGCTTTCATGAAATCTTCTCCTTATATTTGCTTTTATTGACCTTAAAAATGCTTGTCTAATTCTCAAATGAATAACGGCTGATGGGGTATCATCTACGGATCGCCCCACTCTCGATGTTTTGTCCTCCTGTTTGGGGTTCGAACTTACCTGGGCAAAATCCTGTTCATTAGCCTATATCGTCTCGGTAAAGTCTGTGAGGCCGGTGTCCTGCGCAGGATAGTCAGTAGCGCCGTCATGAGGTTGAGCGGAGCGGCAAGGAGATGGCTGGCAATCCCAGGATGGATTACACCCGTTTTTTGGCTGCGCTGCGCTTCCTCAACCTCGCGGGTGAGCTTTTCATCTTGCGCCCAGCGGATGATGTCTTGATGATGCTGCTGGCTGCCTTTTCCATTTAGCATGTGATCCAACTCGTACATGATTTGCCTTCCCGCTGGTTAGTTGTTCGAACTTGCGTGGGCAAAGTCCTGTTCATTGACCTCTATTGTTTCGCCAACGTCTGCACGGCGAACACTTAGCTTGGACAACTCGCGCTCCGTGACAGGATTATCCGGGTTGATATACAGCGCTCGTTCCAGGCAGTAGCGGACTTCTTCAGGAGCGGTCACTTGGGTGGATGCCCACAGCCAATCCATCTCGTAGACAGAGTCTTCACGGAACTGGTCGCGCAGGAATGGGCTGGGGTTGCTCATGGTGAGGGCGGGGCGGCTCTCAGCAGGACGATTTCGTCGCGATGTCTGAAAATGTGTCCCAATAGTGCGCAGACTTGCGAACAGCCGCGATGACCAACGCAATTGTTCAGTCGCAGTGGAATGTTCATAATCAGAAACTGCCGGGAGAGATTTCATTCTCAGTTCATGCTCGGTGTGCGCTAACCTGTGTAAGCTGTAAATGTCCATTTTTTGCTCCGTCATCCTGTGTGCTTTCGATGTCTACAGAATAGTCGCAGCCAGGGTGAAGAGTCGCCCTTCTAAAGGAGTATTGAAGCGAAAATCGGGAGTATTTGGGTGAGTGAGAGGAGGTTGGCTTTAGAGGATGTTCAGCGCTTGCGCGTGAGCAATGGCCTGTGTGCGGCTTTCGACGCCGAGCTTGCCGAAAATATGATTGACGTGTTTTTTGACGGTGGTGACGCTAATGACGAGATGGTCAGCGATGTCCTGATTCGAATATCCAGCAGCGATGAGGCGCAGCACGTCCAGTTCGCGCTCAGACAGGGGTTCGGTCAACGCTTGATTAGCTGCCTGAGAAGGGTTAGGTTGTTCATGAGCCTCGCCCGTCTGACCTTGATCGCGCAGTATCCGAACCACTGTTTCGAGTTGCAGTGTTTGACCCTGTTCCCAGGCATTGCGAAAAGCCTCTGCGCCGAGTTGATCTTCAAGCTGCTGCCGCACTTCGCTCAACAGGGGCCACTTTTCCATCCAGCCCATTAACTCGCGCGGCGCGGTGGACGCCAGACCGAGCAGTTGGACTGCCCATTCCGGCTGATTGGCGCGGGCAGCCAAAATTGCCGCGATGGGGAGACACAGCCGTTGCCAGGTGGGCGAAGTGGCACTGGGAGCCTCCGTTAGCATGTCATGCACGGCTCGCCTCGCCTGATCGTTCTCACCTAAGCCACAGGATGCCTGCGCCAGGGCAAATCGATCCCAATCTGGAATAAGTGCTGTTGAGTCGAGTAGACGCTGTTGGCTGAGGTCATATGCCTGTCGATACTCGCCGCGCATATTCGCGACCCAGTTCAGGATTGGATCAGAGAGCCTGTACCTCTTATAAGTGTGCTGGTCAATATGACGAATTCCATCACGCACTTCATTGACGGACAGGTCGAAATTGCCGCGCAGGAAAGCAGAGACTGCTTTTCCATCTCTAATCAGCGCATAGGTGGGCAGTTTGCCGATCTCGTCGTAAAGGTCGAGCGCTTCATTGAGTACCTGCTCCCCTTCGCTCACACGTCCCTTGAGGAAGTAGTGATAATTAAGCCCAGCCAGTGGGAAACCTAAATTGTTCAGATCGCCGATACGACGGCGTATCCGAATGCTCTCTTGAAGCGCTTCAATGCCGTCGTCGCCCCGGCCCAGCGCGACATAACCGACACTTAATCCGACCAGCATATGTGCGATGTAAAAGTCGTCGCGGACTTCGCGCCACAATCTAAGGCATTCTTCCAACCTGCGCACCAGAGTACCAAAATCACCGATGATGCTGCTGTAATCCCCTAAGACCCATAGGCAATAGGCGACCTCATGCCGAGCACCTAGCTGACTGGCACGCTCCAGAATCGCTTCCAGCCTCTCATGGTCGATTTCCCCGCGAGTGAGGGAATTCATCTTCTCACAGCGAACAGCAACCTGATCCAGCAGAGGATCGACTTGATCGACAATTTTCGTCCTCAAGTCACCTTCCACTTGCTTTAACAGCAGAAGAACATCGACCGTAAGATTGCTCACCTCGGCAAAATTCACCAGACACTCAAGGACAGGCGTTGTTATTAGGTCGTACTGCTCACGCTGGACTGCCCAGAACAAGCCTGCTCGAATATTCTCCAAGTCAATTCTGATCTCATGTAACCCAGCTTGCTGCCTGCGCCCTTTAACATCGGACTCGCGCTGCGCCATGAAACGCAGGTAATATTCGCTGTGGGTTGTCTGGGTTGTCTCGGCTGCCCCTGCTGCCTGAAGCTGTCCCTCAGCGAACTGGCGCAAGAGTTCGTGCAGATCGTAACGCCCCTCGCGGTTGAGCCGAATCAGCGATTTATCCGCCAATCCAGCCAGGGTTTCCAGCGATGCTCTGGCAATCTGCTCGGCAGCTTCAAGGTCAAAGCCGCCCCGAAAGACTGAAAGGCGCATCAACACATTTTGCTCATCTGTTGAGAGCAGTTTCCATGATTGCTCGAACACGCGATACAGGCTGCGATGTCGTTCGGCGACGTTGCGCAGCGGCGTTGTGAGAAAGCCGAGATTCGCCTCCATATGCGCGGCGATTTGCTGAGGCGACATCGCCCGCAGCCAGGTTGCCGCCAATTCCAAGCCGAGCGGCATTCCCTCGACCTTCTGGCAGATTTTCCGCACCGCGTCAGAGTTTTCGTCCAGCGAAAAATTTGCCTGCACTTGACGCGCGCGTTGGGCGAAAAGCTGGACGGCGCTGTAGCTTTCCAGCGGTATATCGGTTTTATTTTCTGGAAATGATAAACCATCCAGCGCCAGCACCCATTCCTCCTGAAGGTTCAGCCGTTCACGCGATGTCACGAGAAATTTGACCTGCGGGGCAGCTTGCAGGAGATCGATTAGCAGATCAACGCCATCGAGTAAATGTTCAAAATTGTCCATCACCAGCAGCAAATGTTTCCCACGCAGGTAGTTCAAAAGCTGGGGTCGAAGGTCGATGGAGTCAAAAAGCGTGATCTGAAGCGCGCTGGCGATGGCGGAAGGCACGAGGTCGAGTGAACTCACAGGAGTCAGATGGACAAAGTAGACGCCATCGGTGAAGCTGCGCTGGTCAGCGGCGAATTGAAGGGCAAGGCGGGTTTTGCCGATCCCGCCGGGGCCGAGCAGCGTCAACAGGCGGCAGTTAGGGTCGGCGAATAAAGCGGCAATGCGGGCTAACTCATCATTACGTCCCACAAAAGAAGTGGCAGGAATCGGCAGAGAAGGTGTATTCATCGACAGCGCCTCGTCAGCACAGTCCATTATTATGCTGGGCTATTTTACCCGCATTTAGAAACAAACGCCGCTTGAAAGTGGCTCTAGAGGATATTCAATGATTGCGCGTGGGCAATCGCCTGCGTCCGGCTTTCGACGCCGAGCTTACCAAAAATGTGATTGATGTGTTTTTTGACGGTTGTGACGCTGATGACGAGATGATCAGCAATGTCCTGATTCGAATGTCCGGCAGCAATCAGGCGCAGCACGTCGAGTTCGCGTTCACTGAGGGGTTCAAGTAATGACCGATTGGCGACCTCTGAGGCAGACGGCTGCCCATGATCGATGAAATGTTTGCTATGTTCGAGAAGTGTTCGAGCAACCACATCGAGTTGGAGCGTTTGACCATGTTCCCAGGCATTGCGAAAAACCTCCGCGCCGAGTTGATCTTCAAGCTGCTGCCGGACTTCGTTCAACAGCGGCCATTTTTCCATCCAACCGATCAACTCGTGTGGCCCCGCAAAGGCCAGACCGAGCAGTTCGGCTGCCCATTCCGCCTGGTTGGCGCGGGCAGCCAGAATCGCCGCAATGGGCAAGCACTGCCGCTGCCAAGTGTGCGAAATGGCGCTAGGGGCAATCGTGAGCATGTCATACAAGGCCCGCCATGCCCGCTCATTCTCGCCCAAGCCACAGACCGCCACCGCAAGGCCGAATTGACTCCACTCCGGCGTGAATGACGTGGAGGAGCGCAGGTGCTGCTGGATGAGGTCATAGGCTTGTCGATAGTCACCGCGCATACACTTCACCAGGCTTCGAAGCGCATCTAGATTTGTAGATGTTCTATAAATTTGCCCATTTGCAAAATGCTCTGCCTCTTGAATTTCGTCCATCGCCGATTCGAACTCACCGCCCCAGAAACCCCACGTTGCTTTTGCGGCTTTGATGATCGGATAGGAAGCGATTGGGCCAATTTCGTTGTGAATGTCGAGTGCTTGATCTTGTAGCTGCGCACCGTCGCTCAAACGCCCTTCAAGGATGTATAAATAACTCAGCACGAGCAGCGCGTAAGCCAGATTGCTCAGATCGCCGATGCGATAGCGTATTTGAACGCTCTCATTGAGCAATTCGATGGCCTCTTTGCTTCGATTCGTATTGTAGTAGTCGCCGCTTAAGCCGTTCAGAAGGTGGGCGATGTAAAAAGCATCCCCGACTTCGCGCCACAATCTGAGGCTTTCGTCATATCGGTGCAGTTTGTTCGCAAAATCACGATACAATGAGTGGTAATCCCCCAGCACCCACAGGCAGTAGGCAAGATCGCGTTTATCCCCACGCTGGCGGATACGTTCCAGAATAATTTCCAAATGTTGGTAGTCGGTTTTCATGCCCATAATGGATTGGATGCGCAAGCCGCGAATCGCAGCTTGATCCGCCAATTTCGCCACCTGCGCTGCCTCCGCTTGCTTAAGAAGTTTGCGCACCTCAATCAATCGGTTGCTCATCTCGGCGAAATTCATCAGGCAGTCGAGAACAGGCGTCGTTATCAGCGTATGCTGCTCATGATCGATAGCCCACTGCCAGCCAGCTTGAATATTTTCCAGATCGCTTCGAATTTCGTGCAGTCCTGCTTGCTGCCGCCGTCCCTTAAGGTCGTCATCGTGCCGCTCCATGAAGCGCAGATAGTAGGCGCTGTGGGAGGATCGCGTCGCCTCGGTTGCCCCGGCTGCTTCAAGCTGCCCCTCGGCAAATTGGCGCAGCAATTCGTGGAGGTCGTAACGTCCTTCGCGGTTCACGCGGATCAGCGACTTGTCCGCCAGTCCCGCCAGAATTGCTAACGATGCTCCCGCCACCTGTTGGGCAGCTTCGAGATCAAAACCGCCACGAAAAACAGACAACCGCATCAGCACATTTTGCTCGTCCGTTAAGAGCAGTTTCCACGACTGCTCAAATACGCGATACAGGCTGCGATGTCGTTCGGCGACGTTGCGCAGCGGCGTGGTCAGAAAACCGAGGTTGGACTCCATGTGCGCGGTGATCTGCTGGGGATTCATCGCCCGCAGCCAGGTCGCCGCCAGTTCTAAGCCCAGTGGCATCCCCTCGACCTGCTGGCAGATTTTCCGCACGGCTTCGGCGTTTTCATCCAGCAAGAAATTCGTCTGCATCTGCCGCGCACGTTGGGCAAAAAGCTGGACGGCGCTGTAGCTTTCCAGGGGCAAAAGGGCTGTATTTTCTGGAAACGATAAACCATCCAGCGCCAGCACCCATTCCTCCTGAAGGTTCAGCCGTTCGCGCGATGTCACCAGGAATTTGACCTGTGGGGCGGCTTGCAGAAGGTCAATGAGAAGGTCAACGCCTTCCAGAAGATGCTCAAAATTGTCCATCACCAGCAGCAAATATTTTTCACGCAGGTATTCGGCAAGCTGGGGTCGAAGGTCGATGGAGTCAAAAAGCGTGATCTGAAGCGCGCTGGCGATGGCGGAAGGCACGAGGTCGAGTGAACTCACAGGAGTCAGATGGACAAAGTAGACACCATCGGTGAAGCTGCGCTGGTCAGCGGCGAATTGAAGGGCAAGGCGGGTTTTGCCGATCCCGCCGGGGCCGAGCAGCGTCAACAGGCGGCAGTTGGGGTCGGCGAACAAAGCAGCGATGCGGGCTAACTCATTGCTGCGTCCCACAAAAGAAGTGGTAGGTATCGGTAACAAAGCTGTCGTCATGGGCAAAGCCTTTGAACCAGGGACAGACGAGAAGCACCGAGACTTGCTTTCAGTCAGCAAAGTTCGTTGTTTCCATAAAATATTTTATCGTGATTTAGAAGCAAACGCAGGTTTTTGGGAAGAAATCTTGCAAACTCGATCATCTCCATAGGGTATAATTGAGGTTGTGGATAGGCCTCATGAGTCCAGATTTCTGCGATTCTTTTGGGCTAACTTCTGCCTGTATCAAAAGATTGTTGATACCATTTATTGGTCTTATTTGATGGGTGTGGTGACAGCCTGTTTGGGCAAGCATAAATGCTTGTGCCGTTCACATCGCCACTTCGGGATGGTGGCATGTTCAAAAATTTTTTCATGAGCCGCTTGCAGTTTAACCGGCAGGCGCGCCGATTTTTTATGACGATTGCAGCGCTGGGTTTTGTGATCGATGGTGTCTATGCGGTACTGCTGAATCTGTACTTATTGCGGCTTGGTTATGATGCGCGTTTCATTGGTCAAGTCAATTCATTTGGGTTGTTAACGTTTGCGCTTGTGAGTTTGCCCGCAGGGATATTAGGCACACGCTGGGCAGGCACGATGATGCTGCGCGTTGGCCTGGGACTCATCTTGCTTGGCACATTTCTCTTGCCGCTGGCAGAATTCAGCCCGATGGGTTGGCAAGAGACCTGGTTTATCTTGACTTATGCCCTGGTCATGATGGGATATTCATTATTTTTCGTAAACGGCGCGCCCTTTCTGATGTCTGTGGTCGAGCGCGATAAACAGACGAGCGCATTTGCCATCCAGACGGCATTATTATCGTTGGCTGCTTTTGTGGGAAGTTTATTCGGCGGCATCCTTCCGGGTTTTATCGCCAATTTATACAGCTTCTCTCTAGATGACCCGGAACCTTATCGCTATACCATGCTGTTTACAACCCTGGCGCTTCTAGGAGCGTTTTGTATTACCTTAACGATGGTGAAACAGCCGGAACAGCGCAGCGACGAAGCGCCTGTTGAGGAAGGCAATTCAGGACTTGAGAATTGGATAGGCGGGGGCTATACGACGGCTTTGATTGTACTGATTGTCGCGATGTCATTGGTGCGCTTTTTCCAGGTTGCTGGCCTCGCTACAACTTCGGTTTTTTTCAACGTGTACCTGGATAGACAGTATGGGATGCCTGCCAGCACAATCGGGGTCATTGCTTCTGTCAGCCGCTTAATCGCAGTCCCCATCGTTTTGCTGGCACCACGCCTGATTAAGCGAACCAGCACGGGGAATGTCGCGATGTGGGCTTCGCTGGCAACAGCACTCAGCCTCTTGCCGATTGCCCTTGTGCCTTACTGGTGGGCAGCCGCTCTCGGCTATATCAGCGCGCTTTCACTGACTAACCTGCGCTTCGCAGCGTTCATTGTCTACATTATGGTACTTGTGCCAAAGCGTCAGCAAGCGGTTATGGTTGGGGCTGGGGAAGCCGCAGCAGGGTTCAGTTTTGCACTCATGGCGCTGGCAGGGGGTTATCTGGTTACATGGGCGGGTTTTCAGCAGTTATTCTTTCTGGGGGCGCTGTTGAGTGGGCTTGGAACATTGATTTTCTGGTTTCATTTGCGCGTTGTCAATTTGCGGAAACGTGCCGAAGTCGGGTCTACGCCGTAATGTTGATTGATTTTAGATGATGGTGATTTCTATTGGGGGAAACTTGGACCTGAGGGGACTCGAACCCCTTACCTCTACAGTGCGATTGTAGCGCTCTCCCAAATGAGCTACAGGCCCAGATTAGCGAACATTGTATAGCTGGCAAAGATTGGTGTCAAGGTAAAGAAACTCGCGTGGCGTGACAGAGCTTGTTAATTATTTGGATACTGATTTTCAAAGAATATTGAATATTATAAACTTTGCCATGTCCTCTGTGGAGTGCTATAATTTACATGCATTAAGATATCTTCATTTCCTGCCTCAAATCATTCCTCGGAGGAACTCACTTTGACCTCACTCGTAATGACTGTTACCGAAACCCTGCGCTATCGAGGCGCGCTTGGGCAGTGGAGTTGGATTCTGCATCGCGTCACTGGCCTGGGGGTCGTTTTTTTCCTCGTTTTGCATGTTATTGATACATCCTGGGCGGTTTTCTATCCAGAATTATACGTGGAAGCCATCGCGACTTATCAATCGCCGCTGTTTACAATTGGCGAATTTGCGCTGGTGGCGGCTGTGGTTTACCACGCGATTAACGGCTTGCGCATCACCTTTTTTGATTTCCGCCCGAACCTGTGGCGCTATCAACAGCGCGCGGCTATAGCGGTCTTGATAATTACGGTTATCATCTGCATTCCCGCCTTTATTCTGATGCTCGGTCACGTCATCGACCATTATAGCACGAATCCCCAAGTGCTCCCCTTAGGGCGTGTCATCGGGGCGCAGTTACCCTTTCTGATCGGTATTGCTGTGGCAGTGGTTGCCGCTATTTTTTACTCAGTGATTCATGGCGTGATCGCAGGCGATACAACCAGTAAAAAGCAGAAACCTACTGGCAGCCGAATTGAGCGATTCTGGTGGTCGTACATGCGTATCAGCGGTGTTTTGATCGTCCCGCTGGTATTCGGTCACCTGGGAATGATGCACATCCTTCAAGGTGTTTTTGACATCACAGCGCAAAACTCAGTGGTGGTTGGCACGACAACAATCAACCAGAGTGGAACAGCAGTTGAATTTGTCGCCAACCGTTGGAATATGTTCATTGGCGGCGTAGCGATTTGGCGGCTGTATGATTTCGCTCTGCTAACACTCGTGGTTGTGCATGGATTCAACGGTTTGAGGTATGTTTTGACGGATTATACGATGGGTAGTCCGCTGCTGCGCCGTGCCGCAATTTATTTTTGCGTGATGGGCGCAATCGTCTTATTAGTGTTAGGGAGTGGTATGCTCGTCGCGACGATTGACGCGGACGCGATTGAGATGGCGCGACAGGCAACAGAGAATTTACACCCGTAGGGAGCAGTTTGTTATGCAGACACATCAGTTTGATGCTGTAATCGTCGGCGCAGGCGGCGCAGGCTTGATGGCAGCCTTATACGCCAGCCAGGGCGGTGCCAATGTCGCCGTTGTCAGCAAGCTCTATCCGACCCGCAGCCACACAGGTGCGGCATTGGGGGGCATCGGCGCGGCGCTTGGGAATCTCGAAGAAGATAACCCGCTGTGGCACGCCTATGATACGGTCAAAGGTGGTGATTATCTCGCCGATCAAAACGCGGTCAAAGTTTTAGCGGAAGAAGCGATTGATTCGATTATCGAATTAGAACACATGGGGCTGCCGTTTGACCGCACGTCTGAAGGCCGGATCAGCCAGCGGCGTTTCGGCGGTCATACCAGCAATTTTGGTGAAAAACCGGTTCGCCGCGCCTGCCATGCCGCAGACCGCACGGGTCACATGATTTTGCAGACCCTGTATCAACAGTGCATCAAAAACAACGTGCGTTTTTTCGACGAATATCATGTCGTCGATATTCTAATGAATCAAGGCAAAGCGGTTGGTACGGTTGCGATTCAACTCGGCACAGGCGAATTTCACGTCTTTCATGCCAAAGCGACATTGTTCGCGACAGGTGGTTGGGGACGTGTCTGGCAGATCACCAGCAACGCCCACAGCCTGACCGGAGACGGTGCAGCGGTGGCGTTTCGGCGCGGCATTCCCATGCAGGATATGGAATTTTATCAATTTCACCCTACCGGACTGTATGGCCTGGGCGTACTGCTGACCGAAGGTATTCGCGGCGAAGGCGGCATTTTGCTGAATCGTCATGGCCAGCGCTTTATGGAAAAATACGCGCCGAAAATTAAAGACCTCGCCAGCCGCGATGTGGTCAGCCGCTCGATTTATCTGGAACTCCGCGAAGGCAACGGCATTGGCGGCAAGGATTACGTCCACCTGGATATTCGCCCGGAAACGGTGAATCGTTATCTGGCGGAGGCGGGGGAAACGCGCCGAGTCGATGATGCTTACATCGCCAAAGCCCTGGCAGAAACGCTGGAATTATGCCGGACTTACGCGGGCGTCGATCCGCTGACCGAGCCAATGCCGATTCAACCCACCGCGCATTACGCAATGGGCGGCATTCCCACGAATGTCAACGCCGAAGTCGTGATTGATGAAAATTGGACGGTGCTGCCCGGTTTATATGCAGCAGGTGAATGCGCCTGCGTCAGTTGTCACGGCGCGAATCGTCTCGGTACAAACTCGCTGGTCGATCTGGTGGTGTTCGGGCGTCGTGGTGGCAAAGCGATTGCTAATTTCGTCAAACAAGCCAGCTTCACGCCGCTGCCGTCGAACCCAACAGGCGAAATCGAAGCGGAAATTAACCGCCTGCGTAACAGCAAAGGCAAAACACGTCCTGGCGAACTGCGTAAAAAGATGCAAAAAACCATGATGGAGAACGTCGGTGTATTCCGCACCGAATCGGCTATCCGGCAGGGTATCAGCGATGTCGAAGAACTGCGCGAACGCTATCAGACCGACCTCGCCATCGATGATCGCGGCTTTAAATTCAACACCGATCTGATCGAAGCCTGGGAGCTTGGCTGCCTGCTCGATCTGGCATTGGTGACAGGCCAGAGCGCTCTGCTTCGTACCGAAAGCCGGGGTGGTCACAGCCGTGAGGATTATCAACAACGCGACGACGAAAAATGGATGTGCCACACGCTGGCCTCCCGCAGCGATGCTGGGCTGTACCCCACCGGCAAGATGAACCTGGAGATCAACCATAACAAGAAGGTTGATACGTCGCTGGCCGATGTCGATAAGCGTTTCCTGCCCAAAGAGCGCGTCTACTAAAATAGTCCTGAGTTAAAAGTTTAAAGTGCTGAGTTTTACAACTTGGCACTCAGCACTTTAAACCCAGCACTCGTAAACCAATTGACGAACGGAAAGCCAACAACATTATGGAAGTGACATTTCGCATCAGACGATATAACCCGGAAAGCACGACCAACACCAAGCCCTATTGGCAGGAATTTACGCTGAAGGACGTGGTGGAAACAGATCGCGTGTTGGAACTCTTACACCGGATTAAATGGGAACAGGATGGCACTCTGACGCTGCGGCGCTCGTGTTCGCACGGCATCTGTGGCTCGGACGCCATGCGTATTAACGGACGCAATGCCCTGGCCTGCAAGTTGCTGATCCGCGACGTGGGCGCAAAAGTGCAGGTCGAGCCGATCCTGGGGCTGCCTGTGCTGAAAGACCTGCTGGTGGATATGGAGCCATTTTTCGAGCATTATCGTTCGGTCATGCCCTATTTCATCACCAACAAGCCTGTCCCCGCTGACGGACGCGAACGCTTGCAAACGGTGGAAGACCGCGCGGTTTTTGACGACACCACCAACTGCATTCTGTGCGCGGCCTGCACGACCTCCTGCCCCAGCTTTTGGGCGAACGGCAAATATGTCGGCCCAGCGGCGATTGTCCAGGCGCACCGCTTCATTTTCGACAGCCGCGACGATGGCTCACCGGAACGGCTGGACGCGCTGGCGGATCCCAACGG
>Ga0268299_1002622_pt1 | contig 20330 bp, 16 predicted proteins | sample NOBtaG_FD_193484 | JGI IMG/M metagenome (GOLD analysis project Ga0268299, IMG submission 193484) | Activated sludge microbial communities from bioreactor in Nijmegen, Gelderland, Netherland - NOB reactor | ecosystem: Engineered > Bioreactor > Aerobic > Activated sludge | place: Netherlands... | reverse complement strand
TGCTCACCGCCAACGAGCCGACCATCAAGGGCGGGTCGATCAACCCGTACACGGCGATCAAGACCGGGCGCACCATGGAGATCTGCGCCCAGAACCGGATGCCGATCATCAACCTGACCGAGTCCGGTGGCGCCGATCTGCCGTTCCAGTCGACGATCTTCGTGCCCGGCGGCCGCGGCTTCCGTGAGCTCACGCGCCGCTCGCGCGAGCGCATCCCGACCATCTGTCTCGTCTTCGGCTCGTCGACCGCCGGCGGCGCGTACGTGCCCGGCATGTCCGACTACATCGTCATGGTGAAGAACCAGGCGCAGGTCTTCCTCGGCGGTCCGCCGCTCGTGAAGATGGCGATCCACGAGGACGTGGACGAGGAGACGCTCGGCGGCGCCGACATGCACAGCCGGGTCTCGGGCGTGTCGGACTACCTCGCCCAGGACGAGCGCGACGCGATCCGCATCGGCCGCGAGATCGTCGCCCAGCTCAACTGGAAGAAGCTCGGCTGGTCCAAACGCGTCCCGGTCGAGGAGCCGATCTACGACCCCGACGAGATGCTCGGCTTGGCTTCCATCGACATCCGGAAGCCGTTCGACGTGAAGGAGATCATCGCGCGCATCGTCGACGGCTCGCGCTTCCACGAGTTCAAGCCGACCTACGGCACGACGCTCGTCACCGGCTACGCCCACATCCACGGCTACCCGGTCGGCATCCTCGCCAACAACGGCATCCTCTTCTCGGAGTCGAGCGAGAAGGGCGCGCAGTTCATCCAGCTCTGCAACTCGACCAATACGCCGATCATCTTCTTGCAGAACATCACCGGCTTCATGGTCGGCAGCCGCTACGAGCAGGGCGGCATCATCAAGGACGGCGCCAAGCTCATCAACGCGGTGTCGAACTCGACGGTCCCCGCGATCACCGTGATGGTGGGCGCGTCCTACGGCGCCGGCAACTACGGCATGGCGGGCCGCGCCTACGACCCGCGCTTCGTCTTCAGCTGGCCGAACCATCGGATCGCCGTCATGGGTCCGGAGCAGCTCGCCGGCGTGCTCTCGATCGTGCGTCGCCAGGCCGCCGAGCGGGCAGGGCAGCCGTTCAACGAGGCCGAGGACGCCATGATCAAGCAGATGGTGCAGGGGCAGATCGAGAAGGAGAGCTACGCCTTCTTCGCGACGGCCCGCGTCTGGGACGACGGCATCATCGACCCGCGCGACACGCGCACGGTGCTCGGCCTCTCGCTCTCGGCGGTGCACAACAACGTCATCGAGGGTGCCACGGGGTACGGCGTCTTCCGGATGTAGCGCCGACCGGTACTCGTAGCGATGCGCCGCTGAACGCGCGTCGCTACTTCACCGCCGTGGATGCTGCTAGGGTCGCGGCCATGGCGTCACCGTTCCCAGGCGAGGGGCGGATCACTCGCGAGCGCTATTGGCGGCTCGTCGAAGAGGGCGTCATCGCCCCGGACGATCGTGTCGAGTTGCTCGACGGGGTGATCGTCTCGATGTCGCCCCAGAACCCGACGCACGCCTTCGTCATCTCGGTGTTGACCCGGTTTCTCGACACCATCGTCGGACCGAAGGCGCTCGTCCGCGGGCAGACGCCGCTCGACCTGAGCGACGAGTCCGTTCCGGAGCCGGACCTTGCCGTCGTACCCGGAACCGCGTCCGAGTACCTCGACAGTCATCCCACGCGCGCACTGCTGGTCATCGAGGTTGCCGGCCGCTCCTTGGCGGCGGATCGCCTGACGAAAGCTCGCATCTACGCGAACGGAGCGGTCGACGAGTATTGGATCGTCAATCTCCGCGATCGTTGCGTGGAGGTGCATCGCTCCCCGGTGCAGGCCGAACGACGCTTTGCCGACGTCAGAGTCGTCCGGTCGGGCGAGACGCTGGATCTCGTGGCGTTCCCAGGGGTCACTCTCGCCGTCGACGACCTCCTGCCCCCCGCACCGTCGCGTTGACCGGCGGCGGTCGCCGGGGGCACTATCGCCCCGCCTCGGACGACCGCATGCGAACCACACGGGACTCCACGCCCGCCCGCGGGGGCAGCGAACGCCGGCCGGACGACGCCGAGGAGCGGCTCCGGCGCAGCGAGGCGCGCTTCCGGACGGTCTTCGATCACGCGCCGATCGGCATCCTCCTGCTCGGCCCCGACGTCCGGATCCTCGGCGCGAATCGCGCCCTCTGCGCGATGCTCGGCTACGAAGAGTCGGAGCTGCTCGGCCGCGTCGTCACCGAGCTGCTCCACCCCGAAGATCTCGCCGAGAGCCATCGCATGCGGGCCCGCGTCGACGCCGGCGAGGTCGACACGGTCTCGGTCGAACGCCGCGCGATCCGGAAGGACGGCCAGGTGCTCTGGCTCCAGGTCCGGAGCTCCGTCCAGCGCGAGGCTGACGGCAAGGTCGACCTCATCATCACCCAGCTCGTCGACGTCACGGCGCAACGCGCGCAGCAAGCGAAGCTCCGTGAGAGCGAAGCGCGGTTTCGGACGATCTTCGAGAGCGCGCCGATCGGCATGGCCCTGCTCGCGCCGGAAGGGCATCTCATCCAGGCCAACCCCGCGCTCGCCGTGATGCTCGGACGAACGCCGGCCGAGCTCGTCGCTCTGTCGGCCCCGGACCTGATCCACCCCGACGACGTGGAGCTCACCCGCATGCAAGTCATGGCGGCCCTGAGCGGATGCTGCTCCGACACGATCGCCGGGGAGTCGCGCTACCTGCACGCCGACGGCCACGTGGTCTGGGGCGCGTACCAGAGCTCGCTCGTCCGGGACGCCGAGGGCGTCCCGCGCTACTTCGTGTCGCAGGTCGTCGACGTGACGGAGCGGAAGCTCGCCGAGGACGCCGTGCGCGAGAGCGAGGCGCGCTATCGCGGTCTCGTCGAGCTCTCGCAGGATCTGATCGTCCGCATGGACCTCGAAGGCAACCTCACGTTCGTGAACGACGCCTGGGTGGGCAAGTTCGGGCTCCGCCGCGAGCAGGTGATCGGCCGGAGCGTGATGCCGCGCATCGTCCTGAGCGACCGCGCCGTCGCCGCCGAGACGATCCGGGGACTCGCGCGGCCGCCGCATCGGGCCCGCGTCGAGATCCGGCAACCGACGACCGAGGGCGTACGCTGGTTCGAGTGGGAAGGGTGCGGGATCTTCGACGACACGGGCACGGTCGTCGAGCTCCAGGCGATCGGGCGCGACGTCACGCAGGAGCACGAGGTGGCGGAGGCACTCCGCGCGAGCGAGGCGCGCTATCGTGGCGTCGTCGAATCGCAGCAGGCCGTCGTGCTCCGCATGAACCTCGACCTCGAGATCACGTTCGTCAACGACTACGGGTGCCGCCTGATCGACGTGCCGCGCGAGGCGCTGATCGGCGCGCACGTGCTGTCCTGGGTCCATCCCGCCGACAAGGACGCCGCCGCGGAAGCGTTCCGGAGCGAGCTCGTGCCGCCGTATCACGCGACCCTCGATTGCCGCGTCGAGATCGGCGGCGACGTCCGCTGGTTCGAGTGGGAGGGGACGGCGATCTTCGACGAGCACGGCAAGCCGATCGAGCTCCAGTCGGTCGGCTTCGACGTGACCGAGCGCCGCGCGGCCGCCGACGCGCTCCGGGCGTCGCTCGAGGAGCTCCGACAGAGCGAGGAGAAGCTGCGCCGACTCGCGCAACGCCAGGTCGCCGTGCGCGAGGAGGAACGGAAGCGTCTCGGCTTCGACCTCCACGACGGCGTCTGCCAGGAGCTGATCGGCATCGGGATCCTGGTCGAGTCCCTGCGCGGCCGCCCGGGCTTCACCCGCAACGAGTCGAACGAGCTCGGGCGCGTCAGCCGCTATCTCGGCGAGGTCGTCGAGCACCTCCGGCTCCTCGCCGGCGACCTCCGCCCGATGCTCCTGCACGATCTCGGCCTCGAAGGCAGCCTCCGCTCGCTCGCCGCCGGACTCTCGACCGACGCGACGACGGTGGTGACGATCTTCCCGACGCCGGTGCCGCGGCTCGAGGAGACGGCCGAGGTCACGGTCTACCGCATCGCCCAGGAGGCGCTCGCGAACGCCCTGCGCCACGCCCGGGCCTCGTCGGTCGTGATCGAGCTTTGCGCCGATGCCGGACGCCTGCATCTCGAGGTGCGCGACGACGGGTGCGGGTTCGAGCCGGGCAGGCGCCGCAGCAGCGCGCTCGGCCTCCTCAGCATGGAGGAGCGCGCGCTGGCACTCGGGGGCCGTCTCGAGATTCGGTCGCTGCCGTCCCGGGGGACGACCATCCTGCTCGACTGCCCGCTCGCCGAGCGGTGACGCGGCCCTGACGACCCGGGCTAGGGATGCGCTTCGGCGGTGGCGAAGCGCTCGCGGATCGCGCCGAGCAAGGCTTCGGTGTCGAACGGCTTCCCGAAGCACCGCCGGACGCCGCCGCCCTTCGCGGTCGCGGTCATCGGAGCGTTGAACGCCGACACCACGAAGATCGGGATGGTGTCGAGGTCGGGGTCACCGTCCTCGAGCATCTCGAGCAGCTCGAAGCCGCTCAGGATCGGCATCATCAGATCGAGCAGCATGAGGTCCGGCTTCGCTTGGCCCCGGATCATGTCGAGGGCCACCTGGCCGTTCTCGGCCCGCCGGACGAGATAGCCCTCCCGCTCGAGCAGCGTCGTGAGGGTGTCGCGAATGCCGCGGTCGTCGTCGACCACGAGGATCTCGCGCGTACCGATCGCCTGCATGCCCATGCGCGCATTTTCCGCCTAGAAAAGCCGACTGCCTAGGATCATTGTCGACGGGGAGCGGGGGGTGGACGTGCGCCTACGTGTGTTGCTTGTCGAGGATTCTCCGGTCGACGCGGTCATGATCGAGCGGGCGCTCGGCCGGGGCGGGCGCGCCATCGCGCTGACCCGTGTGGACACCGCGGACGGTTTGACCGACGCGCTAGGGCGGGAGCCGTGGGACCTCGTGCTGTCCGACTACTCGATGCCGGGCTGGAGCGGCCTCGATGCGCTCGCGATCGCACGGGAGCTGGCACCCGACCTCCCGTTCATCCTCGTGTCCGGGACGATCGGCGAAGAAGTGGCGGTCGAGGCGATGCGCTCGGGGGCAAGCGACTACCTCCTGAAGGATCGCCTGACCCGCCTTCCCGCCGCCGTGGAGCGCGCTGTCGAAGCGGCCGAGGTGCGCCGCGAGTACGGGCGCTCGCGAGTGGCGCTCGCGTTCCTCGCCCAGGCGACGGCCGCCCTCTCACGCTCCCTCGATCCCGAGGCGGTCGCGGAGACGCTGGTCGCGCTCGCGGTGCCGCTGCTGGCCGACGGCGCCGTGGTGCATCTCGTCGAGGGCGAAGGCGCGCTCCGGCGCGTCGCGGTGCACGACCTCGTGGGTCCCGACGCGACGGGCGCGCGCGCGGTGACGCTGCCCCTCGCCATGCGCGACACGGCGCTCGGCTGGCTGACGCTGGTCTCGTCGGGCGGCGCACGCCCGATGATCGACGAAGGGCTGGCCACCGAGCTCGCCGCGCGCGCGGCGGTCGCCTTGCAGAATGCGGTCCTCTACCGCCACGCCGAAGCCGCGATCGCGGTCCGAAGCGAGTTCATCCAGATCGCCGCGCACGAGCTCCGCACGCCGCTCACCCCGCTGTCGCTCCAGGTGGAGAGCCTGCTCCGCAGCTCGCGTGACGCCGGCGCCGATGCGCCGGTCACGCGCTTCGAAGCCGACATCGAGGCGACGAGCCGGTACGTGCAACGGCTGACGACGCTCGTCGACCGCTTGCTCGACGTCTCGGATCTCGGGCTCGGACTGCCGCGGCTGGCTCGCGAGACCGTCGACCTCGCGGCCGTCGCGACGGAAGTCGCGGCGAGCGTCGCGCCGCAGGCGCGCGAGGCGGGCACGGCCGTCGAGCTCCGCATCCAGGGCCCGGTCGTCGGCGTGTGGGACCGCGTGCGGATGAGCCAGGCGCTCGGCCACCTGCTCTCGAATGCCGTCAAGTTCGGCGCCGGCAAGCCGGTCGGGGTGACGCTCGCCTCCGACGGCGCGCGGGTTCGCATCACCGTCCGCGACCACGGCCCCGGCATCGCCCCGGCGGACCAGGCGCGCATCTTCGAGCGCTTCGAGCGCGCGGTGTCGCTGCGGCGGCACGGCGGGTTCGGCGTCGGCCTCTGGATGGCGCGCGAGATCGTCCGGGCGCACGGTGGAACCCTCACGGTCGCGAGCGAGATCGGCGAGGGGTCGACCTTCACGATCGACGTGCCCGTCGTTGCCGCGACGACCGCCACCGAGGCGCGTCAGAACTGCTAGACGAGAGGCCGTGACGCTTCGACCGACCCGCCTTCAGGCCCGCGGAGGATCCCGGGCTCGGAGCCGGCTTCCCGCTTCGTTGCGGAGAGCCCCGGAGACACGTTACAGCCGCCGGAGGAAAGGAATCCCATGACCCGAATGCTCGTTGCGATCGTCGCCTGGACCGTGCTCGCGCTCACCGCCGCGCCGCCTGCCGCCGCGCTCAGCCGTGACCGCTGGACCAACGCACAGCCCTACGGGCTCTTCTTCAACGACTACGGGCCAAACTTCTACGCCGGCTTCGCCCCGCGCGAGCAGGACCGCGATCGCATCGCGATCCACGTCGCCCGCGGCAACCAGCTCCGCCTCAGAATCGTTCTCTCGGACGAGGCGATCGACAACTACGTCCTCGATCAAGCGGCGCGGCACGCGCTCTACAAGGAGCTCATCGACAAGGGCATCATCACGTTGACCACCAACCGGGCGTGGGAAGCATACGACGAGCGCTTCAAGGCCGAGGGCCTCGCCGACCTGGCCGCGAAGAAGGCGAGCCTCGGAGCGGCCGAGTGGCGCGAGCTCAACCTGCGGACGATGCAGAAGCTGCTGCCGGAGCGCGTGTACCACATCCAGAAGGACTTCGGCCGCATGGTCGACGACTGGAAGGCACGGCTCGCGGCCGGCGAGCCGCCGACGAGTCTCGAGGCGAAGCTCGACGCGGTGAACGATCTCTTCCCCCACCGGCTGTTCGTCTATCAGCTCTCGTCCGCCGACGAGGCCGCGCTCGGCGAGCTCGCGCAACTCGCGCGGGGCGGCGACGCGACCGCGTTCCGCGCCAAGGCGGAGCCGTTCTTCCGGAGCGTCAGCAAGGGCATCTATCCGCTCCGCGACGGCAGGATCGACTACTGGGAGCTGACCGCGATCTGGGCCGCGGGCTCGCACGACGAGACGACCGCGTGGCGCGGCCGCCAGATCCCGCAGATCTCGACGCCGGGGGTGTGGCCCTTGATCCCCCGTGCGCACGGGCGCGGCATCACGGGCATGGTCGATTACATCTCGTCCGAGGGGTACTACGGCGTGAAGCCCATGCTGCCGTACGAGCACGGCGGCGGCATCTACTACAACGCCATCCACAACACCGGCATCAGCAACTGGATCGCCGGGCACCCCCTCCTTCCGACCGCGTGGCGGACCCACACCGAAGGGAGCCGGAACGGCAAGCCCTTCAACCGCGTCGCCCTCACGAGCCGCGGTCCGGTCTCCCACGGCTGCACGCGCCTCAACGACGGCCACCTCGCCGAGCTTCGCGAGATGCTGCCCTCGACGTCGCCCGACATGGAAGGCATCCGCACGTATCGCAACGTCTCGCAGTGCTACGACGTGTTCGATCCGAAGGGCGACGGCGACGATCGCGTGATGGGCGTGCAGTATTACATCGCCTTCCGCCACACGAAGTCGCGGGTCATGGAGCAGATCTGGGCGCAGAACGACCGCGAGAGCTTCTACCGCTGGCTCTACGACGACGACATGACCTACGGCCCGCTGAACGAGGTCGTGATCAAGGAAGGCTGCGAGGGCGAGTTCGTCGGCCGGAAAGCCCGCGAGGGCAAGACCTTCCGCAACCTCAAGCTCTACGAGGCGCCGTACGAGCCCGAGACGGTGCAGATGTACCTGATCAAGGGCGTCGACACGTACTCGCGGGACGGCATGGAGTTCAACCGCGAGCTCCGGCGCGTCGGCCACGGGTACACGATCGATCGCAAGCTGCTCCGGCTCGAGTAGCGCGCGGCGTTCAGCGCACGACGACGCTCACGATCAGGAGCGACGGATCGGCGCGGTGCCCGCCGCTCGTGACCTCGGCGACGCGCACCGCGAACTGCCCGGCGTCGACACCGCCGCCCGTGACGGCGAAGCGGCAGAAGACGTCGAGCGGGAACGGCAGGGCCTGCGCCCCGGCGACGAGGAGTCGCATCTCGCCGGTGCCGCGATCGCTCGCGACGACGAGCGTGCCCGTGCCGGCGTTGCAGTCGGCCTGCTGACCGTCGGTCGCGAACTGACCGGCGGAGCGCGGGTAGGTCACCCGGACGTCGAACCCCTCGATCGCGGTCCGCGCGGTGGCCCGGAAGACGACGAGGGCGGTCCCGGCACGAGCGGCGGGGGCGTGGGGTGCCGCGCCAACCCTCGGTGGCGGTGCGTCCTCGGCTGCGGGGCCACCCGCGTCGGGCGCGCCGCCGTCGGGAACGAAAACGGGAGGGGCGGGACGTTCGGGCGTCCGGAACGCGCGAGCTGCCCGCGGCGCAATCGCGGTCGCCGCCGGCTCCTCGGGCGCGATCTGATCCGTATCGCCCAGTGCCTCCGCGGTCGCGGTGGCGATGGCCACCGGACGCTTCGTGGGCGTCGTCGTCGGGCGCGGTGGGGTGACGGTCGCGGTCGGCGCGGACGCGGACGGGCTCGCTGCCGGGCTCGGCGCGGTGGCCGCCGGCGACGGGGTGAAAGCCGAGCCCACCGCGGGAACGACCAGCACCAATGCCCACGAGATCAGGATCTTCCGCCAGGTCCGCATCGCCATGACCCCGACCTATCGCGACTCGCGCCGTTCGGCCACGACCGCCGGTGCCACGTCAGGATGGCACGAACTGTCAATCGGCTGTCGTCAGCCGTCAAGCGCCGCCGGCCGGGCGCGCGTACATACGCTTCCCAAGGAGGAACGATCCATGGCGACACTCGACCGCTACCCCGAGCCACTCGACGCCCGTCACTGGGACCGCGCGCAACGCTTCGACACGACCTTCACCTGGGAGTACGACGACGGCCGCGACAAGCTGCTGAACCTGTACCGCAAGGGGAAGAAGCTCCAGTGGGACGCGGCCGATCGCATCGATTGGTCGCAAGATCTCGATCCCGAGAACCCCTCCGGCCTGCCGGACGCGGTGATCCCGATCTACGGCTCCGACGTCTGGAACGGTCTCACGGCCGCCGAGCAGGCGCGCGTCCGGACGCACTTCCAGGCCTGGCAGCTCTCGCAGTTCCTCCACGGCGAGCAGGGCGCACTCGTCTGCACCGCGAAGATCGTCCAGCAGGTGCCCACCATGGACGCCAAGTTCTACGCTGCGACCCAGGTCGTCGACGAGGCCCGCCACGTCGAGGCGTACTCGCGGCTCCTGCACGAGAAGTTCGACCTCGTGTACCCGATCAACCCCCACCTGAAGCAGCTCCTCGACGACACGCTCGCCGACGCCCGCTGGGACTTCACGTACCTCGGCATGCAGGTGCTGATCGAAGGCGTCGCCCTCGCGGCGTTCGGCATGATCCGGGACCAGGCGACGAACCCCCTCGCGCAATCGGTCACCGCCTACGTCATGCAGGACGAGGCCCGGCACGTCGCGTTCGGCCGCTTGGCGCTCCGCGACTACTACCCCCAGCTCACCGACAAGGAGCGCGACGAGCGCGAGGAGTTCATCGTCGAGGGCTGCTACCTGCTCCGCGACCGCTTCCTCGCGGAAGAGGTGTGGGAGACGCTCGGCCTGCCGGTCGACGCGTGCAAGCGCTACACGGACCAATCGGAAACACTGAAGCTCTACCGCACGAGCCTCTTCACCCGCATCGTTCCGACCATCAAGGAGATCGGGCTCTGGGGGCCGCGCATCCAGAAGGCGTACGCCGACATGGGCATCCTCGGCTTCGCCGACGGGGATCTCGATGCGCTCGCGAATCGGGACGAGGAGATCGCACTCGAGATGGATCGGCGGCGGGCGGACGTCGAGTCGGTTGCTGCGTTGGCGGTGGCGCAAGGCTGAGACGGTGAGGAGTCGTGCCTCACTTTGATCTGGCTCGACTCCCGAGGTTCGGAACCTCCTCAGCGTCGTGGGGTGGTCGAGAGCCCGGCGCGTAGCTGCCTCTGATGTGCTTTCGGCGTCGAGCCGGTCCAGCGGCGGAAGGCGCGGTCGAAGGCGGAGAGCTCGGAGTAACCGACCAGGAAGGCGATCTCGGTGAGGTCGTTCTTGCCGTCGGCCAGGTAACGGAGCGCGAGCTCGCGGCGGACGTCGTCGACCAGACCCTTGTAGACGACCGCGTGCGCGCCGAGGCGGCGCTGAAGGGTGCGCACGCTCAGGCCGAGTCGTGCGGCCGTCGTCTCGATCGACGGCGGACCGTCACAGACGGCCAGGGCGACGCTCTCACGGACCCCGGCGAGCCACCCCTCGACGTCGTCCGGTACGGCGAGGGACTCGTCGAGGTGGCGCTGCACGATCGGCAGCAGCCGGCGGTCGGCGTTGGGAACGGGACGTTCGAGGTCGGTCGCCGCGAACACGAGGGCGACCATCACCTCGGCGTCGAAGCGCAGCGGCACCCCGAGGATGCGATCGTGCTCCCCCGTGCGCGCCGGACGGGGATGGCCGAACAGCACTTGGCGGGGACACCAGTCCGCACCGACGAGACGGCGGACCAGGCGGAGACCAACGGCGGCGGCTCCCTCCGCGTAGTGGCGCGAGCACGACCGCCCCTCCGGCCCGACGTCGAGGACCAGGCGCGCGTCACCTCCCGCGACCTCGAGACGGAGCCCCCCGCCGTCCCACTGCGTGCGTGCGTACCGCTCGAAATTGGCGAGCGCGGTGTGCACCTGCGGGGCGTTCAGGATCGCGTACGACACCGTGCCGAGCGCGGCGAAGTCATAGGTTTCCGCGAAGTGCAGCCCGAACGCGTCGTCGCCGAGGTCGGCGGCGGCCGCGTCGAAGAGGGCGATCATGCGCTCCCCCGGGAGCATGCGCTCGGGGTCCGCCAAATCGTCGAACGAAAGACCGGCGGCCGCGAGGACGCGCTCCGCACGGCCGCCCCCGGCGGTGACCGCGTCGAGAAGACCTGCCGCTGCTCCGGCGCGCATGCGGTTCGTCGGCATCGATGCGGGCGACTTTCGACCACGCCTTCGCGCCGGGTCAAGCGGAGCGGGAACCCTAGACTCCGGCACCCGCCCGTGGCAGTCCTCGCCCGAACGATCTCGACCCGAGGAGGCCCGCGCATGAGCACCACCGAGCAGGAATCACGGCAGATCGCCGAGCAAGCGCGTGAGACCGAATGGGAGGGCCGCACGTTTCTGCGCGAGCTCTTCCTCGGGAAGCTGTCGCTGCCGCTCATCCACCCGTTCCCCCTGGACGCCACGGTCGAACGGCCGGAGTTCACGCGCTTCTACCAGGCGATGGAGACGTTCCTTCGCGAGCAGGTCGACAGCGCCGCGATCGATCAGACCGGTGAGTATCCGGAGCACGTCATCGAGGGCCTCCGGAAGCTCGGTGCGTTCGGCATGAAGATCCCGACCGACTACGGCGGGCTCGGATTCACGGTGACCGAGTACTGCAAGGTGATGCAGCTGATCGGGTCGACCGACAACAACGTGAGCGCGCTGCTCTCGGCCCACCAGTCGATCGGCGTCCCGCAGCCGTTGAAGCTCTTCGGAACGCCCGACCAGAAGAAGAAATACCTGCCGCGCTGCGCGGCCGGCGCGATCTCGGCCTTCGCGCTCACCGAGCCGCACGTCGGCTCCGATCCGGCGAGCCTCTCGACGACCGCGCGCCGCGAGGGGGACGATTTCATCCTGAACGGCGAGAAACTCTGGTGCACGGACGGTACGCTCGCCGAGCTCCTCGTCGTGATGGCGCGCGATCCGCAAACGAAGAAGATCAGCGCCTTCGTCGTCGAGACCGACTGGCCCGGGGTGAAGGTCGAGTACCGCTGCCACTTCATGGGCCTGAAGGCGCTCGCCAACGGCGTCATCAGCTTCAAGGACGTGCGCGTGCCGCGCGAGAACCTGATCGGCGACGAAGGGAAGGGGCTTCGCATCGCGCTCACGACCCTCAACACCGGCCGCCTCACGCTGCCGGCGTGCTGCGCAGGCATCGCGAAGCAGTGTCTGAAGATCGTGCGGGGCTGGGCGAACGCCCGCCAGCAGTGGGGCCTGCCGATCTGGAGGCACGAGGCCGTCGGCCACATCATCGCGGACATGGCGGCGACCACGTTCGCCATGGACTCGATCTGGATGCTGGCCTCCGCCATGGCAGACCGCGGCGGCTACGACATTCGCCTCGAGGCCGCGGCGGCCAAGGAATGGAACACCGTCCGCTGCTGGGAGATCGTCGACAAGACGCTCCAGCTGCGCGGCGGCCGCGGGTACGAGACCGAGACGTCGCTGCAAGGGCGCGGCGAGCACCCGATCCCGGTGGAGCGGATGATGCGCGACTGTCGCATCAACCTCATCTTCGAGGGCTCGAGCGAGATCATGCACCTCTTCATGGCGCGCGAAGCGGTCGACAAGCACCTCGAGGTCGCGGGCGCCATGATCGATCCGAAGAACGGCGCGCGCGAGAAGGCGGCCGCGATGCCGGGCATCCTCGGCTTCTACGCGAAGTGGTACCCGCCGCTCTGGCTGAAGGGCCTCGGCGGGTCGAGCGACGCGCTCGGCTGGGGCACGCTCGGACCACACCTCCGCTTCGTCGAGCGCAGCGCGCGGAAGCTCGCGCGCGAGAGCTTCCACGGCATGGCCGTCTACCAGGCCAAGATGGAGCGCAAGCAGGGCTTCCTCTTCCGCACGGTCGACATCGTGATGGAGCTCTTCGCCATGTCCGCGACGCTCTGTCGCGCGCGCCGCATGTACGACGAGCACCACCCCGACGCGGAATCGGCGCTCGAGCTCGCGGACCTCTTCTGCCGGAACGCGCGCCGCAAGGTGAACCGGCTCTTCCGCGAGCTCTGGAGCAACGACGACGCGATCAAGAACAAGGTCGCGTCGACCGTCATGGGCGGCCGCCACGCCTGGCTCGAAGGCGGGGTCATGGACATGGGGCTCACGGAGGCCGCCTTTCAGACGCGCTCGCTCGTCGAGGCGCGCGCCACCCTCGAACGGGAGCGCGCCGCCGCCGGTTGAGCATCCGCCGCCTCGCCCGAGCGTCGTCGAACGTTCTGCGGAAGACCTCCAGAGGCTCCGTCGCGCCGCGCGAGAGGTCGAGCCACTAGCGATCCTCGATCTGGAACGGCTCCGCGGCCACGACGATGCAGCGAAGGAGCGCGGAGCGAGCGTGCGTGGCGGATGAGACCACGCCGGCGACCGCGCGCAGGCCACGACTCGCGCACGATCGCGCCCACGCCCCGTCGACCGTCGCTGGCGGGAGGAGAAGAGGCTACAAGAGGGGCGCGATGCCGGGGAGGAAGGGGAGTGGACGGCGGCGCGGCCGCACGGGCCGGCGCGGAGCGTGGGGCTCCAGCCGGCAGTGGCCGTGGCTCGTGTGCGAAGGCGCCGCGCTCGGCGTCGCGGCGCTGGTCGCGGCGGTTGCGAGCCTCGGCCACGGGGCGGGACGGTTCGCGGGCGTGGGCTTCTTCGCGCACCTCTTGCCGTTCGCGGGCGTCGCGGTCGCGTTCGGCCTCGGGCTCGCGTTGGCGCTGCGCCTGTGGCTCCCGCTCCGCGCCCGGCTCGGCGCGACGTCGGCCGTCGCGCCCGCATGCGTCGCATTGGTCGTCGCGACCGGCGCGCTCTGGTGGGCGACGCGCCCCGGTTTCCAGGTCGCGCTCCTCCGGCTCCGAACGGCGGTCGGCGGGACGGCCGAGGCGGAACGCATGGCGATCGCGCATCAGGTGTTCGCCGCGTACCGGCGCGCGGATCGGCGGGCGCTCGCGCGGATGTTCGAGCGGGCGAAGCCCTTCGAGGAGGTCGTGCACGAGGCGGCGGACGCATTCGGCGTCGACCCCGAGGTGCTGATGGGCGTCGGCGCCGCGGAGTCTTCCTTCCGGCCGCGCACGAGCGCGGACGGTGGACGCGGGCTCTTCCAGATCACGGCGCCGCCGGCGGACGCCGTCGCGACGGTCGGCCGGAGACTCGGCGTGACGGCCCCCGACCCCGACGACCCGCGCCAGAACGCCTGGCTCGCGGCGGCAACGCTCGAGCGCTACCTCGCCGACATGAACGGCGACCTCTTCCTCGGGCTGCTCGCCTACAACATCGGGCCGAAGAACGGCGGCCTCCGCTCCATCATGGCCCAGTACGGCGCCCGCGACTTCGTGACGATCCAACCGTACCTCCAGCTGCTCCCGCGCGACTACCCGGTGCGGGTGCTTTCGGCGGCGCTCGCATACCGCCTCTGGCGTGCGGATGCGGCGCTGCCGGCCTACGAGGTCGGCGACAACGCCGTCCGTATCCAGCGTCTCGGCGTCCCGGGACTGTGAGCCTCGCGGGCCCGGTTTTCCGATGACAGCGAAAGATTTTCTCTTGTGGCACAAAGGTATCTCTGTAGAATCTCGCACTGAATTCCCCATCCCGACTCCTGGAGGCTTCCTCATGACTGGTCGCGCCATCCCCCACTCGAGGCTGATCCCGGCCCTGCTGGTCGTGTTCGCACTCGCCCTGACGGTCGGCGTTCGCCCCGCGTTCGCCGTCTGCGGTGACGGCGTCGTCGACGCGGGCGAGCAATGCGACGACACCGCCGGGTGTTGCTCTCCCGAGTGCGCGTTCGTGGCGAAAGGGACCGCCTGTCCCGACGACGGCGAGTTCTGCACCCGCGACCTCTGTGACGGCGCGGGCGCGTGCCTCCACGACGGATCGCCGCTCGACAGCTGCCTCGTGGCGCCGAAAGGCAAGCTCCAGATCGTCGACGACGCCGACGACACCAAAGACAAGCTGAATCTCCAGATGATGAACGCCCCCGGCGTCACCCCTGACGACTTCGGCAACCCGATGAGCGCCGACACGTACCACGCGTGCATCTTCGGGCCGGACAGTCTCCTCATGGAGGCCGCGGTCAGCCCCGGCGGCACGTGCGACGGCAAGCCGTGCTGGGCGGAGACGACGACCGGGTTCACGTACAAGGACAAGACTGGCGCTAGGGATGGCGTCACGGCGCTCAACCTGAAGGCCAGCGCCAAGCCAAAGACCAAGATCTCGGCGAAGGGGCAGGGCACCGCGCTCGACGACCCGACGCTGCCGTTTCCGAACGCGGTGATGGCGCAGATCGTGAACGCCCAGAACGGGCAATGCTTCGAGACGTACTTCCTCGAGCAGTCCGCCGTGAAGAAGAACAGCAGCGCCCAATACGACGCGACGGCGGCCGCCCCCGGCTACGAGGTTCCCGGCCTGTCGACGGTGATCCGGCAGGACGATCTGTCGCCTTTCGTTCCCACGAGCCGGGGCGCGAGCGGCGGGCCGCGGCTTCCGCCGCTCGGTCCGGATCCGACGAGGATCTACGTCGAGTCGATCACCTACGACGGCTCCGGCTGTCCGCCCGAGACCGTCGACGTGTCCCTCAACCCCGAGCGTACCGAGTTCACGCTGGCCTTCGACCAGTTCGTCGCGAGCAAGGGGTCCGGCGTTCCCGCGAGCGATGCCCTGAAACAATGCCAGGTGAACCTGAACCTCAAAGTGCCGCAGGGCTGGCAGTACAGCGTCGCGACGATCGAATACCGCGGCTCGATGCAGCTGCCGAAGAAGATGAAGGCCGAGCAACGCACGACCTACTACTTCGAGGGCGACGGCGAGCTCGCGACCGCCGACTCCCTCTTCAAGGGCCCGGTGACCAAAGACTACCTGATCCGCGACACGCTTCCGTACAGCACGGTCGTGTGGTCGTCGTGCGACAAGGTGCGTCCGTTGACGATCACGACCGAGCTCGAGCTCCTGGGCGGAACGACGGCCGGCCAGATCTCCACCACCACGATGGACGGCCGGAACGCGTCGGTCCTCGAGCTCCGCTGGCAGGAATGCCCGTGAGCCTGGATCGCTAGATCATCAATAGTAGCGCGCTTCGAGCACGTTCCCGTCGGGATCCCGGAAGTAGAACGCGGTCGGCGCCAAGCCCTGGGCGCCGAACGACTGCTGCATCGGCGGCGAGACCGGGACCCCGTGCGCCTCGAGCCGCCCCTCGAGAGCGGTCACGTCCTCCTTGGACATCGCGAGACACACGTGATTGACGCGATGGCCGGCGCTCGCCTCGGCGCCGGCCATCGCGTCGACCACCGGAGCGGCCACCCGAGCCATCAGGTCGAGGATCGTCGTGGGTGAGATACGGACGCTCGGAAAGGGCGCTGTCCCGGCGCGGAATTCTTCGAGCCGCACGGGCGCGAGCCCGACCACGCGCTCGTAGAACTCGACGGCGCGTACGGGGTCGTCGGTCCAGAGCACGACGTGATCGAGGGTGGCCTGCATGCGAACCTCCTTGCGGGATGACCTTGGCGTGGGGCCGGAGGCAAGTCCAGCACGTTTGGCTGGTGCAGTTGCGCGCGAGACCCGCTAAGGTCGCGCCCCATGGTCGAGGTGCTGCTGCTGATCCTCGCGGTCGCGTACTTCGCGCGCCGGGGGAAGGGCAAGCCGGTGACCAAGGAGGCGCTCGACGACATGCTCGCGGGAGCGGCGACCGCCGGCATCATCACTCCAGCGCAACGCGAGCAGCTCCTCGCGTACGCCGCCGCGCACCATCCGAGCGGCGGACGGTTCGGCGGGGTCGCGTGGCTCGCGGTGCTCGGCGGGCTCTTCGTGGTTGCGGGCGTCTCGCTCCTGATCGCACGCAACTGGGAGGACATCGGCCCCGTCCTGCGGGTCGGGGCGTTCCTGATGCTCCTGCTCGCCGTCGGCGAGAGCGCGATCCGGAGCCGCGAGCGCGCGCTCGCCCTGGCACTGCCGCTCGAGATCGTCTGGCTCTTCCTTCCGCTCCTCGGCATCGGCCTCTACGGACAGACCTTCCAGCTGACGGGCGATGCCCTCCAACCGTTCCTCGTCTGGCTCGCGCTCGCGGCCCCGCTCGCGTGGCTGAGCCCACGGCCCTTCGTCGCCACGCTGCACACGGCCGCGCTCGTGCTCGTACTCTTCGCCGGTAACTACGTGATCGACGGCTTCGCCTCGCTGTTCGGCGTCGGCACCGCCCCTCGAAGCATGCTCGCGTTGACGGGAGAGCCCACGGACCCGGTGGCCTGGCTACTCTCGATCGTGATGCTCGCGCTGATCGTGCTCCAGAGTCTCCGGCTCCTGCCGCAGCATCACCGGCATCATTGCGTCGGCGTCGTGGCGTTCTGGGTCTTCGGCGTCCTGGTGGGACCGACGCCGATTCGCATCGAGCACCCGGGATGGATCGTCCTCGCCGCGGTGTCGCTCGCGACGCTCTGGGTGCTCGTGCTCGCCTACCTCGACACCAGCATCGAGGAGCGCGCGACGGCGACCACCGCCTGGCTCGGCGCGCTCTATGCTCTGACGTTCACGTGGCACATGACCGACCCGGCCCGCGGCGACGTCACGACGACGGGGGTGGGCGTGATCGTCGCGACGACGGTCCTGGCACTCGGTGCGGCGCTCTTGCTCCCGACCCAACGCCTGAGTCCTCGTCCCTCGTGGGCGCTCGCCGGCAAAGCCGCCTTCGTCGTGCCGGTCCTCGTCACCATGTTGTTCCTCGGCGAGGACGTGCAGCTCGTCTGGCTCGCCGCGGCCGTGCTGAACGTCGCATTGTTCGCGATCGCCGCCGGGCTCATGTGGCACGGCTCGCTCGTTCACGAGCCGGCGCAGGTCAACGCCGGAGTACTGGTGATGCTCGCCATCCTCATCACGCGCTTCCTCGACGTCTTTCGCGACATGCTCCAGAGCGGGATCGGCCTCATCGTCGCCGGAGCGCTGCTCGCGGGACTGGCGTGGGCACTCGACCGGACGCGGCGCCGGCTGATCGGAGCCGCGTCATGACCCGGTGGCTGCGGATCGCGTTGCTGGCGCAGGTCGCGTTCTTCGCCGTCTGGGGCGGGCGCCTCCTCACGTCGCACACGGATGCCGCCGTCGTGTGGCTCGCGACCGAGCCGGTCGATCCCCGCGATCTCCTGAGCGGTCACTACGTCGCGCTTCGCTACGCGATGGGCACGGCCGACGGCGCGCGTTGCCCGCAAGAGCTCCGGGACTCGGCGCCCCGGGCCGTCTGGGTGGAGCTGATCCTCGGCACCGAGACGGTGGTCACCGCCGAGGGCGTGACCGCCCTCTGGGAGCCCGTCCAGTGCCGGGCGGAGCCGCCGCCTCCGGCCGGCGTGTGGGTCCTCGGCACCCTCGACGGAGACGGCCGCATCACCTACGGCATCGAGCGCATGTTCGTCGCGGAAGGGAGCCCACTGCGGGAGGCGCGGAGCGGCAGCGTCGTCGCGAAGGTCGGCGTGAACGATGCCCACGAGCCGCGCATCCTCGACCTCGTCCCGAAGCACCCGACGACGAACGTGCCGACGGAGGAATGATGGCCGGATCTCGAATGTTGCTCGTGGCACTGGCATGGCTGCTCACGATGCAGACGGGCATCGGGTGCCGCGCGGCGGCAGAGCCCGCGCAGCTCCCGGCGGGGAGCGCGGCAGGGGAATGGAAGCCGGCCGACCTCTCCTCGCTCACGGGGCGAACCTGGATGCTGCGGGAGTGGGACCTCGGCGAGCCGGCACCGCTGGAGCCGCGAGTGACGCTTCGCTACGAGGAGGGACGTCTCACGGGTCGGAGCGGCTGCAACCGCTACAACGCGGCCGTCACACCGGGCGCGGCCCCTGGGACGATCAGCGTCGGTGCCGTCGCCGGCACGCGGATGATGTGCCCCGAGCCCGCCGCGGGCATGGAAGCGCGCTTTCTCGCCGCGTTGCCGACCGCGGACGCGATCCGGCTTCGGGACGGGCGCCTCGGCATCACCTACGCCGGACCGAAAGGCCTGGCGACGCTGCTCTTCGACGAGATCCGCGCCGTCGCGAACTGAACCCGTCCGCCGTCAAGGACGGACGACGCAGAGCATCGCTTTCGTCGTCACGCGACAGTCCTCGATCGTGCCGACACGATCGATGCCCGTGCCTGCGGCCGGCGGACTCGTCGTCAGACGGAGCAGCAACGGCGGGCCGAAGGGCTCCGTGACCGTCAGGCCCTTGAAGCGGAGATCGAACCGCACGTGGCCTGGCTTCGCCTTCAGCGGATCGAAGCGCGCCGTCCAAGCCCCGTCCGGCGTCTTGCAGGTGATCCGGCCGCTCTTCAAGGTGCGGCAGTCGCCGGCGACGAACGCGAACGTCCGGTCGAGCGTCAGGCTGTCGACCACTTGAACCTCGACGCCGGAGGCGGGGTCGAAGGACTCCCCTTCGTCGAGCACGACCTCGCCCTTCACGATGACCTCGCCCTTGCCGGGCTTGCCGCTTCGCACGCGCGCGCGACGGATGTCGAGCTCGGCGTCGATGTCGTCGCAGAGGTCGCCGGACCCGTCGCCGTCGCGGTCGGACTGCTCGGGGTTGTCGATGTCGGGACAGTTGTCGACGTCGTTGCACACACCGTCGCCGTCGTCGTCGCCGGTGACGCACGGGCCGCCGGTCGGCGCCGGGCTCGGCGTGAGCACCGCGGTCAGTGTGGCTTGCGGCGTCGCGGTCGCTACCAAGGTCGGCGTCGTCGAGGGCGTCGCCGACGGCGTGAGGCTCGGGGTGGCGGTCGTGGTCGCGGTCGGCGTCGGCTCGGCGGTACCGGTAGCCGTCGCGGTGGCCGTAGGGCTCGGAGTCGGGGTCGCGGTTTCCGTGACCGTCGGGGTGCTCGTCGCGGTACTCGTCGGGGTGGTCGTTGCGGTCGCGGTCGCCGTCGCCACGGCCGACGCCGTCTCGGTCGGCGTTGGATCGGCGGTCGCGGTCGCGCTCGGCGTCGCCGTCGCGGTAGCGGTCGTCGTCGCAGTCGGGATGGCCGTGCTCGTCACCGTCGGCGCGGGCGTGGCCGTATTCGTCACGGTCGGCGTCGCGCTGACCGTCGCGGTCGTGGTCGCCGTCGGAGCGGGGGTGAGGGTCGCGGTGGCCGTCGGCGCCAGGGTGGCGGTGCTGGTGACGGTCGCCGTTACCGTCGACGTCGGGACAGGCGTCGTCGTCGCGGTGGCGGTCGGAAGCGCCGTTACGGTGCTGGTCGCGACCGGTGACGCAGTCACGGTCGCAGTCGCCGTCGGCACTGACGTGGTCGTGGCGGTGACCGTGGCGGTCGGCACGGGCGTCGTCGTACCCGTAACCGTGGCGGTAGGGACGGCTGTCGTCGTGGCGGTAACCGTCGCCGTGGGCGCGGGCGTCGTCGTGGCGGTGACCGTGGCGGTCGGCACGGGCGTCGTCGTAGCCGTAGCCGTGGCGCTAGG
>Ga0268299_1002621_pt1 | contig 20332 bp, 13 predicted proteins | sample NOBtaG_FD_193484 | JGI IMG/M metagenome (GOLD analysis project Ga0268299, IMG submission 193484) | Activated sludge microbial communities from bioreactor in Nijmegen, Gelderland, Netherland - NOB reactor | ecosystem: Engineered > Bioreactor > Aerobic > Activated sludge | place: Netherlands... | reverse complement strand
ATCCTTCTTCTGCAGGGTATTGACGAGCATCGTCTTGCCGAGTCCGGGCATGGACTTGAGCAAGCCGTGCTGGTCCGCGATGAGCAGGAGAAGGATCTGGCGCTTGATGTGGTCGTACTCGACGATAACCTTGTCGAGTTCCTTCAAGAGCGCCGCGGCCTTCTCAACCTTCGGGGTCCACTTGGTAGACATTGGTTGTTTCTCCGTTTTGGCCCCACATCTCAGTGAGGCATGTATAGGGAAGGTCAGGGCAGTTCCCTGGCGGGATCTGCCGTTTCAGCAGTGCAGCTTTTTCGAGCCGCACTGCCGGACAAATTGCAAGGGAACTACTGGCGCCGCTTCCGGAAACTCCCGAGGAGCCCGGACGCGGAACCGCGCAGTGAAAGGATCAACAGAAGGGACAACGCCGCAAGAACGACATAGCCGTCCAGGGGGTTTTCCCTCTGCTCCGTTTTGGAACCGGCAAGAGTCCGGGCCCAGTTGATATTCAGCTTGGCGTCGGGGCCCAGCAAGACGTACTCCGCCTTGTCGCCCACTGCATCGCGCAGAGCTGTGAGATTCCCCTCCAGAAGGGCGGTCGACTGACCTTCCTTCAGCTTCTTGTAACCGGTAAGTTCGCCGGTCGGGGAATACTCGGGGATGGGAACGTTCTCGGGCGTGCCGACGCCGACGATGACCAGCCGGATGTCCAGCTTCTTGATCTCGTCGATCACCTTCTGCAGCTCTTCCTGGCTGCCGGTGTAGCCACCGTCAGAGAAGAGCACGATCACCCGTTCCATGTTCTGGTTCGGGCTGCGCTTGAAGGAAGCAACCGCCTCTTTCAGACCTTCGACGAAGTCCGAGCCGCCGCCCGGCGCGTTGCCGATGCGGACCCAGTTCTTGAAGATCCATTCCAGAGTCTGGAAATCGTCCGTCGGGAAGTCAGGGAACGCGACCGAATTGCCCATATAGAGGACAATTTCGAACTCGTTACCCTGCACCGCCGGCAGTATCTCCTTCTGGATGACGATCTTGACCATGTCCAGGCGAGTCCCGTAGGGACCCGGCACCAGGTCAGGAGCCAGACCGTCCTTGTCGGGCATGGCGCCGCGGTAGTCTTCGGCGCGCATGCTCTGAGAAACGTCCGTAACCGCAATCACCTGCAGCGTGCCCGACTGCGCCGTGGTGGGCGCAGCGGGAGCCACAGGTCCTGCGGCAGCAAATACCAGCAATCCGACGACACTGAGCCAACCGGCAAGCACCAGCATCTCCGACTTCAAAGTCAGAGGCTTGGTGTTGCGGTTGACCAGCCGCTCTTCTCCGAATCGATCGCGTGCGGCTTTGCGCATGCGGAATCCGAAGAACCAGAAAGCGATGGTCGCAGGCAGAACCGCAAGCAACCACATCAGTACGTCGGGCCGAGCTAGATGAAGAGATTCCATCGTTCAGCCTCCTGTGAATTAGATGTCGTCAGGCTTGCCCTTGCCAGGCTTTGAGCCCGGCTGGTCGCCTGGAACCTGCTGATTGCCTTGACCGTCGCCCGGCTGCGGCTTGCCCTTGCCCTTACCCTGACCTTGGCCCTGCTGGGGCTGGTTCTTGAAGAGCAGTTCGAGATCGTATTTGACGACCTCGGCCTGGGCTTCCAGTCGCTGTGCGTCCGAGAGCGGGATGCCCTGATAGCCGTTGCCGGCATTCAGGCGCAGCGACTCTTTGAACGCTTCGACTGCGGGTTCCACCTGGCGGGCGCGCAGAAGCACCTTGGCCTTGTGGAAATAGGCAAGCGCAGCCATCTCGCGGCTGGGCTCGGGATAGATGAAGCGATGCAGCCATCCGGCGCGAGCTTCGGCCTTGTAGGCCTGAATGCTGCGGTCGAAGGCTGCATTGGCGAGCTGGAGGTTTTCCTGCTGGTACGCAGCCAGACCCAGGTTGTAGTACTGGGTCTGAGCGCTGGTGTACGTGGCCAGGTGAACCCCGAAGCCCGTGAACAAGATGCCCGCGACAAGCGCCGCGAGCATCCAGTACGTGCGACGAGAATTTTTCTTGCGCATAACTAGAACTCCTTAGGCGTCGTCACGAACGAGCGCGGACAAGCCGAGATACGAGAGCGCCAACAAGATTGCCGCGATTAGAAACGGCATCGAGAAGGGCTTGTAGCTCACCGACTTTTCCAGCTCGACTTGCGACTTTTCGAGGTTGTTGATGGTCTGGAACGCAGTGCGCAGTTGCGCGCCGTCTCCGACCGGAATGACCGTACCGCCCAGCCCTTCGACGAGCCCGCGGAGATCCTGCGTCATGGGAGCGTTGTTCACCCACGAGTCGCCGACACCGAGGACATACACTTTGATGCCCATCTCGGTGAGCGTGCGGGTGAGCAGCTCTTTCCTTTCCGCAGAGATAGATGCCTCACCGTCAGTGACGATGATCATGACCTTGGTCTTGGCCGTGGATGCCTCACGGAAGTGCTTCACAGCACCGAGAACGGCGCCGTTGTCACTGTCGAAGTCCGTGCCGCCGCGCGTGTATTTGTTGACACGTTCGGCTTTGCTCGCCACGACACGCAAGTCGCGGCTGAGAGGCCAGTAGTAGTAGGTGTCGGTGTCAAATACGAGAAGAGCGACGCGGTCACCCTCACGCTGAGAAACGAACACCTTGATGGCGCGTGCAGCGACATCGATGATTTTGAGCGCCGGCGGCTGAGTGCCGTCGGTCGGCGCATTTTGTCCGTCAGCGAAAGTCTGCTGATCCGGATCTTTGATCGTTCCGTCCATCGACCCGGAGATGTCCGTGGTGATGACGAAGTCGCGCGTCTGGATTACTTCAACGGTCTTCTGCTCGGGCAAGAGTGGCTTGGCCACAAGAGCTGCGAGCATGAGAACGAGGAGAACCAGAGAGGCGCTCTGTAGCCAGCCGACAACTGGGATGCCGCGCAGATTCTTGTGGATGTCCACCTGGGAATGCCCGAGTGCCTTGCGGCGACTTGAGGCAAACCAGATGATGGGCACCACGACAAGAACGAGCGCGAACCACAGCGGCTGTGCGAAGAACACAGTAGACATAGCGTCCTCCTTACTGTTCGAGTGTTTCGCGTAGATTTCGAACGGAAGAAAGATTCAGCGATGACCAAGAAGCGCTCCTGCTTCGGTCAATTTTGCTGTTTCGTATCCGTTGCGGAAGGAAGAATGTTCGCCTTTTAGAGGCACAGTTCCGGCCAACTCCACAGAAGTGGAAGTCTCAAGCTGCATTTGTGGGACGACAGGAGCGCGTGGCTTGGTGAGTTGGTTGCCTTAAAGAAAGGTGAATATGCGGAACCCTTAAAACATATGGAAGGAGCCTATCTAAAACAAATGAATACGGGATAAAGAGACATCTGGAACTTGCGCGAGAGATTTAAACGTTAAAGCTTAAATAGGCCCTTGGCCTAAGAGCTTTGCGACTCAAAGTCCCACCCGTAGTACATTTCTGGCTCTCTTTTATATTAAGAGCGCGATGTCAAGTGAGACTTCGGCGGCAATTGCTCGGATCGCTATCGACGATCAGGATAATTAGCGCGGCTCGCTAACAAGCAGATAATGGGTTGGAAAGTGGATCCGGAGCACGGTTTAGGAACCTGCGCTAATCCTGAACCAATCAGCTTCTTGATAACCGCGATTGTGTGTTGGTCTAAAATTGGCGATGTCAAGAAGTGGCGCTAAATATGGTGGCACAATCGGACGGTTGAGCCGGCTGTGCAATGATGCCGAGCCCGGCGATTTGATACTAAATATGGTGGCATGAGCAAATGGGCTCCGTGAAACGCCGTTTTTTTAGATTCATCAGTTGGATCAACACTCCCCTTTTGTGGATATCAAGCGCGTTTACCACTGTGGTTGGTAAAAATTGCAATTTTTACCAACCACAGTGGTAAACGGCGAATGACAACCTGAAGTAGCTCGGGTGAAGGCTTGGGTGAAGTAGCTCGGGTGAAGGAGCTCGGGTGATGGCTCGGGTGGTGCCATGTCAAGAGGGTTGTCGCCGTTGTCTCGTGCGAGTCGCGCTGTCTTGACAACCCGTTTCCCGCATGGTGAGAGAGTCTTTGGAAAATATAGCCTTCAGGAAATCTTTATGAGAGCTAGCGCAATGATTGCGCGGTGCGGGAAGAATTATGGGGCACATGCTTTTGCGGATTTTTCTACGCCTGTGGCGCCTATTGCCTGTTGTCATGATTGTGTAACCCTATGTATCGTTTCCTCTTGATCACTTCTTGCGCCGAGAACTAGGGTCTTACTCGAATCTCTTATTCCTTTTCCGTTCAAGAAGTCCAATAACCAAAGCGTATCCCACATCCACATGGACCATGCCCCTGTTCTGAAACCCGCGAGGTTTCTGGATGTTCTCTGCGCTTGGCTGGATGTCACTCGACACCCTATTGGCGGTTTGGAATCGAGATCTGAAATGGGGCTCAACTACTTTCTGCGAGCAATGACGCTCGTGTAACTGGAGAACGTGATCTATGCATCAGAATGCGTCTCGTATCGACTTGCTCTTTCAGATGAGCAGGGCTGAAATTCCCTCGTTCGCATCGGGCGAGTCCGAGCTGCTGGTGGAGACTCCACCGCAGACCCGGGCTTCCGACATCAAAATCCTCCTCGAGGACCCGTGCCAGGTACCCGAAGCTTCCCTTCGCGACGCCCTGGGAGTCGTGTCCACGAAATCGCTGAGCAAGAACCCCGAGCAGGAGATTCGCGAAATCCTCGCGAGCTTCCTGGACGATGCGGATATGGCTCAGCTTCGCGTTCTCTCCTCCGGACAGCACACCATCAAAGGTGGCATCGTCATCGCGCTCAACAACGCGGTGGTGAACATGTCCGGCGATGGCGTCCTGATTCTCACCGGCAAGTCGAAGGGTGTGGCGCGCGGCAATCTGCGTGTCATTGCCACCGACGACTCGGTGTTGAACTGCTACGACAGCGTCAATGTCGACGCTGGCGGGCGCGCGAGAATCAACAGCAATGACCGAGTCATCGGCGTTGCTCGCGACAATGCGCGCGGCACGATTCGCAACAACTCTCGCTGGACTGTCGTCGGCAACGCCATCTTCGACAGCCACGACAACGCCACCATCGTCGGTGCCGGCAATGCCGTTCTGCGCGCGTACGGTCGCTCTCGTATTCGCGCCCGCGGCAAGGTCAAGGCCTGGCTCTGCGACACCACGCAGGGTTGGTTCGTCGAGAACGCCGATGTCGAGGTGACGGGTGCTGCCATGTGCTATGCGCAGAGCAGCGTGCGGGTCTCGAAGAAATCGCCCAATTCGCGCGTCCAGTGGTTCCAGGTGGAACAGCGTCTGGAAGTGTTCGCGTGGGCGTATCGCGCCGATCAGGGCGCTACCGTTTGCGCGCAGCTCTAGAGCTATAAGGAGAAATACCAAATGGCAAACGCCACCGAAACCCGGGAGCCCGAGATCACTCTGGGCAACCCTGTGGTCGCTGTCGGGCACACCGCCTTTCTCAAACACATGGGCGGCGGCAAGTGCACCGATTGCGACAGCTACGCTTCGGCTCTGATGACGGACGGCAAATGCGCGCGCTGCTCTGGCGTGTGCGATGCTCCGCCCATCAAGCCCGAGACCAAGGAGTGCGGCAAGAAGTAGGTCGCTTCTAGTCGAAACGAAACGAAATCTGAATTGATGCGGTTTGGGCATCGGTTCTAAACGACCGGGAGAAGGGGGGCAAGGCATAAGTGGGAAACCATTTGTGCTGAGCCCCCCCGACTCTTTTTTCTTCTTTTTATATGTGGCAGAGCAGCACTATAAAGCATAGTAATAATTGTCTTTGTTTTCGCGATCGGCTTGTTGTGCTCTTGTGTGATTTTATTATAGAAAGTAGTAAAAGTGCCGAAAAAACAAAGAGGCAGAGACTCGGGCAGAGAGAAAATGAATTCTCTCTGCCTCCGTTCTGCCCCCTTGCCGACTCGTCAGATTCGAATCATGCGAGTCTCGAAGCGATGTTAGTGCTTCACTTCGACGGTGATGCCCCACATCTGGGGGTTCTTGAGAGACACCCAGGAGCGCGAAGCTTCCTGTTCCAAGAGGATGCCCGCCTTGGAATCGACCTGGTTGAGGTCGAAGTACATCTCGAGCCAGCCGTACTGACCGCCCTCGGTGATGATCCGGCTGTTCGCCAGACTGACACCGCGCGACAATTGCTTGACGCGCCAGGAGATACCGGAGTAGAGGTCGACGGTCAACTTGACGAGGATCTGCTCGCCAACGTACATACCTTCGACGTGCTTGCCGGAGTCATTGTCGAACTGCTGGCAGAACCGCTTGGTGGTGGGCAGCATGCTGGAATTCCAGCCTGACAGCGAACCACCGCACCAAGCGCAGCGACCGAAGTGGTCGGCACAGGCATCGCAGAGAGTGAAGTTCGGGCTTGCCGTCCAGGGGAAGTGTCCCTGGGGCAAGTTGACCGCCTTCACGAAGCTTGGCGCCATGCAGGTTCCGCGAACCGACTGGTCCGGTTTCTTCTGCTGGCACTCGTGACAAAGCTTTGCCATGGTCTTACCTCCGTATGCTGAAAAGGAAGCGCGTCCGTCTTATCAACGAACGGCTCCCTTCCCTTCGGATTTACTTGATGATGCGGTTTAGTGACCGCCGTGACAGCCGAGCTTCGCGCAGGCGCAGACCACCTTGGGCAGTTGCGGCGCGTCGTCCTCGAAGCCTTCGTCCTTCATCATCCGTGCCATCGCCTCGCGGCTCGGCATGATGACGCGGTTGGCGGCCTTCGCCAGCGCCACGCAGTGCACGTCCCAGGGGTTCATCTGGAAGAGCACGTAGGTGAACGCGTCGGGAGCGGTCGGAGGCTCGTTCTCTTCCATGGACTGAACCATGCGAATGCCCACCGCCACGAGCCCGTTGGACGGAGCCCAGTAGAGGTGACGGCTGGCCAGGTCGATGGCGGGAGCATGCTCCTGCACTTCCTCGACGGCCTCGCACTTCAGGTCGGAAGCGGGAACTTCGGCGGTTTCGCCTGCGGAACCATCCTCCGAAGCAGTGAAGTCCAGCTCGGGCTGGTCACTGCCGGTGGTGGCAAGCAGGTCGCCGGTCGTCTCCCCGAGAGAAGGGGGCGGCGGCACGGCAACGTCGTCCGCGGGCGGAGTGGCGCCGGACGCTTTCATCATCGCAGCCACGACCTGTTCGGGCGTGATGTCGGCGATGAGTTCGTTCGTCTTGGGCGCGTCCTTACCGTCGATCATGTTGACGGCGGGCGGAATGGCGTTGCGGAGCGGGTGGAACTGCTCGTCGACGAGCTCGGAAGCGCTGAGCTCCGAGTCCGTCATCTTGAACTCGAACCGCTTGCCTTCCGCGTCTTCGGTGATGAAGTGCGGCTGGGGCGATTCGGCCATCATCTGCCGCACGCGCGCATCCATGAAAGGATTGCTCGGCGGCTGGATGGGGTTGATGCGCTTCTCGATGAGAAGCTTGCCGTCCTGGATCACACGCACATCGAGCGCGTGTTTGGCACCGATGATGAGGCCCCAGAACCCCTGCTCGACCACGCGGAAGTGGTTGGGGGGCAGACCGTGCACATCGAAGCCACCCGCGGGCATGCGATCGCCATTGATGATGCCGACGATGACGTCGCGCATGGCACCTTTGTCGACCTTCACAAGACCCGAGGGCAAACTCGGCAGAGCCGGATTTCGCTTGTTCATGTGAGTACTCCTTTAGAGACTGAATTTGGTGACATCGCCCGAGCCTCGCTGGCGATGCGACTTTCGTCGCACCGCCATACAAAGGATCAGGCTCGAGCTCATTCACACAGTTCAGGCAATAAGTGAGAAACGCCGGACTTACATCCAGCGCTCCTTCACCGTCTTGCCGTTCTCCGTGTAGTACTCGTACGGACGCGGAGGCCCGACCGGACGCCCGTAAGCGTCGGTCAGAATCTCCATCGTGAGCATGCGGACCGGACCGGAGAAACGCCAGAAGTAACGCAGCGTTTGCCGCGCGTGACCCTGCTTCAGCGGACCGAAGTCGGGGTCGAATTCATGGCGCAACGTCCAGTAGGGGGTCTTGTTCTCACGACCGGTGTCGACCAGCTTGATGTTCGGCAGCGCCAGAAGCCCCGTGCGGAGCAACATGTGACGCTTGAACTCGTGCTTGTCGGCGTCGTACGAGGCGACGGTCTGGACGATCTGCAGCATCTGCCACAGGACCACCTGAGACACCGGGAAGGGCGCGGCACCGTAGCCGAACCACTGACCGATCCACTGCGACATCTGGAGCTGGTTCATCCAGATCTGGATGACCTGGAACATCTCCTGGAGCGTCTGCGGGAAGCGGTCGCCGTCGAAGATGAGGTTGGGGTCCCAGCGCACTTCTTTCAAAGTGCGGTTGATCGAGGTGATCGACTTCTTGACCCAGTTCAGCGCCTTCTTGTGCAGCTTCTCGAAGAACTCTTCGGTCAGGTAGGTGGTGAACAGCCGATTGTCATCGAACGTGTTCATGACGCTCCAGAACTCTTCGCGGTCCCAGACGTCGACTTCCACTTCCTTGAACTCATCGAGCTCGACGAGGTCGCCGGCGACGCGCTTGTCCTCGTGGATGTCGCGCTCGACGTACTTCACCACGGTCTTGCCGTTGGCGTCGACGTAGTCCGGCACCGCTTCCATGTACTTGCCGCCCGCCTTCACGTCTTCCTCCGTGAGGAGCTTCAGGCGCCGAACCTTCAGCGTCTCCTTGCCAATCTTGCGACTGTGCTTGGAGTCCACGTAATAGATCAGCTCCTGACCGAGCGCGTAGGGGTCGGAGTACCAGTAGATCGGCCACGCATCGTGCATGGTGTCGTACTTGGCGGCATCGAACATGCGGTCGAAGCCCAGACGGATCATGTCCAGCTCCGGCGCGTGCGGGAGTTCCGCGTCGAACCAGTGCGACAGACCTTCGTGGATGGTCTTCGTGCGACCGATCACCTGCGTGGAATAGCGGTTCTCGTAGCGGGTGATGTCGAGGATTTCCTTCACTTCCGGAAGGAGCGCATGCGGATTGTCATCCGACGCCAGGAAGCCGAGCAGGTCGGTGGTCGGCGTGAGCGGATGACAGGACAGCGTCTTGGCGATGTCGCGGATGTCCGACTCGATCGCGGCGCGATCGGGGTCCGTCGTCGCCAGGATGAACTTGTTCTTCAGCTCTTCGAGCTGCGAACGAAGCTCGGCGCGTTCGGCCACATCCGACTGCCGGTCCGTGTTGGACGGCAGTTCGCCGGAGTGGTTTTCCAGCGCATGGGCGGCATCCGAGAAGAACTCGTACCACTCCCAGCCGAACGTCTTCTCGTCGTTGACCAGACGCGTCACGAACGACTCGGCCTGGGCAAAGCGCTGCAGAGCAGTTTCCCGCTCCGTCTCGTCGTGCCAGACGTTGTTCGTGAACATGTGCACGTGACCCATCCAGGCGTGGATGATCACAAGGATGTGCATCATGAGGTCGTTGGTCTCGCCGAGAACGACGTGTGCCGGGTTGGACACGGTCGCGAACTCGAAGACGTGGCCGCCCTGGCCCTTGCTGCGTGACTGCTGGGTCGCCTTGCCGTACCACCAGGCGGGCCGAGAAACCGGCACGCCCAGCGGATAGACGAGGTCGTCCAGCACCTGCTGATCAGACTTGATCGTGAACAGAGCACGGCAAGGCGCAGCGCCGTAGCGCTTGCCTGCAGCCTCGACGCGCGGAACCATGATGTTCAGGTTGCGCACGAGCTGTGCCTGTCGCGGATCGCTTGACAGAATCTCCGCCCAGGTGTGGGTGGAGGTCGTCGATGATTTCTTGGTCATATCCAATCCTCCTATTAGGCGGTTTTGTCCTTGGTCATGATTTGACGCATGGCCTCAGGGACTTCATCGAGGGTGGCAATGCGAGCCCAACCACAGTGCTCGCGAACGTCAGGAGCGGTCGCCTTGACGGCGCGCATGCCGGAGGTGTCACCCCAGCCGCCCCAACCGATGTCCACTTCGCAGTAACCGAAGTAGTTGAAGCCGCCTCGAACCAGCTTCTCGATCCACGGCGTGATCTGGCTTTCGTGCTCGCCGTAACCGTCGGTCGCGTGCAAGCAGTACTTGTTCCAGCCGTCGCCAGGGAACTCGGCGTTCATGATTTCCCACACCAGCTCGTGAGCGGGGGCGAAGCCCGTGCCGCCGTTGATGTCGGTGCGGAAGAAGTCCGCTTCGTTGCGGATGCGCTCTGCCCGGTGGTTGTGGGCGATGTAGACGACCTTCACTTCCTTGTACTTGGTGCGCAACCACATCAGGTTGAGCAGGAAGTAGAACTTGGCGATCGCCAGAGGTTCGCCGGCCATCGAGCCGGAGGTGTCCAGCTCGAAGAAAACGACGGCCTTGGAATCGGGATCCCAGCGCTCTTCGATGCGCTTGTAGCGCAGGTCCGTCTTGTGGAACGGGAAAAGATCCACAGTCGGGTTCGAGTCGGCGTTGAGGTCCGGGAAGTCCTGAGGGCGCGAGTTGTACGTGATGCGGAAGCGCTCGAGACGAGCGACTGCCGTAGCCCGCTTGTCCATGCGGACACTCGGACCGGTCTTCTTCAGACCACGCATCTTCATCGTGTAGACGAGCATCTTGTCCATGTCGGTCTGCTTGAGGAACGGCAGATCGAACAGGAGCGAGAGCATTTCGAGGAATTCCTCGTAGCTGATCGGCAGATACACGATGTCGGCGTCGTCTTCGCCGGCTTCGTTGCCGCTTCCGCCACCACCAGCTTTGTCGCGGCCGGGCCACCAGCTCGGTTCGTCGACGCCGATCGGCACTTCGATATCGCCACCCGCCAGGAAGCCCGATTCGAGCACCTTGGAGGGAACATAGACGATGTCGTGCATGTCGCGAGCGACTTCGACGTCGCGGAACATCGCGTTGGTCAGGAGCGAATGGGCCAGTCGCGTGGTGTTGTTGCCACGGAACATGTCACCCATGATGCCGCCCTTGCCGCGGATGATCTGCTTCAGAACGTCCTTGGTGATCTTCGGCTTGGCGCGTTCCATGAAGCGCCAGCGGTCGGTGATGGTGCGATCGAAATAGGTCGGCTTCGGGAGGACCACCGACGGTCGGGTGCGCTCGGGTACGTCAACTTCTCCGTTGAGTACCCGCAGCATTTGGGTCTCCCACTCGCTAAGCGCCTTTTCAGTCGCCGCGTCGTGTTCACCCGCACCCGTGCCATTCGGAAGGTTATCCTGGTCGCCGTCCTGACGGTTGATGTCATCGCGGTTCATATTTTGACCTCCAGTCTTAGAGACTTGGCACAGGACTGTGCCTGAGCTTGTCATGATTAGATGGAAAAGAAGAAGAACGGCAGGTCCGGTGTCTGGTGTTGCCACCAAATCCGGTGCCTGCCGTCCCTCAAGCTATTGCCCAATGCAGCACCGCCCGAAGACGATGCTGCGCGTCATGCCAAGCTAGGCTCGGTCACGACTTAGGCGACGAGGAAGTCGCGGGTGAGCGCCACCTCGACCAGGAGCTTCTCGGCGGTGTACTCGTCGTACCCGTGCTCCTTGATCAGACGAGCCTTGGCGCCGTCGAGACGCTTCTTCTCGTCTTCCGACAGCGAGGACATACCGATCACGCCGGTGAAGTCCTTCGCCTGACGCAGCACGTACGCCTCGATGCAACGCTTCAGGCCCTCGTGCACGGTGTACGGGGGCTCGGACGTGCCGTGCTCCTCGTTGTACGCGCGGATGGCCACCAGGACGTTGGTGCGGAACTTGTCCGCCTGCGCGGAGTTGATCTGCAGCGTGTCGGCACGCTCGATCTCCTGCAGGAAGCGCTCCATTTCCGCCTGGGTCATGTAGTTCGAGCCCGAGAAGCCCTTGCGGGTCGAGCCGAGGTTGATGGCCTTCAGGTAGTCCTGGTACTTGCGGAAGAACTGCTGGCAGCTATCCGCGAAGTTCGGGATGAACGCGGCCTTGTAGACCTTGCTCAGCTCGACGCGACGGAACTGGCGCTCCATCGGGCCCTGCAGCCAGCCGATCCACTGGTCCTTCTTCTTCTGGTCGAGACGCGGATCCTTGCGGAACTTCTCGATCATGTGGTCGCGCAGTTCGGCGACAGTGAAGCCCGGCGACGAGCGGAGGCCCGCGTCGAACTCGCTGCGCGCCTGCGACGCGATTTCACCGAGGAGGGTGTCCATCTCACGGGGAGACATGCCCTCGAGACCCTCGGTCCACGGCGCCTTCTCGCGAAGGGCACGCAGCTCGAGCTCGGTACCCATGCCGGAGTCGCGAACGACCTCGCCCGAGTACGCCTTCAGCACCGCCATGAACGGAAGGTTGCCCTTGCTCGCCCAGTCGAGGTGCGTGGCCACGCGGAACATGCCGATGTACTGCTTCATCAGAGGCTCGCGGTGCACGCCGCCACGGGCGACGGGCTTGCCGAACTGCGAAGAGCCGTACAGCTTCTCCGAGACGAGCGCGGACTGCTCCGGCTCGAGCGGGTACTTGAACGACACCCAGAACAGACGGTCGTTGTGCGCACGGTGCGCCGGGTTCGACCAGAACTTGTTCCACTGCTCGTCGTTCGAGTGGATGAGGATCATGCCTTCCCAACCCACACCCTGCTGGTGGAAGTTGGAGATGGGCTCGGGCAGCGACAGACGCTGACCTTCCAGACCCTCGAGCAGGATGCGGAACGCCTCGTCCGGGTTACGGAAGCCTTCCGTCAGGACGATGAACTTGCCCTTGTTGAAGACGCCGGACAGCGACACCGTACGCGGGTCGCGGTCGTCGTACAGACCCAGAGCCGAGATGTCCGTGTCACCACGCCACACCTTCAGGTCGAAGTTGATGGGCTGCACTTCGGCAACGTCCACCATGCCCTGACCTTCGGACATGAACATGTTGTCCAGCGGGAAGTCAGCCAGGTCGATCGCGCAGTCCGCGTCGAACTGACCGTACATCGCGTCCTTGCGGGTCTTGCCCTTGACCTCGGTCGCGGGCTTGCCGGAGAGGGTCTTCACGTCGGCAGCCGCGAGGACGTCGCGGTTGACGAACGCGGCGCCGACGAATTCGCCGAGCACCACGTCCTGCGCCTTGGGATCCGGCACCACGAGAGCTTCGAACGTCGGCTGGGGCAGGCCCAGACCGAAGCAGACGATGCCCACGAAGTCCTTCTCGTTGGCGTAGACGATCTGAGCGAGCTCGGCCGCGGTCGGGGTCTCCGACGTGATGCCGTGCTTCTTCAGGATGTTGACCACTTCCGGAGCGGTGAAGTCGAGCTCGGAGTCGCCGGTGAAGTCGAGCGACGTGATGATGCGCTCGATCTCGGCCAGCGTCTTGTCCTTGACGCGCTTCGACTTCTTCTGCGCCACGAGCTTGATCAGGTAGAGCGCGCCCAGCGGGTTCGCCCACATGTCGGAACCGCCCAGGAACGGGATCGGCTCACGCGTGCGCATGACGTTGTACTGGAAGTGGTTGGTGAGGTCGGACTTGCCGGCGCCGGGCGCACCAGTGACGGTGAGCGCCTTGCGACGGGTACGACCACCCTGAGCCGCCTGGAAGCCGTAGCCGTTGACGATGTCGTGAACGGCCTCTTCGACGCCGAAGAACTTGCTGGCGGTCTTGTAGCCGGGGATCTCCTTGCCGGTCATGCGGAGCAGGGCTTCGCTGCGGCTGGTGTCGAGACCCTCGCGGATGTTGAGACGGTAGAACGCGGCGTGCGTGGTCTCCACGTAGGCGGCATTCTCGCGAACGACCTTGAGGAAGTCCTTCAGAGTGGGCTTCAGGCCGGGGAACGAGTAGGGGAACGGATCCTCGGGCAACCAGAGCTGAGGATGCGTCTCGCGGGTGAACTGCAGGTTCGTATTCATTTTGCAGACTCCTTATCTGAGGAATTAGGCCTTGTAGGCCCAGACTTTGACACGCTTCGCGTACTCCAGAACCGGCTTTTGCAGCGACTCGCAGTAACCCATCTTGGTGAGGGTCTGCTTGGCGCTGGCGAGCAGCTTCTGGTCGTCCTCGGTGAGGTCAGACGTGACTTCGGTGGTGAGCAGCTTCTCGACTGCCTTGCCAACCTTCTCATCGAGTTTCGAGCGGATGGCGTTTGCGATCTCCGGGATGGTCTCCCAGGATTCGCGGAAACGCTTGATGATTTCGATACGCTTCTGACGCATCGCTTCTTCGCTGAGCTCGGCGTCGTCCTTCGAGAGGTTATCCCGAATGAACTTCTCGCGAGCCTCATCGATGAGCGTCTCGAGCGCGTTGCGGAACTTCTTGTCGCCCTCCTCCAGCCAGTCGCCGGGGCGCTTGCCCAGGCGGTAGCGGTCGAGGTCGTCGAGCACGGACGTGTCCACGGGGACATTGCCGATGCCCTTGACCTTGGCCATCTTCTCGCCCTGCGCGAAGGCAGTGGCGTGCGCCCGGTACGCGTCATACAGACCCTGGGCCTGCATTTCGTAGTCGGGGCAGAAGACCTGGAGAACCTGCTGCTTGAGCAGGCGACGATACTCCGCCTCGATCAGCTCGGGGCGGTCATTGGCGCTCTTCTTCCAGTCGCTGCTGGCGGTGACTTCACCACCCAGCCACTTCTGGCAGCGCTTCAGCACAGCCTTCTGGCCGTCCGTCAGGTTGGACGTCGACAAGCTGTTCTGGATGGCGGAACGCAGGAGCATGATTGCATCCAGCGCGCCCACGCACTGATGCTTCGACTTGAGCCCGATCTCGTTGATCTGGCTGAGCAAGCCGAGCATGAAGCGCATGTCCAGACCTTGCAGGCCTTCGTCCTTGCCTATGAGACGCCACATCAGATGGCTGGTGATCGGCACGTCGGTGGGAATCGACATGGCTTCGGGCCCGTAGTTCGCCGCTGTGGAAGCGGGTTTCGAACTGGTGCTGCCGTAGCCGCCGCCGTACCGCGTGTCTTCATAGGTGCTGCGCGACGCAGACGACGCTTCGGTCGCCCAGACGCTCGACCAGTCGGAGCCGGACTTCGCCTTCACCTGAATCGGTTCGCCCTGCAGAAGACGCAGGCGATCGACCGGATGAATGAAGTTCTCACCTTCCTTCGGCACCGCGTAGCGGCTGATGACGGCGAGGGTCGCAATCATCTTGAGCACGAGCGGGTCGAACTTGGCGAGCACCTTGTAGCGCGACATCTCCTGCTGGTACGCACGAATCTCTTCCACGCGGACGAGGTTGTACGGGAACTTGAGCAGGGTCGAGCGACCGGTGAACGCGTCCTTGTCGGGCAGCGTGTCGAGGAACTCCGACAACGCCTTGGCGTTGGTCGTCGCCATGATGAACGCATCCAGGGGCGAGGCCGCGGCGGCGTCCGAGCAGCCATCGCTGACTGCCGGCAAGCGACGATACTGCGTAGCGTCGAGCAGGATGAGACGCTCGTCCGCTTCACCCGGCTTCAGCTCGCGCTTGATGAACGCATCAGGCAGCGAAACGAAACCACGGTTGCCGCGACGGAGCGCAGCGATGAGCGAGCAGTTCTCGCCGGGCTTCCATTCGGAGACACCCGCCGAACGCTTCGAGACGTGGATTGCCTCCACTTCGATGCATTCCAGCGAAGGCTCTTCCTTCGGCTCGGCAAGCGTGCCCTTCACCTTTGTATAGCAGTGCTGGCAGGGGTCGCCGGCAACCGCCAGGATATCGAACAGGGTGCCACCCAGACCGGTCGCCTCCGCCAACTGCTTGAGCTGCTCGTCGCCGAGAAGCTGCAGCAAGTTGATGGGGTTCTCGTGGTCCGGGCATCCCTTCACCGCGTAGACCTTAGCTCCACGCTCGAGCGCGCGCTCGATGCCGTCGCCGAAGTAGTCTTTGCCCGCGCCGGGGCCGCCTTCGACGATCATCATCTTCTTGAGCTGCGCTCCGTTGGAGCCGGCTGCGGTGAGAAAGTTCAGCATCTGGAGTGCGAAGCGCTGGCTACCGCACACGTGCTTGAACGCGAGCAGGGACGGGATACCCACGTCCTTGAGCGTCATGAGGAACTGACGCCGCTCCGGATCTTTCTCATCCTCGATCTTCTCCTCGCCCAGCGCCTTGATGGCACGCAGAATCAACGCCGGAGCAGAGTCCGCGCGATCCTGGTGGTCCTTGAGCTCCATGAGGAACTCGGCGTACTTGAGCGGAGGATCAGTCAGAGGAGTGAGCTTCAGCAGATTTGTTAGCTCATGTTGGGACATGCCCTTACCTCCTAATTGCTCGATAGCAGAGGACGTCTGTCTCTGCCGTCGTTAGATGGATGTCGATACGTGACTCTTCGAATCAGTCACGCATCTTCGACAGAAATCAGCCATTGAGAGCGGATTCTCGCGCCCCTTCTGGCCCATGATTGATGGTTGATGTCAGCCTTCCCTGTTGCACTATCGCTAGTGGTCCAGAAGGAGAACTGGCTGTCTGGTCATTCCGGCTCGCCATCTCGATTCGAATCTATTGATTGCGCGTTCTTGCGAACTGGCAACTTCTTTAAGACGGCGCCGGACCGGGCAAGGCGTGCTCGAAAAACGCAGCGCTATAAGAGGAACAAACCTCTTACACCGGTGCGAGTCACGAACAACACCATCAACCTTATGCCTTGCATACTCTCGCCTGAACACCCTGGTTTGAACAATTTCTCACAACCCGATTGAGGTGTTACTGGCGGTATCACATCTCTCCTTCTCAGAAGTCAGGTTTGACCGCTGATATGGAAAGACGTTGAACAACGCAGCGACACACGCAGCGGGGGGTGAAACTGATGAAACCTGTAGAAGACGGATGGGCGGGTAGTTGGGTGGGACTCCAGGGATATGCGAATGAATGCAAAACGATAATTCGACCGTATCAAATAAGGAGGGAACCACCAAATAAAGATCTATAACTGGAAGGGGACATACTGAAAAGCTAAAGGAAAAGCTAACCGGTCCACTTTTCATCCGAATCGCAATACCACTTGATAACAGTAAATAAAGGAACTGCTCGGGAAAACCCCGGTTGTCAGGCGACCATAAAAATACCTGTCGACAAGCTATTTTTGGGGTACATTCAAAGGCGGTTTTTTCGATGAGATTGGTCTAAGAACCGCGCCCGTGGCTCGTTTTGGTTTTCTTAATGATTCCGCAATGGTTCGCGCGGCTAACTTCACCTGTGGTGGTGAGGCTTGCGAGGGGTTGTTGCCAAGAGGGCACAATTCGCGGGGCTTTCGTTGGCGGTTTTAATGTGGATGAGACTGGTCTGAGGTTGTCATAGGGTTTCCCTGTATCCGCAACTCGGAAATGATGTTTTGTAGACAAAAATTGAGTGGCGCAGTTTGCCGACTATGCACCTTTTGTTGCAGCCCGCATGCGCAGATATGAATTGATGAACTCGTCCAGATTGCCGTTCAACACGCTTTCCACATTAGTGGTTTCACATTTGGTGCGAACATCCTTAACCATTCGATCGTCGAGAACATACGATCTGATCGCGTTTCCAAAGGTGGCCTGGACGTTTTCGCCCTTCAGTTTCGACAGCTCTTCCTCGCGCTCGGCCTGACGGATAGCCAGAAGTTTCGACCGGAGCAATTCCATTGCCAGCGCCTTATTCTGCAACTGGCTGCGCTCTTGCTGGCATTTGACGGCAATTCCGGTAGGCTTGTGCACAATTCGCACAGCGCTCTCCACCTTGTTGACGTTCTGGCCGCCAGCTCCGCCGGAGCGCATAGTGTCTACTTCAATTTCATCGTCTTTGATTTCGACAATCGCATCGATGTCGTTCATGATCGGGCTCACTTCCAAAGCTGCAAAACTCGTTTGCCGTGAATCCGACCCCTGTTTGAACGGTGATTTGCGGACCAATCTATGGACGCCTTTCTCGCAGGAAAGATAGCCGTAAGCGTAAGGTCCTTCGACCTTGAAAGTAGCGCTCTTTATACCTGCTTCTTCGCCGTCGCTCTGGTCCAGAAGCTCGGTCGAATAGCCTCGCTGCTGAGCCCAGCGCAGATACATGCGCAAGAGCATTTCCGCCCAGTCCTGAGCGTCGGTGCCGCCGGCGCCGGCGTTGATGGTGACGATGGCAGCCGAGTCGTCGTATTCGCCCGACAGCAAGCGCGTGAACTCGTAAGATTCCAATTCTTTATTGAGGCGATCCAACCCCTGCGCCACTTCCTGTGCCAGCGACTCATCGCCTTCCTCCAGCCCCAACTGTGTAAGCACCTTGAGATCGCTTACCTGAGTGGTCCAGCTTTCGTGCTGTTTCAGTGAACTTTCAAGGCGACTCATTTTCTGCGTGACGGCTTTGGCAGCCCGATTGTCCGTCCAGAAATCAGGTTCCAATGTTTCTTCTTGCAGCTTCTTTAGATCGGCCGAGACTTGTTCTAAGTCAAAGATATTCGCTGACTTTCGCCAGGCGCTCCTCGGCTAGTTCTACTTCTCGTTTCAGCTCGGACAGCATCATAGGAAGATTGACTCTATTTAAGTGTGTTCGGACAGCATTTAAGATACGGATTTGTTCAATCCGGGTCTTATTATATAGGGGCGATTGGATCCTTTTATGATCATGTTTCATCTCTTAGCGGTCGCGATTATCAAATGACATTACCTATCTGGCTCGACGAGCGCGCTTCAGGAGAGGAAATCCTCGATGAAGTCGATGTTGCCATCATTGGTGGTGGCATAGTCGGAGCTTCATGCGCTTATCTTTTGCGCCATTCCGATGCGACAAAAGACTTGAAAGTAGCGCTTTTCGAGAGTCGAGGCATCGCTTCCGGCTCGACCGGGCGCAATGCCGGATTTGTCCTGCGCGGCATTCAGGCTTACTACAACCATGCCGTAAAGCTCTACGGGCGCGAGATTGCCCGCGAGGTCTTTCGCTTCGCCGAGGAAAATCAGCGCCAGATCAAAGTTTTTGCAGAGTCGATAGCCGACGAGAAAGGGCTTGATTTCGAGCTTTCGAACTGCGGTTCCTATCTGCTTGCCTGTTCGCTCGACGAGCTGGATGATTTGAAGCAATCCGCCAAGTTGATGCAGGAAGACGGCTTCAGTTGCGAGTTTCTTGTCGAAGACCCCATCGACCGCGACTTCTACGGCGCTCTCTTCAACCCCGGCGATTTCGCCATCAATCCGGTCAAGCTGACGCGGGCTCTCCTTGCCAAAAGTGCCGCGTCCGTCTTCGAGAACGAAGAAGTGTTCTCGGTCAAAAAGAGCGCCAGCGGCGGCAAGCTGGTTGTCTCGACTCAAAAGCGTTCGCTCACCGCCGGTAAAGTTTTGCTGGCTACAAATGCCTATGCGCCCCTCGGCTCCTATGCTCTTTCGGAGAAGTTGAACATCATTCGCGGGCAGATTCTCGTCACCAAGCCTCTCAAGAAGCGCCTGGAGCTGATGGAATCAATATGTTATGCCAATTACGGCTTTGAATATTTTCGCCAGTTGCCGGACAATCGCATGCTTCTGGGCGGTTGCCGCCAGCAATTCATGGATGAGGAGCGCGGCTTCGGCGACACGGTGACGCGTCCTGTGCAGGCGGCCCTCGAGTCGTATCTGAAGCACCGCTTTCCAGAGTGCGCCGGAATCCCCGTCGATTACCGCTTCTCCGGTCTCATGGCCTTCACGAATGACGGCTTGCCGCTTATCGGTGAACACGAAGGATTGCCGGGGGTGTTTTGCGCGGTCGGCTGTAATGGGCATGGTTTGGGCTTCGGAATGAACTTGGCGCGCATGCTTATCAATGTGGCGCTCATGGGCGCCTCGGCGGGTTCTTTTTGCGTCCAGCGCGATTCGTTGAAAAAGCCGGCGGCGATGGCTTTTTCCGTTGAGAAGGGTCCCTGAATTTCCGCATAAACAAAAGCCCGCAGTTGGCGCCGCGGGCTTTTTATCAGTGTTTTGCCGACTTGCTTTTATTGCTCGGGCACGCCGCTGTTCTCGATGACGCGCTGCTGAACGTTGATTTTGACGTGGTCTTTCGATTCTTGACCGTTGGTTTTCACTTTGATCTGCACATCCCATTGCGGGTAGGCGATCTCCGGAATGACTACGCTGAGCTGGGTTGTGGATGCCGATACGACGCTGCCCGGTGTGCCGTTGAAGGTGACGGTATTATTCGCCGATGTGGCGGAGAAGCCTTTTCCGGTGATGTTCACGGTCTGTCCGGGAGGAGCCGAAAGGGTGTCGATGCCGGTTACCGAGGGTGCGGCTTTGATGTTCAATTCCTGAGCTTTGCCTTTTAATCCGCCTTGCGAGACGACGACCATTTGCTTGCCGCCTTCGATTTCGGCAGGCACTTCAACGGTCAGTTTGGTGGCTGTCATTTCCACGACCTTAGCCCATTGCTTGCCCATTTGCACTTGCAAGCCTTTGCCGAAATTCTTGCCGACAATGCTTATCTTGTCTCCGGGAGCCGCTTCTTTAGGGGTCATGGAAGTGACGGCA
>Ga0268299_1002620_pt1 | contig 20348 bp, 23 predicted proteins | sample NOBtaG_FD_193484 | JGI IMG/M metagenome (GOLD analysis project Ga0268299, IMG submission 193484) | Activated sludge microbial communities from bioreactor in Nijmegen, Gelderland, Netherland - NOB reactor | ecosystem: Engineered > Bioreactor > Aerobic > Activated sludge | place: Netherlands... | reverse complement strand
GGCGATTGGCCCGGACTTGACCCCAGATTGGCAAATCCCTATCAACTCACGGGGATAGGCCAGTCCCAGGGAGGTTCGCTATGCAATCGCTCCGACGGTCTTACGGGGCGCCCGCATGAAGCAGATGCGCGCGCTATTTTCGCTCCTGGCATCCCAGGCCGGCGACGAGCTCATTCGCGCCGCGCTTGGCTCGACAGCGATCGCGGCGCTCGTGTACGCGCTCTACGCTGAAGCGACGGGGTCGCCGATCCTTGCAGGGCTCGGCATGCTCCTAGTGCTCATCATCGTCGCGTTGATCGTACTTCCGTCGATCGCGGACTGGTGGCTCGCCCGCGCACCCGCCCTCTCAGTCGAGATGGTTGGGTCGGCGGCAGGTCCGGAAGCCGTCATCCGGGTGGTCAACAGCGGCAGCACCGGGTTCGTTCAGGCGTCGGGGGTCGTCGAGTATCCAGCGCCGTACCCGCATGACCAACCATGGCGAACATTCGTCTACCATTGGCAGGAGACGGACCGGCCTTCGATGCGCGTGCCAGCCGGCCAGGCGGGCACGTTGCGAATCGCGGAGCGCGCTACCGCCGCTCGGACGGCGGACAATCCGGGTTTCACCATCCTCCGCTTGTGCGGCATCGGCGATGAGGACCGCCTCGACTCCGTTTGGGTTGAGGGTGAGGAGTGCTCCGCCGTCGTGCGGATCACGCTGACCGCCACGCCGCCGCTGCGCGCCAGCCACATTGTTCGGCTCCGCGTAATCGGCGATCGCAACAACTACGATATCCGAGCCGAGCAAATGCCGTGACCGTCACCTATCCGCTACCGGGCTTGGGCGGCGTTCTCACCAGCCGCCGCATCACTTCCTCAAACGCGGCGCGATCTGCCGATGGAACGGCGGCCTCCGCCTTGGCTCGCTCGGCATCCGAGAGCTTTTGCCGACTTGGTGTTTTTGCTGAGGACGCTCGACGCTGTTTCTTGGTCGGCATGGGGGCGTCCTCAGCAGCCTGCGAGGACGCTCAGAAAGATGTCCTCGTTCTTGCGGTTGTTGTACCGCCACGAAAATTCATTGAGGTACATGGGCAAGTACTTCTTGGAGACGTGGTGGTAGCTGCCCATGATCCCGCGCTTCAAGAGGGACCAGAACGAGTCGATGTTCGCGGTGTGGACGATGCCGCGCACGTACTCGCCGGCCGAGTGGTTCACGGCTTCGTGCTGCGCCTTGGGGCCGTAGTACTGGTAGTCGTAGACCTGCGCCTGATCCGTCGCGACGAGCGACACGTCCTCAGAAATCGTCTTCTTCACGAACCGCTCAACGGTCGTCACGCCGAGGTTTTCGATGACCTGCGCGGTGACATTGCCCTTGCGCGCGATCGCGCCGATCACGCCGACCTTGCCCTTGTGGCCACCCCGGATGTTGAGGCGCTTGCTCTTGTGCTTGTTCTCTTCCTTGCCGCCCACGTACGTCTCGTCGATCTCGACGACGCCGCCGCCGGCCGCGAGCTTTTCGAGCCCGCCGTCCTGCATCGCAGCCCGGATGCGGTGGCACATGTACCAGTAGGTCTTGTAGCTGCCCTCTTCGCCCCGGCTTGGCGGCATCATGCGCCAAATCTGAAGGGCGCTCATGCCCTTCTTGCTGGAGACCATCATGAACGCGACCTTGAACCAGATGGTCAGCGGCATGTTGGTGTTTTCGAAGACAGTGCCGGTGAGGACGGAGAACTTGTACCCGTTCTTGTTGCAGCTCTTGCACTTCCAGCGGTACGCCTCGCCGGTCTTGTAGATCTTCGAGCCGTCCGCGCAGCGGGGGCACGTCGGCTTGCCCGACGGCCATCGGAGCGACGCGAGCAGTTCCTTGCAGGCGTCCTCCGTGCCGTAGAACTTCTCAAGACCGCGAAGGGTCAATCGGGGCTTCGTCGTGCTCTTCATGCCCCCCTAGATACACGGGTCAGCCCTTGGGGTCAAGTCCGGGATAATCGCCACCTGACAATGTTATCCCCAGCTGGGGATTCAATGGACGCCCGCTCCCTGCGTCCAGGCCTCGCGAGTGTTCTTCCGGGCTTCGTCGGCAACGGAGTCGTCGGCGGTGACCTTCTGCTCGCGCTCCAGATCGCTGAGGACGGCCGCCGGAAGCACCTCGCTGAGATCCATGATCTGCGGCGTGAAGTCCTTGATGTGCCGGAGTGCCACGTCGGCGAGCGGTTGGTCGTGCATCGCAAGCGCCGTCGTGTGGAGCATCTGGTAGCACGCGACGGCGAAGTTGAGCGCCGCCAGGTCGTCACGCACCATCGTCGAGACGCGGTCGCCGCGAACCTGGTTATAGATTCCCGCGGCGGCGCCGAGCGCCTTCCCGACGGTTTGCTTCAGCATCGATTCGCTACCGCCGAGGCGCTCGAGCGCGCGTTTCAGCTCGACGAGATGCACGTCGATCGTGTCCTCGATGCGCGCGATCAATTGCGCGGATTCCGGATGCGATGACGGCGCATCGCTGTGCTTCTGCCGTCGGAACGCCTGATGCATCTCGTTTTCGACGGCGAGCATGTCGTTCACGTAGCCCTGAAGAATCTCCATTTGCTCGGTCATTGTTGCCTCCTCCGCAGCGAAGTGTCGACGCATAATCGCCGCGCCGAGGCTGCGAAGCGGAGAGCAGCAACGGCCGTGCCGGGCCCTCCCCTACTCGCCGGCGCGGAAGAGGGCGTTCAACTCGGGGTAGGTGGCGATGCCTTCGAAGATGCCTCCGTAGCCCTCGTCGGCAAGGAGCTGCGCCGCGAGACGCCGCGTGAGGCCGTGCGCCGCTTGCGCGATCGCCCCACCCGCGCTCACGCGCCGCACACCGAGACGCCGGAGCTCGGCGAGCGACGGGAGATCCGGAACGAGCATCACGTTCACCGGCAGGTCGGTGCCTTCGACGATCGCGCGGATCATCGCCGTATCGCTCACCTTCGGCACGAACAGCCCGTCGCATCCCGCATCCCGATAGCGGCGGGCGCGATCGAGCACTTCGGCCACCTGCCGCTCGGGCGGCACCAGGCCGCGTAGCACCACGTCCGTACGGGTATTCACGAAGACGTGCGGCGTGGCGCGTTTCACCGCCGCGACCTTGGCGCACAGGAGATCGGGGCTCCCTGCCCCGTCTTCGAGGTTCACGCCGACGGCGCCCGCATCCGCGAGCGCGCGCACCGTCTCCGCGACGGCACCGGCATCGCCGGAATACCCGCCTTCCGCGTCGACCGTCAGCGGCACCGTGAGCACGCGCGCGATGCGCCCGACCGCATCGATGAGCACGCCCGGCGGGAGCGCACCACCGTCGGGATAGCCGAGCGCCCACGCGATGCCCGCGCTCGTCGTCGCGATGGCCTCGGCTCCGCACGACTCGATCACACGCGCGCTCCCCGCATCCCAGGCGTTGGGCAGCACGAGCAGGTGCCCGGCCCCGTGCAGGCTTCGGAAACGTTCCGCCGTCGTCGTGTTCATGTCCCTACCCTCCGTTCGTGCTCCAGCAACCAGCGTTTTCGCTCGAGACCACCGCCGTACCCGGTCAGCGCGCCGTTCGCGCCGATCACGCGGTGACACGGCACGACGATCGCGATCGGGTTCGCGCCGTTCGCGAGTCCGACGGCGCGGCTCGCCGTCGGCGCGCCGATCGCGGCCGCCAACGCTCCGTAGGTGCTCGTGCGTCCCGCCGGGATGCCGCGGAGCGCGCTCCACACCCGCCGCTGGAACGCGGTGCCGTTCGTCCGAATCGGGAGCGCGGCGAGCGCCTCGACGTCGCCCGCGAAGAACGCCGCGAGCGCGTCACGGATCGCCGTCGGCGCATCCGACGGCAGCAACGTGACCGTACCGTAGTGACGTCGCAGGAGACGCAGCATGCGCGCCTCGTAGTCCTCGAAGTCGAGTGCGCGGAGCGCGCCGTCGTCGTCCCACACGACGAGGATCGTACCGACGGGTGACGCGATCCGGTCATGCCAGAAGCGTTCTCGCTCTCGCGTCATGCGACGGCCTCCTCGGGCGCGCGCGCGCCGCCGATCGCCGGCGCGCCGTCCGACGTCCAGAGATGTTGCGCCGCGTAGGCCCGCCACGGCCGCCACGCCTCCGCGCGGTCCGCGAGCGCAACCGCTGACGGCCGGACGCCGTCTTCCGCCATCACGCGCTGCAAGCCGACGTCCGATGCAGGAAACGCGTCGGGCTCGCGGAGCGCGCGCATCGCGATGTACTGCGCGGTCCATTCGCCGATGCCCGGGAGGGCCCGCAGGCGCGCGACCGCGTCGTCGAGGCCGCGGGCGCGCTCGAAGAGCCGCGGGTCGGCGTCGGCGTTCGTCGCGAGCGCTGCGAGCGTCGCGGCCCTGGCCCGCGGCATTCCGAGTGTCGCCAGCGGCGCGCTCGCGAGACGTGCCGGCGCCGGAAAGACGTGCGTGAGGCCCGGGCTCGCGAGGCCGGCCGGGAGCGCGTCGCCATGGGCCGCAACGAGCTTCCCGGCGAGCTTCCGCGCCGCACCGACCGTGATCTGCTGCCCGAGCACGGCGCGAACCGCGAGCTCGAACCCGTCCCAGGCGCCCGGAACACGGAGACCAGGCCGGGCGGCGATGAGCCGCGCCAGATGCGGGTCGTGGGCGAGCTGGGCGTCGATCGCCGCGACGTCGGCACCGAGATCGAAGACCCGCCGAACTCGGCCGACGATCGTCGGCAGCGCGCGCACGTGCGGGAAGCGGATCGTCGCAGCGAGCGCGTGGCGTCCCGCGATCGGCGCCACCTCGATCGTGCCGTACGCGCCGTCGATGCCGATCGTGCGCCGATAGCACCGCGGCTCGACGACTTCGACGCCGGCGATCGCGCGGCCCGCGAGAAACCCGACCATCGCCTCCCAGTCGTACGGCGGCACGTAGCTCAGCCGCAGCGTGATCGCCGCGACCGCTTCGCGCGCGGCCCCGCCGTCGGCGGCAAGGCGGCGCAGCTCCGACGGCGGCCGTCCGTAGAGCCCCCGAAACGTCGCATTGAAGCGGCGCACGCTGCCGAACCCGGCCGCATCCGCGATCGCCGTCATGCTCATGCGGGTCTCGTGGATCAGCTGTTTCGCGAAGAGCACGCGCCGGGTCTGCGCGACCGCGATCGGCGACGCCCCGAGGTGCTGCCGGAAGAGGCGCCGGAGCTGACGCTCGCCGATGCCGAGGCGCAGCGCCAGACGATCGACGTCGGTCTCGTCGCCGTCGAGCGCGCCCTCCCCGATCAGCGCGAGCGCCCGCGCGACCGTGGTCGAGGTGCCGCGCCACGCCGCGAGGTCGGGCGAGGACTCCGGCCGGCAGCGGAGACACGGCCGCAATCCGGCCGCCTGGGCGGCGGCCGCGCTCGGGTAGAAGTCGATGTTCTCGAGCTTCGGTGTGCGGGCCGGGCAGATCGGGCGGCAATAGATGCCGGTCGTCCGCACGCCGACGAAGATGCGCCCGTCGAACCGCGCGTCGCGCGTCCGGAGGGCTCGGTACAGGGCGTCTCGCGTCATGGGCCGGACTATGCCACCGGCGCCGACTCGAGGCTCGCCGTTTTCGGACCCGAATGGCTCGAGGCCAAAGTGCCCACCGATCGGGTCAAACCCGGCCACGGGCCTTGCGCCGCCACGGCGCCGCTTCTACACGGCGACCCATGAAAATCGCGATCGGTCTCTACGACCATTTCACCTCGCTCGACGTGATGGGTCCGTTCCAGGTGCTATCCGGGCTCCCGAATGCCGAGGTCACGTTCGTCGCCGCCAAGGCGGGCCCCGTGACCGACGAGTCGGGGTTTCTCACCGTCACGGCGCAGGCGTCCTTCGACGACCTCCCGAAGCCGGACGTGCTCCTCGTCGGCGGCGGCACGATCACCGGGACGCTCGTGCCGCACCATCCGATCGTCCGGTGGATCGCCGACGCGCATCCGACGACGACGTGGACGACCTCGGTCTGTACCGGCTCCCTGCTCCTCGCCGGCGCGGGCGTTCTGAAGGGTGTCGAAGCGACCACGCATTGGGGTGCGCGCGACGAGCTCGCACGGCTCGGCGCGGTTCCCGTCGATGCCCGCGTCGTCCGGCGCGGCAAGATCGTGACGGGCGCCGGCGTGAGCGCCGGCATCGACATGGCCCTGACGCTCGCCGCGGAGATCGCCGGACCCGATGTCGCCAAGACGCTCCAGCTCATCATGGAGTACGACCCTGCCCCACCCTTCGATGCCGGCTCCCCCGAAAAGGCGGGACCGGAGACGATGCAACGCGCGTTCGGGGCAATGGTGGAGATGATGCAGCAGCTGGCAGCGCGCGCGGCCAGCTGACGCGCGCCAGCGCGCGACCTGACGCGCACCAGCCCGCGACCTGACGCGCGATCCCAGCTGGCGGTCAGCGCGGCCGGCGTGGCGGCAGCCGGTCGTCGGTCGACGGGGCGCCGTCGCTCGGCGAACGGAATTTGTTCGTCATGCGCTCGCGGAGCTGGTCGAGAGCGTTCCGTGCCGCTTCGTCCTTCGGATTCGCCGCAACCGCCCGCTCGAAGTACGACAGCGCGCTCGGCTCACGCCCTTCGCGGAGCGAGATCGTGCCGAGCGCCTTCAAGGCCTCGCCGTCTTCGCGCAGCACCTCGTTCGCGCGGACGAAGAACGCCGACGCGCCCGGGAGGTCCCCGCGCTGGTAGCACGCGCGGCCGAGACCTTTCAGCGCGGCCCCGTTCAAGGGAAAGATCTTGAGCGCCTCCTCGAGCTGACCGAGCGCCGCGCCGGGACGCGCGCGCGCCGCGAGGTCGCGCGCGAGGCGGACGAGGTTGTCGCTCTCCGATTGGAAGTCCGGGAGCTCGACGCGTACGCGCAGGCGCTGGCCCTCGACCGCCGCCTCCTTCACCGCGACCTTGGCGCCGAGGTATTCGCGCAGGCTCCGCCGCATCTCGCGCTCGTCCCCCGGGTCGAGGAAGAGCCGTCCGAGGCCGTCGTGCTTGTGATCTTCGAGGTGGATCAGGAGGTCCAGCACTTTCTTCATGGCAGCCTCAGACCCGCTCGTAGGGGTCGAACAACTTCTGGTACTCGTCGAAGGCGAAGCGATCGGTCATGCCCGCGATGTAGTCGGCGACGACGCGCGCTTGCGCCTCGCCGTCCTCGATGCGGCGGTAGATGTGGGGCGGCATCTGCTGCGGCTCGTCCATGTAGGTGTGGAAGAGCTGCGTCATGACCCGCTGCGCCTTCATGGTCATGCGGGTCACCCGATGGTGGCGGTACAGCCGCCCGAAAAGCACCTTCTTGAGCTCCCGGTTTTGCTTCGCCATCGCGGGGCTGAGGCCGGCGAGCCGCACGCGACAGGATCGGACGTCCGCGAGCGTCTTGATGCCGTGCTCCTCCACGCGGCCACGGATGGCGTCGATCATGTCCGTCACGAGGCGGTCGATGATGCGGCGAACCGTCTGATAGCGCTGGATGTTCTCGCTCGCGTCCGGGTGGGCGCGGCGCACCCATTCCCGCGCCTCCGCCCAGAGCGCCACGCCAGCGAGGTCGCGTTCCTCGAGCATCGCCGACTTCAGGCCGTCGTCGATGTCGTGCGAGTTGTAGGCGATCTCGTCCGCGAAATCGACGATCTGCGCCTCGAGCACCGGCTGCACGCCCGGCGCGAACTGCTGCACGAGCGGGCGATCGTACTCCGACGAGTGCTTGACGATGCCTTCGCGGACCTCCCAGCTGAGGTTGAGTCCGGGGAAGTCCGGATACCGCTCCTCCAGGAGATCCACGATGCGCAGGCTCTGCGCGTTGTGCTCGAAGCCGCCGTACGGCTCCATGAGCTTGTTCAGCACGCGCTCGCCGGCGTGCCCGAACGGCGTGTGCCCGAGGTCGTGAGAGAGCGCGACGGCTTCGCCGAGGTCCTCGTTCAGACCGAGCACCCGGCAGAGCGTGCGCGTGATCTGGCCTGCCTCGATCGAGTGCGTGAGCCGCGTCCGGTAATAGTCCCCCTCGTGGTTCACGAAGACCTGGGTCTTGTACTCGAGCCGCCGGAACGCGGTGCTGTGGATGACGCGATCGCGATCGCGCTGGAACGGCAGGCGGAACGGGTGCTCGGGCTCGGGGTGGACGCGGCCTTGCGTATCGGCGCTGCGCGTCGCGTACGGAGCGAGGCTGTCGCCCTCCCGGCGCAGCAGCTCGTCGCGGAGACTATCGAGGTTCATGAGGGGCTCGGAGAGAAGGGCGTACCCTACACCACCCGTCTCGGCGGGTTCAACGAACGCCGGACGCCGCGCGGCCGTCGATGACTCCCCCGCTCCCGTGTGTTAGCGACGGACGCATCATGGTGGCGCTCGCGCTCCTGTGCCTCGTGCTGATCGGGACCGGCTCGGCGGTCGCGCACAACCACGACCACCACGAGACGGTCATCCCGCACCAAGACGGGACCGGCACCGCGACCATCGTCGAGGTGCCGCGCGGCATCCCCGGTACGGAGAGCTTTCTTCGCGCCTCGCCCGGGCCCATTCCGCAGCCGGGCGAGCTCGTGTTCGCCCCGACCGCGACGCCGACCGCGACGCCCGCCCCCGAACCGACGCCCCGGCGCTGAAGACGTCGCGCGGTCAGCCCGCGAGCGCCGCCTGCGCGCCCGGCACGGTGTCCTTCGGGCTCACGCCGTACCACGCGTCGATGATCGTACCGCGCTCGTCGATGAGGAACGCCGAGCGCACGATGCCCATGTACTTCCGGCCGTACATCGACTTTTCGCCCCAGACCCCGAACGCCTCCGCGACCGCGTGATCCTCGTCCGCGAGCAGCGGAAATCCGAGGCCGTACTTGACGTCGAACTTCTGCTGCGCCGCCGGCTTGTCGGGACTGATCCCGATCACGTCGACGCCGCGCTTCGCGAGACCGCCGCGGGCGTCGCGCACCTCGCACGATTGGGTCGTGCAGCCGGGGGTATCCGCCTTCGGGTAGAAGTAGATGAGAACCTTCCGGCCCTTGTGATCGGCGAGCGCGTGCTTCGCACCCGCTTGATCGAGAAGGGTGAACGCCGGCGCCTTGTCGCCCGCGGCGAGCTTGCCGACTTTCGGCTTCGCCGCTTTCGCGGACTTCGCGCTCTTCGGCTTCGCCGCCGCTTTCGGCGCGCCCGCCGTCTTCTTGGCCACCGTCTTCGTCGTCTTCGTCGCCATCCTCACTCCTCGTAGGTGTCGATCATGGCCGCGCGGTCGCGAGCCTCCGATCGTAGGCGTCGTCCTCGTACGCCTTGGCGACGCCTTGTCGCACCCCGACGACCACGAGTCCATCGGCGCGAGCCGCACGATGGACGCCTCGGGTTGACTCGCGGCGTGGGGCGCGTACCGTGCTCGCCGTGACGCGTCGCCATCACAGCCGTTGGTTGCTCGTCCTCGCCGTGTTCGCGCTCGCGACGGGAGTGTGGCTCGCGCGTCCCGACGCGCCGCCCGCGGCGGGCGATGCCGCGGCCCGTGGCGAAACGCTCGCGATCGCCGCGCGCGCCCATGCCGGCGTCGCGACCGTGGCGACACGCGCCCCCATGCCGTGCGCCCGGTCGGAGCAGCCCCGGCACGAGGTCGTCCACCTCGATGCCTGCGTCTCGGGACCCGCGGACGCGACGCGTCCGGCACGAACCCCGCTCTACGCCCTCCTCCGCGTCTTCCGTCTCTAGCCGGTTCTCCTCGCTGCACGCCCACGCATCCGGCGTCGCCGTCCACGGCGACGCCTCGAGGAGGAACACGTCATGGAACCCATCAACGGAAGCACCACGTCGAGGCTCGCGAACGACACCGGCTCGGCGAAGGAAACCGCGGTGATCCTCGCCAACGTCGAATGGATCGTCGCACGGCTGGACCAACGCGGTCTCGCCGAGATCGACGACGTCCCGGTGCTGGAGCTGGCCAAGCACATCTCCGTCGGAGGGCCCACGACGTGATGCGGTACAAGAAGGTGGTCGTCTGGGTGATCATCGCGCTCGTCCTGCTGTCGTTCGTCGGGCTCGACCTGTTCTACGCCCTCCAGCCCTGAGGGCGACGGGCCCACACGCACAAGCTAGGATAGGCGACCATGCACGACGTGCACGAGTTCCTCCGCACGCTGACGATCGTCCTCAGCGTCGCGGCGGTGACGACGGTGATTTTCCAGCGCCTCCGTCAGCCCGTCGTCCTCGGCTACATCGTCGCGGGCCTCATCATCGGACCGCACGTGCCGATCCCGCTCGTCGTCGACCGCGGCACCGTCCAGTCGCTCTCCGAGCTCGGCGTGATCCTCCTGATGTTCTCGCTCGGGCTCGAGTTCAGCCTGGGGAAGCTCGTGCGCGTCGGACCCACGGCGGGGGTCACCGCGGCCCTCCAGTCGGGATTGATGGCCTGGCTCGGGTTCCTGGTCGGCCGCGCCTTCGGCTGGACGGTGCTCGAGAGCGTCTTCATCGGCGCCGCCATCGCGATCTCGAGCACGACCATCATCGCCAAGGTGTTCGACGAGCAGAAGATCGGCGGGCGTCAGCGCGAGCTCGTCGTCGGCATCCTCCTGATCGAGGATCTGATCGCCGTCGTGTTCATGGCCGCGCTGACGGCGATCGCCACGGGCGCCGGCCTCTCGGCGACGGCCCTCGCCGCGACCGTCGGCAAGCTGGCCGCGTTTCTGACCGCACTCCTGCTCGTCGGAATGCTCGTCGTGCCGCGTTTCATCCGCGCGGTCATTGCCCTGGAGCGGACCGAGACGACACTCGTCACCAGCATCGGCGTCTGCTTCCTCACGGCCTACGTCGCGCATCTCGCCGGATATTCCGTCGCCCTCGGCGCCTTCCTCGCCGGGTCGCTCGTCGCGGAGTCCGGCCATGCGGAGACGATCGAGCATCTCATCCAGCCCGTCCGCGACGTGTTCGCGGCCATCTTCTTCGTCTCGGTCGGCCTCCTCATCGACCCGGCCCTCGCCCTCCAGAATTGGGCGGCGGTCGCCGTCCTGACCATGGTCGTGATCGTCGGCAAGATCGCGAGTGTCACGGTCGGGGCGTTCCTCACCGGCAGCAGTCTCCGCACGGCGATCCAGGCCGGCATGAGCCTCGCGCAGATCGGCGAGTTCTCCTTCATCATCGCGAGCCTCGGACTGTCGCTCGGCGCGACCGGCGAGTTCGTGTACCCGGTCGCGGTCGCCGTGTCGGCGATCACGACGCTCACGACCCCGTGGCTGATCCGCGTCGCGGAGCCGACCGCGGATTTCGTCGATCGCAAGCTGCCCCAGCCACTCCAGACCTTCACGACGTTCTACGGCACGTGGCTCGAGCGCATGCGCGAGGGATCGGCCGTGCGCCAGGCGAGCGTCATTCGCGGCGCGCTGCGCCTCATCGCCGTCGACGCCGCGCTGCTGAGCGGTCTCATCATCGCGAGCGCGCTCTGGCTCGACGAGGCGGCCGCGCTCCTCGTCGACAACTTCGGCTTCGCGGCGATGCCGGCCGCGATCCTCGTGATCGGTGCGGCCGGGATGGCCGCCGTTCCGTTTCTTCTCGGCATCGGCCGACTGTCCAGCCGACTCGGCCAAGCGATCGCCGAAGCGGCCCTCCCGCGCGGCGCCGGGACGCTCGACCTGGACGCCGCTCCACGACGCGCGCTCCGCGTCACCGCCCAGCTCGCCGTCGGCCTCGCGGCGACGCTCGTCGTCGTCGCGATGACGCAGCCCTTTCTCCCGAGCTACCCCGGGCCGGTGCTGTTCGTGCTCGTCATGGTCGCGTTCGCCATCGCGCTCTGGCAGAGCGCGACGAACCTGGAAGGGCACGTGCGCGCCGGGTCGCAGGCGATCGTAGAAGCCCTCACGTTGTACGCGCGCCCGGCCGACGGTGCCGACGGTCCACCGTCGCTCGCCGGCGTCCACGCGATGCTCGCCGGCCTCGGTGAGCCCGTCGCGATCCAGCTCGACTCGGACAGTCCCGGCGTCGGCAAGAGCCTCGCCGACCTCAACCTGCGGGGCCGGACCGGGGCCACCGTCCTCGCCATCATCCGGACCGGGAAGCCGGTCGTGCCGAGCGCGAGCGAGCGGCTCGACGGTGGAGACATCCTCGCCGTCGCCGGGACCCACGACGCAATCGACGCGGCGACGACGATGCTCCGCGGCTGATCAGATCTCGTAGTACATCGCGCGCGTGAGCGGCGGACCCGTCCGGCGCGGGCACGTCGGGCAGAGGTCCGTCACGTGGTCGTAGGCGTGGCGGATCGCGAGCACGGTGCTCGTCTGCCGGACGGGCTGCTCGAGGAAGAGATTGGCCTCCCCGAGCTTCTCGGCGAGCCCGCAATTCTCGAGGCACGCGCGCATGCCGGGCCGGATCCCGCAGAGCACCACCAGCACGCCGCGGGCCCGGATGCGATCGACGGCGCGCTCGAGCAGCGCCATCCCGACCGCGTCCGGGTTCCGCGCACGCTTCAACCGCAGCACCACGGCCTGGGTCTCGGGCCCGATGCGGTCCTCGATCGCGTCGAAAATCCCTTCGAGGCTCGAGCCCGAGCCGAAGAACATCTCCCCCTCGAGCCCGAAAATGAGCAGGCGGCTGCACGCGGCGTCGCCACGCTGGCGCTCCGACACGGTGCGCTCCTCCGTCACGACGAACTCGGTGAGCTGCATGTTGCCGGTCCGCGGCACCGCCAGCAGGAACGACATGAAGACGCCGATCAGCACGCAGAACTCGATCGAGATGGCGACGGCCGAGATCGCCGTGACGGCGACGATGGCGGCGTCGAAGCGCGACGTGCGCCAGTGGTAGCGGAGGTCGTGGAGGTTCACCATGCGCGCCGCCGTCAGCATGAGGAGGCCGGCGAGCGCCGAGCGTGGGATGAAGCGGGCGTAGGGGGCGAACACCAGCATGATCAGCGCGACCGCGAGCGCCGACACCACCCCCGACCATTGGGTACGGGCGCCCGCTTGCTGATTGATGGCGGAGCGCGTGAGCGAGCCGGAGCCCGGCATGCACTGGAAGAAGCTGCCGGTGAAGTTGGCCAGGCCCTCGCTCAAGCATTGCTGATTCAGGTCGAGCCGTTGGCCCGTGACCGCCGCGATCGCCTTCGCCATCGCAATCGCCTCGAGGAGGCCGAGCAGCGCGATGGCGAGCGCGCTTTCGGCGAGGTCGCGGAGGTGCGGGCTCGAGAGGTCGGGGACACGGAACGACGGCAACGACGCGGGAATGTCGCCGACGACCGCGACCCCGCGACTCGTGAGGTCGCCGATCGCGGTCACCGCGGCCATCACGATCACGACGATCAGGAACTCGGGCAGGAGCTTCCAGTCGAGGCGTGCCTTCACCCATCGCAGGCCGAGGACCAGCGCGATCGAGCCGAGGCCGACCACGAGCGTCGGTCCATGCGCATGCGCGTCCTGGGTCATCGTCGACCAGAAGCGCACGAGGAAGTGGTCGTGGACGTCGCCGACGGCCTTCAGCCCGAACAGGTTCTTCATCTGGTCGAGCACGAGGAGCACGCTCGCGCCGGCGGTGAACCCGACGATCACCGAGTGCGAGATGTAGCGGGTGAGATCGCCGAGGCGAAGGAAGCTGATCCCGAGCTGGATCGAACCGACCAGGAACGCGACGAGCACCGCCGCCTGGATCCGCTCGTCCTGGGTCGCGACCGACCCGACCGCGCTCAGGAGCGCGATCGAGATCGCGTTGGTCGGCCCGTTGATGAGCTGACGGGAGGAGTCGAGCACCGCGCCGACGGCGGTCATGACGATCGCGGTGTAGAGCCCGTACTCCGCGGGCAGGCCCGCGATCATCGCGTACGCCATGGCCTGCGGCACGGCGACGGCCGCGACCGACAGGCCGGCGACGACGTCGACCCGAAGATCGGTCCAGCCATAGGACCGGAGCGAGTCCAACGCAGGGACCCGCCGCAACAGCAACGCTCGCAAAGTGGAAGTGCTCACCGTTGACGGGTCACGCGTTCCGCGCGCGGTGCTAGCAGATTCGGTCCGGCGAACGAAAGACACCCGCAGCATCGCCGCCGACGGCGGCCGCCGTCCCCCGTCGGGTTGCTACGAGGTCAGTACCCGTCGGGAGGCGCCGGTTCAGAGGACGGCAGATCCTCGTCTCCGATGGCCTCCTCGCTCGGCGCCGGCGGCGGCAACGGCGGCGGCTCCGCGCGCCGCGGCTCGACGTCGCGCCCCGCGGGCGTGATGGTGAACCGGCCGAACGCGAATCCGAGGTCGACGCCGTTGCCGCGACCCGACAGCGTCAGCGACACCGGGCCCTTCGTCACGACGTGCGCCTGCGCCGAGACACCCATGCCCGCGTGCGCCTGCGCGTCGGCGTAGTCACCGAAGAGATCCTCGATCCCGACCACCGGCGAAAAATCGCCCAGCCCCCCGACGATCTTGGAGCGCCCGAATGTGATGCCGCCGCCGCGCGTCTCGAGATCGACGCGGGCCCGCTGGCCGTTGTCGCACTCGATCACGCCCTCGCCGGTCGCCTCCTTGTAGAAGACCGACCAGCCGTCGAGGGAGTACTCGAGCTGACAGCGCGTGAGCGCGTGCGCCGGCGTTGCCATGACGAGCAGACCGAGCGCCGCTGCCAGCCAGCTGATCCGTCTCGACCCGAGAGCTCGCCCGCCGTCCATTGCGTCCTCCTCGCGGTGCTTCCGTGCACCACGGGCGTCGATTGTCGGCGGTTCGGGCGGATAGTCAATGCGGGCAGGTCGCGGTGCCGACGCGCGACGCGGACATGCGGCCGCCGCCTACCGCGTTCCTTCGCGCGGCGGCAAGGACGGACCCGCGGTCGGTCGGCAGCACGCATAGTCGAACCGCTCGTCCCCGTTCGGCCGGCCGCCGGGTGTCAGATCGAAGAGCGTCCACAGCGGCTCGACGGTTCCCAGGTGCCGCATGTCTTGACCCGGATCCGCGGGCTCGAAGAGCAGCTCGGATGCCCAATGGAGCCGGATCGTTCCGTCGGGCCAGCGCTTGAAGACCGTCAGAATCGGCGCCTGCTGACCGTTCGCGTCCTCCCCGTGGTAGTCGCGCTTGAAGCTCGTGTGCGCCGCCGACAGCAGGCGCGTGTGCTTCCATTCCCGGTCGCGCGCGAACGCCGCGACCTGCGCGATCGGCGCCTTGGCCACGACGGCGAGGTTGCCGCCGAGCCCTTCGAAGTGGGGCATGGTGCGGTCCCACATGTCGATGAGCGCGGTGCAGGACGGGCACGGCCCCTCGGCGAGCGGCACCCGCGCCATGGACCCGGCGGTGGGCCCCGGTCGCGTGTCGTTGGCGTGACGGGGGAACATGAAGTGGTAGAGCATCAGCGTATCGCCGCCGCGAAACAGCTCGGACAGGCGCACGCGGGACGGCTCCCCGTCGGGGCCGATACCGTCGAACACATAGTCTTCCGGCACCGCGCCGCCCGGCGGCAGCGCGCGCAACTCGCGCGCGACCGCCTCCATCTCGCGACGGAGCGCCACTTCGCGTTCGAGCAGCGCGCGTCGCGCGCTGCGATACTCCAGCGTCTCGTTGGGAAACGTCACGCCCATGGGCTCGCTCCTGACCGATCGTGCGTTGGCATCGACAGGTCGTCGATTGGAGCTCGTGGGAATCGACCACTCGCCCGCAGTTGGGAGCTGTTTCTGGATCCCGCCGCGTGGCGAGGCGTACCGATGGACGGTACGCGGGGAACCTTCGACACCACGGCTCCCCGACCAGGTTCTGGACCTTCGCCTGCCGGAAGATGCGCCTCGTCGAGTGCCCCCGGCGCGATTCGAACGCACGGCCCCAGGATTAGGAATCCTGTGCTCTATCCACCTGAGCTACGGGGGCGACGACCGACCTCGTAGCGAAGTCGAACCCGGCCGTCCACACTCCGCCCGACAGCCCTAGGGTAGCTTCTTCCGCGCTTTGTACTGGAGCCCGTCGTCCGTCGTCGCCTCGGTCATGGTCGCGCCGAGGCAGAAGCCGTCGCTCGTCACCAATTGCATCGTCGGATGGATGTTCCCCGACAGCGCGGCCACGAGACCGGTCGGGAGTGCGGTCTGGCTCTTCGACGCGTTGTTGGCGCCGGCCACGTCGGCCTTGCCCTTCTCCGCGTCACCGGAAACCCAGGCGATCTTGACGATGCCATCCGCGGCGGCGTCCTTGTCCTTGTAGCCGTAGCCCTTCGTGCCCTTGGCCTTCCAGCACGGCTTCCCGGCGCATTCCTGCCCACCGCGCGCGACCACGAAGCCCCGGATGAGCGTGCCGACGTCATCGTAGAGACAGAGGGCAACGCGCGTCGTTCCGGTCACCGGATCGCCGAACGCGCCTTGGGTGGTCGCACTCGTGACCTTCTTCCACTGCACCTTCAGCTTTGCCTTGCCCGCCGTTTTCTCACTCGACGACAGCTGGGCTTGTGCCGCGTCGAGACACCCAGGCACGGGTGCGGCGAGGCAGGGTTCCAGGGTGCAGGTGGCAGAGCAGCCGTCATCGGGATCGACGTTGCCGTCGTCGCATTCCTCGGCCTGCTCCTGAGCCCCGTTGCCGCAGACTGCTGGCGTTGGCGTGGCCGTCGGGCTTGCCGTCGCGGTGAGCGTCGGGGTCAGGGTCGGCGTCGCCGTGGGCGTCGGAGTCTCGGTCGCGGTAGCAGTCGGCGTCGATGCTTCCGTGGAAGTCGGGGTTGCCGTCGCGGCCGTCGAGGCGGGTGTCATCGTGGGCGCCGGAGTCGCCGCGATCTGGCAGTTCACGCCGCTGAATCCGGATGGACAGCTGCACGTGTACGAATTGATGCCGTCGGTGCAGACACCGCCGTTCTGGCACACGGGGACCGGCAGGAAGGTGATGGGATCGGTCGTCAGGCAGTCATTGATGTTCGTCTGACAGTGCACACCCATGAAGCCCGGCGTGCACGCGCAGGTGTAGAACCCCGACCAGTCATACGGGTAGGAGCAATAGCCGCCGTTCTGACAGGGATTGGGCGAGCAGGGATTGTTCTCGCAGTTGCTTCCGGTGGCGCCGGGATAGCAGACGCATGACGTCCCCGAGCAGTAGCCGGCAAACGAGCAAGTGTTGTCGGGGGGACACTGCGCCTCGGCACGCGCCGCAATCGTCAAGGCAGTCAGGATCACGAATAGAACGAACGACGCGTAACGGTTCACGGCTTCCTCCGGCGATGTTCGGGGGGGCAGCGCCGCGTCGGCACGATCTACTGACCCAGTTGGCGGGTAGGTGAGGGATTCTCGCATGCAGCTCGTCACTGATGAGCAATTTCAAAACCACCATGTGCACACGAAAGACCCGCGCGAGCCAGCACCCGACCTGTCGGCAGTGCCCATAGGACGTGCAGCGCACGCGAGTTACTGCTCAGACACCGCGCATCCTTGCCGGAGCCGCGTTCGTGCCGGCCGCCGCCTTTCTCAGTTGCCGGCTGCCACGAAAACGCCGCCCTGAAAGCCAGGATCGAACGGGATGATCTGCGGACCGACCGGGGCGCCGTTCTTCACCGCGTTGAAGAAGCGCACGATCGGCCCGAGCCTGCCCTTGCCCGGTGCCGTCACGATCTCACCGTTGTCGAGACCGTCGACATCGCCGACGGCGACGCGGATGCCGCCGCGGAACGCGCGGTCGTAGGCGAAGAAGCTCGCGAACGGGATGCCGCTGCCGGTGAACGCGCGGACGTGCGGGTCGCCGTCGCGGTCTGGTCCGGTCACGACTTCGGCGACGCCGTCGCCGTTCAGATCGCCCGCGGCGACGTGGACACCGCCCTTCGCCTTCGGGTCGAAGGCGTAGAAATCCGCGACCACCTCGAGCGTAGGTCCATCGAACACCTTCACGTGCGGTCCTTCCCTGCCCTTGCCGGCGCCGGTCACGATGTCGGCGATGCCGTCGCCGTTCACGTCGCCGGCGGCGACGTACACGCCACCGGTGAACCCCGGATCGTAGGCGTTGAACGTACCGACCGCGCCCGAGAGCGGCGCGCCCGTCGTGCCGTCGAAGACCCGAACGACCGGCCCGCCCCGTCCCGGACCCGTCACCACGTCCGGGGTGCCGTCCCCGTTCACGTCGCCGACGGCGACGCGGATCCCACCCTTGAAGCCGGGGCCATAGGGGAGGAGGCGGAACGTCTCGGTGCCCGTCGGGCGGGCGAACACGATGACGGGAGCCGCGAGCCCGGCGTCGGGCGCGACCGCGACGATGCCGCTGCGCTGCATGCCACGTGCTCGTTCGACCGGGTCCGCGTGCAGCGAGCCGACGGAACCCACGATCGCGCCGACGACGGCACACGCGACCCTCGCTGCGCGCCGAATCCGAGACGATGACCGATCCCGCATGCCGTCCTCCTTCTGCTCAGGCTGTCAGCGTTCCGGAAGAAACGCGCGGCGCCCCAATCGGGTCGTGAGCCACGCGAACAGCGGGGGCGAGAGGCGCTTCACGCGCCAGAGCCAGCGGATCTCGGCGTGCGGGACGGCGTACAGCTTCCCGGCCTCGACCGCGGCGAGCGCGAGACCCGCGATGCCATCGGCGTCGTGCTTGGAGCGCGCCATTTGCGTTTCCACGAAACGGCGCTGCTCGGCCGACATCGTACCGACCGCGCCGGCCAAGATCTCGGTCTTGAAGAATCCGGGACACAGCACGGTGACACCGACGCCGTCGGCGCCGGCCTCGGCGGCGAGCGTCTCGCTGAGCGACACGACCGCGGCCTTGGTCGCATTGTAGGCCCCCATCGTCGGCGCCGAGCCGAAGGCCGCCGCGGACGCGACGTTCAGCACGTGCCCGCGCCCCCGCGCCCACATCCCCGGTACGAAGTAGTGGCAGCCATGGACCACACCGAGGAGGTTGATCTCGATCGTCCGACGCCAATCGTCGAGGGACGCAACTCCGATCTCCCCGGCCGCGCCGATCCCGGCATTGTTGACGACGAGGTCCACCTCACCGCCCCGGCTCGCCTCCTCGGCGAGCCGGGCGACGTCACCCGCGCGGCTGACGTCGCAGAGGACGACCTGCGCACTGCCACCGGCGCCGGTGATCGCGTCGGCGGTCGCGCGAGCGCCGTCCTCGCGGAGATCCGACACCACCACGGTCGCGCCACGGGCGGCGAGCGCTCGTGCCAGAGCGCGCCCGAGGCCGCTGCCGGCGCCCGTCACCACGGCTCGTGTCGCCGGTCCGATCTGCATTCGTGCCCTCGCAATTTGCCGCGCACGCCGCGGCAGGCTACCTAGACACCCCGAGCCGCGCTCGGGCTTCGGAGCTTTCATCACCAGTCATCGGACATCATTTCAACCGCAACCCGCACCCGGCGACCCGATTCCCGCGGGGCCCATGCGGGTAGCCATCCTCATCCCGGCGTTCGATTGCGCGGGCACGCTGGCCGGCGTCCTGACCGGCGCAGGCGAGCACCAGCTGCCGATCGTCGTCGTCGACGACGGCTCGCGCGACGACACGGCCGCAGTCGCACGCGCTGGCGGCGCCGACGTGATCCAGCATCCGACGAATCGCGGCAAGGGTGCCGCGCTCCGGACCGGGATGCGCGCGCTCGCCGCACGCGGCCTCACGCACGCGCTCACGATGGACGGCGACGGCCAACATCTCGCGCGCGAAATTCCGACCCTGCTGTCGGCGGCCGTCGCGGATCCGACGGCGATCGTCATCGGCGTGCGGCGCCGCGGCGATCAAGAAGTGGCGGGCATCAATCTCTTCGGCAATCGCTTCGCGAACCTCTGCGTGCAGAGCGCCGCAGGCGTGCCGCTTCCCGATACGCAGTCGGGATTTCGCGTCTACCCGATCGCGACGATGCTGCGTTTGCCACAGCAAGGCGAACATTTCGAATACGAATCGTCGTCGATCATCTTCGCGGCGCGCGCGCGCGTGCCCATCCGCTCATTGGAAGTCGACGTCTACTATCCGCCGATCGCCGAGCGTCGCAGCCACTACCGCAAGGTCGTCGATACACTCCGTATCATTCGCGTAGTTGCGCCTCTCCTGCTGCGTCGCTAGGGCAGCGGATTGCCACTTTTGCGGCGGATCGCGGAGCGGATCTGCCCCCAAAACAGCGTGTACGCGAGCGCCCGCCGTGGCATTCGTCTTGCTCCCCTCCCTGGCCGGAGGGCATGAACACGTGGACAGACTCGCACCCGTCATTCGCGACCTGAGAAGCCGACTCGGCCTCACGCAGGAAGAATTCGCACACGCACTCGGCATCACCGTGAGCACGGTGAACCGCTGGGAAAAGGGACACTCGGTTCCGAGCAAGCTCGCGCGCGCATCGCTCGCGCGATTCGCAGGCCGCCGCGGCGTCGCCGTGGAGAGCCTCTTGGAAGACGCCGTATCCGACGGTCTTCCGCCGCGATCCAGCTCGGTGAACTGACCCGCCTACCGCCCGACTCGGCGACCGCGCGCACTGGCGCCGCGGATCGCCGGGATCCGGAGCGGCGTGCGTCCACCACGGATGCGCCTACGCCGCCCGGCTTCAGTTCTCCCTGCTTCCT